>Ga0116223_10000348_pt1 | contig 59422 bp, 55 predicted proteins | sample Sb_taG_3_FD_90092 | JGI IMG/M metagenome (GOLD analysis project Ga0116223, IMG submission 90092) | Peat soil microbial communities from Weissenstadt, Germany - Sb_50d_a_PC metaG | ecosystem: Environmental > Terrestrial > Soil > Wetlands > Peat | place: Germany: Weissenstadt | collected 2010-09-21 | reverse complement strand
CGGCCGCAGGCCCGACCCGTCCGGGGAGATTTCCATGGTGTCGATGACTTCGCCGAAGGTGGCCGCCCAGGCGTCGAAATGCTCGAGGCCGCGGCTTTTCAGGCCCGCGAGGTCGAGGAATTTTTGGAGAGTATACATCTCCACCATAGTGTTGGAAATCGGCGTTCCCGTGGCGAATGTCACGCCGTGGCCGGCGTGCTGCTCGTCGAGGTAACGCGCTTTCATGTAGACATCGAAGGCGCGCTCGCTGCCGCCGGTCTGGATGCCGGCAACGCGTTCCATCTTGGTCGGCGTCTCCAAATTCTTGAAATAATGCGCCTCGTCGATAAAGACGTGATCCACACCAAGCTCGTCGAATACCAAGCCATCATCCTTTTTGTCCTTGGCGAGCAAGTCCTTAAGCCGCTCGGCTCTCGCCGCCTTCTGCTTCTCGATGGTCTTGATGAGATTGCGGTTGGCGCCTTTTGCCCCCGCGTGTTCGCGCAGCAACTCGTCATATTCGGCGATCTGTTCCAGCAGGAACTTTTCCTGGTAATCCCGAGACATTCCAATGCGCTCGAACGAGGAGTGCGTAACAATGATGCCGTCCCAATCGCCGCTGGCGATCTTGGCAGTCAGGAACTTGCGGCGGTCGCGCGTCAGGTCTTCCTTGGCGGCGACGAGCAGCCTGGCGTTGGGATAGAGCTGCATGAATTCGCGGGCGAACTGCTCGAGCAGGTGGTTGGGCACGACATACATCGGCTTCTTGCGAAGCCCGGCCTGCTTTAGTTTCATGCCGGCCGTTGACATGGTGTAGGTCTTGCCGGCGCCCACGACGTGCGCCAGCAGCGTGTTCCCGGAACTCATGACGCGCCAGACGGCATCCTTCTGGTGGGGATTCAGCCGGATGGTCTGGTTCATGCCGGGGAAATCGAGGTGCGAGCCGTCGAAAAGCCTGGGCCGCAAATTATTGTAGGTGTCGTTATAGATGCGAACGAGCTTTTCCGTCCTTTCGGGATCGGTGAATATCCATGAGCGGAATTGCTCCTTGATGAGCTTTTGCTTCTCGCGGGCGGCCATCGTCGCCTCCGGGTTGACCACGCGCTCCTCGCGGTCGCCGGCCTGGATGGTGTCGTAGATGGTCGGAGTCTTCATGTTGAGCGCCAGGTCGAGCAGCCAGGTGCCGTTGGCGCGTGCCGTGCCGTACTCGGAGGTCGCGGCGACAGAGGCTTTGGCGTCGTATCCGGCATCTATGCTCCACACGGCGTCTTTTTTGAGGTGGGCGATCGGGACGCTGGATGGGCCGACATGGAAGAGATCGGCGGCGAATGCCTGGATGTCGCGCTCCGGTATCCAGGGCGCCCCCAGCCCCGCGTCAATGTCGCCGGGAAGCACGTCCTCGGGCTGCACGGCTCGCAGGGCGGTGACATTGCGTTGATATTGCGGGCCGGCGGCTTCGGCGGCGGCGAGCTTGGCCCGCACATTGCCGGAGAGATAGGCGTCGGCGGTTTGCCAGGTCTTCGATTCGGGGTCGGGGAAGATCAGGTCGCCCAGCTCGGCGACAATCTGTGCTTTCGGCTTGCCGTAGAGGGTGCCGATAAACGGCAAATCGACCGCGCCGCGCTGGTTCAAGGACACGAGCAACCCTTCCTCGGCGCTTCTGACCTGTGTGATGGGCGGGGTTGGGCCCACCACGTCCCTGATCATGATGGCGGCCTTGGCGGCCTTACCGGTTCCTTCGTCGTAATCCTCGAGGGCCATGACCAGCATGGCGTCCGGGTCTTCGCGGAACTTGACAAGATTGGGCATGCGGCGAATAACGGTGCCGTCCCTCGTTTCGCCGAAGGTGGTCTTGTTGATCGGGCCGTAGGCGCTCACGAACCGGTCGTAGGCCCAATTGAGTTCGCGGCGTGCATCGTTGCGGCTGGCCTCGGGCCAGCCTTCGTTCTGCGACTCGAGGACGCGGCGGGCATGGTCGCGTAAGCCCACAAGGGCGGCCAGCCGTTTGCCGGTCAGCGTGCCGTCTGCCTTCAGTGTCGTGCCGCCGTAGACGACGGGCTCGCCTTGCCCGCCAATGGATTGGCAGATCGTCCGGTCATCGCGCACAAAGAAGCTGCCTTCGCCGATGTGGCGTTCCTGGGGCGGTGGCGTGAAAGCTGGGGCAGGTTCATTTAGCACCGGTGATGCTTGCAGCGGTGCGAATTCCGGCAGGTGGTGGATGGCTTCCTTGAGCTGCTGGGCCAAATCGCCATTGCTAAGGACGCTGTACCCCTCGCCTCCATAGAGCGTGTCCTTGCTACTCCAGCTACCCAAGACCATCTCTGGATGGCGGTGGAAATACTTATTGATCGAGACTTCCGTCCCCTCGATGGCAAGCGGGGCAATGCCGAGCCAGTCGGGATCAACATGGTGTGCGGGCTCTCCGGGCGCGCGCTTGCGGAGGAAGAGAATGTCGGTCACCACGGAAGTGCCTTCCCGCTTGAAGGCATCGGAGGGCAGCCGGATGGCGCCCACGAAGTCGGCCTTCGCGGCGAGGTACTCGCGGATGGCGCCATTCTGTTTGTCGAGCGTGTAATGCGTGGTGACCAGGGCCAGCACGCCGCCGGGCTTCAGGGCGTCGATGGACTTGGCGAAGAAATAATCATGCAGGGACAGCTTCTTTCCCTGATAGTCGAGCTTGAGGTCAGCGAAGGGCACGTTGCCGATCACCGCGTCGATCCGGTCCTCGGGCAGCTTGGTGTCGGAGAAACTCTCGATGCGGATGTCGTGCTCGGGGTGAAGCGCCCTGGCGATGCGGCCGGAGATGGAATCCAGCTCGACGCCGATGAAGCGATGCCCATCGCTCCCCTGGCTCATGAAATTACCCGTGCCGCAGCCGGGTTCCAGGATCGTGGCGTTGCCGGGTACTCCTAGCCGGGAGATGGCCTCGTGGATGGCCGCGATCACGGTTGGCGATGTGTAGAAGGCGTTGAAGGTGGTGCGCTTGGCGCTGGCGTATTCTTCCGGCGTCAGCAGCGTTTTAAGCTCGTCGCCCAGGGCCTGCCAGCCGGCGTCCTTGTACTTACCCGTCACCGGATCGGGGAAAATCGACAGGGCGACCGGCCCGAAGCCGGCAAAACGGGCGAGTACCTGCTTCTCCTCCGGCGTGGCGGGCCGCTTTTCTTCCTCGATACTCTTGACCGTGGGGATGGCGGCGATAACGTCGCGGGCTTTGGATTTTTCACCGCTTGCGATGGCCGGCGATGGAGGTTGTGGAGAGGACGCGGGTGGATTGGGAGCTTTGAGTTCGGCAGCCGCGGGCGTCGTTGTGACCGGCTGTGGTGATACCTCGGAAGGCGATTCGTCGGCAGCAGCCGGGCTTATGGGAAGGGAGTCAAACAGCGTCGGCTGATGGCGTGACGCCTTCAGCCGCGCGACGTATGACGGCGGATGAACGCCATTGCCCCGTCGAGGGAAAGCGGTTGGTTGTCGTCCGGAGACCCGGAGGGCAAACGATCCTCCAGATCCTTCAGAGCCATTTCCAGGGCTTCGCTCGCGATCTGGCTCGGGTCGCTGTCCGGCCTCGCCTGGGTGAGCACTTCCTTCCAGGCTTCGTGGCTGGTCTTCAGCTCCTGTGCGTAGGTTTCCAGTGCCGGCAGGAGCTTCCGCGTCAGCCGTAGCTGCTCGTGAAACTCCGTCCGTTCCTTCAGAAGTTCGAGGACTATTGTCTTGTACTGCATGCTGGTCTCCATTGGGTTTAGGGGTTACGTTGTCTTGAGGCTCGGATGTCGGGTCTGAGTCGAGTGGGAATAATGAGGGTTGTCGCCAATCCGGCGGTTTCCGAGCCATAGTCAGGAACCATCGAAATCTGGTTCCTGGCCTACGGCCCGGCTTTCGCGTCGCGGTTGGCTCCCGGTCGGCGTTGTCATCTTGACCTCCCGCTTTTGTGATCGGTTGTGCCGAACACGTCTTTCAAGACCTGGCTTGCCGCGACTCCGGCCATGATGATCATCGAGCCGATGGCGACATACTGCAGGACCATCGCCATGCGGTCATTGGTGCAATTCCTCGACATCATCTGGGCCTGAGGGCCAAGTTCGTGCAGGTGATAGGTTGGCGGAAGAGTCATAGGCCGGCGAACTCCCGATCAGGAGGGCAGTTCCGGCGTCGGCTCGATGCCCTTCTCCTGCCGGATCATGTCGCGAATCTCCTGGTACAGCCATTCGGCCTCGATCCGGGTGGTCATAGCAGTGTCAGGCCTTAGCGGGTGTGCCCAGATCTTGTGAGTCGGGTTCCAGCGGTACCCTGCCTCCTTCAGCAGGTCGATGACGGCCTGGCTCGGCTTATCCTCGGGACGGCCTAGGCCAAACTTGATGGCCATCTGGCGGTCCTGCTTGCTCTCGAGCAGACGGACGCCCGCAACGTTGTCCACGGCGATGCCGAACGGATCAGGGGCGGAAGGCCGCTTCTTGTGTCCGACCCTCTCGGCGAAGCTCTGGCCCTTCGGGCTGGTCTCGGCTGCCGGCGGTTCGGCGGTGGCGGTTTCTGGTGATTCTTGATCAGGTGTGCGTTTACGTGACATAAATCCTCCTTGATGGTTATGAGGGCTAATCATTAACCCCCATTACGGATATTAACACTTCTTAACGGGCTGCGCAAGAGGCTGGCTGCGGGTCTCCACGTGTTGACGCAAAAAAACTAGGATTTCTGGGGCTCACAAGGCGATGATGCCGCGCAAAGCCACAGGATTCCTGCTTTCTAACCCTTTGCCCATCAGGTCAGTTTTCGGGATTTGGAAAGAGGTTTATCGAGCTGCTTGGGTGATGGCCATCCGGCCGGCCGCCGTCCACATCGCCCCGGATTTCCGGCCAGGGTCCCAGGCTGCGGCCACGGATGCCGTAGTTTGGGGGGACGGAAATTCGAGAAGGCGGCCCATCATGGGAAGGAATCATGGTGTCTTGGGGCCTGGCACTTCGTCACCGTTCACGGGTCCACCAGGCGTGGCGACTTCATCGTGGGTGAGGGCCAAGTCATCGACCGGGATTTCGGGTACTTAACCCATGGATATGTGGTAACGAGCAATGCCAGCCAGGGCGTGACGGTAGACAAAGCGTTCGTCGGCGTGTCCAGCGAATCGTTCCCGGCAATAGGACGTGCCGGAGGCCGAGAAACAATGCGACCAAAGCACGGCCCAGGAGACACTCAAGGCCGTCCCTGGCCTTCGAGAAGGCGTGATGGCGCGCGGCCTGACAGAGCGTATCGTCCCGCGGAGGCGGCCCTGACGGTGTTGACTTAGACGAGCATCATGAACCCGATACACCCGTCGTCACAGGATCTGGAAAGATACACCCTGCCCGTCGAGGGGTTGGGAACAAGCACCTGACTGAAGGGGATTTGACCGCCGCCGACATTGAGCTCTTCCGCAGCCTCGGCAAGGAGGCGCTGGCAGAGAACGGCGATTGGCTGTTGCTGCACCGGGACCGGCCTCTGGAGGTTATCGTCCCGTGAAAGCTGGGCGGAGTCATCCCTCGTGGAATTTGGCCGGGAGATGTCGGTGGCAAATCCTCCTCGCAGACGGGCTCGGTAGGGCCAGGGGAGACGAGGAGGAGCTGCGCAGAATTCTCTAGCGCGGCTGAGCCCTCCATCGAAGGAATCGAAGTGGTGGAATTCGAGTCGCTCGAAGTGCAGCGCTAGTGGTTGAAGAGGAGCGCACCTGCGCTTCTCCGGCAGCGGAAAAGAGGCGCGCGCAAGGATACCGGATTCTTACAGCCTATTTTTCCCGCCCTGTAGAGGGCGGCTTGGGTGGTAATTTACTCTTGGCGCTGTAGTACTCGGGTGTGTTCATTGCTTTAAGAACATTCGCTAGGTCTTGAAACGCCTTCCAGCTACGCCGTTCCTTCTCACATTCTATCTCATCTTCTCTCCAATCCCGTTTCGCTTCTCTTCTCCCCACGTTGGGGAGTTTAGGGATTGGCAGGTCCCCAGGGGCGGCATACACGCCACTTAAGTTGATTTTCCCCTTCTTAATGGCAGCCAGGGCGGCTGACTTTGCGGTATCATCTTCTTCTTTTGGCATAAATGGCTCCTGTGTAGGCAGTGTGTCGCAATATGTTTAATCAGTTTAGCACAATACAGGTTACAAATGTGTGAAGATTGTGTGACAATTGTCAGGCCAACTGATAGGAACCAGTTGCTCAGTCGCTGCTAACATAAACGAGCGATGGGAAAGCACACTTTCTCAGAATGTTCAATCACTTTTTGGCGTAGTGTAGCGGACGATGTTTTCCCAAAGCCTGTTTCTGACCAGGATTGACCTCAAATGTAGGGCTAAGCTCATATATTATAACGGAGAGGCCGAGGCCGATTGCCCAGGTTCGGTGGCTGGTAATCGGGTCACCCGGCCCTGCTCATTATCCAGCTCGAATGCTTGAGCACTTCTACCGTGTTGTCGTTCCTTTCAAGTCGGCAATGATGCTATCAACGGCTTCCTTTCTGTCAGGAGCGAGCTTGGTCTTTTTCAGCCACGCATCCAGTTCCTCCCAGTTCCAGCCGGTAGTCTTATAGCCGGGCTTGCGAGTGATGGCGTGCAACATACGTTCCGCCTGGGTCGCATCCTGGCCAGTCATGCGCAGGGCCACCGCGCGAAAGGCGTGAAAGAAAGCGTTGTACTTGGCCGCATCTGTTCCCTCCTTCGGCAGCTTCCAGCCTTTCTTCTCGACCGATTCAACGAATTGGAATAGTCGTTCGGGACGCTCGGCGCTAATTAACGCTTGAAGCAAATTCAAGATGTGACTGGTTGCATCATCACTCTTGATGTCGAGTTCGACGCTACGAGTGCATGCCGTAATCGCCTCGTCCCAACGGCCCAGTTTGGCGTAGCACATGCCCAACCTATTATGATCATCGGAGTCGGCTTCCTTTGACTCACTCGCCCTTTTGAGATCGGGCAGGCCATCCTGGTACAGCTTTTCGAGAAAGGAACGCCGGCCGCGCGCGTAGCAACCGAGATAGCGACAGTGCTCCGCTTTCTTGGGATCAGGCTTGACGTTAATTCCTTTTTCGTACCACTCGGCGAACTGGAACAAAGCCTCAATGTGGGCCAGGTGGGGCAACGTCAGCAGGTCCTTTTTCGTGGGGCCGCCCAGCAGTTCCAGCAGCTTGCGGGTGGCAGCCGGAAACGCCTTGGGCAGCTCCGGGTGCTCCCGGTACACGGCTGCGAGTTCCTCGGCGGCTTCTTGGTCGTTCAGCGCCATCGCCTTGACGTACCAGCGCACCCCGTCCGCCGAGCTGGAGATACGGCTGCACAGCGATCCGAGGCGTCGCAGGCTCTGTGCCTCTTGTTTTTGCCACTCCTTGCCGGCGTCTTGGCGAAAAGAGAGCTGGTCGAACGCGTCCACGGAACGTTGGTAGAGAGCATAGGCTTTTTCTATTTCCTTAACGTCGGAGCCGTTGCTCAAGGCGCCTAGCTTAGAGCAGACATTACCCAAGCCCTCGAAAACCGCGGCGGAGTCAGCCCGCTTCCAAAACAGCAGCTCGTAGATCTGCCGGCTTCGCTCGAAGGACTGAATGGCTTGCTTCGTCTCATCAAGACTAACGTGCGCCGTGCCGAGGCGCTCGAGGGCCTGCGCGAGAGCCAGTTGTACCCCGGCATTCTCGGACTCCTTCTTCGCTCGCTCGGTCAGAGCGGCAACTTCCGCCTGGAGCTTGGTCTTGCTACTTGCCAGTGCCTCAGGATCGACCCGTGATAATTTGAACGTCTTCTCCAGCGCGTAAGTACACAGATCTCGGAAATCGACCTTATTTTCCTCGGCGATTTTATGGAGACGCTCAAGCGTCTGGAACCGCTCGCTGAACTGGCTCTTGTTGTGCGCCAGTTCCTCCGTCATCCAGGTTTCTTTGAAGTGCTTCCCCAGGGCGTAGGTACAAAGGTCCGGAAAGCTGACCTTGTTCGTCGTGGCGATTTCGTGCAGAGCGCCCAGTTCCTGAAAATTGATGTTGTTCTGGTGTGCAGTCTTCTGTAGCGTTCGGAACGTCTCGCGCACTTCTTCGGGTATGGTCCCGCCGCGTTCCTCAGACAGCCAGCGAGCCTGGTCTTCCAGAGGGTCCTTGGGCCATGGCACGTTTGTGAGGTACACTTGGAACGGATACGTCAGGCCATTGAAATCGGCAGAAATCTCGATGCGCTTCAGGCCGGGTGAGGACTTGACGAACTGTCGCAGTCGGACCGCTTCCGGCTCGTCCGTTGGCCTGGCAGCGTCAATGTAGTCATCTATCTTCATGCCGTCCATTGGGCCCGACCAGACCTTCAAGTATTCGCGCCAGGTAAGTACTTCGTTGCGGAAGTCGCGAATCCTCTCATAGCACTGGGCAATATCCTTGCACTCGGCAGCGACATCCTGCCGCACCCACCAGTTCCAGGGAGCCTTTTCGAGCCCGGGCTTGAATATGTCCAGGGCATGCGAATAGGCCTCGATAGCTTCTTGGTATCGGCCGGCGTTTTCGTGGATACCTCCGGAGCGATGGATAATGCGTCCTAAGGAGCGAATGCCTTCGCGATCCGAGCAGTCCTTACCCAGCTCATAGACTAGGCGGGCCAGCCGGATCACCTCGTCGCCGCGCTTCAGCTGGTATGCACATTCCTGGGCCAACTCCGCGCTAACGAGGAACCTGCCGAGTTGATAGTCAATTGGTTTGTCACGACCCCCGCAGACCTTCGCCCGGAATGTCTCGACGCCTTCCTGGAAGAACGGATACGCTTCCTTGTTCCGGCCGGCGCCCGAGTCATACTGAGCTCGGTCGAATAACGCCACGGCGAACTGGTAATGCAAGTTCATGTCGTCCGGAAACTTCCTGCAGAGCTTCCTCCCGTTTTCCAAGGCCTGGTTCAAACAGTAAAGCTGGCTTTGCGGCTGAGTGACTTCGTCCGGCTCGTCGCCTTTGCCTCCCAGGTGAAACGTTGCGAGTTCCAGCCAAGTCTTGATGAGGGCGGTACCATACATTGGCCGGTCATTGTTCTGCTGCGTGAGTCTCTCTAGAATGTCGCGCGCCTCTTCATACAGCGACCTCGATTCTGCGTACCGCCCCAGGCCACTCCGGCGCGAGGCAAGGTCACTGAGGCTTTCGGACAGCCTCAACTGGTATCGATTGACTAGAGGGTTTTCTTTGACGGCACTCCGCAGACTCATGACAGCTTCTTCGGAGCATTTCAAGGCATCGTCCAGCTGCTTTAATCTCGTGAGTTGGGTGGCCTTGTCCATGAAGTAGATTCCGCGGTAGTGCAGGATCTCCGGAGCGCTCGGGCTAACCGCACGGGCTTTCCGCAGCGTTTCCAGGGCTTGGTCGAGCCTCTGCAGTGACTTCACTTCGTCAGTTTCATTTTCGTACATTCTGTGGTACGCAATGGATAAACCAAAGAGGGAGTCCATCGGGGTGCTGGTTGCACAGCTCCTGAAAAATGGCAAGGCTGCGCTCGTACAAACCTTTCCTGCGGTCTTTCATTGAATCCGTGTACAGTACGCTTCCCAGCCTATCCCATGCACGCGCGAGGGCGATCCGCACTTCGCGTCTCGTCTCCCTCTGCCCGTTCAATTCCTCCAGCTCCTCGACTGCCTGCTCAAGATACGGCCGGGCCCTATTCTCATTCTGAACTGACCAGTACAGGTAACCTAACTCAAACCGTGCCTCTGCCAGCTGGAAACGGTGTAGCTCAGTTGGGTATCGCACTACCAGCACCTGATGGATTCGGATCGCGTTCTCAAGGGTCGAGACAGCCTTGTCGAAGGAGCCGACCTGGCCGGTAAGCGCCCCAAGAGCGGTCAGTGACCGGCCTTGCCCCTCAATGACGTCAGGATCGTCGGGCCGGTCAGCCACGTAAACTTCGTAACTGTCCACGGCTTCTTGGGCGAATCGCACGCACAGATCTTGGAGCCCCAGCAAGCCCTTGCGCCCTTCCTGACTCATTTGAGTCATAAACTTATCGACCGACCGCCGAGCCAACTCGAAGTTCCGGTCTGCCAGCTTTTGGCTTTCCTCCGCTGCCTCGCGCGCCTGCTTGGCCTCAAGGTACAGATGATAACTAAACAATCCAAAGCCGCTAACCACGATCAAGGCAAACGCCATCCCCGACACGATCAATCGTTGTCTCTTTCGTTGGCGTCGCGCTTTCGCGCGTGCCTCCTGCGCCTGCTGTTCGGCCCGGAGCATTGCCTCCCTCTGCTGACGCTCGTCGCGGCTCCTCTGAATGACCGGCGTCAATACGTCGTGCGCCAGCTCGACGCGCTGGATCTCCAGGCGCTCCTCCACGTGCAGAAGGCGGCGCTTTACTAACTCGTCGATGGCTGAGGCCGGCGCACCGCACTGCGCCAGCATTTTGCGGGCCTTCTCCAGGGCTATGTTTTCCCGGAAGCCGGAATCGGTCAGCAGCTCGTCCTCGACGAAGGCCCGGACAGCAGGTAGCTGGTCGGCGAGGCAGCGCCCATAAAAGTCGTGCAGGATACGGGCGCTGCTGCCAGCGAGCAGGTCCGCGGTGATTTCCGGCAATTGCTGTTCCAGGCGCCGGTTGTTCAACTCGCGGCAGACGAGACTTAAAAGGGACGGTTCGACCTCCAAGCCCGCCAGATCCTCTTCTTCTGGTCGGCCGTTGCCGGACGCGGCCTCCTTACCTGGGCTGCCGGCAACAAACCGGACAATTTCCCGGCACACTGGCAGCGAAACCAGGCCGTTCCCGGCCTTGATCACTGCCTCGAAAGCTTGCAGGCCGCTCATCCGCGTCAAGCGCATGCGGTTTTGCCCGATCGACGGCATGCGCCCCCGCAAAACCTCCAAGTGCGGCAGATAATCCTCACGCAAGCAAATAAGCACCCGGTAGTCCTGCCTGTCAAAGATGAAACGCTCGACCAGGCCCGGTTCCCCCTCGAATTGCTCTTCTAAGGTGGCCGGTGCCCGGTTTTCGATAAGGTCCGCCAGCTCCTCGTGAAATGGCGCCGTCCTGGAGCGGCTTTCCTGGCCAGCAGAGCCGAGCGTGAACAGCTCCTCGAACTGGTCCAAGACCAGCACAAGACTGATCGGCTTGCCGTCGCGGTCCTCGAGGCGGGAGTCCGCGTGGTGGAAATACTCCCAAAGCGTCTCAGTGGGTTCCGGCCGGAGTGCTTCCGCCAGGCCAGTGGCCTCCAGGGCGCGCGCGATTGCCGCCTTAACCTGCGCGGCGAGCTCCGGCGCCCCGGCCGCGTAGTCGAGCCGGATTGGGACGGGTAACAACGATTCCCGCCGCAGTCTCGGAAACAGCCCCGCCTGAAGGAGCGACGTCTTGCCCAGCCCAGATTGACCGAAGAGGACCGTGAGTAATTTCCGCCGGACGCACCGGAACAGGTCATCCACTTCCCGGTCGCGGCCGTGGAAATACTGGTGGAGATCCTCCGTGAAGGCGCTCAGGCCGGGCCAGGGATGCTCTGGATCCACGGCCGACTGCTGAAAGTCGTTGGTCAGGGTGCTGGTACTCATGGTGGCCGCCACTCTGGGTGTTAGGGGGCTCAGGACGTACGCATGATTTCCTGCATTTTTTTGACGAACTCGGGGGTTACGCCTCCGCCCGACAGCCACGTCAGGTGCTTCTGCAAGAACCGATCTGGCGCCCTGGAGAATTCCTGGGTGTCATCGACTACGACCGGGATGAGGAACGGCTTGCCGGGATCAATGTTCATGTCTCGATCAAGGGCATAATTCCATTCCCTGCGAAAGACCCCTTCCCGGCGGGCCTCGGTGTTTTTCGAAAGCACGGCCAGGAAGCAGGAGCAGTTGCCGATGTTGCTTTTGATTTTTTGCTCCCAGGAATCTCCAGCCTCCAAGCTGGCCTGGTCGAACCAAACGGGCAGGCCCGCAACGTCCAGGCCGGCCTTCAGTTCCTGCACGGCGGCCAGATCCTGGCGCGCATAACTGATAAATATGGCCCTGGCTGGCATCTCCCGCGCGGGGGGTATGATGGGCTTGCGAGCCACCTGCTCGGGATTGCGCTGTCGCCAACGTTGCCACAACTGCTCGACGAATTCCGCCGCCCCGCCGCCCTGGAATAGACGCGTGCGGCTGCTAAAGTGCTGCAGAAAGAGCACCAAGCTGGCGTCATGGTGCGTCCGAGTATCCGCCAGGATTTCCAGAACGTCGCGCTGGTCGGAGAGGCGGTGGCGCTTCGCCGTGCGCAGGAAGAACCGTGCCAGCCAGTCCGAAAAGTTCAGGCCCAAGAGTAGCAGGTGGTTTTTCTCCAACTCGTCAAAGAGGCGCTCGGGGCGCTTGGCGTCGGATTGGAGCGCGCAGACAAACTCGAGCAGGTCCTCCTCACAAATCACATAGGCGGGGGAGGTCGAGAGTTTGCCCAGCAGGTGGTAGACGGTGGGTCGGTTCAGACTCTCCTTGGCGCAGTCTAAATCCTTGACGTTATTCGGCGAGTAAGCAACGATCGCGGTCTCGGGCCTGCCGGCGAAGCGCACTGTGTTGATGGCCTCCTCCAGCAGCGAGTCGAAGGTCATGGTCAAAAAGAGATTGAAGTGACTGATCTCGGCTAATTGGCGCAGCGGCTTCGGGGACTTGAAGGGGGCTCGGAGCATGATGTCACGGATCGTGGGGTAGAGCGCTTCGCGGCGGCGCTTGCGACCCAGCAGTTGCCAGACCACCTGATCCAGCGACGGCTCCGCCGGCAACAGGTTCGCCGGCAACGAGAGCTTAGCGGCCAGTTGGCCGGCAACGTAGCGGTCGAGCAGGACCTCGCCCCCTTCGACCTCCACTCGCATTAGGTCGGGGCCGATGATCGGAATCACGCGCTGTTCTTCGATGTAAGCGAGCAGTTCGTCCCAAAGCTCTTCTTCCCAGAGTTCGGTATCAACGCGCGGGTGCAACAGATCCTGAACCATGCTTGTTCCTCAGTTTCACAGGAAGGAAGGGGCTCGACGCCGCTGCTGACCGGCATCCGGAGGTCTAGGATCCGAAGAAGGGTCGGAGGGCGGTCGACCGGTCATGGGCCGCCGGTTTGGCGTACAGGTGGTTTCAATGCAGTAGTGTAACGCCTGGTGGTAACCATCGCAATGGGCCACACGCCGAAAGGAGGGAGGCTCCCCGTGAAAAAGTATGAACCTGAACCGATCCCGACCGGGGGCGTTCAGGTCAGTCCGGAAATCCTGGAGTTGAGCGAGCACTTGGCGAGAAACGCCCATGACATCTGGGCCCGGCAGCGCCTGGCCGACGGCTGGAACTCCGGCCCGGGCCGCGACGACGCGGCCAAGGAACACCCCTGCCTGGTACCGTACAAAGATCTCCCGGAGTCCGAGAAACTATGACCGCAGTTCGGCCCAGGAAACACTCAAGGCTGTCGTGGCTTTGGGTTACAGCATCGAGAAGGCGTGATAGCCGGCGGTTTGGGAGACCGCGTGGCCCCCCGTTGGCGGCGAGGCTATCTCGCGCTTTGGGTCCGAGAGATGAGCGAAGAGGAAATCGGAAGGTCGGTGACAATGGGCCGACCATTGACAGCATCGAGGTGGCGGAGTTCGAGTCGCATGGCGCGCTTAGGGAATGGCTGAAGCAGAAGGCGCCGGTGTTTCTGCGGCACTAATGGTCATGCGAGTCCCGCTGCTGACCCGCGGCGCAAGCTTGCCATCCGGATAAATAGCCCGCCCGATTCCCCTTAGCACGTAGGGAATTGCTCGAATCTGTTCATGGTCCTTCTTCTGATCCTCGGGCGAAACCTGATCCCATTTGACCAAGCATTTGTTGATCTTTTTCTCCCTGATGGTTTCGGGCCCATACTCCCAGCCATCCAGCCAGCGTTCAGCGCACCAGCGAAGATGTTCCATCTGAGAGAGTAGATCTATTTCTTCCGGCTTGAATTGTTCGATCGGTACTTTACCCAACTCTAATGGGGCGTCCTGATAGCCGAGTGCGCGCAACTTGGTTGGGATATGGTCGGCTGCGTGGCGATTTGAGTCCTTCATCGCCTCGGGCAAGTTTTCCCAGGCTTCCGCCGGCTTGTCCTTAGGCGGATGTTTTCTTGCGTAATCTTCGTGCAGAGCGCGGGCTAACTGGTCCTCGCTTTCGTGCAACAAAGTGTCCCACGTGAAAATATCCTCGATCATTCCGAATGCGCGGAGCCGCTGTTTATTACGGGAAGGTTCGGGGTCAGGAGGGAAAAGCGCTGCGAAACCAGAGCGTGTGCTTTGATAGATTAGAGTCTGGACTGGGCGACTCGGTGAAACGCGCCGCGCAATTTCCATGCCGATACGCAAGTTTTCGCAGTCGTCGGGAGTCGACCCCGTTTCAAAGCACACTGCAAAGGTAACTAGAACCTTTGGATCCCCAGTGTCTAGACTCTTTTCATCCAGTGTTTTCAGAAAGGCGGGTTCGTTTCGATCAGCCTCATGAAAGCGGAATTCGCAGACATTATCGATCTTCGAATAGAGTTCCCGAAAGACTTCAGAACGTGCCTTGGCATCGCGATCCACCACGGTAATGCGAATTCGAAGGTTCCTCGTGACTCCGTTGGCAAAGTGTCCTATACGCGCGGCATGAAGAGCCAGACTTTGGCCCATCGGACCAAAGCCCGCGATAACAAGGTGTACGAGTGTGGCGTCATCCTTGCCGATGGACTCGAAGTCCAGCGGGTGTCGGCGCAGAGCCTGTCGCGCGGCGGTGTCCTGAAGAGTCAGATCGCGAAAGTTCACGAGGTAATTCGACGCCTCCGTTGTGGACGAACGCGTTCCGGGGCCGAACAGGGATCCTTCCTCCAGCAGTCGACGCAATTCGGAATCCCGGACCATAAGGCGGCAAACGAGTGGTCGCCGCCGATTCGCCGTCGCACGGAGCAATTGGCCCACGATTGCCGCGATGGCGACATTCGTGGCGTCGTGCTCGCACGATGCGACCACAAACTCAGCCCTCTGGACCCGAACCTTGCGGAGTGTTGGGGCATCGCAAGCGTCGCCCTCGATAACCAGGACTCCTGCCTTACGAGCCTGCTCAATTGGCGTGACCTCACCATGTTTTTCGATAGCTACAACGAACTTGCCACGTCGGCGGGCATCCATTGCCAAGCGTAGGCCCAGGTCGCCGAGACCGCAAACAAGAACGTGATTGTGACTCCAGGGCAACCGCAACTGGAATAGCAGCATCTCTTGGTGGAAGAATTTCGTGAACGCCACCAAGCCTGCGGTGAACAACGATAGTACACCCAGTAACCGGCCGACGTGCAACTGCCACGGGACAGCGTCCTCCAGATGCACGCCATGGGCGATGAGAAGCTGGCAGGAATGGTACAAGACACTGAAAACATCGGGCAGGGCGCCCGGATGTCGGCCGCTCTCATACAGCCAACTGCCCCAGAAACCAAATACCAATGCAGCCGTGACAACAGCTGCGAGTAGCCAAGGACGCCGAGTGGGAGGGGTGTCATCGAGAGAATGGGTGGCGTGTGTCATGGTTTTCATTTCCCATTTGTGAAGCGCCGCGCTGGTGCACGCGGCGGCCCGCTCAGTGAATCAAGGAGCACTCTGTTGGCGCGCGAACCCCACCGAACGCGCTCTCAAGAGACCGTCCAAATATTTATCTGTCAAGATCCGGGTTTAGGATCGCAGTTCGCAATTCAACACTCGTCGGCGGTAAATGCAAGCGATCCGATGGACAGTTCCCAATAACTCCGTCTCATTAGCGTAATGCCAGACTTGCTGGTCACGAAACATGAAGGGGGGTCGGCGGCGCGGTCCGGCGGCTATCAGATGCAATCGCCGTCCGGCACCCAAAGCGACACCCGCCTCGATGCAGGTATTGATATTCTCTTCGTTTATGTCTGCTATCACCACCAATGCCCTTCGCAGGAGGCCCGTGATAACTTGCTGGATTTGCCCCTGTCGAATATCGTCCCCCATGACACACGGCATTGCCGTGATCCGTGCAATTGCTTGCCTGAGAAAGCGATTCCTCTCCTTGAATTCGCCATCGAAATTGGCAGCGAAGAAAATGTAATGTGGCTCGGCAGGCGACGCCCATTCTTCCGCCAGGGTTTCAATCCCGTTACGCAAGGCGGCGTGATGGGATCCAGTTTGTTGCAAGTCTTCCGCGGTAATTCGGATGGCGAGAGATGCAATGTCGGGCGGAAGCTCAACGCCTGGCTCGGCAACCACCAAGAGAGGTAAGCCCTGATCCCGAGCAATTGCAATTTCCTTGAGCATGTACTTGGAAGTCGCTCCCTGGCCCCGGTCAGGCAGAATGGCCACACAACCGCCACAGCTGGCAATAATGGAGCTGACCCTGTGACCTTCTTCGAACCCAGCTTGATCCTTGGAGTCTCCAATAAGACGGAGACCACTCTCAACCAGCATACGGCACACTTGGTCAGCGAGCCGGGACTCATTTTCGTGCCAAGTGCGGCTAACATACACATCGCGCGAGTGGGACGCGTCCAGGCTGGTGTCCACGTTGTACAAGCTGGCCAGAATCTCATCGGCCACTCCGATGGCAAGGTTGCCGTCGAGCATGTCAATCCATTTGGTTGTGGTGAGGAAATAGGGTGCTGGGCAATTCTCAAGCCTGATCGGAATAATGCGATATTCTCGGAATTGGGTGCGCTGCCCGATGGCTGCGTTATACTCCTCCTCCACCCAACCGGAGTCGATCGATGCCTTGGAGAGGGCGAGGATCATTGCCCGGCACTGGATGATCGCCTCGGGCAACTTGGTGCCGATGAGAGCGCTGCCCGCAAGGTTGCGGGCGTCGTACCACACGGGGATGCCGGCGCTCTCGTTTAGCCAACAATCAATCCGGTCAACAACACCCTTATCGACGTGGGCATGACTCAGAAACGCATGGAACTTGCGTTTGTGGACGGGCAATGGGTCCATGACTCAGCCTTAAGCATCCCGTTAGGAGTTCGGGAATTGCAGGACAACGTGTCTCTTCTGGCTGGATTCAGCTCCATCTTGACATCTTGCCTAACAAACCGCATCCAACCGGGGAATCTAACCGATGGGAAGGCCGAACGCGAGTAAATTCCTCTTTTTTTGGTCATGGTTTCATGATCCGGTAGCCGAGTGCAAGAATCGCCTTGAGTGTCTCCATCGCTGCGCTCCGGTCGTACACCTTTTCGGATTCCGGCAGGTCCTCGTAAGGCACCAGGCAGGGGTGCTCCTTTTTGGCGTCGTCCCGCCGAGGTCCGAAGCGCCAGCCATCGGCCAGCCGCTGACGGGCCCAAATGTCGTGAGCGTTGCGAGCAAGCAACTCGGTCAAGTCACGAACCTCCTGACAGAGCGTGATTCCTGACGTATCAATCGGTTCCGGTCTGTATTTCAAGGGTTACCTCCTCATTAGCATGGGAATCATGGGACAAACGTAAGCCATGGAAATAACTTCGATGGGGGGGCCATTAACATTCCCTTTTTAGCCAAGGATCATCAGGGCACCGCTCGACCCTGAAACGGTGCGGCCGGAAGACCATGGGTGAGGCCGGGAAGCCAATGGTTAAAGAATTGAATGGCTTGGGGATCCTGAATGGTCGCACTGAAGACGTGCGCGCTGAGTAGAGGCTGGGCGCTTGCATAATGACCGATTGCCAGGTCGCCGGCTCCCACAAATCCCATTGCACCCAAACTCACTGCGAGGAGGCCCACGGCAACTCCACCGATTGCGATGAGGCCGATAACCACGCCACCGACTGAAGCAGGCCCCGCCGCACAGGCACCGAACGCAAAGCAGCAAACGGCACTCACTCCAAAGCTTAGGACGCCGAAAGGGGAAAGGCTCGCGGCGATAAAGCCACGGGCAACGCCACGAACGGCGACCAGTCCCATCGCAACGTCACCACGTGCAAAGACTCGCGCGTGCGCGTGCTCCGCCGTGGCGCCCACCAGTCAGTGAATCGATTCGTTGCCACACGCGTCGCATGTTCTGCGCCATCACCGTGGAATTTGTCAAGCCGCTGTGAGTCGACCAGGCCGCCGGCCGCCTCCCTGGGCCCCCGATTCCGGCCCGTGGACGACCCCCTAGAGTTGCGGTGCCGGCGTCAAGGCCGGTCCTATCGTGCGGTCTGAAGAATCAGCGGCCTATCCCTGATGTAGCCGTTGATCGCGTCGCGTTCCGGCCCCTGGATGCGCTCGAACGCCAAGGCGACCCGGGCATGCGCTTCGGCGTCCGTTCGGTACGCCTCGGCGACCTGCCAGGCGCTATTCCGAGCCGCCTGCTGCAACCCGAGCCGGTCTTCGGCCAGCGCACGGCCGTACCAGTAACTCACGACGCCGGGATCCTGCCGGGAGGCTGCGTCGAAGTGCAACAGAGCCTCCTCCATTCTACAGTGCAAGTACAATTCCAGGCCACGACTGAAATGTCTGGCAGCCCCGCCCGAATCAGTCGCGCCGGCCTCCTTCACACCGGAGTGGCCATCGGGCGACGGCGGGGGCTGTATCGGTGCCGGTATCGCCCGGATCGCCTGCTGGATCTCCTGAAGTTCCTTGAGTATCGGCTTAAGATCAACGACGGGCGGAGGAGGAGGAGGGGACTTGGGCTCATTCAGCTTGCCAAGTTGCTGCGTTATTCCAGATAACGCCTCTGAAATCGCCTGTAGCCGCTTGTCGAGCTTTTCCGGGTAGTGCTCTTTGTTAAGCTCCGTCACCATTCTATTGACCGCCTGGTCAAGCGTGTCCTGCGAGGCAGGCCTTCGCCCCACCTCTTCCAATCGCTTTCCCTCGATATATCCGTTGATCCAGGCAACGTGGCCGTTCGGGACGAACCAGATTTCCGCACCGTCCTTTTTCCCGAGGCTGAAGGCTTCAAAGACGGCTTGCAGCATTTCCCCCGCGGCCATGAGCCGTTGCGCGTTCGCGAAGTTCTTCGGCACCCGTTTGAATTCCTTCTGCCACTCCGGTCCGTTGTCGACCCCGTGGTAAGGGTTCGCTCCGCGCACAGCTTCACAAAAATCTATCATCGTCTTTCGGTCGACCCGCACCAGCGTATTATCCTCCCCCGCGTCCTTGGTATCTTTCGTGGGCCATTTACCCTCTAGGACAGCCATTACCCAAGCCGCTCCGCCGTTGAGATAAATCTTCTGCGGGTGGCTGACTCGGTCCCGGAGAGCGGGTATCGCCACGATTTTCTTTTGGAGTTCGTCCACAATCGCTTTTCGCAGTCCAGGCAGGTCGCGCTTAGGCTCCTCGACTGCCTTTAGAAGCGTTTTGTTATTGGAACCGTACTTCACCGAGGTTGCAATCGGCTTGGTCCATTTGCCTTCGTCGTCTTGGGTCACGAAGCCGAATTTGGTGTCGCCTCCGCCGATGTCGATATAGAGCGCGCCCGCGCGATACTTCTCCTCATCGCCACGCAAGATCCATAGGAACCCCCACTTCACCTCAGCTTTATCGTCAATGAAAGCCAGCTCTTTAATCCCATCGATCTTTTTCACCTCCTTCCCGAAATCCTCGTAGTTCACCGCCTGGATGGAGACGACCCCGCTGCTGACTACGACGAAGATGTGCGCAAGGGGAACATCCGGGTGACTGTTCCTGATCCACCCGTGCAAATCTCCGACATCCTTGACGGTTCGATCGATCGAGTCCGTGGCGAACTTGTTGCGCTCGACATCTTTGACTTTGACCCTTTCAATGTTGGCGGTCAGTTGGCCAGGGAGGTCCTTCTTGGCGCGCTCTTTGAAGGTCACGTGCCCTGCATCGGTCTGCTCCTCAAGGACGCTTGCCTTGACGCCGGAACTTCCGATCTCGATCCCGCCCCATAATTTCTCGTTCGATTGGGTCTGAGCTACCGCCGGTGCTGTGGCCCATGCTGATAAAGCAAGGAGGCCTATCGCCAGTGCAAGAGCGCTCGTCCGGCAGTCACACAATCTGAAACACATGTTGCGTTCTCCCGATTAGAACAAGTTTACAAGAAATTAATGCTTTGATCCCGTCGAAACTTGGCTGCGCCGTTTTTCAATGGCCCCGGACCGCCGATCCCTTGCCGTTGAGGCACCGCTGGAGGTAGTACCCCGGCCACTGGTCTGTCGTTATATCGACGAACCTAACCACCCGCCCATTTGCGGACAGGTTCCATTCCTTGTTCATCGCATCCACGATGATGGTCGCGGCCAACTGTTCCTCGAAGGGAAGAGCATGCCTGCGGGGCTCTAGCATGCTTCCGGAAATCTCATCCCCGTTCTGGATAACCGCAGTACGAAACTTTGCAACATCTTTGATAGGATCGGCAACAACCACGTGCATGAACCCCAGCACTTCCCCGACCAGACAGGTCTCCGAGTGCCAGTTCTGGAAATTGATGGTGTTGGTTTCGCGGTGCAAGTCTGCCGTGATAACCGGACCACACTCCTCCCGGAGCAACTTGTAGTAGTCCTCACGGCGTTTCCACGCATCGTTTTCGGCCAGCGACGCCTGCAGTCGCCTGCGGGCATTCGTATCCTCTTCAGCACGGTGCTTTAGATATTGAACTAGAGCTCGAGTTCCCGGGATATGCACCCGCACCGTCTCGCTGCCTCCCTCCTCGGCAGTGGCCGCTCCGACGCTGTCCCTGCCGACATAGATGACCAACCGTTCGCCATGCCCTCGCGCACCCTCCACCATGGAGAGAAGCCATCGGGCTTCCTCGTCCGGGGTCAGCCGCTCGATGTGCGGGCCTGCCGTTTTTTCCTCAAGCGGCGGGTACTCATCGTCCCACTGCTCTTTGCCTGTTCCTGGGAACAGCGAGGCGAACTTCGCGGTCAACTCGCTCTCAAGTTGACGAATGAGGCGGCCGACACCATCGTCCCCCGGTGACAAACCGATTATCCCGCTGGGCACCGTGACCGCAATTCGCCGACCACTGACCCGTTCAGCCTTCAGCCAACTTGCCATCGACATGGTACCTTCAATGACCCGGGTGATTGACCCTTGGGTGAAATGCTGCCCACTCTTATCGAGATCAAGGTCGCAATCGGCTTCTCTCTCGGCTTTCGTGTCGGCGCGCGACGTCCAGGCGTTCGCCTGGCCGCTGCGCTCCATGTTGACCGCCACGGCGCGGACGTGGCTGCTGCTGATTTCGATGACGGCATACCGCGCCGGGTCGGCGACGACGAACGATTTCGGGACACTGGCACTTGCGCGGTAAGGCCGCACGGGGACGTACTCGACTTGCAGAGTATGTTCGCCTGGGCCAAGATCTCGGATGGAATGCGCGGCGCGGCCGTGGTCCAAAGAAACTGGGGCGGCTGGATGGCCGTCGAGTTGGAAGATAACTTTGCCCCGGGGTTCCAAGCCGTCATTCCCCTGCACGCGAACCCCAATGATGGGGCCGCCACTGTCGTAACGGGGATCGTCACATATGACTGTGGTGTCTACGCGATTTGCGAACACTCCGCTGTACCAGAGCACGCCTCCGGCCAGAAGAGATGCCACGAGCACGACCAGGCTAAGTGTCCGCGCGAAGGTCCACACCTTCCCGAAAAAACCCTTCCCCCAGTCAGGAAGCGATCGTAACCATGACCGACGGCGTGGTAGTGCAGGCGCCAGCCCCAGTCCGTGGCGAACATCGTTAACGAGCGCCGCGCGGTCTTTGCGCCAGTCCTTGGTGCGCTCATTCACGAACTGCACGTCGCTAAGCCAGTACTCCAAGCTATCGTGCAGTTCGCAGTGATCGAGGCGGAACAGCCAAAACCGGCGGCCTTTCTTAGCTGCGAGAGCAACCTCTTTGCGAACGTGGGGGGACTCGTTTGCCGATTTGCTCAGGAGCAACAGCAAGCCGGCGGACTGCTTGATGCGGCGGGCAAGGACCGCTGGCCATTCTTCACCTGCGGGGATGTTATCCGGATAGCTCCAAGAATCGATCTCCCCGCTCTTGAGCCACCCCTGCACTTTCGTGCAAGCTGCCGTGTCATTGCTACTAAAGCTTACAAACACAGGCGGCGGCGGGGGCTGCCCAGGCGCCAGACTAGCTGGATGCCCCGTAACCGTGCGAAAGAAGTTCCAAAACCTGTTGAAGACCCGCGGGAGCCGGAACGAGCGCGCCCGCTGGGGTGAGCGATGTGGGGCGTCAAGGCCCGGGGCGGCCTCGAGGTCCGCATCCTCCATCGTCTCGGACTCCAGAGCGTCTGTCAAAGAGGCCGGTTGCGATGGCCCCTGCGGGCTACCAATAAGGAGCGCCGGCTCAGATGGGCCACCCCGACGCTCAAGACGGGGTATGGCCCGCGCGGAGCGGACCGCATCCACCATGGCAGGCAGTGCCTCTTGCCAAGGCCGCGAGCCATCGTTCACGAACGGCGCGCCGGCAAGGTCGTACTGAAAACTGTCGTGCAGCGTGCAGTCGTCGAGACGCAAGACGACGGGGTATGGGGGCGGGGCGGCTGCGAGGCGAACCTCGTGGCGAACGTGGGGAGACGCATTCGACGTCTGACTCAGCAACAGCAACAAAACTGCAGACTGCGCGATGCGATCGGCGATAGCGTCCTCCCATTCCTCGCCTGCGCGGATGTCAGGTGGATAGCTCCAGGACTCAATCCCCGCTGCCCGGAGGCAGTTCTGCACCTCGATGCTCGCATCGCGGTCCGCTTCGCTAAAGCTGACAAAGACGCGCCACGAGACAGCCGATGTGGATGGGGTGCAGGCTCCAGGGACGGAGTCCGGAAAACGGCCTTCTAGGTTGCTACGCGAGGGCGATTGGCTCATAACCGGGGTGTCCAGGTGTAACTCTTGGGGTCTGCGCGACTCCCTCTGGGCCGCGATGATGGCATGTGGGGTGCAGAAAAGCCCTGCATGCCGCCGCGTGAAATCATCCGCCACCAATCGGTGCGACCGGGCAGTGGATCTTGCCGCGCCTCGCGTGCGAATTCGTCACGCCCGAGCAGGAACCGACGAGCAAGACGGGGCACGCCCCTCGGCGTTGTGCACCCGCCGCTCGTTCCTCGGTGGTCGAGCGCACGGCCGCCGTCTTGGTCGCCAAGCGCAGCCGACCCGGTTGGTCGCCGCGCGGTATAGGGACCGCCAACTTCAGGCTGGTGGCCTGCGTCTGCGAATTCATCGCAAGTCGTCTTTTGGCTCGGGTGCTAAGTTTAATCCCCTGAACTACCGTCCGCAATCGCTTTTTGGAGTATTTGGAGGAAAGGGGGGCGGAGCACCGACGGAGGCCGCACCGGGCCGACGTGGTTTCACTTGAGGAATGCGCTGATCACGCCATGGAACACCCCTTATGCCACGGTCTCTCCGCGGCCGAGGACGGGTACGGCACACCTGCACACCAGCCGGCCGGACAACCGCTTGTTTGAAAGCCTCGGCGACAGCCCCACTATCTTCCCACCCAACTCCGTGACGTCCGCCTCCTCCGCCGTGCGCCTTCCGCGCAATGAGCCGCACCGCATTCGGTGGGAACTCGCCCGGATCAGGTGACCGCGCCATCACCTGTCCCCGACCCCATTCGCGAAATAGCTCAGCAGCGCTCTGCGGCACAAGGCCCACCTCAAGTGTGAAGGCCACGAACTCAAGCATAGATTGCCATCTGCCGAATTCGAGGTGGGCCTTCCCCAGAGAGGCCAGTCAGTTGGCGACCCAGGCGACGAACTCGGTGGCTAACTCCAGCTTGGTCCGGAACGGCACTCAGTTCCAATCGGGAAGCTTCCAGCGACCCATTCTTGGCTCTGCTGGACATGAGATCGATGGATTGGTGTAGCACTATCTGGACGGAGCGCCGCCTTCTGCCAACCCGCCCGCGTCCGTAGGGCCATGACACGGAGCTTTTTTGTGAATCTGCAACTCTATCGCCAAATACCCAAAATCTAGGATACGTGCCTTGTCCCGCCCTTGGCAGGTACTCTGGGCGCTTCAACGAGCATTCCGTCAATTCTGAATCCGAGTTCGGGAGTTTGGATCACGGGTGCCGTTCCCCCGGCTATCACGGTTGGTTCCTTCCCGGATTCTTTGACATTGAACAAGCCCGTAATGAACCGCGTCAATCGTGAGATCAACCTGGCGAAAAAGCCCTCCTCCTGGAGGGCAGGCGCATGCGCTGGATTAGCAGTCTTCTCCGGTGATTGCGCGAGGTCGGCTCCGGTTCGATTGATTTGTGTTTCACCAGCCAGCACAAGCGAGCGATCCTTTGTCGCTTCCGCTTCACGACTCCGCTCCGGCTGTTGGTGCCAGGCGGATGCATTGACCTGCGGCGTCAGTTTTTCGAGCCGCTTGTCAGCTTCTTTACGGCCTACATCTTTGGCTGGGTTGGGGAAGGCCTCCATTTGGGATTCGGGCTGGTGCGGGTTAGACCGGGTTTTTGCTGCCTCTTGCAGAAGACGTATACACTCCCTGTGCTCTGGGGAGTTCTGCTCAGCTTCTTGCTCTCGAACGTAATCAAGCGGCGTATTGCCGGCTATTATATTTTTAGCGTTGACGTCCGCTCCTTTCTCCAGCAGCAGTTTGACAGCGTCTCTATGACCTCCCGACGCAGCCTTATGGAGGGCCGTTTCATCTCCGTTGTCTTTTGCGTTGACGTTCGCCCCTTTCCCCAGCAGCAGTTTGATAATGTCTGTATGACCTCCCCACGCAGCCTCATACAGGGCCGTACATCCGGCATTATCTTTTGCGTTGACGTTCGCCCCTTTCTCAAGAAGAAGCTGGACGACTTTTATTTTGCCCTCTCTTGCAGCCACATGCAGAGCCATTCGTCCCCACTCATCATCCTTTGCCTCGATGTTCGCACCATTCTTTAGCAGCAGCTCGATGATGCCTGTCTTACCACCTCTCGCAGCCTGATGGAGGGCCGTTTCTCCGTGCTTACCTGATGCGCCTTTTTCGTTGATGTTGGCTCCATTGTTCAGCAGCAGTTGGACGAGGGCGGTGTCACACCTTCGGGCAGCTACATGTAGTGCCGTGTCTCCCCACTGATCTTCTGCGCTGACGTCGGCTCCGTTGTTCAGCAACATCTTGACGTCGTCGATATTACCTTTTAGCGCGGCCACCTGTAGTGCTGTGATGCCGTTAGCATCTCTTGTGTTGATGTAGACTCCCTTGATCACCACCAGCCGTTTAATATCATCCAGATTGGAATCATGGATAGCTTGGCGCAGCTTATCATTAAGCGACTGCGATTCTTGTGATGTGTAAGTTGACATAGGGCGATTCCTTCAGTTGCCGATTTAGTCATAAGGAGTTGGTACAGGAATGTTAACATGGACCGTTTAGGAAAACAAATGACAGTTTTGTGACAATTGTGGGGGCTACCGCTCAGCCTCTCCAATTCCTGCAGGAGGGGGCTGAGGCGCGCTGCCAGATCCGCAAGCATCGGATGCTGCTGCCTACGCTCGAATGCTAGCCGAGCGAGCCGATGGTCCGCTACGAAGGCTTTAAGGACATCCTCTCCCAGCCCAGCCGGTGACGAGCCAGATCTCCCGCGAGGCTCTGGAGATCGCCCCGAAGAACCGTTTAACATTTCATATATTTGGCCTACTTATTCGCCCCGAATTTCCCGGGCCGGACCCCCAGGGCGAGGATGCCACCGCTTGGGGGGACGGAGAAGGCGGCGCATGCTTTGGAGCCAATTGGGGCAATTGGCCGATGTGTGACAGAATCGTGTTTAGAAGAGCGCAAACGCTCAAGGCCTTGGCTGGGCTAGGTAGCCCGGAACGTCGTTTCGCTGTTCTTGAGCCGGTTTGCGGCCGATTTAGGGCGGCATGGCGCGGGAGGTGTCGATGCCTTCCCGGACTGCCCCTGGACGCTTTGTTCCTGATATGTGGGCAGGCGTCGGAACGAATGGAACCGTTCCATTTTGCCTGGGCAGTGCACAGGGGAGACGCCTGTGGTTAAAAATGCTTAACGAACATATCAGAATAGTCGTGGGTCTCCTGCTGGGAAAAGGCTGGAAACATGTGGGAGAGGCACTGTTTTGGCGCCTGTGGCGAGGGGGCGCGAGCCTGGCTGGGAGCTAATGGGCTCCGGACAGGCAAGCCGCCGTCGGCCAGGTACGGCGGTCACGGAAGTGGCTGGGGACAATGCAGCCGAACGGTGATGCCGAGTGGCGTTCGGAAACCATGATGGTGATATCAGAATAGTATGCGGCGGGCGGAGGCCGATCCGTCCGGCGAGCGGGGCTAAGCTTTGATGAGATTTGTGACATTGAGGCGCTTCGGCGGGCCGAGATTGTCCCATTCGACATCGGCCAAAGTTTGCCCGTTCTGGATAATGAACAAGCCAAGGACTTTGCCGCGGATGCCGCGGGCGGATTCGCCCGTGCTTAGCCTGTATGCGACACGGTCGCCGATGTGGATTTCATCAGATGGACGACCGGAATCGGGCATGGGGGCATCTCGCATGATTCCTGAAACCATATAGTGCCCCCACACGGCCATGTCAATCAGACAGGCCGAGCTTCGCGACCCTCGGGCAGGACAGCCCTCCTTGGAGCGTGTGGACGCTCAGGGTGGGCTTCTTGCCCGTAGCCTCGTCCGAGACGGGCCCATTGGGAGGGGGTAGCTTGTCAAGGTTGGCATCGGGCCAGGGAGTGGCCGGGAGCGTTGACAAGCAGACGGGGTGTTATCCTCCGGCGGTGAATGGGCTGACTCAGGCGAGATCAGGCGACGATCACCGGCAGTCGGCGCGAACCTGGGGGCTCAGGACAGGACGAAGACTCGCAAGCCGCGGGCTTTGGCAACGTCGATCATATGCCTGGTACCTGGGCTCTTGCCGTCCCAGATGGCGATCAGGGCATCGGCGTTCTGGGCCATTTGAACATTTCGCCTGTAGCCGGCGCTGCGACCGCATCTACTCCATTCCGCAGGGAAGCGATCACAGGGCAAGTCGTTTTCGATAGCGTAACGGACTGCCAGCGTATCCACGCCCTTGGCCATGCCCGAGACTACCCGACTGATTGGGAAACCTGACTGCTGCACGGCGTCGCAGACTTTCGCGTAATCGTTAATTCCTCGTGAACCGGCGATGATGACTCTCATGTCATGTCCTTTCGCAATCTGAGGGAAGAGCCGCTCACAAGGAGCGGCCTCCGAGATACGCACCCTCCAGGCCGAAGAGCTGCTCGGCCTGGTACCCGACCGGCACGCCGTCGTCGTTGAAGCGGAGCGGCGTCGTCAGAACGAGGTCGTGGACATCATGAGCGTCCCAGTCAGAATCGAGGATTTCGCAGAGCGGGGTGTCGGTGGGGTGAATCATGGGCTTTCTCCTTTGCGTTTGAGACCGCGACCATTCGCGGCCTTACGGGAGCGACCACACAGACGCTACGGCCGGGCTTCAGCCCACGGGACGCATCGTGCGGCCCCGTGTCCGTTGCAACCTGAGAAACGGAAGCTTCACGCTTTGGAAAGAAATAAGCTTTGTGAAAGCCGTTTGTCTGGTTGCGGCGGACGGCTGCGGCTGTAGGTTCGCGCGAGTGAGGCCGCCTTGTGGCGCGGTTATGACGGGAGAAGGAGAAGCGCGTGAGTGCTAACCGGCAGCCGGATCGGCGGATTCTGTGATGGTGCGGGGGAAGGGGCGACCGGGGTCGGACGGGCATTCTTCTCGGTCAGGGGCTGCTCGTAGAGCCGGTAAGCGATGCGGCAGGTGGGCTCTGGTTCAGGCCAGCCTTGGTGAGCGCGGGCCTCGTCCAGAAAGGCGGCGAGGGCGCAGCCATGAAAGGGGGCATCGAGGATGTCGTCCTGCATGGTGGCTATGCCTTGTCGTTTGCTGCGGCGATGAATAGCTCCATGTCGCCATAGAAGCAACCGTCCCATCGGATCATGTCATCGTGCCTTTCGAGCCAGACCTCGTTAGTGTCACATTCTCCGTAGATGCGGAAGTTGCAGCAATAGGTGTGCACATAGCAGGAAAGCGGGCCAAATGTCGGGCCTACGAATCCCCATTCATCCAGCTGCTGATCGGGATCGGTACGCCCATGGTAAAGACGCAGGTACATCTTGCCGGGCACGAGGGGCGTGCCCTTGGGAACCAAGAGAGGGGTTGGCAGCGGGGCGGCAGCTTGCTGCGCGCGCTCCGGTTCGGCGTTGTTGCCGACGTCGAAGGCGGCTTTGAGGGCGGAGCGCACACCCCACACGCTCACGTCGTGGAAGTCGAGGCTATCGGACTTCCTGGTTCTAAGCGTCGGGATGTTGAGATGCTTGCTGGCAATCTGAGTGAGGGTTCGATTGAGGTGTTTCATGGCACTTTCCTTTTGTTGGCGGTTAATCATTGGCGATCAGGCGGCGGAGTTTTTCCAGCCTCGGGCCGGATAGCCCTCCTGCGAGCGTGTGGGCGCTCAGGGTGGGCTTCTTGCCCGTGTCCTCGTCCGGCACGTCCCAGTCCTTGACGACTACCGTCACGGGGATAGTCGCTTCCATGTCCTCGATGAGCCCGCCATGGACCGAGATGGTTACGACGGGGCGATCAGCGGCGGCCAGCACCGGGAGCGGGGGGACAGCACCAGCCTTGACGATGGCGGCGTAGGCTTGGCGGAATATCCGGGATTCGGTTTCATCGGATTCGTCAAGGTCGTCAGCCATGTAATTGGTGCAGGCAATCAGCGCCGCCAGCAGCTCAGCGGCAACGCCTTGCTCCGATGTCTCGGCAACTATGCCCCTGCAACTATTGACGGCAGCGCGGCCCAGCGCGAAGGCGTGGTCCAGGTTCTCCCATTTCCATTCACCGCACTCTTTGGCCAGATCGTCTGCTTCGATGAAAGCTTGTAGCGCGGCCAGCATTTGAGCGGCGGCTTTTCGCCGGCGTTCGCACTCGAAGTCGATCATGACGGAGCGCTCGTATTGCTCGTCACCGGCCTCGTCCACGAGGGCACCAAGGTCATCGCCATTGCAGTCGTTGATAGAATCGGCATCGTCCGTCAGCTTGTCGCTGGCAATGGCTGCGGCGGCGTCCGGCGTGTCGGCTTCGATGTGCGGGAAGAACAGGCACATTTCGCGATAAAGGTGAACGTTGTAGATCGTCATAGAGAGATACCTTTCTCAGTTTGGTGGTTAAGCGGTTTTCTCGAAGATCATACACATGTCGTGAAGACTCGGGATGAAGCTGCTCTGATAGGTCTTCTTGCTCGCGCGGTTACCGTGCTGAAACCGGACGATGTCGGTGCAGCACTGGCGGAGGCTGGCAGCGAAGGCGAGCCGTTTGGTGTGGTATGTCAGCGGCACGAACCCCCAGTCGCGGTCTGAATAGTCGCCCATAAGGATGGCCAGCTTACCTCCCTGCTTGAGAGCGCCAGCGCAGTTGCGGATGAACTGGCCGTAGCGCCGCAGGAAGACATCCAGCGTCGGGGCACGCGACAGGTCGCGGGCGTCGTCCGCATACAACTTTTGTCGCCCGTAGGGAGGGTGGGCCCAGATGAAAGCGAACGTCTCGGCGGCGGGGAACTGGGCCGGGTCGCAAGCGTCGAAATCTTGGTGGATGTCCCATGCCATGCACGGGATGCCGAGTTCCTGGCATACGTCGCGGCAGGTGCCGCTGCCACTCATCGGGTCGAACACCAGCCCATCGGGCTTGAAATACCTCAACAGGTCTTTAATGAGATTGCCGCCGCAATTGCCAGGATAAGAACGGTCGCCATATTCGCCGGCGCGATGGAAGTGGTACAGGCTGGTCAGATGCGGCACCGGGCTGGCGGTAACCGGCGCCAGGGGCAGCCGGACGTAGATCGGCTTGGGCGGCTCGGCCTGGGCGGGGGAGGCGGGCATGCTAAGGCATGCGGCGTAGAATGGATCGATAGCGGCGAGGGAATGGTTCATGTGAGTCTCCATCAGTCTTTGGTTAGCAAGTGTCCGAACCGGCGATTGAAGATGTCGGTCTCGAATTGCCGGTGAATGATGCGATGCTGCATGTCAGTCAGCCTCCGCGCATCGCGGCGGAGGCTGGTTTGAAAGTCCGGCGTCAAGCGCCGCCATCGCCGGTCGTCTTCCCGGTTGACCTTGGCCATGAGGCACGCCAGGAACCAGGAGCGGAAAGCCTCACCGGAGAGGCCAGGGCAGCCCCACCACGTCTTCACGGTGATCTCGCCGGCGAGTGCGGCTTGCATTTTCTGGACGGTGTTCATTTCATCCTCCTTTCTTCGGTTTGCTCGTCGTTGAGTTCGGCGAGGTAGTGTTTACCGGCCATGCACAGGGCGTAGTGGAAGTCCTCACCGCTCTCGTCGCAGAAGTGCATGGCATCGGCCAGGAAGTCGATGAGGCCGGTGAATAGCCCGTCATCGGCATACCCGCCAATAAGGGCGTCGCGGCAGCGCTCCGCTCGTTCGCGGATCGTGGGTTCGTACGTCATGACTGCCTCCGCTGATGGTCATCAATGGCCCTTCGCAATCGCCACTGGTATTCATCCCCTCGCCACGAGTTTGAGCCGAACTTGATGTCGCCGGCGGCGAGCTTGGCCACGTCCAGAACGGCACAGTGACCGTCCTCCTCGAAGACGATGGCCATCATGCGGCGGCCGTCGTTGCACCTGTCGTCGAATAGGACGACATGGAATGGCGCTCCGCAGATGCCGTTGCGGTGGAAAGCGATGTCGATGATCTTGAGCTTCATGGCCGTCCCCCGTCTTCGTCGGTTTCCGTGGCGGTGTCATCCGGCTTGGGAAACAGGTCGTCGGCAACGGTTTGAAGCGTCGTCCAGCTGATGCCCCACTCGGCGTCGTGGATGTCCTCGACCTGCTGGAGTACCTCCCAGGCCTTCTCATCGCTGAGATCGGGGCGAAGGCCGCGCACATCCTCGATGCACCAGATAATGCCGATCTTCTTCTGCTTGGCCAGGAGCGCGTGAACCTGGCAATCGATGTCAACAGGTTCAGGGCATGAGTCGGTCGTGATGTCATTGGTGTCAGTCATGGTCTCGTTCCTTTCGTGTGATGGGCGGGACCAAAGTCCCGCCCGGTTGGATGTGCATGGGATGGTTCAGGCGGCCTGCGTTGCGGCGTCCTTCCTGGCCTTCTGGTCGGCTTGCTGCTGGTGCATGACCCAGGTGTGGGCCAGGTCGAGCAGCTTGGCCATCGGGAGCAGGTCGTCCGAGTTGAGGCTGTCCGTTTCTTTCCAGGTATCCTCGCCTTGCTTGTAGCCACGGCTGGGGATGACGCTGTACCAGGAACCTTTGTCGCCGGTGTTGCGCCAGATAGTGACTTGCAGGACGCCGAGGCGGATCTTGTGTGCTGGTTTAGACATGGGTGTAGTCTCCTTGTTTTAGGTTTCCGGCCCCGCGATGTTATAGAGTTCATTGATCCAATATGTTTCAAATATCTGTTGTTTTTTTGGTACTTGAACATATGTGTTTCAACTGGTTCTATCCGCGAGGCCCGGTTGGATGTTGTGGGCGGACTTAAAGAAAGTCCGCCCGGTAGTCGCTCAGGCGGCCATGGTACCGGCGCCTTTACGGGCTTTAGCATCGGCGGCTTGCTGATGCATGATCCAGGTGTCCGCGAGGTCCAGCAGCTTGGCCATCGGAAGAAGGTCATCAGCATTCAAGCTATCTGTCTCCTTCCATGCGTCGTCGCCGGCTTTGTAGCCACGGCTGGGGATAACGCTGTACCACGTGCCTTTCTCGCTGTGATTCCGCCAGATCGTGACTTGCAGTACGCCGCGGCGGATTTTGTGTGCTGGTTGTGACATATATGTTTCTCCTTTTCTTTGATTCCGGCCCTCGACCATCGGGGGCTTGACGGCACCCTTTTCAACCCGCCTCAGACGGGGCGAAGCGAGCGTTAGCGACCGAGCAAGCTGAAAATTGGGGGCGACCTTCAGGGGGAGCCGATTTTCTGCTTGCGCGGACCGTCGGCGGGTTTACTTTGTGCCGTCTTCAAAGCCCCTGATGGCGAGGACGAGAATAAGTCTCAAGGAGAACATGGCGCAGGACCAGCACCTCCTTCCGCCGGGAGATAAATGACGAACTGGCCGTCAGAAGACGGATCGGGGAAGAAGTGTCACCAGTCGAAACTTAAGCCTCGGAGGCGCGAGCAATTGACGTGCTGATCGCCCCATCGCAGATGTCGCCGCGAAGGCCGTCCAAGAGGTATTTCACGCGAACTACCGGACAGGCCGTGCGCAAGGATATTACTCGCTGAGCATTTTTCTGATTGCATTGGCGAATCCGACATCGAAGAGCGTTCGCCCGTTGGCGTTAATGATCTCCCCGTGCGCTCCCTCCTGCCAGCCTTCCTGGCTCAGGAAAGCAGCCGAAATGGCCTTGCGCAAGGCAACGGTTTCGCTGCCGGTGAGACTGGCTAGCGGAGATAGCACCTGCACCATCTGGCCTTCAGACGTGAGATGCGGCTGTCCGGGAAGGGTACGACGGTCGATGACGATGTTCGCATTTGCTCGCAACAGATTGAGTTCTCCTCGAAGCCGATTGCGCTCGGCCACGATACCGCCCAGCAAAGCGCGCAGGGCCGGGTCATCAATCCGGCGCAGCAGATCGTCCTCGGCCAGCGGTTTCAGAGGCGCGCCTCGCTTCTTCGTCGTTTCGCCTGCGAACTTAGCCCAGGTACGGATAAGCGTGCGAAAGTCCTCGGACGTTTTGTTGTAGAGGGCATTCCTGGACATGCCGTTGCGTTCCTCGCTCATGCGTCCTACGGTAGCCAGCGAAAAGTCGCGGCTGCCTAGACCATGCAGGTCGCGGCAAACGGCATGGACGATGTCGAGGTTGCGCTGCTTCTGCGGTCGGGCACCTGATTTCAGGGACTGGAGAAGTTCATCGGGAGGGATCGCGGTCATGGCGCTTTCTCCAGAACGTGCGGACGGCATGGCTTCTGCGTTAAATCTGAGACTCTCGTCAAGGGCCGGCGAAGCTCCGTCTCCAGCATCTCTACCATCTCACTGAGGATGCCGATCTCCTTGAGACTGCGCCCAGCTTCAAGTATGTCCACAACCTTGCGCAGTCCCGACACGTGGTCACCGGGCTTGGCTGCGGCGGCAAGGTGACGCATGAAACGGTTGCCGAGGTGTAGCTGCGCGTCTTCGGAAAGAGCCAGAAAAACCGGCTGTACGCCTTCCCGGTAAAGCGCACCATCGAGAAACTGGCTACGGCGTACCACCGCCTTGCCGGGAAACTCGTCAGGATAGATTTCGGTGTCGAGACAGACACCGGCCAATTGCAGTAATTCCGACTGTGTGTCCTCGAAAGCCATGCGCAGATCGTGCAAGCCGCCCACGGCAACGAGCTGTTGCGTTCTTCCGGCGCTCTGCATGTCCTGGTCGATAATTGCCATGCAGCGTCGAATCAGCCGGTAGGTGGCGGTCAGATCGTTGGCGAACTGATCGACTTTCGTGAGGCATGATTCCCAGAGTCGCTCCAGCCTTATATACTCTGCTTGTTCAGTAAACGTTGTCATGGCCTGCTCGGCGGCGTACCGCTTTTTCTTAAGCGTTTCCAACCTGTCCTCGTAAGCTTTTGCCTCCTTCGCCATCTCAGCGAGCTGATAGCTTACGTTGTTGAAATGCGCCCTAAGGGCATCAACGTAGTGCGGTTCGGTCACGAACCAGCGACAACGAACGCAATTCCGGGGACCGCCTGGCACAGCACCGTAAAAAGATTTTGTTGCAGTCTCTTTCCTAACGGCCGGCCCGCCGTTATAGCAGCCTCCGATACGGCTATTGCCCTCCGACGGCGATGTGTTACCACCCACGAGGCAAAGTCCGTGATGACGCGCCATCCATCCGGCAGGGTTTCGTTCGGTGGCGGACGGCGGCAGAGCTATTTTGATGCCCTCAAGGCTGTTGAAAACAGACTGACCGGCGATCTCATCGTATGAGGCTTCTGCCAGGAAACGCTGCATTCCGACAGAGGCAGTGGAATCGAGTTTTTCCGACGCTTCATTCAGCAAACGCGTCATCCGGCCAATGCCAGGCTTCGTGTAATAAAGCGTCATGACAATGCGGCTATGGCCTGCGACCAGTTTGGAAAGAACGACCAGCGGCACCTCCGCATCCAGGGCCATACATGTCAGCAGGGATACCCTTAAGCTGTGCAGGGGGAAAAGTGAAACTCTATCCCGATCGGAATGCATGAACTTTAGCGGCTTTCCTCCAGGCCTTGTTTCGCCGCGCGCAGCGCATCGCCGCTCCAGTTCAGTCAGAAGCTTATACCAGAGGGATTGAATGGCATCCGATGCCAGTGGTTTTGCCCGATTATCCCCCGATAAAGTCGCATCGCGAAAGAGAAAGCAGGAATCGGGCATGCTCGCCAGCTGCTTTGCTGATTTGGCATGATTTAGATGCTTGATCTCCAGCTCCGTCCACGCCGTCGACCGCTGGATCGGGTTGTACTTTTCCTGCCAGTTGCGCAGTTTCTCAAGCCAATAAAGAAGCTTGTCGTGTTGCCAGGGAATGACGTAGCCCAGTTCTTCCTTTTCCTTGTAAAGATCAGCCGTTTTGTTCGTGTTGACATAGAGCCCGGTCAGAATCGTCTGGGTCTCGCGATCTTCGATCCGGCGGAACACGCCGCGCTGTACCGGCCGCCGCTGTTGGACGGCAGGGGCAAGCGGATCTGTGTTGATGAGCCAACCATTGCCGGTATAACGCCAGGTGTCGCTTTCGCCTGAATCCAGCATCCGCACCTGGTAGGTGCGTAGAGGCAACGTCAGTTTAACGAGTAAGGCCGCGGTGCGGCCTGGGAACCACAACTCGGTCACGTGACCCTTTTTTGCCTTCCTCCGGCGCCATACGCAATCCGGATCATTGTGATTTATGCGGTCTTGGCTCACTTCAAACCAATCGGCATTCCATCCTCCATGCGTGCGATGAGCCGCTCCAAGCGCCCCTTGTGCCCACACCCAATCGCGGAAATGTTCTCCTGGTGCGAGGATGTCGCTGAGTTCACGAATGAAACGGTACGGAAGCGGCGAATGGACCGATTCGGTCGGCCGCGGTAGGCGGCCCAGCGACCTCCTTGGAACCGGATTATGATAGCCAGGCGATACGACTCGTTGGCCGCGATCGTTCAGCTCACTGAAGTGGCGTTCGAGCACCCAATCGAGAAATGTGCTGATGCAATTATTGTACTTTGCACCTTCTTCTGATTTTGGACATGCGGTCGCAAAGAAATCCGCCACTTTGTGCTTGCGTGTCAAAAGCCAGGCGGGCTCTGCAGGCATCTTTAGAGCATGCAGATACGCTTCGAAAAAAGCTCGGAAGGCCCAAAGACGGTGCCCTAATCCCACATGCTGTGTAGTCATCCATTCGGAGGCATAGCCACGCCACGTTTGCCATTGGGGACCGAGATCGCGGGCAACCCATAAAAACTGCAGATCATATTTGCGCGGCAATATTGTCTGCTCTAGTTGCCGCATACCGCCCTCATCAGCTTCGCGTTTCCTCCGGACAACAAGCCGTCAGGGTCATTCTCCTCGAAACCAAGAGCGAGCAGCTGCGCCATGTTAAACTCTGGCCTGACGCTGCGGCCCTCAGAAGCATGTTGGTCAAGAGCGGCCTGGGCACGATTAAGGGTTTTGGTCACGTCAACTGCGGTCGGTGCGGTGTAGACAACTTGCGATGCCAAGGATTTATGATGCATCGCTTTCTTTCGAAAAATGGGGTCAATGCCGGCTCGCATCAGGCGGCGGCCGTAGGCATGGCGATGGCCGTGGGGCGTCGCACCTTCACAACGGTTCGGGACCAGGCCGATGCGTCTGGCGGCCGTCGCATGGGCATGCTTGTAGCTGGCAATGCAATAGAACGCGCCTGCCGACGGTCCATGCTGTACCACGAAAGCATAGGGATGATGGCGCTCGATCTGCACGATCTGGCGCAGGTAAAGCGTCCACAGCCGCAGGAACAGCCGCCCTAGGCTGGCGGGAAACCAATAGGCTTGCATGAAGTATTTGGCGTCAAGGAGCGGGTCTTTCCAGCCGGCGCGTTTCATGTCCATAAGCTCGTTACGTGGCCGCAGGGCATAGCGGCCGGCCAGATATGCCGCCCGGTTACCCCGGATAGGACCGCCACGCTCATCGATCCAATCATCGGGCGCTTCTCCCTCCGACGGGTGATGGATACGGACCAAAGCCACACTGGGGTCGATAGGGTCCGGCACGACATCGTGCACCCATAGATGGAAACATTCGGAGAGCCGAAAGCCCGCTCCATGCATCAGCAGAGTGATCAAGCAGTCTCGCAGGTTTAAGCGAAGCGCAGAATTTGAATAACCTCCGCCGCCACGCCGTGCGAAGCCGTGGAGCAAGAAATCAGTAAATTGCCCCTCTGGAAATGGCACTGCCTCGTAATTGCTGGCTAGTTTCGGTATGCGTCTGGGCTGCATAGAACGCCGCGTGTTTCTTGGTGGACTGGCCCAATTGTGTCCGAGAAATGCTCGTGCTCGCTTCTGCTCCCAGGCAGCCAACGCCAGCAACTCGTCGAACCGGTTAGCAGAACACGAAGGGTTGAACGGTTGCGTGCTATACTTATCAGCAAGCCAATCAGAAAAATCGCTGAGGCAGCCAAGAAGAATAGCAGCCGTGCCTCGGCGCTTTGGATGCCAATACAGGCCACTCGGATCCCAGCCGTCCGTGCCGCTCGTGCCTGAGTACAAGCGCTGAGCAAAACCCTGAAACAGTTCCTCCGGCTTGTCAAAGCAACAGGGATTGGCCTTCATATAGGCAAACAACAGGCCCACCGCCTGAACGACCTTACGCATCCAGGCAACGCTACGATCATGGCGTCGCCAGATCAGATAAGCGACGAGCGGTTCGAACTGCCCGCGATCGGTGAGCAGTACGGGCATTTCTGAAATGGCGCCGGTCTCGTCGGTGATTATCGTGGCGCGAACTTGAACAAACTGCATGAATTTCCTACTGCTGCCTGTCTTGCACGTGATGACGCGGACAGAGGGGATGCGCTCCCTGCTCTGTGTGGGAGCGACTCGCGCATCCCCTCTGTCCACTCTTCAGTCATCGAGAACGTGGCAGAAATCATACTATTGGACAATGAGTATTTATTTTATCCTCACGCGCCTACTCGGAATGTCTACTCTCGTGGCCCCCATGCGATAATCATGGATAACTGTTGGAGCAGTTACACTATCTATAAACCCTGGGGCCTTACGGCACTCCCAAAGAAGCCGGCTAATCCGGGAGCTTCTTCGCGTCCGGTCAACCTGAAAATTGGGGGCGACCTTTAGGGGGAGCCGATTTTCTGGTTTACCGGCCCGGTGACGGCTTCATAAGTGCCGTGAGTGTGGCCACAGGTAGGGGCGGACCAGGATGAGGGAGACGGCATCGTCGGACACCAGCAACCGAAACGGCCGAACGGCAAGACGCTTGGTTTTGTCGCAGCAAGGCTTCCGGGTATGGAGGGTAAGGCCGAAGCAGCGGCACGCGGAGGATGGCGGGGACAGCGGCGAGGCGGCCGGCGGCCGGGCAGGACGGCACGCCGGCCGCGCATGGGAAGGCGGGAGCACGCACATGAGGCGGGCTGCTGCCACGCTCTGCGACTGTGAAAGGCAGGCACCCAACTGTCCACCAGGACTGTCAAGGACTTGTCGCCAAAAAAGTCGCGAGCAGAAGAAATCCGTGAGGGCCGAGGCGTGACATTTCGGTGGCGCGCGCGTGGCGTTGAGAAAGGATGAATCTCTCGAACGTGGCGGATTCTGGGGCTTAACGAGGCATCGTTAACGAAAAAGTAACGAATTTGCGCTAGACTAAAATTAGGCATGATCCGTGTCAGACCACAGAAAAGTGCCAAAGACGCCAAACGCTATTACGCGGCTGCCGATTATTACAGCGAAGGACAGGAAATTGTTGGGCTGTGGGGCGGCAAGGCCGCCTCCCGGCTCGGGTTGGAGGGAACCGTTGACAAGTTTTCCTTCGAGCGATTGTGCGACAATCTCGATCCAAGAACCGGGAAACCCCTGACGGTGCTAACGCGCAGCGAGCGGCGGGTGGGTTACGATTTCACGTTCAGCGTTCCCAAGAGTGTATCGCTGCTCTACGCCATGAGCGGCGACCAGGGCATCTTGGATGCGTTCCGTGGAGCGGTCGATGAAACGATGCGCGAGATAGAAGCGGAAATGAAAACGCGCGTCCGCAAGAAGGGCCAGGACGACGACCGCACGACGGGCAACATGGCCTGGGCGGAGTTCATTCACACCACGTCACGCCCCGTGGAAGGCATCCCCGACCCGCAATTGCACGCCCACGTCTTTGCATTCAACACCACCTGGGACGAGGAGGAACGCCGCTGGAAAGCCGGCCAGTTCGGAGATATTAAGCGTGATTGTCCGTACTTCCAGTCGGCGTTTCGCGCACGGCTGGCCAATAGGCTCCAGGACTTGGGCTTCGGGGTGGACAGGAAGCGCGACGATTTCGAGATCGCGGGCATCCCGAAAGATGTGCTGGGACGCTTCTCCCGGCGCACCGCCCTTATCGAGAAAGTGGCCCAGGAAAAGGGAATCACCGATCCCGACCGAAAGGCGGAACTTGGTGCGGAGACCCGCGAGAAGAAAGCCTCTGCCTTGAGCTGGGAAGCGCTGCGCAAGGAGCTACGTCGTCGACTTTTTCGCGCTGATAAACCTGATGAATCAGCTCGGAAGAGTGGTTTACGAGCCGCATGGCTGCTTCACGCGGGACACCGGCGCGGCGCAGACGATTGACGTAGGTAACGCGCAGGCAGTGAAAACATAAATGCGGCTTCTTGATTTTGATGAAGAATTGCTGCCACCGGCGCGATGGCTGGAACGGAATTTCGAGAATAAATTTCTGCTTGGACTTGCGGAGGCGCTGCAACAACGGACGAAGCGCGGACGGCATTGGAATGGAGAACGCACGATCCTCGCCGCCCTTGGGCGACGGGAATGTGATTTTGTTCTCAACAAAATCCAAGCACTCCACAGGTAGCCGCGTTTCCCGCAGCCGGCACCCGGTATGCAGGGAAATGTCAAAGGCGGTTTGCATCCACTTGGGCTCAGTCTTTAGCGCTTCCCGAATTTCGCTGATCTCCTTGTCCGTCAATTCGGGCTTTTTGGCGGCTTTGTCCCGGCGCAGCTTGAGGCTTACGAGCGGGTTTGCGTCGGCATGGCCGAGGCGGACTGCTTCGCCCATGATCATGGCAAGCAGCTTCAATTCCATGATGGCCGTGTTGCGCCCGGCCATCTTGCCGGTTTTTTTCTTGTATTGTGTGCGCCAATTGATGTATTCAAGCGCGTTGCGGTACGTTATTGCGCGGGGGGAATGGTAATGATTTTCTTGCAGCCAGAACGCCAGCCAAGACCAGGAGCCGCTGTAGCGACGAAGGGTGAGTGGGCTTTCGCAGTGCCGATCGAGGTATTGCGGCACCCACGTGTCCCAGCCGCCGCCGCTGATTGCACCGGAGTTACGACTAAGCTCTTTGGCTTCGACCTGCGCGCGAAAGGTGCGTGCCTTCACGGTTTCGGCCGGGCTGTCTGTCCGCAAGCTAGTGGATTTGTTGCGTCGAATGCCGTCAGTGTCAATGAACTGGATCCACCAGAACGGCGAGTTGCGTTTCTTATAAAGAGAGGCCATATACCATAGTGCAGTTTGTGCAGTAAGCTTACTGCACACATACGGCAATGTCGAGGGAAATATGGGCTTATATACCATTATAAACCACAATACCTGTAACGAGGGTTCGATTCCCTTCACCCGCTCCATTATTTATCAATAGGTTAGATGGTCGCGTAGTAAAAGTGCAGTAAATACACTCCGCCAACACCAGTTTCCATCATACGACATCATATCCTTCTCAAGGCAGCATATTGCACAAGTTATCGTTATGTGATAACATCAGCTAATGAAGCTCGTGCGTGACCTAACTCTTGACGCGCTGCTCGATCTGGATGGCGTCGTTTACGCGCTCAGTGATGACCCGGAACCGTATTGGGTGAAATTCGTCATCAAGCGGGTACCGGTCAGCCCAGAACGGCCGCATGGACTCTCATACTCACTGACGCTGCACGATCCCAGCGGTGATCGGGTGCTGGGCTTCGACAACGCTCATCCCGTGTCAGAGGGATCAGGTCCAGGAATCAGGACGCGCATCGAGTGTGACCATCAGCATCAGCGGCATTCGGTGAGGTTCTACGAGTTTCAGGATGCCGGCACGTTAATTGTAGATTTCTGGACTGAAGTGGAATCGATTATGAATTGGAAAGGGTAAGCACATGACAACACTAAGAATTGGTATTGCAACTTATGAACAGTTCAAGGCACGCACCATAGCCATTGCGAAGGGCCAGTATAAGGCTCGACGGGACGAGCCGAAACTGTGGTTCACATCGCTTGAGAGCTTTGCCAAGCTCCTCTCACCGAAAAACCGCGCGCTGCTGAAACTGATCGCGCAAACGCATCCGGACTCGCTGCAAGAGTTAGCCGACAAAACTGGCCGGGCCAAATCGAATCTTTCGCGCACGTTGAAGACGATGGAAAGTTACGGCTTGGTACAATTCGAAGATGGTCATGGACGAAATCGCGCGCCGCGCGTCAACTATACTGATCTTTCGCTCGACGTGCCGTTACAGGCATTGTGATTTTGCACGCACGGGAATGATAAGCGAAGCAGCAGATTACGCCGAGCTAAACCGGCATGCCCGCAATCGGACCCCGACGCCTTAACTACACTGGTTTATCCTTTGATCTGCTCTTACAGGCATTGTAAGGTTGCGGCCTGGAGCGCTGCTGCCCTGAGTCAGCGTCGAGAAGGATTCGCGCAGCGCGCGGGGGCAAATGTGAAGTGGTAAGAGAGGCATTGCTATTACCTTGTGGAAGGGGAGGCCTGTGTAGGCCGTTGTGCTCCATGCGCCACCGGACGAAATCACTCCAAAAGATGACGCCGTGAAAGACGGGGAAGCCAGGAAGGTGAAACCACGTACGTGCCGTCGAATAGGACACGCCGGCGCAGACAGCGAATTCCTTGGCGTTCAAGGCTTGATCCAAGCGACGTTTTTGCAGCACGGCTTCCAGCGCGATTCCTTCCAGTTGCTTGTCGTGTCTTCGCGTGGAATGCGTGTCATCACCTGGGGCTTTCATGATCTTCCCCGCGGTGCGTTAGCTACGTGCGGTATATTGTGCAATATAGTGGCTATTAGGCGCATTTAATGGTTTATAGTGGCACACAATAGTGGGCGGTGGACACAGACTCGGGAGCATTCTAATATGCATCGTGAAGTATTACAAGTGGTTAGAGAAGCAGCCTCATGAGTGAGTATTCACGAGGGTTCGATTCCCTTCACCCGCTCCATTATTTATCAATGGCTTAGAGGGTCGTGTAGTAAAAGTGCAGTAACCCTAGCCCGTCAGAGCGCGGTTTTCTCATAGAGGGAGAAGAGCCGTAATCGACCCTAGCAACAAGCTTAACGACGAATGCGCGAAGGAGTTGGTTCGCATGAACGTGCCGGAGGAATGCTTTCTGCTTTTAGCAGGAATCCCAGCTGTCGGAAAGAGTAGCTTTGGCCGCTACCTGGCGCGCGAACACGCTTTCGCTCACTATGACCTTGAGTGTCATCCGCGAGGTTGGCCGCACCCTGAGCAAAAGAGACTCTGGGATTCGTCTCGCAAGGCTTTCATTGCCAAACTCAAGACACTGCACAAGCGTGTCGCCCTGGATTGGGGTTTCCCTGCCAATGTCGTCCTTTGGGTCGATGAACTCCTGGCTGAGGGTGTTCAGCTCATATGGTTTGAAGCGGATATCGCCAAAGCGCGAGAGCTTTTTCAACAGCGTGGAGGTCTTCCTGTCGCTAGCTTTAATGACCAAGTACTGGGTATCCAGTCTGCTGGCCTGCCGAACTCGCTCAGCTGTGTAAGGGTGAGTGCTCTCACAGATGCGGGGACATTAAGGGATGCGCCCGAGATCCTGCTGGAGATCTTTGGCGGCTGAACCGTGGTGCTTCGTGTGACGAGTCGTCACACCTGGAGTCGAGGTGTCCAGTTGTAAGAAAAACGTGTACGTTTTTCTTACAAGATCGGTTTATGCCTATTCTCAGTTGTATTGTGAGTGCAGAATGTTCCCTGCAAAGGAACGAGCTGCGAACAAGAAGTAAACAGCGCGCAAAAGCCATTCTGCGGGGCCAGGATGGTCCCATACATCGCGCAAATGGGACAGGGATGCCTTCCGATCTGGGAGTAAGGCGCTTGCGCCCGCGCATGGGATGGGTTATAGTAGAAAGCCATGGAACAGCAGAGCATAGAAACAGGTAGCGTGCCGTCAGTATCTCGCCGCGAGCACATCGTCGTAGAGCCAACTCACTGCGGCGGGAAGGCGCATATCATCGGACACCGCATCAAGGTGCAGCATGTTGCGGCGTGGCATGAACGGCTTGGCAAGAGCCCCGATGAAATCGTGGCTGAACACCCGGACTTGACGCTGGCGGACGTGTACGCGGCCCTGAGTTACTACTACGACCACCGCGAACAGATCGATTCTGATATGCGTGCTGACGAAGAATTCGTCGCGGGGCTAAAGGCGAATTCTCCACCGTCCGTTCTAGTACGGCGGCTTTCTTAGGCGGATGGTCCGCGCCGTCCGCTTTCACCTCGATGAGGCGTGCGATCCTCGTATTGCATTGGCGTTGCGGCAGCGCGGCGTAGACGTAACCACCGCGGCGGAAGCCGGATTGCTTGGAGCTCCTGATGAGGCACATCTGGCCTATGCCTGGAGTCAGGCACGAGCCGTTGTTACCCACGATACAGACTTTCTACGATTGCACGCGGCGAGAGCAGAGCATGCCGGGATCGTCTATTGCCCGCCCCAGGCCCGTTCTCTTGGGGAAATGGTCCGGTTACTCGTCCTCATCTGGGAGCTGGTGGAACCCGGGGAGCTGCGGGGACACGTCGAATTCTTGTGATCTAGCGGTCGCGCGTCACATCAGACTGCAAATATCAGGTATCGAGAAGAATCTGTGCAGCCCGCGGAGGCAAGTTAGCGGTGCTGATAATGTCCCCGTTGGGTTGGGGGAGGGAAGGATTCTTTAATCCATAGTGGTCGGTGCGCCATTGGACGAAATCCTGCCAGAAGATGACGCCACGAAAGACAGGAAAGCCAGGCAGATGAAACCAGCTACGAGCCGTCGAATAAGAGACGCCGGCGCAGACGGCAAACTCCTTGGCGTTCAAGGCCTGATCCAAACGGCGCTTTTCCATAGCGGATTCAATCGCGATGCCATGCAGTTGCTTGTCATGCCTGTGAGTTGACGGCGTTTTGGTTTCGGGCTCTTTTGTATGAGACATTAGCGACCTCGTATTATGTATAGTATATCAGAAATAAAGAGTTGTGTCCTCATGAAAATGGCTCTGAGAGCCAGTTTGCTGGCGTTTATCGAGAAGAGGAGAGATGGATTCCCGGCAAGGTAATCGGAGGCCTTTCTGGCCGTGGCGAGGTAACTGGAGTTTCAGTGGCGAGAAACGCACGAAATCAATTGATACATCAACAGGTTACTGCGAACACTATCGGCAGCGAGAGCACGTCGCCATATCGACGGGACCGATCGATCAGAACTTGCGTGAAAAGGCCCTCAGGAAATAGGACAACCGGTCATTTTGGAAGGCTAGTGATTTCGTAAGGAGGCGAGCGCATGAAAAAGTCCTGTCGTGAGTTTCCTTGGTGTCGCCCAGTCACCCCGGAAACCATGCGGCAGGACGGACGCCGATAGTACCGCGCCCGGGATGGGATGCAAGAGAAATCCGAAGAATTCTGAAGACAAACGCAAAATCGATTTCATAACTCGTGGAGCTGACCAGCCCGAGGGGCCGGTGTGTCTGCTCGCCGCACAGCCAGCACGCACGCTGCGCTTCCGACGATCTCCGGTGCTTCCGGCCGCCCGCCAGGAAGCAGAAATCATGATCGTCTGTGCGGCGAGAGACTGGATGACGCACGGCAAAAGGGCTGATTTATGACCGAGGCCGCTCGGGAGAATCGCAAGCCTGATTTGCAACCGATGAATGGCGCTAAGGGGGCGGCGTTCCGGCTAGAAGCTGTCAGCTGTTCTGGTAGAGTAAGAATTGCGCCCGTTTGCGGGCTGCCGGCGTGGCGATTCACAATCCTGAACTTGGAGGACTGGCCAAGGAATGAGTGCGGCTCACCAGAGGGCCGCTCACACATATTGAATGAACGCGAGAGCGTTCAATTACTGCTTCCGGGAAAACTGCAACCCTGAGCCGAATACGGCTCTTGTATCCAACAGAGGCGGTACTTGGACCGCGCTCCCGGTATGGGAGCGTCGGCCAGGTGCTGATCTGTTGACCCCGTTGCAGGGGCTCCCGGAGCGGCCTTGGTTTGGCGCTCCTTTTTGCATCCGGGGGTCTCCCTTGGCACAACCGAACATAGCCGACCGGAATCTGCTCTTGGGCATCCTGGCACTGCAAATGGATTTCATCGGCCGCGATGACCTTGTCGCGGGGATGCAGGCATGGGTCTTCGACAAAAAAAGAACCCTCGGTGATCTTCTGGTCGAGCGGGGGAACTTGCCCCCAGCCCGCCGGGATATGCTGGAAGGCCTGGTCGAAGAGCATTTGAAATCCCACGGAGGCGACGCGAGAGAGAGCCTGGCTGCACTGGGGAATGCAACGGAAGCGGCCCATGACCTCCGCGCCATAGGCGATGCGGATGTGGAGATGAGCATCGCCGCCCTCGATCCCTGCCCGGAATCAACCGGGCCCTATGTGCCCCAGGCTCCCGATGGCGTTCGTTATCAGGTGCTCCGGCGACACGCCAAGGGCGGCCTCGGCGAGGTATTTGTCGCGCTGGACCAGTCGCTCAACCGGGAAGTGGCCATCAAGGAGATTCAGGAACGCCACGCCAATGACCCAGCAAGCCGTAATCGGTTCGTCCTGGAGGCGGAGATCACGGGCCGACTCGAGCACCCAGGAATTGTGCCGGTCTACGATCTGGGGCATCACCCGGACGGCCGACCCTACTACGCCATGCGATTCGTTCGCGGCGAGACGTTAAAGGAGGCCATCCGCTCATTTCATGCGGCGGACGTTCACGGCCGGAGTCCGGGAGAACGCACGCTTGCCTTCCGCCAGCTTCTTCGCCGTTTTATCGACGCCTGCAACGCCGTTGCCTACGCTCATAGCCGCGGCGTGCTTCACCGGGACTTGAAACCCGCCAACATCATGCTGGGCAAATATGGCGAAACGCTCATCGTCGATTGGGGCCTGGCCAAACCTGTCGGTCGAGACCGGGCGAGTGCCGATTCCGCAGAGGAGAGCCTACGGCCCGCTGCCAGCAGCTCGATCACCGAAACCATCGCCGGAACTGCGGTGGGCACGCCGGCCTACATGTCTCCGGAACAAGCATCCGGTCGCTTGGGCACGCTGGGGCCGACCACCGATATATATGGGCTCGGAAGCTGCCTTTACACGCTTCTTACGGGGAATCCACCGGTAGAGGACGGCGAAGTGGGCGAGGTTTTGCGCCGAGTGCAGCGTGGGGAGATTACGCCGCCGCGCCGGGTCAATGCACGGACGCCGCTGGCATTGGAGGCGGTCTGCCTCAAGGCGATGGCCCTGAGTCCGGACGATCGATACCCGGCCGCGTTGAGCCTGGCGGGGGATGTGGAACATTGGCTTGCCGACGAGCCGGTCTTGGCGTGGAAGGAGCCATTGATGGCACGAAGCTGCCGCTGGGTCCGCCGTCATCAATCGGCGGTCGGCTCGGCAATGGCCGCGACGCTGGTCATCCTACTTTGTCTGGCAGCCAGCCTGGGGATTGTCGCACGGGCATACCGTCAGGAGAAGGATGCACGGGAATACGCCGTAGAGCAGGAGGGAGAAGCCCACCGGCAACGGGCCAGCGCCGAGGAACGGGCAGGGCAAATCGAAGAGCGATTCCGGGCCGACCGGGAGGCTACGGAGAAAGTAGTCGCCGAGTCATTACGCGTGCCGGTCGAGAATTCTCCAGATGAGCTTGGGATAAGGTTTGAGCGGAGCGACTACTTCCTTCGACGCAGCCGGACAATGGACGCGGCGACTGGCTTTACCTGGCACCTTGCGGGTAAGTACCGGAGCATTGGCGATTCTCTCCGGCGGAAAGGCAACCACGCTGAAGGGGCCATCTGGTTTGAGAAGGCACGTGCTGTCTACGAACAATTGACTGCCGAGCGTCGTGAGGAGCCCATCATCGCCTTCGAACTGGCGGAACTTTACTTAGACATGGGCCAGTTGGATGCGGAGCGGGCGGAGGCGAGGAAAGCCGGCGAGTGGTTCGATAGGGCAAGCGCCGTGGCGAACGACAGATTCGCGGACGATCCATTGGAGCGTCTATTCACGCATGACATGATAATGCGTCTTAATGCTGCCGGTGACGGGCTCCAGGCGGGCAAGCATGCGCGTGCTGCCCTCGCCTTTCACGAACGGGCGGTGGCGGTTGCGGAAAAGGAACTGAAGGGTTCCCCCGAGGATGCTCAGTTTCTCAGGGACGTTGCCGCGTCGAACTACCGGCTCGGCGTGGCGAAGCTCGCGCTCAAGCTGCCGATGGAGGCGGTGGCGCACGAGGAAAAGGTTAAATCAGTTCTCGAAACGCTTTCCAAGAAGCAGCTCCTCCCTGCTGATGCGAGGAAAACCCTGGCGCGAGCTTATCATTCCGCGGCCCTTGCACTGGCTGCCGCCGGCAAGATCTCGGAAGCCCTGCGGGAACACGAGCAGGCAGTGGTGCTACGCGAGAGGCTGGTGAACCCGCAAGCACGGGACGTGGCCTATACCCTGGAACTGGCCGACGAATACCGGCAGATTTACGTGGTCCATCGCGGTGCCGGGCAACAGCAGGATTGCCAGACCTGGTGCGAGCGGGCGGCCACGACGTTTGGGCGGCTTTCCGAGGATTATCCGAGCGTCAGGGAATACGCCTACGCCCGCGACGAGATGCTGGTACGCCGGGCGGTGGCGCTGGCGCGCCAGGGCCGGCACGAGGAGGCCACGAAGAGCGCAATGGAGCTTCTTGACCACAAGTCATTGCCGCCGGGCGACCTTTACAATCTGGCCTGCCTCTTTGCAATCTCGGTGGCCCACATTCAGGCGGACTCCACCTTGGCAGCGGCGAAAAGACAGCAGCTCACAGAAAGCTACACTGCACAGGCAACGCGGCTCTTGGGCAAGGCCAAAGCGGGCGGTTATTTTGCTCACCCGGCGGTGCTGGCGGACCTGAGAAATGACCCAGATTTGCAGGCGATTCGCTCAGCAGCAGAGTTCCAACAGATTCTGAGTTCGCTAGAAGGTAAAGGCCGGAGTGACGGAGGAAGTAAGGGGAGCGCTCGACGGTGAACTCGTGGCTGAGTCATCCATACAGGAGTCGAAACAATCGGCATACTTCACTGAGTTACCGGCATAGGGAGCGCACTTTTCGGAACAATAAGCAGAGCCGGTTGGGTTGATTGGTCCCGTTGTCGGATTCACAGGCGACGTGGTGCCGGAGCCCTCGGCGCGGCACTCGGCAGACAAGGTGGCCGCCGAAGCGACAAGGGCTACTGCCATGAACTTTCCAATCGCACGCATAACGTCCTCACTCTTGTTTGAAAATTCCCGACTTTCTTAAACTATTTTAAGATATTTAACATCGCTTGTAAAGCAGTAAATTGCTCCCGTCGACATACTTGCGGCTAAAGGTGCGAGTATCCTGTGGAATTGGGCACCGGCAGGAAGGATTCAGCAAAGCAAAGCAAGACCCTTCCAGATAGACACGCGGCCAGAATGGCCGGGAGCCGAAAGCGCCCACGCTCCCTATATGGAATGGCGGGGTAGCCAGCACGTACGCTGCGCTTTCGACGATTTCCTGTGCTTCCGGCCGCCCGGCAGGAAGCAGATGTCCGGGTCGTCTATGCGGCGAGAGACTGGAGCACTTGGACCGCGCTCCCGGTAACCGACAGGACACTTAGTTCGACCTTTACGATGGCTCGAAGCGAGCCGACGCTATGTTCCACGTCCCCTCTTTCACGAAAATGACGCACATAAACTTTGTGCGCACAATCGCACCGACAGAGAACTCCGCAATTCTCAGCATACTTTTCTTGTTTACCGATACGTCTGCTTTAGAATTTATTGTGCTTGGGCGAATACGTCATCCAGTTTGGGAGAAGAGCAAATGAGCAGCGAAAGTGTACCAATCAAACGGGAATGGATGCGCCTCAAGTCGGAGTTCAAGGCACGGCTGGACGAATTTCGTCCAGGACCTGATCGGGATCAATTCGCTGCTTTTCATGCTAAACGACGTAATTTCCCACGCAATATCCACAAGGACTGGTGGAAGCGGCTCAAACGGAAGGACCCGGTGCCGCGCGAGCTGGCCGAAAGCTTCGTTGAGTACTTTCGAGAACTCTGGGGATGGGGGGATTTGACTTTGGGCGCCAGTTTTGAGCCTGCCTCTCCTGATTTCAACCTAGGCGCGTGGTCCGGTATGGACACAGTTTTGGGTAGCACTGGAGATTTCTTTGAAAGCAGAGATGAAATGTACTGCAGGAATCGGGCCGATACGGTCCTTGCCGCGCAGACCATTGTAATGGGGATTGGGGAGAAGATTGCCCAACCTGGTGAGCCTGTAGACGATGAGTCTTGCCTGCGGCGGGGAGAGAAGACCATGCAGCGGTCGTGGGAAGATTATCGCGATTGGTTAAACAGCATGCGAACCCGTGAACCGCGCTCCGTGATGTTTTCTATTCTGCGCCGCGAATCCAAACGTGCCGGCACTAAACAGCAACGAGCCAGTATTTCCGTCATTCTCCCGCTAACCGAAAACGCCTACCACCGCCTGCTTAAAGGGGAAGCGTTCGACCACGAACTAACGCCGGACGATTTGCAAACACCGAGCAAGCACGTTTTCGTGAATTCGCTTCATCCGCTGCAGCATGCAAGGGTCACAATTGAGGAACAGACTGCAGCCGAAGTTCATTGCGTTGGGTACCAGCTCGCTTATCTTACGCGTGGCCTCAGGCCCTTTCGGCCAGTTGTTATCACCTTCATAAGCAACCCAGAGAGCCGCGAACGCCTGTGCGCGCTAGGTTATCAACCAACAGGCACAAGTATGCGAGAAACGGATAAACCAATTTTTCAGCTCGCTCATCCGAAGGAATTTGGGAAACGGTCAAACTGGTACAAGATGAACTATTTCAAATTTCAATGCAGTTTGAAGCTGTACCAGATGGCCAATCGTTGGCGGGACAACGAGTTGTGAGAGCCCGGTTATTCGCCGTTTTACGCTCCGCCGAGCACAACGGCTGCTACTGCCAAGTATCTGTGCGCACAAAGACAGTGTCCGAAAAATGGGCGCACAAGCACACCAACAGAAAACTGCTCAATTCTAAGCTAATGCATCTACTCCTCCGATAGCTTCCCACCATAACATTTTCTGGCAGATCCGCTCCGCTCAAAGTGAGTTGGAGACTATGAGTTAAATGCGCGGCCATTGGGCCGTCGGCTCCGCTGCTTATAAGGAGACGGCCTCAAGATGTGCAGCATCTGTTTTCTTGATTTTCGCCCACGGAGGTAATGGTTCATGAACCCGAAAGCGCAATCTAGCGAATTCACAATGGCAACAGGAACCTACGAACGATGGCTGGTGGAGAAGCCCATCGTCAAGGAAAACGTTCGCAAGCAGTTCGACGACGAAAGCTTGCAACGGCATGCGGAGAGCCTCAAGCGAGATGGGCAGTTGCGGCCTCTGCTGGTGCTGCGGGACGGCACCCTGGTGGCCGGCGAACGCACGCTTCGCGCCGCGAAACTGGCCGGGCTTTCGCATGTGGACGTGAAAGTCCTCGAGGGGGAGGTCAGCCCCGGCGAGGTCAAGAAGCTGCAACTGATCGAAAACCTGATGCGGGAGGGGCTGAAGGACGCCGAGATTTACCTGGGGTGCAAAGAGCTGGCGGTTCTTAATCCGGGATGGCTGAAAAAGGACTTGATGGCCGAGCTGCATTTCGACGCCTCGATGGCGGCGCGGATTTTTGCCGTGGACGACCTGATCCCGGAAGCGAAGGAAGCGTTCCTGAACGGCGCGTTCGGCTTCTCCAAAGCCTACGCCATCGTCAAGGGTTCCAAGGATGACCAGCAGCAAAAGCTCTCGGAAATCCTGGCCGGCTCAACTCGTGATGAAGTTGAGCGGCAGGGACGCACGACCCGAAGCAACAGCCCGTCGGTCAAGTTGTCACGGGTGAAGATCGCCATGCCGCAGGGGGCCAGCGTGGTCCTGACCGGGAGTGCATTGAGTATGGCGGACGTGGTTGATTTGCTCAGCCAAACGCTGAAAGCGGCAAGGAAGGCCGCCGAGCAGTATGACGTGAAAACGTTCCAGAGCATGATGCGGGATGAAGCGAAAACCGGATCGTAGGCGTTGAAGGACAGTGAGGCGCCGGCCGCGGGACGAGGTCGCGGCCGGCATTCGAGAAGCATGAGCAAGGAAAAATCAGGGCGGTGTGATCCATGTACAAACTTTCGCGATTGATGTTGTTGGCGGCATTAGCGGTCTACGGCTATTGCCTGGTGTTGCTGGGGATGCTCGGCTTCACCATCAGCCCGGCCTTCGGGTGGGTGATGGTGATGATGGGCTTCATCGCCCTGGCCAGGAAGCGAAAGGTGATTGCGCTGGCCCTGAACGCACATGGCACGGCGTATTGGGCCGGAGAAGACCAATTGCGGCGAGCCGGGATGATCGAGGCGCGGCGCGGCCTGATCCTGGGCCGGCTGCTGGGCTCCGGCAAGGTCGGGCTCACGGCAGGCATCAAGGCCCTGCTCGATGGCAAGCACAAGGCAAAGGATGCGTGCCGGCGATTCTTCGCTGCCCTGCAGCGGCGGCAGCCAGCGCCCCTGGTCCGGCTGCCGCAGGCGATCACTTCCATTTGTTTCGCCCCACCGGGAGCCGGTAAATCGACCGGCCTGGTGATCCCCTTCCTCCTGACCTGCGAAGAATCTTGCACCGTCATCGACTTTTCCGGCGAATTGGCGTTGGCAACTTTCAAGGTTCGCCGCCGCATGGCACATGAAATCGTCATCCTCGATCCTTACGGGGTCGTTACGCCAAAGCTGGGGATTAAAAGCGCGACCTACAACGCGCTGGACGGAATCGACAAGGATTCGCCCCTGGCCCTCGATGACTGTAACGGCATCGCCAAGGAGCTGGTCGTGCGTACCGGCGAGGAGAAAGAGACGCATTGGCTTGACGCCGCTGAGGAGCATATCAGCGCGGTGGCGGCGACCGTGGTGCAGTATGCGCCACCCGGCCGCCGGTCGCTGCAAGAAGTTTCCGAAGTCCTCGCCAGCCCACGCAAACTGGACCTGTGCAAAAAGCTGATGCGCGAATCGCCGGCCTGGGGTGGCATGTTGGCCCGCATGGGCGGGAAGCTGGAGCACTTCGTGGAGAAAGAGAAGGCGTCGGTGTTGACGACGGTCAGCCGGTTTCTGCGCTTCCTCGATACGCCGGCCATGGCAGCGTCCACGCAGGCGAGCAGCTTCAACCCCGCGAACTTGAAGCGCGGAAAGATGACGGTCTACATCGTCTTACCGCCTGAGCAAATGAAGGCGGGCATGGGGTGGCTCAGGCTTATCGTCGGCTCCATGATCCGCGCCGTCGTGCGTGAGGGGCTGAGCGAGTCTCCCAGGGTACATTTCGTCCTAGACGAGTCGGCCAGCCTCGGAGTCATGGACTCCATCGAGGATTTGGTGGACAAGTATCGCAAATATGGCTGCAGGGCTCAATTCTACTATCAGAGCGCCGGGCAACTGGCCAAATGCTGGCCTAAGGATCAAGGCCAGACGCTCATGTCCTCGGCGTCAAAAATCTACTTCGGCGTTTCCGACATCCAGACGGCTCAGGCTGTGAGCTCGATGCTCTTCGCCGGCCTGTTGACGACGCTCGAAGCCTACGCCGATTCCTTCGAGCGCGTGGCATCCAGCGGTCCGCAGGAGGAGCTGGCCGAGCAGTTCCGGCAGTTCGTGACCGGCCTGCCGGGGTTGATGATGGCGGCGACAACGCAGGAGACGGAATTGGCGCGGGCCATCTTCGGACAGGATGGAGGACCGAATCGCCAGCATGAGGGCGGGGCAGAGCTGCCACGGCACGGCCGTGAGGCAGAGGCGGGCAGAGAGCGCTAAGGTTATCGCCCATAAATGAGGTGCATTATGTCAAAAGAACAGGAACAGCAGTTGGCCGACGAGATGTTCGGCCAGGGCCAGGAACCGAAGTCGATGGGGGCACTGGAAGCCGTCAAGGAGGCGTTCCAGGCGGTGGCCCCCGGCCTGACATGGGACAACATCGTCAGCGATGTCGGACATGAGATGACAGAGAAGCTGAGTCAAGGCGCGCACGAGCTTGCCGCTGCCTTGTTCCAGGGCTCGGGGTACGTCATGTACCCGCGCGGCACGCGTGACGATCACGGTATGGATGGGCACGGGGTCCATGGTCCTGAGCAGGGGCAAGGCGAGCAGCAGGCCGCGCAGGATGTGCAGCACGAGCCGCAGGAGCAAGAACGCGGCGGCCGCGAGATGTAACGCAACGGCGGTATTGGATAGGGATCGCCAGTGTTTCTTCCGGGAGGGGCGAGCGTCGCACCTCCCCTCAATGGGGAGTAAAGGGAAATGCAAGAACTCCTTGCTGGTTTGGGGAATATTTTGCCGTACGTGAAACCCATCGCCTGGGCGATCGGCCTGGCACTCGGCCTGGTGGCGGCGGCAGCCGGGATATACGTCGTGCGAACAGTGTTCGGCCCACTGTGGCGGGTCGTGCAATGGATGTTCGCTTACAAGCCGGGCGAGCGCCCGGGGGATCTGGCCGCCGGCATTATTTTCGGTGCGAGGATGCTGGCCTGGGCAGGTCTGGTCGGCATGGCGGTGTGGTATCTGGTTCATTAAGAGGAAGGACTTAATCATGGAGAACAACATGATTGGACAAGAGCAGCCGCGTGGGATGATGTTTGGCGGTAGCGTGCTCGGCACGGTAGCCATCGGGCTGGTGATGGCTGGGATGGCCATCTATCACTTCCGTGCGCCACCGGCACCGCCGCCTGTCGTAATTGAGCGTCCGCTGAATACCCCGTATGTGGAAAGGCCGGTTACGCCTCCTCGCCAAGTGGAAGTCCAGCCTCTACTGCGTTTCCGGCCGCCGCCTCCCCGGCGACCTGCGCCCTCGCCGAAAAAGGAGGAGGTGAAGTCAGTCTGGGACGGCGTTTGGCGAACAGAGAAAAACCCAGTTCCGTCGTTCCAACTTAAGCTTGCTGGGAATTCGATCGTGGGAAACTATGCGCCGCCGAACTGGTCGGGGCCTTATCCCCTTCAAGAGGGCATGATCGTGGGCGACACCGTGGAGTTTGCGGTGGCAGACAAGGCACTCCGGGCGCATTTCCGCATGACAATGCTCGAGCCTGATCGAGCGACGGTAGAGAGCTGGATCACTGATGAAGACTGGCGTTCGGCTCTCGCCAAGGCGAATAGGACCGTCAGGAATCGGCAACAAGCGTTGCAGGCACGGCTGATCCTGGATGAAGCAGCAAAGCACATAGGGAAGCCGGTCAGCCTGGGGATATTTGTCCGTGGGATATCTAACGTGAAACCGTAGGCGGGAGGGAATCGCCCATCCCTCTCGCATTCAAGGCTGGTGACAAAATTACGGGACTGGTTATTTTGCTGGTGGTTGCTGTAACCGTGGTGACCTGTTTCAAGGCGTACCACAGCGTTAAGCTCCTGGAAAAAGACCGGGATGCCTGGACGCGAATGCAACAGGCCGAAGAAGAAAAGCGCCGCCGGCGACGGGAAATGATTGGGAAAGCAATCATCGCTTGCTGGCGGATGCTTTGGGGCAAGAAAGAGGACGGCAAGGAAGTGCACGAAAAAAAAGGGGCGCGCCTCTGACTTGCTGCCCGAAATGCTTGAAGCACGTTCATATCCCTGCGGCCCATGTCTGCAACCGAGTGCGGTGCAAGACTTGCCCGGCTATCTTCCTCGCTCCGGGCAATGGCGAAGGCGCGGTGTCGCTGCCGCCCCTTCGCCGCGTCCTTCGGAACGGACCGCTCTGGAACAGCAATTGATGGGCGGCGACGGGTGACGAACAGGCAATTCACCGAGCTGTCGGCCCATGACACGCTTGAGTCGACCAGGAGGCCAAAACTATGAATCGCCATGAGCTGGCTGAAGAGATGGCTGCTGCTGTAAAGGAGGACGCTTTTAAGTTCCTGGATCGAACTTGTGATGACATGGGTGAATACATCAGCCGGGAGGAGGCTGAGCGAGTATTCACGGAAGCGCTCGGAAGGATTATCCGTGCGACGGTGCTGCTTACGTGCGCAGAGGTGGCTGCGGAACGAATCTTTATCAGGCCCAGCGAGAATTGAGGCGCCGACGTGGAGTTCCGCTGCCCCGTTCTGTTGCGGAGAAGGCGGCGTTTCGGAACATTCTGCAGGAAGCTCGCCCAATGCCGAAAGAAGTGCAGACGAACGATCGTGGCATCGAACGGTGAGGTGCAGAAATGAGCATCGAGGAAAGGCTGGAAGAACTTCGGGCGATGGTCTTGCAGCTTATGGAGCGGCAAACGCCAAAAAACTACTACGAGATCGAAGAGTTCGCGCGTCTGACGGGCAAGGCGCCGCTGACGTGCCGTGAATGGGCCAGGCACGGGCGCATTCGGGCCGAGAAGAAGTTGTCGGGGCGTGGCGGCCACTCTCGTTGGGCCGTACCGCACGCCGAGTGGTTACGCTATCAGAGGGAAGGACTGCTTCCTATTCAACCGCCCGCGTGAGCGAAATCCCAGGCGGGTAGCTTCCCGCTTCCTTGTCCAGGATCCGTCGCTGCTTGCCTTAAGTGAGGGGAGAAATGGCCATGTTGAAGCCTGATGATCCGGCATTCGGGGAACTGATCGCGAAAATCCGCGACGTGGCGTCGAGCCGGTACGTCGAAGATCCGTTTCATCAGCCAGGTCACTTCCTGAAGAGCGAAACCGGCTTGCGGTTTGAGGAACTGAAGCCGGACGATCAGATCGACCTGCTGAATGTTTCAGTGGATTGGGATCATTACAAGGACCGGGGAATGAGCACCGCGCAAGCGGGCATCATCTTTAGCAACCGTGACGGCAAGCCGCAAGAGAAGTGGCTTGATGGGATATTCGATGAGGCGGCGCTGGAGCGGTGGAAGGTGGAAAGCTTCAAGGCGATGGTCGAGGATAGCAAGAACAGTCCCTATTACTTTGAGGAAATGGACGGCGACTGGCTTCAGTGGTCGGAGTTGTCGGCCGCGGCCAAGCTGCAACACATCGTTCTGGATGCCGCCATTTCCGGCGTGGGGTTCGAGCCGTTCGGCGAAATGGTGAAGAACACTATCGGCGATGTCGGAGATGCAGTGCTTCGGGTCGTATTGGACAGCCAGAAAAAACTGCACGCGATTGCAAAGCTGTTTCCTGATGATGGACGGACCGAACCAACACCGTTGGTCGAACAGGTCAAGGACATATTGGATTACGCCTCGGCCCTGGAGCAGCAGGAGAAGGAACGACGCGAGGGGAGGGAAAAGTTGTTCGAGGGAATCGGCAACGTTCTCGATGGCAAACCGCCGCAAAGCTTGTTGGAAGGCGTGAAAGCCTTTCAGGAAATTCTCCGGGGCGAGCATCCAAACCAGCAGGAAACCGGAGTCAAAGAACGGAGCAGGAAAATCTGAGGTGCATCGTGTTGAACGTTAGGCAGGCAGCAGAAAGGATGGGAATTTCTGACTCGCTGGTTTACGAACTTTGTGCTTGTGGGTCGCTGTTGCACGTTCGCATCGGCCGGCCTGGTTCTCGCGGTTGCATTCGGATCACCAACGCCGACATTGACGCCTTCCTCGCCAGTCAGAAGGTTGGAGGGGAGGCACCGACAAGAGCACCGCCTCCGAAGCCGAAGAAAGTGTTCAAGCATGTCGTGATCCCGAATTAACAACCCCGGCCAGCTTGACCGGGGTTTTTCATGCGCTGAGAAAATGCTTGCGCCAAGTGGGGGGTTGTGGCATGGCTCGCTTTCGCTGCTCTGTCGAGGGCTGGAAAGGAGAAATGAATGTGACCCCGCGGGAGCTTGAACGCCTTGGGATTGCCATCACGGGATCGACGAATTGGATCGGGCCCCTAGCGATCATGATGGGGTTAAAAGAAAGAATCGTTTATGCATGGTGGACCGGAAAAACCAGAATCACTGCACCAAAACAAAGTAAGCTCTTGCTGTTAGCTGGACAGCCTGACGGCCCGCTTGTCCCGATTTTTGATGACACCCGAAATCGGCTGGCCCGGATCATGGCCATGCGGGAACAGGGATATACCTACGAGTCGATTGGCCAGGAGTTGGGAATAACCCGGCAAGCGGTGCGCGACATGGCAGCGCGCTATCGGCTTCTGAAGCCTAGGGTAGAACAGGACCGGCTCCAGTGTCCTATCTGCTCAACAACCTTTCAGCCAATTACGCGAAGGCAGAAATGCTGTTCTCACCATTGTGGGTCAATACGCTGGCGTCTGCTGAATCGCGCCGTGTGCTTCTGTCCCAAGCCTTGTGAAGAATGTGGAACGATGTTCCAACCGAAGACCAGCAGAGGAAGGTTTTGTCGTCAGCGGTGTAGATATAGGCATCAATGTAGAGCGTATCAGCGACGGTTACGGGCAAGGGCGGCGGCATGACCGGGCCCCTGGTTATGGTGTCCGGTTAGCGGCTGAGGTCCTACAGCGTCTTCATGTCGGCCAGAACGCCAGGCGCATCGGCGAGGTGCTCGCACCGGTGCCTGAAGGCTCCCACGGGGTGTGGCCGCACGAGTCTGTTCGGGAACTGCTCGAAGAACTCGAGTCAGAGGATATGGAAGATGGTGTTTACTTTGGCAGAGTCAACTGGCGCGGAATTACCGTCCGCTCTCCTTACGTCGGCGGTAAGCTGGAAGTGGACCTCGCCGAGCGGTATAGAGCTGCGGCGGAAGCGTTGGCGGGCTTTCCCCGGATCGCGCGTGTGTTCAGGCGGCTTGCAGAGAATTATCGCAGCGATGCCCGCAGGGAAGACGCTAGGCGCGATCTGAATGAGTTCTCTTAGTAGAAACGCGAAGAATGAGGAGATGGCAGGCATGCCCGAGATCGATCCGCTGTCCGCTTACAAATACAGGGATCAGTACCCGCCCAAATGGGTGCCCACACTTTGTGCCGTCGGCTGGCCAAAGGAAGGAATTGCCCAGGCGGTGAGCGTCAGTGGTCCGGATAAGCTTTTCATATTCAGGATTGAAAAACCGCCCCCATACCCGGAACCTCCAGCCTCTCGGCTGTTGCAGGCCATGCAAGCCGTGGCGGATTTCCTAAGCGCGCGAGATGCCAATGCGGGTCCGGTGTCGAGTCAGGAGCTCCTGGGAGCAGTGACTGGACGGTTTCAAGCAAACAAAGCAGACGTAGCTTGGGCAGTCTTCACTTTGGCGAACAAGGCCCTTCTCGAAGTTGGGCCGCCGGCTAACTGGTCGATCCAAACCAGTCTGCACGGAAGGGAGAGTTGGCCGGACCGGTTTAGCAGGACGATGATCTTTGGGATCGAGCTTACATTTGAGGAAGCCAGTGTCCTTGCAAATTCGCACCTGTCGATTTGGCGACGCCATAATGACGCGGCAGAAGTGCCGTTAGGGTCCACTCCCGAGGCTCTATCCCGAAGAATCCACTTGTTCCCGGAAGATATTGGACATTTCGCCAAGATCAGGGAGGTTAGTCCGACCGACGTAGCTGATGTATTGTCCGGGAATGGAAGGTTGGATCGTCTGGAGAACGACATTCAAAAGGCGCTCGAAGAGATTTTGGGAGTGCCGTTTCACAAAGAAGACTGGGGCGGAGAAGAGAACGATCTCTTCACAGCCAACGTCTTTATCGGGAACGAAAGGGTCCAGACAGCCTTTCTCTTAAAAGGCAGGGCTGAGAAGGCCGGCGAACTTCAGATTGCCAACTGCGGAACAAACGGCGATCAGATTGTCCGTCTCTTTCAATCGCCCGCGGAATTATTTGTGATCCAGTACGTTGGCAGAGTATCGGAAGCTGTAATCAAAGATGTAAAGAGTAAGGTCGAGTTAAGAAGACATCAGGGCCGCCGGGGTTGGTTCTGCATCATTGACGGCCAAGATACGGCCCGATTGCTTCGCGCCTACGAAAAGCTGTAAGCGTACATAGCTAGAGTGTCTTCATGTCTTCTAGCACGCCATGCAGAGCGGCGCTTTCATCGAACAAGTGGCCGTAGTGCTTGCGGATCATCTTCAGGTCTTTATGGCCGAGCAGCTCGCGGAGGTACTCCAGCTTGTCCGGGTGCTGGACGATGAACTGCGTGGCGAAGGTGTGGCGGAGCCCGTATACACTGAGCCCCTCCGGCAGCTTGATCGGCGGCTTCCGGTTTTTGAGGCGTTGTCGCAGATTGAACATCATCATCGTCACGGCGTCACCGGAATAGGGCCGGCCATGCATATTCCTGAAAATCGGACCCTCGGGATGTTCTTTGTTCAGACGCTCGACGAGCTTCACCATCTGCGGGCTGAGCCAGATTCGGCGAACGATTTTGCGCTTCGATGCCCTGCCCCGGTACAAATCCTCGACATCCCATACCTTTAACTGCGGGCGGTAGTGGCGTGCTTCCACCATGCGAATCGTGGAAGGACGAGCGCCGGTCCAGGCCAATGCCCGCAGAAGGTCGGCGAACCGATCATTGACATTCTTGGTGACGATCTTGAACACTTCGGGCGTCCAGACGGCGTCGCCGCCACGCGATGCACCTTCGGGAAGATCGATCTTGCCGCGAAGCGGATTGTTGGCAATCAGCCGCACCTTGCCCGACGCGGCCCAATTCAGGCAGGCGAGGATCATCGCCTTGTACAGTCGGCGAGTACCGTCCCGCTTTACGTCCGGCTTGGATTTGATCCACTCTTCGACGTGCCGGGGCCGGAGGTCGCGGACTCTGATGTCCTTCCCGAGGAACGCCAGGAAGTCGTTGATGCGGGCTTTGCACAGGCGGAACCGCTCAATGTCGTGAGTGACCTCGACGTGCAGAAGCCAATCCTCCGAGACCTCCCCGAAGGTTGGGCTGGAAGCGACCGGCTCAGCCATGTCGTGCTTAACCTGGAGGAAGCGAAATTGCTTCTCCGCCTCGTCCTTGTCGGTGCCGAGTCGGTGGAATTTGCCTTCAATGGTGGTCGTGTACTGGCCGAGAAACGGCGTCCAGTTTAGCTTCGGTTTGCGTCCGGCGGGCATGGCTGGCTTCCCAAAAATTCTTTGTGCAATTCTTTGTGCCAGTATTGTATCATGACACAAAGAATTATCAAGTCAACCGACTGAAAAGCCATGTTTTTCGCTGTTTCCTGAAAAGTACGAGAAATCAGTAGGGAATCATGCCCATGAAACCAATGCCGACGATGCCGATTCTTATCGTAAACCTTTGTCCAAGCCGTCAAATTGCAGCTGATCTTCCACTTTATCGAGCTGTTCGGGTAAAACACAGCGGTCATGGAAGACCTGCTGATGGAACCTGACTTGGGGACGGCATGTTCGCCGTCTGTGGTGGAGTTGCTGGAGCGACTCCGCCACGAAGTAGCCGGGTTGCGGGCCGAGGTGAACCGTCTGCGGCGGGAGAATCTCGAACTGCGGCAGCAGGCGG
>Ga0116223_10000345_pt1 | contig 59670 bp, 54 predicted proteins | sample Sb_taG_3_FD_90092 | JGI IMG/M metagenome (GOLD analysis project Ga0116223, IMG submission 90092) | Peat soil microbial communities from Weissenstadt, Germany - Sb_50d_a_PC metaG | ecosystem: Environmental > Terrestrial > Soil > Wetlands > Peat | place: Germany: Weissenstadt | collected 2010-09-21 | reverse complement strand
TTTGCTCCTCCCACGTAGGTTTTGTTGTCACGTTCCAGGCTCCTGGGTTGTGGTGTCCGGCGTGGTGCCTCCTTCCGGTGGCTCGCTTCGCCATTCCACGGCCAATCTCCCCTCTTGCATCGAATAGTGGAACCCACCTCTCTGCTCTGGCCAAAGGCCGTTCTCAGTATAGAAAACCAGTTCTTCGTGACTCCGACGACCGAAGATACGCTCGTCGTTCTCCCAGCGCCGGATAAGAGTCTTCCGGTCCAACTTGTCCAAACTGCTCGGCCGGTTTGGTAGAGGGTCCGGTAACTTTCCGTCGCGCGCGAAAGTTTCAAGCTCATCGACGGTGAGGCTGGCGTAGAAGCGAGCCGTTGCGAACCAGTTTAGAAAACGCCTCTGATTCTCCAACTGCACTAGCCGGTCAAGAATGGATTTGTTCGCCATTTATCCCTCCCCGCGCCTGTTCGCTGTCCGGCGGGCTCGATTGGAGGAAGGCGCTTTCGTGAGCTTGCTGGGTCGCCTCAAGCGCATCCAATCGCTTCTCTATGTCTGACACCTCAAGAGCACGTAGATAGCTCGCTCCGAGGTATCCGAGCGCATTCGCGATTCTGGGATCGAGCTTCCCAGCACGAATTTCGATGATCGATTCGGCCAGCAGATCGCGCAGATCGGCAGCGGTCTTTGGTGCCGCAAACTCCCTCAGATCGTCCGACCTGTATGTTGTTCGTCGGCGGCCTCCCTTGCTGCCAAGCTGCGCGGCCCTGCCAGGCTGCGCATGTATCGCGCAACGGTTCTGGCCGGTAAGCGCACGCGCTCCGCATCGCTCACCATCTCGCTTCTTGTGGTTACACTGCATCGCTTGACCTCACTGTTCATGCGGTCCCATACTGCTAAGCGGCGGGGGTGGGAGGGACTCGCCTGCCGGCGCGGCCTTCCCTACCTGTTCTGCCTGTTTTGTAGAAGGAACTGCCTGCTCTTGGTTGCGCGGGGGGGTGCGGATTTTGCAGGACTCTACCGGGTTCTGCCGAGCTAAGTCCTTTATCCTCTTTGCTTGCAACAGGCGGTTCAGAACTCATAATCCGTAGGTCGTAGGTTCGAGTCCTACCGCCGCCACCAATTTAGGCACAGGTCCTTCGCTTCGCTCAGGATTTCGCCAGCGGACTTTTTTCAACAACTTGCCAGAGATCCGGCGGGAGCCGTTGATATAGCCAGGCCGTTACGCTCGTCATGATTTACCCGACCACGGTCACCGAATCTAAACGCCATTTTCGTTAGAATTAGTGATGACCGGAACAATTCTTGAACCGCACAGAAGCCAGAGGCGGCGCGGTCACTCGCTCGAGGCACTGCGGCCCTAGAGTATTCAGAGGTTCGATCATGACTCAGTTACGTACTGCCCTGATTTCTTTGCTGGCGTTGTCTTTGCTCGTGTGCCTGAGACTGCCCGCCGCGGCGCAGGGAGTAGGCTTTTCGCCGAGCAGCGTCAATTTCGGAGATGCGGAGGGCGGCGAAAGTGCGCAGCCACAGAACGTAACCCTCACCAATACAGGAAGTGCGACGCTCAACATCAGCGGCATCTCCATCACCGGCGCCGACCCCCAGGATTTCGCACAAAACAACAACTGCTCTTCACCCCTGATCGCGGGAGCTCAGTGCACCATCACGGTGGGGTTCAAGCCGACCAAGGCCGGAGCCCGTTCCGCCAACCTCTCGGTGACAGACAACGCCAGCGGCAGCCCGCAGTCGGTTCCGTTGTCGGGCATCGGGGTATCGAATCCCATATTTTTTTCTCCCGCGAGCCTGGCTTTCCCCGGCCAGTTGATCGGTACCAGCAGCGTGCAGCAGAGCGTTACGATGACGTATGTGGGACAACCCACGCTGAAGATCACGAGCGTTGCTGTTGCAGGAGCGAACGCCAGCGATTTCTCCCAGACCAACAACTGCGGATCGAGCCTCACCCAGGATTCCACGTGCACCATTACTGTTACCTTTACTCCTTCTCTGGCGTGGGCGCGATCGGCTGTGGTTCTGGTGACCGACAACGGCCTGGGAAGTCCTCACATGTTCGGGTTGGCCGGCAGTGGCGTAAGCGGTGGAGTTCCATCGCTGTCGAGCAATGGGTTGACGTTCAGCGCCCAACTAAGAGGAACCCCCAGCAGCTCACAAGGCGTGACGTTGACCAACATCGGCACGGCCCCGATCGGCATCTTGTCGGTGGCGGCTGCGGGCGATTACGCTCAAACTAACAACTGCGGCTCTTCCCTGGCAGTGGGGAGCTTCTGTACCGCGAATGTTACGTTTACACCGTCGTCCAGTGGCAAACGTTCTGGCTGGCTCACTTTCAATCTCACCGATCCCGCCGGACTTCAGACGGTCACGCTGACCGGTACCGGAGCAGTTCCTGCGCCCGTGTCGGTGAAACCGCGGGCAGCCTCCGTGACGCCTACCCAGACACAGCAATACACCGCCTACCTGAGTGGGGTTCAGACGGCGAACGTAACCTGGACGGTGGACGGCGTTGCCGGGGGCAATACCACGGTAGGCACGATTTCGAGCTCTGGACTCTATACTCCGCCCTCGACCGTGGGTTCCCATACGATCACTGCCATCAACAACGCGAAGACGGCCCAGACGGCGACGGTTCCGGTCACTGTTTCTGGTTACACCGGGACTCTTACGTATCACAACGACAACTTGCGTACGGGCCAAAACAATTTCGAAACGGAGCTCACTACGGGCAATGTGACTCCGAATCAATTCGGCAAGCTGTTCTCGCAGCCCGTGGATGGTTATGTGTACGCGCAGCCGCTCTGGGTGCCGGGCGTGAACATCAGCGGGCAGAGTGTACACAACGTGGTTTACCTCGCGACCGAGCACGACAGCGTTTATGCTTTCGATGCCGACCAGCCACTGAGCGGTCCCTTGTGGCACACGAGCTTCCTCGCCGCGCCGGGAGTTACGACGGTTCCGCGAGCTGACATAGAAGTGGGAACCGATCTTAGTCCGGAAGCCGGCATTACTTCAGCCCCGGTGATTGACGCAACCCGCGGAGTACTGTTTGTGCTCGCGCGGACCAAGGAGGTCTCGGGCTCTACGACCAGCTATGTGCACCGTCTGCACGCGCTGGATATCACTACGGGCAACGAGATGCCGGGCAGTCCGGTGGTGATCGCTGCTACCGTTCCCGGTACTGGCTACGACAACGTAGGTGGCGTGGTCACTTTTGCTGGCCTCCGGCAAAACAACCGGTCGGCTCTGCTTCTGCTCAACGGAGTTGTGTACGTGGCCTTCGCTTCCCTGGAAGATATTGACCCGTACCACGGCTGGATCTTGGGCTACAACGAAACTACCCTGGCGCAAGTTGCGGTCTTCAACGATACTCCGAATGGTCAAAAGGGAGGCATTTGGCAAGGGGGCGGCGGCCTGTTGGCTGACAGCACCGGCAACATCTTCCTCGCGACAGGCAACGGCACCTTTGATGCCAACACGGGCGGGCCGGACTACGGAGAGAGCTTCCTGAAGCTTGCCCCCAACGGGGCTGCGCTCGACGTGCTCGACTATTTCACTCCCTTCAATCAGAAGTATCTCAATCTTGAAGGCATCAACGCTGACCTGGCTTCAGCCGGTCCTGTTCTGCTGCCGGATCAGAACGGGCCCGTCGCGCACTTAGCCCTGGCTTGTGGGAAGACTGGAACGCTCTACCTGATGAATCGCGACAATCTGGGACAGTACAATACGAGCTCAGACCAGATTCAGCAGGCGCTCTATTTGACGATTGGCGCGAGCGCGATCCCGACCGGGAACTGGGGCACGCCCCCGTATTTCCAGAATCAGATCTACATCGCAGGGGTCAAGGATCCCCTGAAGCAATTCGCCATTTCTCAGTCGTTGTTGTCCGCGGGCCCTCTTGCGGTAGGGCCGGAAACATTCGGCTACCCGGGGGCGAATCCTGTGATTTCCAGCAACGGGGCACTGAACGGGATCGTTTGGATCTCCGACGAAAATCACGGTGGCGCCAATATGGCCCTGATTCTGCGCGCCTATGATGCAGCGAACGTAGCTCACGAGCTGTACAACAGCACTCAAGCCGGCAAGCGGGATACTGCGGGACCTGCGGTCAAGTTCGGCTCGCCAACCGTGGCGAACGGCAAGGTTTACGTTGGAACGCAGACCGAATTGGACGTGTACGGCCTCCTACCTTAAAGCGAGCGACTGCAACCCGTGCTAGCACGAGTGAGCGCGTCTGGCCCTGCGAACCTCCTCTGAGGCTCTGTGCGCACTTCGATGGTATCTTTGTGTGACGCGCTGGTGCGTCGCTCGGTGCTTTGACGCGCGCAGCGCGGAATCGCGGAACTCACAATTCATGGACGTTCTTTCGAATCTCTTCGAACAGCGTTTTCACGCACCGGTGGTCCGGGTGCAGCCGTTGCAGGGGCAACTGGGCGGGTCGGGGCGCAAGATCGTACGGCTGACGGGCGAAAAAGTCAGCGCCATCGGCATTTTGTACGACGTGCGCGAAGAGAACGCCGCCTTTCTGGAATTCTCCCGGCATTTTCGCAGACATGGATTGCCCGTGCCCGAGATTTTCGCCGAGGACCTGGATCACGGCGCGTATCTGGAAGAGGATTTCGGGGATACAACGCTGTTCGAATTTCTTTCCAACAATCGCGACGGCGAGAACATTGGCGCGCCGGCGATCGAGGCCTACCGGCAGGCGGTCGCCGTGTTGCCGCGCTTTCAGGTGGAGGCCGGGCGCGACCTGAACTACAAAGTCTGTTATCCGCGGGAAAGTTTTGACGGCCAGTCCATCGCCTGGGATCTGAATTATTTCAAGTACTACTTTCTGCGCCTGGCTGGCATTGCCTTCAACGAGCAGGCTCTGGAGGACGATTTCGAACGCCTCACCAAGTTTCTGCTGAGCGCGGACCGCGAATATTTCTTGTACCGCGATTTTCAGTCGCGGAACATCATGCTGCGCGAGGGCCAACCTTTCTTTTTGGATTATCAAGGCGGACGCAAGGGCGCGCTGCAGTATGACATTGCCTCTCTTCTGTATGACGCCAAGGCCGATCTGCCGCCGGATCTGCGCCAGAAGTTGCTCGATCACTATCTGGATGTGCTGGCCGGTTACATGGACCTGAAGCGCGACGAGTTCATGCAGCATTACTACGCCTATGTGTACATCCGCATCATGCAGGCGCTGGGCGCTTATGGATTTCGCGGATTCTACGAGCGCAAGGCGCACTTCCTGCAGAGCGTGCCCTACGCGCTGAAGAACCTGCGCTGGCTGCAGCACAACGTGACCCTGGCCATCGCACTACCGGCGCTGATGGACGCTTTCCACGGGATGCTCGCTTCCGAGAAACTCCAGGGCCTGGCCTCGGAAGCGGACACGCTGGTGGTGCGGGTGTTCAGTTTTTCTTTTCATCGCGGCCTGCCGAAGGATGACACGGGGAACGGCGGCGGATTTATTTTCGACGGGCGCAGCTTGCCGAATCCCGGGCGCGAGGAGCGCTTCAAGACGCTTACCGGCAAAGATGCTCCCGTGATGGATTATCTGAACCAGCAGGAGAGCGTGCACCAATTTCTGGCCAGTGTGATGTCGCTGGTGGATGCCAGCGTGAGCAACTACCAGCGGCGCGGGTTCAAGAATCTGATGGTTTCGTTCGGTTGCACCGGCGGGCAGCACCGGTCGGTGTATCTGGCGGAGCAACTGGCGAAGCATCTCCGCGGACGGAGTGGCATCGAGGTGGTGGTGCGGCATCGCGAACTGGAGAAAGCGGAGCCCGGGAACGCCGCGGAGCGGGCCGGAGCATGAAGGCGATGATTCTGGCCGCCGGACTGGGCACCAGGTTGCGTCCGCTCACCGACGATCGCCCCAAGGCGCTGGTGGAAGTGGCTGGGCGCACACTGCTGGAAATTACCCTCTCTCGCCTGCGCAGCGTTGGTGTCGGGGAAGTGATCGTCAACGTGCATCACTTTGCCGACATGATTGCCGACTACCTGAAGAAAAACGGCAACTTCGGCATGCGCATCGAAGTGTCGCGTGAAGTGGTCCTGCTCGACACCGGCGGCGGCCTGAAAAAAGCGGCCTGGTTCCTTTTGGAAGGTGCCACGCAGGAAGAAGAGCCGTTCCTTCTGCACAACGTGGACGTGATCAGCACGATTGATCTCAAGCGCATGGTGCGGTTTCATCGCGAGCGCGGGGCGCTGGCGACGCTTGCTGTGCAGGATCGCGAGACATCACGCTATCTTCTGTTTGACGAGAACAACCGCCTCTGCGGGCGGCGTGCGGGGCGCGATCAGGCGCCGGAGATGGTTCGCCCTTCCCCGCAGGTGCAAGCGCTGGCGTTTTCCGGCATCCACGTGATTTCGCCCCGCCTTCTGCCGTTGATGACGGAACAGGGCGTCTTCTCCATCATTGTCAGCTATCTGCGGCTGGCGGGGCAGGGAGAAAAACTCTCGGCGTTTCGGGCCGATGAATATTATTGGCGCGATCTGGGGAAGCCCGAGAACGTGGCGCAGGTGGCCGAGGACGTGATGCAGCAGGTCATACGGCTGTGAGGCGAGCATCCCCTGTCCTCACTGCGTGTACAATCTTTAACTTCGACAATGAATGACCACTCGAGCAAGCAACGCCCTTCTGGCAGACTGATTATTGCCATTGATGGACCGGCGGGCGCGGGTAAGAGCACAGTAGCTTCGCGGCTGGCCCGCAAGCTGGAGTATGTGAACCTGGAGAGCGGCGCGATGTATCGCGCCCTGGCGCTGAAGGCGATTGAGCGGGACTTGTCGCTCGACGACGAAGCGGCGCTGCTCAAACTGGCGCAGGACTCGCGCATTCAGCTGGAGCCTACCATCGGCGGAAACCGCACGCTACTCGACGGGCGCGACATCTCGGCGCGCATTCGCGAGCGGGATGTGACCGAAGCGGCGTCGCGGGCCTCGGTGCATCCGGCCGTGCGGGCGTGGATGGTGGCCCGGCAAAAAGAGATGGGCGCCGGCGGCGGGGTGGTGATGGAAGGCCGCGACATCGGAACGAAAGTGTTTCCCGACGCGGATTTGAAGATTTTCCTCGACGCCGATCCCGTGGTGCGCGAGGAGCGCCGCATGGCACAGCAGAAAATCAAGGGCGAGGTTGCGGCCATTGTCGCCGCGGAACTGCGCGAGCGCGACCACCGCGACCGCACCCGGGCTGCGTCTCCCTTGGTCGCAGCCGGCGACGCCGTGATGATTGACTCGACCTCGTTGAGCGAGGACGAAGTGCTGGCACGGGTGGAGGAACTGGTAAAGAGGAAGATGACGTCGTCGGGAGATTGACGAGACTGCCTCACTTTCCGTCGTTTCGCCGCTGGCGCAGGGACAGCCGTAATAGCCCATTGCTTTCGGCGCTTTCGAGAGGTCGTTATTGCGCCTTGTTCTCACTGGCGGATGGGCCGAAGCCCCAGCGTTCGCGCATGCGTTGGCGGAATTGTTCCCGTTCTTCCGGCGTCCTGTGCTCGCAGCGATCTCTCATTCCACGGCGAAAACGGGAGCGGCCGGGGCTGTGCCATCCGTGCCCGCCAAATAGGATCCGGCACAGCACGAGCAGTCCAAGCGCTTGCCAGAAGGTGATCAGACGCCAGCCGAAAAGCGGCGGCAGCAGCCAATTCCACAGGTGCAGCACGATTTCGCCGCCGAGGAAGATAAACAGCACCATCGCCAGGATCGCCAGCGGAGCAATGAAAATCCATTTCCATCTCATATTCAGTTCCTCATGCTTTCGTAAATTCGTCGTGAATGCTTTGCAAGCGCTCCCGCAGATGCAGCACCGCGTAGCGTTTGCGTGAAAGCAGCGTATTCACGCTCACGCCGGTCTCGGCGGCCATTTCCTTGAAGCTGCGTCCTTCCAATTCGTGCGCGACGAACACTTCGCGCTGCTCCTCTGGCAGTTCGTCGAGCGCAAGTTCCAACTCCTCCAGAAGCACGTTGCGAAAGTACAGGGCTTCCGGGCCGGCATCGGGCGAGGGCAGGAGGTCCTCGATCTGCAGCAGTTCGCCGTCTTCGCCCTCGACCGCTGCTTCGCTGAACATCTCCGGCCTCTTCTTGCGGAAGAGGTCCGTAATGCGATTGCGTGCGACGCGAAACAGCCATCCGGTCACGTGGCCGATCGGCACCAGCAGGCGATTGGCTTCCACCAGTTCGTAGAAGACCTCCTGCACGATGTCTTCGGCGTCAGAGGGATCGGGCACGCGCCGGCGGATGAAATTGCGCAGCCGGGACCGCTCTCGCGTGACGATCTCGGAGATTTGACGGTCCTGCTCGGTCATCCCCGTGATCCTCCACGCCGTATCCATGCACTGCTGTAGACGAATGGCGAGCGCAAATATTGTAGGGATACTGCGGTCAGGATCCGGCCACTTTTGCCTTTGCCGGTGTGAGCACGATCAGGGCGACGCCGACCAGAGCAAACGCGGCGGAACCGATGAGTAAATGTGCCCGTTCGCCCGCATCATAAAATGACTGCACTGTCATAACTCCTGCATGAGCCAGGCTCGACCATCCTGCGAAGCCAATGAGGCTGCGATGCGCGGAAGGGTTTCGTAACGCAAGCAGCAGAAAGACGCCAAGCGTGACGTATAGGCTCAGCATCATCTGCTCGGTTTCCTCCAACTTCATTAGCAGTAGTGGGTAAGCCGTAGCAACAAAGAGCAGCCCCACGATCACCAGCACGACCTTTAGCGCCCGTTCTCGAATCATGGTGTCCTCCGCCTTTCTCGTTACGCGACGAATCAAATCACGCGTGCATGTGGCCGACCAGTTTCTTTTTGTATGCATTTGCGAAGCGAACTCGGAGCAGCCAGAAAATCATCAAGATGAGTGGCAGGAAACTCAGGAGCATAAGTACGCCCGTCTTGCGCAATAAAGCGGGAAATATTTCTTGCCGTGCCAGGAAGATGGATGCGGCGGCGATGAACAGCGCAAAGCACATGCGCCAAAGATGGCGCGCGATCCGTTGTGTGTCAGAAATGCCGCCGCGCACGAGCAGGCGAACGTCCCCCACGGCAGCCAGCAGGGCTACGGAGCCAAGGAAAAAGTAAGGCCCCGGAGGGTAGTCATACGTTAGTCCGGTCGGGCTAGTGGCCGCTTCTATCCCACAGGTCACCGCAACAATTCCGATCGCCAGGGAAACCAGAAGCGCGCCCCAATCAAGAATGCCCGTTTCCGTATCCCCGCGCCTGGCGGTCGTCCATGCCGTTGCCACCGGATAGAACGTGAGAACGCCGCCGAAAATGTTGCCGGGTTGGGATTTCACGATCGCCAGGTACACCCCGGTTGTGGACAGACACAGCATGGATATCACGAATACGTTTCCAGCGAGGCCGTGCTGGCGGGAACCTTTGCGGAGAAACACTGCGACAAATCCCGACAGCATCCCCAAAGTGCCGGACACAATGTGAAGCAGCAGTATGGGTGAGAATCGCATTGTTCCCTCCTTGTGAGTAACGAGCATGCACGTTCGCGCCGATCGCAACGACCCACGCGGCCAGCCATTCCTTCGTCTGGACGCACGACCCGGTCAGTTCACGCCGGCGGCTTGGCGCCCTTGATCAGAAGCCAGAGCATGAACGCCTGTTCGCCAAAGTGGAATGGGCGCATCCATCCGTGGACGAGTGCCTCGTAGTTCGGCAGCACTAACGACGTAAGACTGCTTATCAGAAAGGCGAAGCAATTCACCATCAGCGCCACTCCAAGGATGCGGGGAAGAAAGCCCGACCGGTACACCAGGAGCCCAAGCGGAAACAGCCAAAGGCCCCAAAATATTCCGGCGACATCAAATCCATACCCATGCACATTGAGGAACAGCATAGCCAGTGCATCGCGTTGAGGCTGGTCAAACAAGGAGAGGAACTCGGCTCCGCGTGCCAGGACGAGGGCGGCGATGGCGTTCAGCTCATTCAGAAACGCCATCGGGATTGCGACCAGAATCAAAGTCAACATGCACAAGGCGTTCCGGTAATTGACCGCCTTGAACAAGTCATACAGAGCCAGGGCGACAAAGACAAACATGGCCTCACCGATGAGGTGCGCAGCAATGCCGAGACGAAACAGCGTCTCCGAGGCGGCGATGTTGCGGGCGGTCTCCACCGCATTTCCGTCCACGATCAGCTTGCTGGGAACGTACAGGAGGCCGAAGATGCCCACGATTGACGCGAGTACGTACAGCAAGCCTGCGGATCTACCCGGGTTCTTGGTGAAACTCATGTTGTGCTCCCTGTTGTTTCAGGTTAGACGGGAGACCGACCCGTGCTCAGCCGCTCACTTGAGCGAGCTCAGGCTGCCACCGGTGGCCTCAATCCCTTAAGCAGCAGCCACAGGGGGAGTGCTGTTTCGAAAATAAGGATCGGCATGTAACACCACGGATCAAGTAAGTCATCCAGTTTGGGGAAAATAACGAAAGCGAAGGTACATATCGCCACCAGCACGGACGAAAATACGCCCCAGGCAGCCAACGCTCTAGGGACATAGCGCGACTGAAACCACAAGTAGCTGAATACCGTGGACCCCAATCCGAAGAAAAAGATGCCAACGTTGTACGCGGCGTCATGCGCGCCAAGGGATAGCATCGTCAAGGCCTGCAACCGGTCTGCTTCGAATGCTCGCAGGTAATTGGCCCCACTCAAGAGCTGCAGAACGCGAAAACTGCTGAGCGTCATCACCACACAAAGTGAAACCTCTATTAGCCTCCAGAATGCTGCGAGCAAGGCGAGGTTTCGGCTTACCGGTTGAGAATCACATAAAGAGCTGCGGTGAGTACTACAATCCCTGCGAAGGCGGCCAGTTCGCTGGCGATGCCGAGACGAAAGAGCCGCTCCGACGCCATGATATTGGCGGCGGTTTTCGCAGCATTGTCCCCCACGATGAGATTGGAGCGGACATAAAACTCAGCAAAAATACAGAGTGCGTTCGTGAAGAGATAAGCAAATCCTACAACTCTCGCGGCTTTGCTTTGCGAGTTGTCGACCGTATAGAGCGTCATGTTGTTTCCTTTTGGCAGTAATTGAATCGAGCGTTCTCATTGCAGTGCAATTACCATCGCACGGCCGCGCTGGCCTGCTCCTTCCATCGTTGAACATTCACGCCCATCGCGAGGAGCCATAGCATCAGTGAAGCTTCCCCGAGGAGGCCAGAGGCCAGATTGTAGGGGGACAGATGGTTTACGAGCGGGTTTGACAGAAAGGTCAGCCAACCCAAACCGGCAATCGCCATCAGCGCGCCCAGAATTCGAGGCAGAAAGGTCGACCTGAAAATGAGGTAGCCAATCAGTAGGCAATAGAATCCGTGAAATACCAGGGCGATGTCCACGCCCCGAGGATTCCATCGAAGAGCCTCAAAAGTGAGTCCCACGAGGTTGAAGGACACCGCGAGCAAAGAGAGGCTCCTGTTCACGGCCTTATAAATGTGATAGAGGAGCAGCGTCACAGCGATACTGCACGAGACCGCGATGAGGCCAACTGCGAAACCCAACCTGCCGCGAACAACGAACTCGCCGAATATACCAACGACGAAGGAGGTCAAGTACAGGACGCCGGCGATTCTGGCCTTGAGACGCGGCGAGGCTTGTGTAATCCGTTCCACCATTACTCCTGCGCTCATACGCTGTTCTCCTTATGCGCGTTGTTGAACCAAGGTTCCGTAGCGCGCTAGGTTTGCGATTCCCCATGCATGCTGGCCAACTCCTTCCATCGTTGCGCGTTCACGCCCATCACGAGGAGCCACAGGGTCAGCGACAGTTCCGCGAGAGCACCGACGGCCAGATTGAAGGGGGATAGATAGTTTGCGAGCGGCGGCGATAGAAAGGTGAGCCAAGCCAAACCAGCGCACGCCATCAGCACGCCCAGAACTCGAGGCAGAAAGGTCGACCTGGAAATGAGGCAGCCGATCAGCAGGCAATAGAATCCGAAAAACACCAAGCCGATGTTGTAGGCCTGAGCATACAATTTGAAAAACATCAGCGCCTGCGCCTGCAACTGCTCCACTTTTAATACGCTCAAGGACTGCGCGCCTTCCAGGACGACCAAGGGGGCGAGAAAAAAAGCGGTGCTGACAGCCTGAATGGCGCATCCCACCAAGCTGAAGAAGGCTGCGAACAAAGAAAGGCTCCGGTTCACCGGCTTGAACAACTCATAGAAGAGCAGCGTCACCGTGATATAGACCGCGACATTTATGAGGAGGGCTGCGAAGCCCAAGCGGAATAAAGCCTCGTGAGCCAGGATGTTGCGCGCGGTAGCCGCGGCGTCGTTATCTACAACAAGCCTGAAGCTAGGGACCGCGGCTCCTCCGGTGAGGAAGGTGAGTAAATAGAAGACACCGGCGATCCTGGCCTTGAGCCGCGGCGACGCTTCTGCAATCCGTCCCATCATTACTGCTGCGCTCATACTCTTTCCTCGTCATGCGAGCTATTGAATCAAGCGCATGCGAATCAGACCGGTTCCCGGTAGTGGCGCAGCCGTGCCGCAAGCAGAAGGCACACGGCCATGAACAGCAGCCCGAACCACAGGCCGGGACTGCTCAAGAATCGCAGGGGCGTGAGGTGCGTCATGGGATCGATCGGCATGCGGCCGGGCGGCGCCATTGCGTCCTGGCCGCTGGTGGACAAGCGATTGCCCAACAGGGAGCAGAAATGCAACGTGTGGAACGCGATTCTTTCCACCAGGCCGATAGCGAGCAGCGGTACCGTCGCCCACAGAAAGGGCGCACGCCGTGCCCAGGCTGAAACCAGCAGGAGCCAGCCGAAGAAGGGCGCGTACCAGAACCCGTGCACAGCTAAGAGATGGTAGAACAGCGGCACGCACATCTGGAACAGCGGCACCTGAGTCCACAGAACGGCGACACTCTGGCCGCTCGCCAGGCGCACGCCGCTGTTCAACAGCAGCATGGCGAACTGCGTGGCCACGGTGAAGGCAAACGTGATCAGTGGCAGGACGACGATAACGATAGTGGCCTTCGAGAGCACAGTCGTGAGATCGGAAACCGGCAGCGACTTCCAAAAAAGGATGCTGCGGTCGCGGCGCTCGCCGTGCAGTGCATCGAGACAATAGAACAGGCCCAACAGCATCTGCGTGAACATGAACAGACCAGCGGCAAACTCATAGGGTTGGACGAGTTCGCCGGGCTTGTCAGTTATGTCCGGCGGCACGAGGGCGCTCATGCGGTGCGCCAACAATCCGATCAGGAAGCCGAGCAGCACGAAGCCCGAGACGGCCAGAGGGGCAATGAAGAGGGAACGGTGCTCCCACAATTCGCGGCGCAGGCACCAATAGAAAGGCCGGGTCGCCGACATGGGCGTGGGCGAGATTCCCTGCGAGTCGAAGGCGTCGGGCATGGCGTTGGATTGAGTGTTCATCTGGCTGCTCCTTCTGAATTGCCCCGTGCCGGGCCGGCATTATGACCCGGCGTATTGCCCAACACGGCAACGAAGACGTCGGCAATGCTGGGCGTGCGCACGTCGCCCAGCGCAGTGAGTTGCCGGCGATCCACTTGATTGGGCTTCAGATCGAACAGCAGGATGCTGCGGCCGAACACCTGGCGCTCGTGGATCGGCCTGAGCGCCCGGGCTGCGGCGGCCTGTTCGGGATGCACCGTCACTTCCACATAACGCGACTCGAAGTCTTCCATGCTGCAATCGAGCACGATCCGGCCGCGGTCAATAAACATGAGATCGGTGAGAACGTGCTGCACCTATTCCACCTGGTGCGTGGTCACGATGATGGTGCGGCTGCGGTCGAAGTAGTCGTTCAGCAGGGAATCGTAGAACTGCTTGCGGTACAGGATGTCGAGGCCAAGCGTCGGCTCATCCAGCACCAGCAATTTCGCGTCAATGGCCATGACCAGCGCGAGGTGGAGCTGGGCCACCATGCCCTTCGACAATTCCCTGACCTTGCTGGCGCGCTGGATGGTGGTCTTGGCAAGAAAGCCCTCCGCTTTGGTGCGATCGAATCGTGGATGCACCCCGGCGACGTAGTCGAGCACCTGCGAAACCCGGATCCAGCGCGGCAGCACGGCGACATCGGCGATGAACGAGACATCGCACATGAGCTGATCGCGCGCGGCCCAGGGATCGCGTCCGAGCACTCGCAGCTCGCCCTGATATGGGGTGAGGCCGAGAACCGCGTTGAGCGCCGTGGTCTTGCCTGCGCCGTTGGGGCCAATGAGTCCGAGGATCCGGCCTTCTTCCACGCGCAGATTGACGCCGTCCAGCGCGACCGTTGTTCCGAAGGACTTACGCAGACCGCGTGCTTCGATTACTGTCATGACTTCGGTTCCTCCTCAGATGGTTTCGCCGGCTCACTCACGGACGACTTACTCGAGGACGACTTGCGGTTGCCGTCGCCATTCAGCAGTTCTTCCGCTTTCAACCCCAGCCGCTGAATGGTGGCGGAGACTCTGGGCCATTCTTCGGCAAGAAACTTCTGCCGTTCGCCCTGCAGCAGCAGACTGCGGGCGCCGGCATTGATGAACATGCCGCGGCCTCGTTTGCTCTCAACGAGCCCCTCGTCCACCAGCTGTTGGTAGCCCTTCAGAACCGTGAGCGGATTGACCCGGTATTCGGCCGCGACGTTGCGCACCGAGGGCAGCGGGTCACCTTCCTTGAGCACGCCGTCGAGTATCATGGCGACGACGCGGTCGCGAAGCTGGCGGTAAATCGGCTGACTGTCGTTCCACTCACGATCCATCATGGGTTCCAGTTCACATTAATAATGGCGTATCTGAAAACCGTGTCCTTCGGGAGCGGTTAGCCAGGCAAACCGGCCTTTGCTAAACCGCTGACTTTCTCGGGCTGCGCTGTCCCAGACGGCCTCAGTCCTTTAAAGACAAGCCAAAAACTCAGCACGATATCGAAAACCCCCATCGGCATATCGAACCACCACAGGTTCACGATTTTGTCGAAGCTGGGGAAAACGTAGAAAACGAGAGTGCACGCCACGCAAAACGCAGACGAGATCAAGCCGAAAACAGCCAGCGCGCGAGGGATGTATCGGGACTTGAACCACAAGTAGCCGCAGACCGTGGAGGCCAATGCGCCAAACAGCAAGCCAACGTAATAGTAGTCAAAACGCGTTCCAAGATAGAAACTCGCCAAAGCTTGTACTCGCTCCGCTCCCAAGGCTTGCAAGTCATCACCGCCGCGGAGGAGCCGCAGAGCGTCAAAGAGATGGAGCGTCATCACCAGCCACATCAAGACCCACACCAGCCGCCAGAATGCCGCCAGCAAGGCAAGGCCGCGATTGACCGGCTTGAGAATCACGTAAAGGGCTGCGAGAAGCACGACCACGCCCACGCAATACAGGAGATCGCCGACAATGCCGATGCGAAACAGTTGCTCGTGTGCCAGGATATTCCGGGCGGTTTCGGCATTGTTCTCGACGATCAGACGGTCGTGGATGCCAAAATTGACGTAGACGACGGTCGCGAACGTGATGAGGTAAGAAAATCCCGCCACTCGAACTGCTGTGCGTTGCGACCCATCGGTGGTGTTGATTGTCATTTCATTTCCCCCTAATCCAGATCGCCCTCCCGAGAGAGGCGCGTGCGATTCGTCCCGGTCCATCCTTGGGAAGCACCGCCGCGCGTCCCGGATTCTTCACAGTGCATGGCCGCCCAAGCGGCGTTATTTTGCCCGCTGTAGGTCCATGTGCGCGTGCATGGGCTTATCCCCGGGCATCAGGAAAGTCCAGTCCTCGGTGTGATGGTTGGCGTCAACGATGGTGAACACGGCATGCTGCATGTGCCCGTACTGCAGATTGCCGGCGACGTCGAGAAAATCAAATTCCACCGTTTTCCCGTCCGCTGACGTCCGGGCCGCCATGCGAGGCCGATTGCCGGCGTCGCAGTAATGGGTCAAAAGCAGGCGGTCGTTGTCGAGGTAGAACATGGTGACCGGATGGTCGTACTTAGTCGGATCGTCCGAGTCTCCCGCTCCCTTCATCTCATGCACCAGCGCGTTTCCCCGGGAAGTGATGCGCATCGTGATCTGCACGGCCGCCCCGTTCCCCATTTCGGAGTCTGCCGGGACGGTGGTCACCGGGCCCTGCCAAGCCCCTGCCAGAGTTTTCAGTTTGTCGAAAGACTTTTGCGCGTCAGACTGGGCAAAAGCCGCTGCCGAGAGCGTTACCAGAACAACGGGAAGCAGAAACCGAAGAGATTTCATAGTTGATTCTCCTAAGGGCTGGCGCACGCGCCAGACTCTTTAGTGATATAGTTAACTATAACACTAAAAATAATGCAAGCTTTTTCTTCGGGTTTGTTTATCCGTTCTCGACGTCCGACAGCTATCGGTATCAAAATCAATGACTTGCGAATGAGAGCAAAGCTAGATGCAAGGTGCTTCAGGCGGTTTCAGGCTGGGAATAATGAGGTGTTTTGATGAGGTAGTGGCGGCGGATTGGGGTGCTTGCCTGTCCGGCGCCAGTATCAGTTTGATTAGTTCTGACCAGAAGGAACGTCGTTCTCAGTTCTCCGTGGGCTCGACTTTCACTTTCGGAGCAGGCAGCGCCTTGGCTGGCTTGCCCGGCGCCGGCGCCACCGCCGACTCCGGCGGTTTTGGGGGCTGGGTGCTGGCTTTGCGGATCTCGATTCCGTCGTGCTCGTTGTTGAGCACGATGTGGGCGGCGGCGTTGCCGACCGAGCCGCTGGCCTTGGCCTCGTGCTCCTCGTTGCTGACTTTGAGCTCGGGGAAATCTGACTGAATTTCTCCATCGCGAGTGCGCGCGTCAAGCCGGAAACCGGCCTTGTCGGGCAGGCTCAGCTGGATATCGCCACTGCGGCTGTCAATCTGCACGTTGCCGAGTGTGCGCATGCCTACTTCGATGGTGCCGTTGTTGTTCTGCAGGCGGACATCGCCCGAGACCGCGTCCAGCCGGATGTTCTTGGAGCGCGTATTCAGGTGCAGCGGACCCGTGATCCCGTCGGCGTGGAGATCGTCGGAATCCAGATCCAGGGAACCGTCAATGCTCGAGAATTCCATGTCGGTGCGGGAAGACTTGAAGATTACGGTCTTCGAGATACGCGCTATTTTCACGCTCTCCTGAAACTCGCCGTCGAGCTGGGCCTGGCCCTTGACGTCGGCGACTGAAACTTCATTCATCCGGCCTTCGACGTGGACATCGCCGACGATCTGCTCCACCTTCACCGAGCCCTTTTCCTGGCTGACCTTTACATTGCCGGTAACGTCTTCGACGGTCGTGTCGGAATGCTGGGCGGAAATGTCCACGCTGCCGTCGCGGCCTACCACGTTTACATCGCCACGCCGGGAAGTGATGGAAACCGCTACTTTCCGCGGCAGGGAAATGTCGAGGTCGGTTTCCACCGGGTGATCGCCCGCGCCTTCGACCTTGGCGTCGAGCGTGACCAGCCCGCCGATGGCGGTGATCGTGGGCTTGGTTTCGCCGTTGAATTTGTCGGCGTCGGCCTGGTTCTCGGCTTTGATGCGCTTGCGGACGACCACGGTGATCTTGTTGTCGTCGGAAGCGTGCACGCTGACCGCGCCGTGATTGTCAATCACCTTCAGGCTCGACCCGGCGGGGAAGTCTTGCTCCAGGTGATCGTTGAAGTTGTAGGCGTCCGCAAAGATGTCGGTGAAATCGTTGTCGTCGAAATTGAATTGATCATGCAGTCCGGACCAGTTCACGCGTTCCAGTTGGGTCGCGATCAGCCCGAAGACCACGATCATGATGACCAGGAAAATACCGCCTGCGCCGATGCCGGGAGCGCGGGTGCCTTCCCGTTGCGCCTGCATGTGCTCGATGAGTTTGACTACGCCCCACAGAATCAGCAGCAACGGCCAGTAATGGGCGAACCAGGTGCCAATGCGGGACCAGGCGAGCATGTGTAGATTGCCCAGCAGAAAGATCACGCCGAGGATAATCAGCACAAACGGTCCGGCAAACGAGCGGTGCCGCGGCCGCGGGGGCATTGGCGGTTGGACCAATGGGGGAACCGGCGGTGGAACGGGGCTAGACATTTTTCACCTCCCCGGAAGCGGGCGGTTGCGGCGGCGCTGGCGGAACCAGCGGCGGCGGAGCACTGCCCGGCCCAACCGGGAGCAGCGGGCCGATATGTCCTTCCGACGAAGCGTTGCTCTGCACCAGCTTCACGACTCCAACCACCAGCAGGATGGCGGGCCAGGTTTTGTGAAAGCTCACCCGTGAAGTTTCATTGAGGAGCAGGAGCACGCCGAACGTGACCAGCATCGCTGGGCCCATGAGTTTGCGCGTGCGGCAACGTTCGCAGTGACACATGCCCGGAGTGGCGCCGATGAGTCCCCAGTGCCGGGCAAAGAGCCAGACCCCGAGGAAGATGAGAATCAGCGGCCAGAAACGATCCAGGCCGAACTCAAACAGACCGGCGGTATGCAGCAGGAAAAGCACGCCCAGCCCGATGAGAACGGCGGCTCCCGCCGGAACTTTGGTTCCTTCAAACTTTTCGCCCGCGCCAAATGCCTGTGCCAGGCCGAATGGGTCCGGGGCAGGCTCTCCCGTTTGGATCGCCTTCGCGCTGCGAACGGAGTCAATGATCTGGTAGAAGTAGAAGAAACCGGTGGCGATCGCGAGCATCGTGATCACGTACCAGGGAAGATCGGAACCGAGGCCGACGATCAGCAGCACCATGATGACCAGGTGCGACAAGCCCTTGGCGTACTGGCCGGTGTAGACCGCGCCCACGCCGATGGGGAAGAATCCGGCGAGCATCCCGGCAACCGCGGGATTCGGTCCAGAGTTCAGTGGAGGCCGAGGCGCCGCTGCGGGCGTTCCCATCGGCGGATACACGGTTTGTGCCACCGGCACAAATCCCGCAGCCGGGGCTACTCCTTCCATGCGCGCGGCCAGGCAGGCCTCGCAGTAGATCACTCCGCGGACGTCGCGGGTGCAGTTATTACAGAGTGCCTTGCCGCAGGTGCGGCAGAAGGCCGCGGCAGCAGTATCGCTGTGTGTGGCGCAGTTCATACGAACCTCCTGTACGTGGTCACCGACACTACAGGCAGATCGTCGTTAGGCGAAGCAACGACAGACGGACCCAGAGGAGCGCTGGCCAGAATGAGATGGTTCTCGGTCTGGCTGTAGTTGCGATCCTGCTTCTGCTCGGGCTGTTGTGTTGTGTCGTTCTTGTCGTCTTTCTGTTTGGCCGGCCGGGATTCCCTGCGGCCGGGCTCTGCAGGCTCGATGGTGCGCTTCACTTCGCGCAACCGCGCCTGGAATTCGTATACGATCCGGACGTTGTCGTAGTAGCGCACGATGCGCGCTTGCGTGTTGTAGTACGTGTGCCGGACCGCGGCGGGCCGCAGGCTGATCTGGCGCAGGTCGGCGGGTTTGACGCCGAGCACCGACAGGCCCACCGACAGCGCGAAGAATGCCATGCCAAACGACATGGCAAAGCGCGGCTGGCGGACCGTGGCCCAGATCGGCTCCAACAGCGAGGCCTGCACCTGTTCCCACCACGAAACGCGCGGCTGGGAAACTGGCGCCGTGCCCCGCAGGCGTTGGGTGTCAACGCCCGTTGTGGATGCCAGAATGTTCGAGACCAGGCTGGCTGGAGGCTCCACCTCCGTGAGACCTTTCAGCCAGTTGCGGCCCGCCTCAGCTTCGGCGAGCAGCGGGCCACACGCCGCGCAACTGCGGGCGTGCGCCTGGAAGCGGGCGAGTTCGACGCCGTTCAGGACGCCGTCAACGGCGTCGCCGAGCAGCAGATCGAACTCGTTGCAGCCGATTCCGTTACTGGTGTGATCGTTTCTCGTTCGATCTGGCATCACATCACCTGCCTATAGGTACGTTGTAGGAGGCGGGCTAGTTCCGCCCGGCCTCGATTTATTCGTGATTTCACGGTGCCCTCCGGAACCTTCAAAACGGTGGCGATTTCGCGGTAGTCAAAATCCTGTAAGTCCCTTAGAATCACTGCTTCCCGAAGCTCTGGCGACAGCTTGGCTAGGGCCGCGTGAACGGTCTCGCCGACCTCCCGGCTGCGCACCTGGGCGTCTGGGGGGGCAGATTGGTCCTGAATTTGCTCGCTGAGGGGCTGGACGTCCTCGTGATCGGAGGCGGCGCTGTCCATCGAATCGGTCATGCGGTCCTGCTTGGTTTTGCGGAAGTGGTCCACCAGCAGGTTGCGCGTGATGGTCGTGACCCAGGTGACGAATGCGCCTTTGGTGTGGTCATAGCTCGAAAGCGTGCGGTACATCTTGATGAAAACCTCCTGCGTAAGATCTTCCGCGTCGCTGCCCGATCCGGCGAAGCGATAGCAGATGTTATAGATCCGGCGATTGTAGGTCTGCACGATTTCCTCCCAGGCGGCGGCATCGCCGGCAACACAGCGCCGGACCAGCATCGCTACCACCTGGACGTCTTCCACTTGCGCTCCCCGGAAAAGCTACTTCCTCAAGCTGAGACTTCGGTCTGGGGGTGACTCGGACAATAAGACTGCTTGAGACGCCGCCCCAAGACCCACCCCACAAGACAGTACGTCATTGTCGGCGTTGAAGTTCGTGCCGAATTCCGAACACGCTGCGAAACAGGGAATTGTACAGCGAAGAAGGGCCGGGGCTGGTTTTGTTGCGATCTGGGATACTCGCCATGACGGCGTCCGCGTGATCTACTTGCTCATTTCCGGGGCGGGATATTCCGGCAGCTTGTCCTTGTTCACGTTGGCCCGCTTTACTTCCAGCTCGTCGAACAGGATGGAAGGGGCGACGATGCTGTGGGGCACATTTGCGGGCCGGTCATCCACGTAGAAATCATCGCCGGCGGCGACCAGATCGCTGCGCAGCGCGCGGGTGTCGAGGTCTCCGAAGCTGCCGCCGCGCACCAGTTCCTCATGCCCGTCTTTGGGGAAGACTTTGTAGAGCAGGCGGGGAGCGAGCCGCGGGCCAAACGTTTCCACGCGGTAGCAATAAGGCAGATCGCGCTGGCGGCACAGATCAAGGAACTTATTCCTCAGGGCTTCCTTCGGCACGGGCTCGGAAGAAGTGACGATCAGGTTGCTGTTGTGCGGAAGAGGAGAAGCCGAAACCTTGGTGGGCGCGGCCGCCGGCATCCGGGCGCGGGCGTGGCCGTTGGATTTGGGGAAGTCCCGGATCGGTTCCCGCCCCATCAGGTAGTTCACGAGAATGCCTTTCTCGATCAGCGGGACGCGCTGCGCGGGGACGCCTTCGTCGTCGAATTCGTAGTGCCCCAGAAGCGATTGGCCGCGGTAAGACGAGATGGTGGGATCGGACACAACGGAGAAAAATTCCGGCAGGACCCGGCTCTTGTAACTGTTGGCAAAAGCTCCGGTGGTGCGCACATTCTTGCCCAGCTCCGGCCGGCGTCCCAAGACGCTTTCCCCGACCAGGTCGGCAAACACGCCGGTCGCGGCATCGGCTGAAAACAACACGGGTCCGCGATACTCTTCGTCGGCCAGGGGAGCGTTGCGCAGGTCTTTCAGAGTGGCGGCGAGTTCCCGGGCGCGGGCCGCAAACGCATCGGCAGATGGCAGTTCTTTCATGTCTGCCACTATGTAACCGCGATTGCGCTGCAGATCCATGCCATCGGCGGCTTGCGTGCCGCTGGAGATGTATATCTGATAAAGATTGCGCCCGCTGCGCACCGCGGTGCCTTCGGTATTGACGAAGTACTCATTGACTGCGTCGAATCGCAGGCTCGATTCGGAGGTTTCGATCTGCGGATCGGTCTTATACATCGCCGAAGCGTCCTGCAGCATGGGGGTCCAGGGCCGAGGATCGAAGTCGAGTTTGGCCAGCGCGCCGATGGAGCGCACCGGCTGGGCGCGAGCGAAGTCATCCACCGGCTGGTCAATGGCGAGCTGTTTGAGTTGAGCCTGCTTGGCGGCCAGCGCCTGAGCGGCCTCGCGGTAGGCGCGGTCGGTCGCCAGCCACAACTGATGCCGCATGGCGGTAACGTCATCGTCGAGGGGCAGAAAGTCGAGCATGTTGACAGCGCCGTTGCCCTGGCCGAAATAGCCGTCTTGCTTGTAGTCGCCCACGCGCACGGCCACCCGCATCACGCGGGCGTGGGAGCGCGCTGCGCCGCGCAAGGCGCCAAAAGCGGCCTCGGCAGAGTACTCGTCAATATCGAAAACGCGGTACTCGATGTAATAGGGCGCGGCCACATTCTCAAGTTTGAGGCTGGACTGAGAGCGATCCAGCTCCTGGCGCATGGCCTGCAGTACCGGGTCGTCATCGTTCGTGGGCTGCTGGCCCTTCTGCTGCGCGACCGTGGCAGTAACCAGCAGCAGGAGAATCGCTGCCGCTCGGCTGTGTTTGCTGGCCGCAGTTCTCATTGGGGACGCTCCGTATCTTTGTCCGGCGGAGGAGGGGCAAAGGTGTCCGAACCCGGAGCAGGATTCTCAGGAGGAGCTTCCGCGGGCCGGGGCAGGGCCGGGGGCGGTGTGAGCGAGTGGCCGCGCTTCTGCACTTCGATTTCCGAGAACAACATCGCCGGCGCCGCCGCCGACACCGGGATCCAGCCGGACTCCGCGCCGCAGATGCCGTTGAAGATCTCGGTTTTTTCGCCGGTCACGAGAATGCGGTTTAAGGCGGCGAGCGGAGTGCCCACAATGTCCACGCCGCGCACCAACTCATCCGCACGCCCATCGGGATAGACTCGCCACACCAGAACCGGCAAAACCTGGAAAGCCTGCGGGAGGGAACGCTGGGTCAGCGTAAATCCTCCCTGGATATCTTCGAAATAAAGACCGTAGGGTTTGCCCTGCCGCTTGATCTCGTGGATGAGTTTGTGGCGCAGGTCCGAGTCCTTGACCGTCTTGGAGGAAGTGACAATCAGGTTTCCTTGCCTGCCGGCCGGCAGGAGTCCGGGCTGCCCCCGGCCATGTCCGTTGGAGTGGGCGAAATTCCGGATGGGCATCCGCGACAGCAGGAAATTCTTCAGGACTCCATTCTGGATCACTTCCACGCGCTGGGCGGGCATGCCTTCCTGGTCGTACTCGTACCATCCGCCCAGGTCCATCCCTTCGAGCGTGTGCAGGGTGGGATCGTCGGCGACACTGAGAAAGTCGGGCAGGATCTGCTGGTTCACCTTCTTGGTGAAGGTCTGCCCCTCCTGTTCTCCGCGCTGGCGGCGGCCCTCGAGGCGATGTCCCAGCACCTCGTGGAAGAACACGGCGGCGGCGCGGCCGGAGAGCAAGGCAGGCCCGTCGAAGGGGTCAGCGACCGGCGCATTCCACAGGGCTTTTAAGTCGGCCGCCATCTTTTCGACGCGTGCCGCAACTTCAGCATCAGGCGGCAAGTGCGCGACGTTCTCCGCCTGGAATGTCTCCGCGCGGATCAGTTCCATTCCATCGCGGGCGCGAGTGCCCGCTTCGATCGCGATCCGGATCGTGGCGCTGGGCACGACCACGTGGCTGCCCTCGCTGGAGACAAAGTGCTGGCGCGTGGTGTGTGCGGTGATGACTGCCGCCGAAAACAGGATGAACGGATACTTGCGCAGGTACGAGGAATACTGCCGCGCCATTTTCTCCAGCACCTTTTGCTCGGGAAGCGGCCCGGGACCGCTGTAATCGGCGTGGGTCTGGGGTTTCTCCTGGGAGAAATCCGGCGAGGGGTCTTCTTCCTGCACGCTGACCCGCGTGCCTGTGTTGACCTTCAGGAATGCCTTGGATGCCTTCCGGTATTCCTCATAGCTGAGCCGCCATAATTGGCGGGCGATAGCATCGCGATCATCTTCCAGCGGAAGCACTCCGGAGGTGATGGCCGAGTTGCGGTTCTGCTCGTGAGCGTTGTCGAGCGCGGGCGATCCAATCCGCATGGTGACGTCGGCGAAACGCCGGCGGAAGCGGGTGGAATTCATCAGGCTGCCTTGAGTGGCCGTCGCGGTGGAGATGTTCTGGTCAAACACGGAATAACTGATGTAGTAGGCGGCGGGGTCCAGCTTCCCGAGGCCAATTTGGGCGCGGTGCAACTCCTCCTGCATGGTCGAAAGCAGTACGTCGCTTTCTTCGCTCGCGGCAGGGTTCGACCGGGCAGGAGCGCCGCCAACCAGGACGATCCCGACGATGCATCCCAGGACGCGATGCCCCAATCGGTTCTTCATGAGAGACGTGGCCTCCGCCCGCGATGGAGAAACGTAGATTAACAAATCAGTGGAAGTCCTTGCGCCTACTCGGTGGTGAAGTAATCCACGGTCACGGGATTTTCGAACAGCGAATAATCCCGGGTGACCACGGTGATGCCGCTTTCGGTGACGAAATAACGCTGGCGGTCGGCTTCTGCGTCGTAGCCGATGGTGGTGCCTTCGGGGATATGCACGTCGCGGTCGAGAATGGCTTTGCGAATGCGGCAGCGCCGTCCCACGCTGACGTGCGAGAACAGAATACAGTCGTCCACTTCGCAATAGGAGTTGACCCGCACGTCGGGGGAAAGAACGGAGTTCTTGACGATGCCGCCGGAGACGATACAGCCGTTGGACACGATGGAATCGAGCGCCGTGCCCATGCGTCCGGTCTCGGCGAAAACGAATTTTGCCGGCGGATACTGCCGCTGGTGCGTGCGGATCGGCCACGCCTCGTCGTACAGATTGAAGATGGGCGAGACCGAAACGATATCCATATTGGCTTCGTAGTAGGCCTCGAGCGTGCCCACGTCGCGCCAGTAGAGCGCCTCTTTCTTGTTTTCGTCCACAAAGTCGTAGGCGAACACGCGATAATCGTCCACCATTTTGGGCAGAATGTCTTTGCCGAAATCGTGGCTGGACTGCGGGTTCTCGGCGTCTTTGAGCAGCACGGGGATGAGGACATCCGCATTGAACAGATAGACGCCCATCGAGGCCGCTACCTTTTCGGGATTCAAGGGTGAGCGCAGTGTGGTGGTCTTCGGCTTCTCCTGGAAGCCGTTGACGCGGCCATCTTTGTCAACATCGACGACGCCAAGTTGGTAGGTTTGCGAGGGATCGACCTGAATCGTAGCCAGCGTGATGTCGGCAGCCGAGTCTTGATGCTGCTTCATCATCTTTCCGTAGTCCATCTTGTAGATGTGGTCGCCGGAAAGAATCAGCACGTGCTTAGGCTGCTCGGAGCCAATCGAATAAATGTTCTGATAAACCGCGTCGGCCGTGCCCTGATACCACTGGTCGCTCACGCGCTTCATGGGCGGCAGCACTTCAATGAACTCGCCCACCTCGCGGCCCAGAATGTTCCAGCCTTCGCGGATGTGGCGGTTCAGCGAAAGCGCCTTGTACTGGGTGAGGATGTAAACGCGGCGCAGGTCGGAATTCAGGCAATTGGACAGCGTGATGTCTACAATGCGGTAAATTCCGCCGAAGGTGACCGCGGGCTTGGCCCGGTCGCGAGTGAGAGGATAGATGCGCTCCCCGACGCCGCCTGCCAAAAGAACCCCGAGAGTGTCTTTCATCACTGCCCCTCAGATTCCGGGTTCTGTGGGCCCTGCGCCACCGGAATCTCGCCCTGAACCCGGCAGATGCGAAAAGAAAACAGTAGATGGTAGCACAGTCTCGGGGGGATGCTTGCGCGCCGGTCCAGGCCCTTAGAATGCGGCACGATACTGACGGTTGGTTCCTTCGGGGTGGAGATGAGAAGGGAGAAAAGCTCTCGAGCGGGGCGGGGTCTAATGTAGGACGATCTGCGGCCCGGTTACTTGTCCTCAGTCCTGCTTGTCCTTGTCCAGTTTTTCTTTGTCCTGCTTTTCTTTGTCCTGCTTTTCTTCGTCAATCTTGATGCGCAGCGACTTCAGGAATTTCAGATCCTGGTCGCTGATCTTGAATTCCGGGTTCGTGGACAGCGTCGTGACCAGCGAGGTTCTATCGGCCGGCTTTTCGCCCTGCTTGCTGACGCCGATCGTGGCCTCCAGGACCAGGAAGATGTCGTATCCGCCTTCCTTGATGCGGGCGACGACTTCGGAAATCTGCTCCGAGTCGGAAAGAGATTCATTGATGGCGTCGCCCAGCTCTTTCATGAGTTGTTTGAGTTGCGGATCCACTGGCCCCCCCGTCAACACCAAATTATCACGATCCCCGGTCAGGCGCGAATGGCCCAAACTTCCAGGTATTCGCCTTCCACGGCGGTGGTGCCGTCGGTCGCCGTGTTGTGCTCCATCCACAGTGACTCCAGTTGAGCGGCTAGCGCTGCTTGTCCCCTGTCATCCAATCTCGAAAACGCCATCCGCGTCGGACCAAAATAGCGGCGGAAGAAATCCACCGTTTCCTTTGGCGAAAAGGGGTATGAGAGCCGAACTTTCTTCGGAGTGCAACTCAACTGAACAGTTCCTTGCCCAAGGCGCTGGCGGACCGTGGGCTCATCCCCCAAAGAACGGGAGGCGGAACGCCGGGCGGGGGCGGCACCATTTTGGCAGTCACCTGATTGGTTTTGGCGATGAAACCATGAGGCGTCCAGTTCGCCATGGCGATCCTGCCTCCGGGCTTGCAGACGCGAAGCAGTTCGGCGGCGACACGCTCTGGACGTGGGGCGAACATAGCGCTGAACATGCTGAGCACGACGTCGAATGACTGGTCGGCATAAGGGAGTTCTTCCGCATCCCCCTCCTCAAAGCGGATATCGAGTTGCTCGTCGGCGGCACGCTTCTTTGCCTGCTCGAGTAAGTTTGTAGCGATATCTACGCCGGTCACTTTGGCGCCAGCCTTGGCTGCCGGGATAGCGCTGTTACCGGTGCCGCAAGCCACGTCGAGCAATTCGGCTCCAGACTGGATGCCCAGCCGCTCCACGAAGTCTTCCGCTTCGCCGGCTATGTAATTGGCGATCTGGCCGAAGTCGCCGGCCATCCATGTGGCTTTCATGCCGGACTTGAGATGAGCGAAATCGGGTGAATTCGTTGGCATGGCTGTTGTCCCCTCGATCGCAGTGGGAGCGATCTTTCCCCAGTATGTAGCGATATTGTAGCCTGCCGGAGGCTGTTAGAATCGAGGCCGTGAGCAAAGTCTCGACCGTCCAGAAACTGGGCGTGGTGGCGCGGGTTGCCCGGGATCAAGCCGGCCGCAGCCGCACGCTCAGCGCGGTGGCGGGTGCGGTGCGGACCACCGTCCGCTCGTTTGCCCGCGCCTCGCATCAGCTGTGGCTCGAGGTCACCGGGACCGTGTTCCTAACCATGGCGGCCTTCGGCGGCCTTGCGCTCGTTCGCGAATACATGAAATACGAGGCCGGACACACCACCGCCGGCCGGGTCGCGGTCGCAGGCTGCTTCACGCTCACGTTTGCCTGGTTCGGGCTGAGTTCGTTCTGGAAAGTGCGGAGAAAAAGTCCGCGGCCGTGATCTTGATCCACTGCAAATGAGTTTGTGATTTCGGGAGCGCCCCGATGGCTGAAAAAGTGACGGAAAAAGTGAAGTCCCGCCCCCATGTTCCTGCAGAAAAGGTTCCCGCAGAGATTGAAACTTCCTCGCACATTTCCGTGAATCCTCTCTACACGCCCGCCGACCTCAAAGGCTCCGACTACGAGAGCGAAGTGGGCTATCCCGGCGAATATCCCTTCACGCGCGGCGTGCAGGCCACCATGTACCGCGGGCGCCTCTGGACCATGCGCCAGTATGCGGGCATGGGCGACGCCGAGGAGTCGAACAAGCGCTACAAGTATCTGCTGGCCAACGGGACGACCGGGCTTTCTGTGGCATTCGATCTGCCCACGCAGATCGGCATGGATTCGGATCATCCGCTGGCGGCGGGCGAAGTGGGCAAGGTCGGGGTGGCCATCGATTCCATTGAAGACATGCAGCGGCTGTTCGACGGCATCGAACTGACGAAGATTTCTACTTCGATGACCATCAATGCCACGGCGTCCATCCTGCTGGCGTTATATGTCGCTGTCGCGCGGCGGCAGGGCGGAGACATGCGTAAGCTGTCGGGCACGGTGCAGAACGACGTGCTCAAGGAGTACATCGCGCGCGGGACTTATATCTATCCTCCGCAGCAGGCCATGCGCGTCATCACCGACATGTTTGCTTGGGCGAACGAGAACGTGCCCGAGTGGAACACGATTTCGATTTCCGGCTATCACATGCGCGAGGCGGGCTCGACTGCGGTGCAGGAAGTGGCGTTCACCCTGGGCAACGGAATGGCCTACGTGGAGGCGGCGATCAAAGCCGGGCTGGATGTGGATCAATTCGCCCCGCGCCTCTCTTTCTTTTTCAACGCGCACAGCAATTTTCTCGAAGAAGTGGCCAAGTTCCGCGCCGCCCGCCGGATGTGGGCGCGCATCATGCGCGAGCATTTCAAGGCGCAGAATCCCCGGTCGTGGATGCTGCGCTTCCACACCCAGACTGCAGGCTCAACGCTCACGGCGCAGCAGCCCGAAAACAATATCGTGCGCACGGCAATTCAGGCGCTGGCCGCGGTTTTGGGCGGGACGCAGTCCCTGCACACGAATTCCTACGATGAAGCCCTGGCCCTGCCCACCGAGCAGGCGGCGCGAATTGCACTGCGTACGCAGCAGGTGATCGCCTACGAGTCAGGTGCTCCGCAGACGATTGATCCGCTGGCCGGGTCGTATTACGTGGAGACGCTGACCAACGAGATTGAGAAGCGAGCGGCCGAGTACCTGGGGAAGATCGAAGTGTTCGGCGGAATGCTCAAGGCCGTTGAGCGCGGTTTCGTGCAGCAGGAAATCCAGAACGCCGCCTACGAATACCAGCGCCAGGTGGACAGCCAGGAAGCGATCGTGGTCGGCGTGAATCGTTTCGAAGTGGAGGAAGAGAAACCGATCCCGATTCAGCGCATTGATCCGGCGCTGGAGCCCAAGCAGATCGAACGGGTGCGGGCGCTGCGGGCCAAGCGCGATGCGGGACCATGGAAAGCAGCGCTCGACGCCGTGGAAGAAGCGGCGCGGTCCGGTGCGAACGTGATGCCGCGGATTCTGACAGCAGTGGAAGCCTCGGCCACGGTAGGCGAAATTTCCGATGCGATGCGGCGGGTGTTTGGGGAATACAAGGAAGCGGTAGTGATCTAGCGCGGCTGGGCTCGGGAAACTACGGATCGCCGACGACTATTTTCGTCGACTTCTCTGATAAATAAACCCTGCAACAAAGATGACCGCGAAAAGTGCGCCCGCCCAGACTCCCCATTTCCGTACCGCCAATACCAAATAGGCCAGCATCACGGCCCCAATAATCGCCAGCTTGGTTATGCTCTTAATATCCCATTTTCGAACGACAATTTTCATGGCGAGCGTCCGCGCCACACTGTTACGCGGGCTGAGCCTGCATCTCAGAGACGACGGCCTCGAGATGGCCCAGCGTTTCCTCCACCGTCAGCGAATACATCTCGCGCCCGAGGCCTTCGCCCGACTCCAGCGCGGACTTCAGATAGTGTCCGGCAATCTCTACCGCCAGTGAATCGGTGATGGCCCTGCCGGTACGGTTCTTGTATTCCACCCAGGCGGGATGCGGCAGCGCCACCCAGACTTTGCGTCCATCCACCACGAACTTGATGTCCACGGCGTCGGCGTGCCGCGTTGCGATGGCGACGATCATGGCCTGGTAGGCGCAGTGGACCGGCTTCTTTGTCCAGCGGTCGGTGGCGGTGAAGTTCTCAAACATAAGTAAAACTATAGCGGAGCGGGCGGCGGCCGGGCAAACCGGAAGACGCGAGCCGGGCGCTGAAGGGAAGCATCGCCTTCCTGTAACATTGCAGAGTGGCGACCCGGGCTTCCCGTAACACAATCAGCAAGCTGAACTTTCTTCGCTCCAGGCACTTGAGCGCGTTTCCCTGGCTGGTGCACGGCTTTTCGACCCGTGCCGGAGGATTTTCGCGCGTCTACGGCAAGGGCGACCTGAATCTCGGCTTCACCAAAGAAGATTCCCGCGCCGCCGTCGGGCGCAACCGGGCGGCGTTTCTGCAGGCGATCGGCGCGGTCACGGGCCCGCGCGCCGGAAAAGATCTATGTGGGGACAGCCGCCCCCGGCTGTCCAGTCGAGCGAAGCTCGACGGCACCGCACTCTGGCCCCTGGTCACCTTGCGCCAGATTCATTCCGACATCATCCGCTGCGTGGATTCGATTCCCGAACAGCCGCTGGTAGGCGATGGGCTGCTCACCGCGACTCCGGGCTTGCTGCTTGCCATTCAGACCGCGGACTGCCTGCCGGTGATTCTGGTGGACGCCAAACGCCGCGCCGTAGGAGTGTTTCACGCAGGATGGCGAGGCACGGTGAAGCGCATCGTCGAGAAGGGCGTGGGCGAGATGTTTCGCTGTTTCGGCAGCCGGCCGCGCGATCTGAAGGCGGCCATCGGTCCCGGCATTCAAGGCTGCTGTTACGCAGTGGGAGAAGAGGTGCGCACCAAGTTCGAATCGCAGTTCGCCTACGCGGCCAGTCTGTTTCACGAAGTCAAAGAGTCCGACCCGGTGCGAGAAAAATATCCGCTGCTGTTCCTGACTGCTCGCGCCCCCGGGCACAGTGACCTGCCGAAGAAGATCTTCCTCGATCTGGTAGAAGCCAACCGTCAGCAGTTACTTGTCGCGGGTATACCGAAGAAGAGCATCGAAGCATCGCCGCTCTGCACCAACTGCCATCCCTACTTGCTGTTCTCGTATCGCGCTGCGAAAGGCAAGACGGGGCGGATGATGGGAGCGGCCGGAATCCGGGAGTGATGGGCGATGGACGGGCGAGATACAACAGGGTAAACGTGTTAACGTCAAGAACAGATCGGGTTAAGAGGGCTTTACAGCGCTACTATGCTTGAAGCGTCACCCTTAGGGGGTTCATGGCCGTGGGCACAACACCGGAGTGGATGCGGGTTTTGGGGTTTGGCGTGCTATTCGGATTAGGCATGCTCTTGTTGGACGCTATAAGGGCCGTTGAAGGAGTCGCAAAATGGCCGAATCTCTTTGCAACGGCTGTTAGCAGCTTTTTTGTTGGAATGCTTTTCGTGTTCGGATGGCGGGTTCTCCATGGAGGAATCGCGGTACTCTTTTTTGGAGTGCTGGTAGCAGCACTCGGCACTGGATTTATACTCCGTCGTGCGCGTAAGCGAGCAGAAATCGCTTCAAAGATGCGTTAGCGATCCTCGGTTCCTCGTTGATGTCCCGGTTGCTGTTGATAAATCCCATTTCACTAGCAATCACCTACCTCGCGGAAGCGCTCCCATCCCATCCGCCCGCATCTGCTATCGTGTCCAAGATCCCGGCGTCTAAGCTGTTCGAGGACTCGCCTTGAGAACCAGACTCGCCTTACTCGCAGCACTCGCCATTTCTGCCATCACCGCCTCCGCCCAGGTTTCCCCCACCCAGATTGACGCCATCTTCTCCTCACTAAGATCCACCACCGCTCCCGGCGCCGCCGTGCTCGTCGTCCGCAACGGGCGGCCTGTCTTCCGCCGGGGATACGGCGTCACCGATCTGCGCACCCTGCATCCCATTGACGCGAAAACGAATTTCAGGCTGGCGTCGTTCACCAAGCAGTTCACGGCGGCATGCATCATGCTGCTCGCGCGTGACGGCAAACTGCGCTACGACGACCACCTCACCGCCTTCTTCCCCGAATTTCCGGCCTACGGCAAAGCCATCACCGTGCGCAATCTGCTCAACCACACTTCGGGCCTGGAAGATTACGGGGAAATACTGATGAAGCAGTATCCCGACACGCCGCCGGAAAAAGTTCCGCAGATTCTCGACGCCGGCGTGCTGAAGCTTCTCGAGCAGCAGACCAGCGGCAGGTTTGCGCCGGGCACAAAGTGGGAATACAGCAACTCGGGCTATGCCATGCTGGCGATGATCGTGGAAAAAGTCTCGGGCAAAAGTTTCGGCCAGTTTCTGCAGGAGCGAATCTTCACTCCTCTGAAAATGAAGAACACGCTGGCCTACGAAAAGGGCAAGGATGAAGTGCCGCACCGAGCCTACGGCCACACCAACGAAAAAGACGGCTGGCACGAAACCGATCAGAGTCCGACGTCGGCGGTGCTGGGCGACGGCGGCATTTATTCTTCGCTCGATGACCTGGCCAAGTGGGACCGCGCCCTGCGCGAGCACACTCTGCTCAGCGCCGTGGAAATGCAGCCGGCGCTGACTCCGGTGCAACCCACGGGCAATCCGACGATGTTTCCCGACGGCACGGCTCCGAGCTACGGGTTCGGCTGGTTTCTTGATCCCCACCAGGGCCACAAGCGCATGTCGCACGACGGCGGCACAATCGGCTTCCGTACCACGATCCAGCGCTTTCCCGACGACAATCTGACTGTGATCGTGCTGGCCAACCGTACCGACATCAATCCCGAGGAACTTGCGCTGAAGGTTGCGGACTTGTACCTGGGAACCAAACCCTAGCAGAGGTTGTGTGGGGACAGCCGCCTCGGCTGTCCGCCGCGCGAAGCGCGACCACATTGCGTCCACGATGAGATTGGAATGGCGCCTACGCCGTTGGAGGCGCAGAACTCGTTGGCGGCGCTGGAGTTGCCGCCGTCGCCGCTGCGTTGTTGACCAAGTCTTTCAGTTCCTTGCTGGGCTTGAAAAAAGGAATCTTCTTGGCGGGAACTTCCACGCGTTCGCCGGTCTTGGGATTACGGCCGACGCGTGGCTTGCGCTGGCGGGTGCGGAAACTGCCAAAGCCCCGGATCTCGATCTTGTCGCCGGCGCGCAGCGAGCGCACCACGCTGTCGAAGATCGTTTCCACGATCACTTCACTGTCTTTCCGCGTAAGTTCTGCCAAACGCGAGACTTCGTCAATCAGATCGGCTTTGGTCATAACACCTCTCTTTGTACAACACACGCTCAGAACTGAACCGAGCGACAGTTCCGTGGATGCGGGCCACCCAGTGGAACGGAATCCGGACATGCATCTTCCATAACTCTCTCAAATTTCAGGGGTTTAATGCAAGTTACGGGTCCGATACGCCCATCTCGGACGTCCCATCAGGGCTGGCCCATCGAGGGCGGAGCTACTTCCACAGGTAATAAAAGCCCACTTGCTGCTCCAGCATCTTTTCGCGTGTGGGCAGGTACTGGGAAACGTCGCCGAGCAGCAGGTCCATCAGGGTTCTGCGGTCCTTCTCCGGGCGCACCAGCGTCGGTTCCCCTTTGATTCCTATGGACTTGGCTGTGTCCGCCACGGCGGTTTCGAAGTCGCCCACGCTGTCTATGAGCTTCATGGACTTGGCCTGCTCGCCGGTCCAGACCTTGCCGTTGGCAAACGACTTTACATCGTCGTACTTCAAACCCCGCCCGTCGGCTACCGCCTGAATGAATTGCCCGAACATGTTGTCAATCAGCGCCTGCATGTAAGCCTGCTCGGCCGGAGTGAGGTCGCGGGTCGGGTTGCCGGTGTCTTTGAACTCGCCGGTCTTGATCACGATGTCTTTCAGTTTGGCCCACTTGAGCAGGTCGCCGTAGTTCACCCACTGGGCGATGACGCCGATCGAGCCCACGATGCTGCCCTGGTCGGCGTAAATCTTGTCGGAAGCCGAGGCCACGTAATAAGCGCCGCTGGCGCCCACGGTCTCGATCGACACCACAATTTTCTTTTTCTTTTCGGCGCGGATGCGCTTTACTTCGCGGTAAATCTCTTCGGACGCGGCTACTCCCCCGCCGGGCGAATTCACGTGCAGAATGATGGCTTTGATGGACGAGTCGTCGGCAAATTTCTTGAGCTGGCCCACGACGGGCTGCGGTGAAAGGATCACGCCGTCCAGATCCACTACACCAATGCGGTCGCCAAAGCTGGTCAGTCCGGCCGTATCAGCCCCGCCGGCGTGCAGCGTGAGATACACCAGCGTGAACACCGCCAGCACAAAGAGGAAGAAAGCTCCTCCCCCGATCAGGACCCAGAGCAGGGTGCGGGAACGTCCGTCAGACATGAAGAAAGTTTAGCACCAAGTGAAGCTGCAAGCAGGATTGTGTGGGGACAGCCGCCTCGGCTGTCCGGGTTGAGCGAAGCTCGACAGCCACTACGGCGTCACGATCCTCAGAGCTGCGCGTTGCACCGCTATCTCGACCGGAGTGCTGCACACGAACTCGCCGTCTGCATAAACATCGAGCGGTCGCTCGGTTTCGATCCGCAGACGCGGGGCCTGAAAATAGCTCACCTCGCGGATCCTCAGATGACTGCCGGTGTAAACGCTGGGAAACATGGAGAACAGTTTGAAGGGACTCACGCCGCCGACCACGCAGACGTCGAGCAGGCCGTCGTCCATTTTCGCGCGGGGCGCGATCTTCATTCCACCGCCATACACCGGCGTGTTGGCGAAGGCGGCCAGCAGCGTGGGCTGGTCGCTTGCGGTGGTCCAGACCGGGATCTCAGCCGCAGTTTCGTTGGCCGAGAAAATCTTCATGGGCACGGGAGCGAACCGGAAGAGGGTTGGCGCCAGGCTCAGCACGTAGCCGCCGTGTCCGCGCAGCCAGCGCGGGAGCTGATTCGCCCGCCGCGAGACTTCCCCGTCGAGACCCACCCCGGCCACGCAGCAGAAATAACGACTGTGTGGCGCGGGCGCCCCGCCCGCGCTTTCTAGCGACGTAATCACTCCCAGATCAATCGTGCTCACAATCCCCGCGCCGCCGCAGTATTTCCGCCAAGCCGCGAGTGAATCGCGCACACTGCGCAAACCAAGCGCACGGGCAAAGTCGTTGCCGCTGCCCGCAGGCACAACCAGCATCGGCAGGCCGAGTCGGACCAATCGCCCCAGATGCCGGTGAACGGTCCCGTCGCCACCAAAGAGCAGGATCGCATCAATCGGATCCTCCGGCGCGGGCATGCCCATTCGCCACTCGACGTTGTTGTCCGACTGGAAGGGCTTCAGGTCTTTGGAAGAACATCCCAGCCCGAGGATGGCCGCAGCGCGCATCGTTTGCTAGGTGGTGGCGAGGTGAGAGTACCAGAGCCAGCCGCGACCGATGAACGATTTCGCGATTCCCCGCGCTGCACGGCACGCGGCGGCACGACCCATCGGCGCGCTCGCCAGTTCCCGATGGTAATGTCACTGGCCCTCCCCAAGACCGCCGAGGACTGTCATCATGATGCAGCCACTCTTTCTTGGGGGTCTGACTTATGCTGTTGCGACGCCTGATGTTTGCCCTGTGCTTTCTTGCACTTAGCCTGGCTATGGCGGGATGTGGCGCCAGCACCGCCGGTGTGAAATCCCCAACCGCCCCCAGCATCCAGACCCAGCCTTCGAATCAGGCGGTCACCGCCGGCCAGACGGCAACCTTCTCCGTGGTAGCCGCGGGCACGGCTCCTCTTAACTATCAGTGGCAGAAGGGTACGACGGCGATCAACGGCGCGACGTCGGCAAGTTACACCACTCCGGCCACCACATTGTCCGACAGCGGCTCGCAATTCAGCGTGGTCGTGAGCAACGCTGCGAGAGCTATCACCAGCAACGCGGCTACACTCACGGTGAACGCCCCCACCTCTTCGGCCGACGTTCTGACTTATCACAACGACATTGGGCGTACGGGACAAAATCTGGCCGAGACTGTTCTGACCACCAGCAACGTTGCGTCTTCGACCTTCGGCAAACTCGGCTTTTATTCGACGGACGGCCTGGTGGACGCCGAACCGCTCTACGCCTCCACCGTTGCAGTGCCCGGCAATGGCACGCACAATCTTCTGATCGTGGCTTCCGAGCACGACACGGTGTACGCCTATGATGCCGACACAGGGACGAAGGTCTGGAGTACGTCCATGCTCAAGTCGGGAGAGAAGACTTCCGATCCCCGCGGCTGCGGTCAGGTCAGCCCAGAGATCGGTGTGACCTCCACTCCGGTGATTGATCGCACGCGCGGTCCCAACGGCGTGGTCTATGTTGTGGCGATGTCCAAGAACGGATCCACTTACCACCAGCGTCTGCACGCGCTCGATCTCGCGTTGGGCACGGAACTGTTCAGCGGCCCTGTGGACATTCAGGCGACTTATCCCGGTACCGGCGACAACAGCGACGGCGTGAATGTGATCTTCGATCCAGCCCAGTACAAGGAGCGCGCCGGACTTCTGCTGCTGAACGGCGTCATCTATACCGGATGGGCTTCGCATTGCGACATGCGTCCCTACACGGGCTGGATCATGGGTTACAACGCCGCGACTCTCGCGCAGACCAGCGTGCTGAATGTGACGCCGAACGGCAACGAAGGGGCCATCTGGATGGCGGGCGATGGTCTGGCCGCTGACAATTCGGGGAACATTTATTTTCTCGACGCCAACGGCGACTTCGACACAACTCTGAACGCAAGCGGCTTTCCTACCAATGGCGATTACGGCAACGCGTTCATGAAGCTCTCGACCACCAACAACCAGCTGGCCGTGGCGGATTATTTCGAAATGTACAACCAGTCGTCCGAGAACGGCAGTGATACCGACCTCGGTTCCGGCGGAGAGATGGTGCTGCCCGATCTCACCAACGGTTCCGGCCAAACCATGCACCTCGCCGTGGGCGCGGGGAAAGACGGGAACCTCTACGTGGTGAACCGCGACTCCATGGGCAAGTTCCATCCGAACAACAACAACACCATCTATCAGGAGCTTGCGGGAGCCCTGCCAGGCGGCGTCTGGGCGATGCCCGCCTACTTCAACAACACGGTTTACTACGGCTCGGTGGGCAGTCCGATTCAGGCCTTCCCCATCACCAACGCGAAGTTGTCCACCGCAACGGCGCAGACAGCAAACAGCTTTGAATATCCCGGTGCCACGCCCAGTATCTCTGCCAACGGCACGAGCAACGGAATCGTGTGGGCCGTCGAGAACAGCAGCCCAGCCGTGCTGCATGCCTACGATGCGGCAACTTTGAACGAGCTCTACAACAGCAACCAGGCCAGTGGAGGCCGGGATCAGTTTGGTGGAGGCAACAAGTTCATCACCCCGATGATCGTGAACGGCAAAGTGTTCGTAGGAACGACGAACGGGGTGGCGGTGTTTGGGCTGCTGCCGTGAGTTGTGATCCCTCTCGCCATTGTCATCCTGAGGAAGCGGAGTCCTGCGCGCAAAGTGCAGGACTCCCGACGAAGGACCTGTGCAATTTCGGCGGCATGTTCTGGCGGGAACTCCCTGATGTGCCGGGAATGGCGCAGGCGGGTGCAGAGATCCTTCGACTCCGCAGAACGATTCGCGAAGCGAATCGTCCTGCTGTGCTCAGGATGACAGTTCTTTTTTTGTCCTACCGGATGACAGCGACCCTAAGGCGCTTTCCGACCCGGATCGGCAAGCGAACGGGAAGTTTGTTCAGTCTGTACGTGTGGTGACTTCTGACAATGTCCTCGACCCGCACTGATCCCTGTTTCAATTTTCTCGCTGCGTCCGTTACCGAGTCAGCCAGGCCGCAGCGGACAAGGAGCCGATCCAATCGGACATCGTACTGGTCTCCCGCAGAGATGTCGGCAATATCCACTGAAATTTCTTCAACGCTTTCCGGCACTTCATCTTTCTGAAACTGCTTCGCCCAGTCCTCCGCCGCTTTCGCCGCCGCCTCCGCCGAATGAAAATCCGCCACGATCCTCCGCGCCAGATCTTTCTTCGCCTGCATGGGATGCGCTTCATGCTTCATCTTCTCGATTTCCGCGACCTGCACATCCGTCAGCAGTTCGTAGTAGCGCCACATCATTTCGTCGGAGATGCTCATGATCTTCCCGTACATTTCCAGCGGCGGCTCGTGGATGCCGATGGCGTTGCCCAGCGATTTCGACATTTTCTGTACGCCGTCGAGGCCCTCGAGAATCGGCGTGGTCAGCGCCACCTGCGACTCTTGGCCGTAGGCGCGCTGCAGTTCGCGGCCGACCAGCAGGTTGAATCTTTGGTCGGTGCCACCCAGTTCCACGTCGGCTTCCAGCGCGACCGAGTCGTAGCCCTGCACCAGCGGATAGAGGAGTTCGTGCATCGAGATGGGCTTCTCTTCGGAGAAGCGCTTATGAAAGTCCTCGCGCTCGAGCATCTGTGACACGGTGTACTTCCCCATCAGGCGCACAAAATCGTCCGAGGTGAAGGTCGAGAACCAGCGGCGGTTGAAATCAATCACGGTTTTCTGCGGATCGAGAATCTTGAAGACCTGCGCTTTGTAAGTTTCCGCATTCTGCTCGATCTGCTCGCGGCTGAGCGGCGGACGCGTTGCCGAACGGCCCGTGGGGTCGCCGATCATTCCGGTGAAGTCGCCGATCAGAAAAATGGCGGTATGGCCGAGATCCTGAAAATGTTTGAGCTTGCGCAGCACCACCGTGTGGCCGAGGTGCAGGTCGGGGGCGGTGGGGTCCATGCCCAGCTTGACGCGCAGCGGCTTGCCGGTGGCGCGCGATTTCTCGAGTTTGGCGCGCAGGTCGGTTTCGCGGATGATTTCCGCCGCGCCCTTCTTCAGATACGTGAGCTGTTCGTCTACGGGAGCGAAAGTCGGCATGCTTCTTGATTATAGCGGGGACGTGCTGACCAGCCTTCGTCCGCTGATTTCAAACCGCCCTTTCAATACGATATTGATCGCCTCCGTATACGCCACGTGCTCTTGCTCCAGGATTCGGGCAGCGAGGGTGTGCTCGTCATCGCCGTCGAGAACGGGCACAGCCTTCTGCACAATGATCGCGCCGTGGTCGAGTTCCTCGTCCACGAAGTGCACGGTGCAGCCGGAAATTTTCACGCCATAGGCGAACGCCTGCTCCTGCGCCTCCAGGCCGGGAAACGCCGGTAGCAGCGAGGGATGGATGTTTAGAATCCGCTGTGGGAACTGCCGCACGAACCACGGCGATAGCAGGCGCATGTATCCGGCAAGGCAGACCAGGTCTACTCCATGTTGTTTGAATGTTGCGACGACTTCGCGATCGTGCTCCTCCCGCGGCCGGCCCTTCGAGGGAATCACCACGGCAGTCAGCCCGCGCTGGCGGGCGATCGCGATGCCGGGTGCGTCGGCCTTGTTCGAGATGACGACAGCTATCCGCGCGTCCGGGACGCGGCCCGCGCCAATGCTGTCAGCAATGGCGACGAAATTCGACCCGCGTCCGGAGAGAAGTATGCCGAGGGAGTGCATTGTTGATTTTTGATTTCTGATTGTTGAATGAAAACCCTACGCAAGAAATCAACAATCAACAATCAACAATCAACGATGCAACTAGCTGTACGTCACCTTGCGCTCGCCTTTCACGATGCGGCCGATGGTGTAGGCTCTTTCGCCTACGCGCTCCAGCACGGTCTGGGCCTTCTTGAATTTCGCCAGCGGGACCACCAGCAGCATTCCCATGCCCATGTTGAAGGTGCGCAGCATTTCATCCTGAGGAACGTTCCCCAACTGCTGCAGGTGCTCGAAGATGGGGAGCACGGGCCACGAGCCCAGTTCAATCACAGCCGCCGTGCCCTTGGGCAGCACCCGTGGCAGGTTTTCCGTAATGCCTCCGCCGGTGATGTGCGCCAGCGCCGCCACACATTGGGCGTCAATCAGCTTCTTCAGGGCCGGCCAGTAGCTTTTGTGGGTGCGCATCAATTCGTTGCCAACTTTGTTCTTGATCTCGTTGACATACGTCTCGGGCGAGTAGTGCGCCACCTCAAACAGCAGTTTGCGCGCCAGCGAATATCCGTTGGTGTGCAGGCCGTTGGAGGGCAGGCCCAGAATGATGTCGCCGATCTGCACATCTTTGCCGGTGATAATCCGCTCCCGGTTCACCACTCCGACGATGAATCCGGCAAGGTCGTATTCTCCGTCGGGATAAAAGCCGGGCATCTCGGCCGTTTCGCCGCCGATCAGCGCGCAGCCGTTGTGCTTGCAGGCGTCGGCGATGCCCTCGACAACTTGCTCGGCAATCGCCGGGTCCAGCGTGCCGGTGGCCAGGTAGTCCATGAAGAACAGCGGAGCGGCTCCCTGCACGGCGATGTCGTTGACGCAGTGATTGACCAGGTCGGCACCCACGGTCGAATGCAGGTCCATCTCAAACGCGATCTTCAGCTTGGTGCCGACTCCGTCCACGCTCGAGACCAGCACGGGATCGGCATACTTGGTCTTATCCACGGCAAACAGCCCGCCGAAGCCGCCAATCTCGCTCAGCACGCCCCGGGTGAACGTCTTGTGGGCCAGGTACTTGATGCGCTGTTTGGTGCGGTTGGCGCGGCTGATGTCCACACCGGCGTCGGCGTAGGTGACGGGCGTGGGGCTGGACGTGGGAGTCTTGGCCACAGATTCTTTTTCCGTGTTGCTTGCTTGCGTGGGGTCTGTGCCGGGTGCCGGAGCAACAGCCTAAGGCCGCTCATTGTAGCACGTTCGAAGCGGGCCTTCGGGGCGCGCAGGAGTGCGGTGCAATCTGAAACTGGCAGGTACACATCAGCACGAGCCGCAGGCGCGCGCGCCCGTTCGCCACAGCGGGCCCGGACTAGTGGGAGATGAAGTCCGAAAAAAAGTAAGCCAGAATGCCGAACAGCGCCAGACCGCAGATGCCATAAGCGGTAAGAACCCAGGCGCCGCGGCCTTCGTGATGTTTGGCGGTAGAAGTGGACTGCTGGGTAGGAGAGACGACAGGGGCCCGATCTTCCATGCAAAACCCTCCGACGGAAAGATCGTGGCGCAAGTACTTTATGCGTCACGCCTGCCACGCATCGCGGCGGGGCAAGACTATCTGGGGGCGATTTTACCTCGATTCCGCGTGTTCGGGAGAGAAAAATGTGATTGGAATCACAGGATTCATATGAAACATCATTGTCGTATTGCGACCATGGATGGGTGCCAGCCAATCGTGACGGCTGCAACTGTCGGCGGATCGCCGGTACGGTTTCCGCCATAGTTTCGCGCCCAAGTGGTGTTTCCTCAGGACTTTCCACCGATCCGGCACGCTCGAATCCTGCCTGCATGGGATAATGAGATTTCGAGATTCCCTCTATGCGCGACCGTTTTCTGGCAGTTATCGTCCTTTGCCTGCTGGTTTCCAGTGCAGGTTCCCAACAGTCCAGCCAACCTACGGCCAAGCCTGTTCCCCAGGCCCAGAGCTCGGCAGCGGCGGCTGCGGAGAAAACCGCCGATTCGCCAAAGATCGAAGACAAGCACGACTACTCCCAGGAGTCCTTCGTGGTGGAACAGTTGCGGGCGCGCTACCGCTTTGAGACCGATGGTACCGGCCGCAGAGAGATTTCCGCCCGCATCCGTGTGCAAAGCGAAGCGGGAGTGCAGCAGTGGGGACAGTTGCAGGTGGGCTACAACTCGGCCAACGAACGCGTCGAGATTCCCTATGTGCGAGTACTCAAAGAGGACGGCAGCGTGGTCAAGGCTGGCGACGATGCCGTGCAGGACCTGAGTGCGCCCGTCGAACACGAAGCTCCGGTTTATACCGATTACCGCCAGAAGCACATTACCGTGCCGGGCCTGCGTCCGGGTGAAGTGCTGGAATATGAGATGGTCACCGTCATTCACACGCCGCTGGCGGCGGGCGAGTTCTGGAGCGAATACGAGTTCGACCGCAACAACATCGTTCTCGACGAGACCTTCGACCTGGATGTTCCCCGCGACCGCCCGCTAAGGCTGAAGAACAAGCCGGGGATGGACCCGAAAATCACGGAAGAAGGCGGCCGCCGCCTCTATCACTGGACCAGTTCCCATACTGAGCGCGACGACAAGGCCAAGGAGAAAGAGAAAGAGAAGGAAAAGAAACATCGTCCCGACGATGACCGGCCCGATATCCAGCTGACAACGTTTGGAACCTGGGAGCAGGTCGGCCGCTGGTATGCCAGCCTTGAAAAAGACCGGCGCGCGCCCTCGCCCGAGGTTCGCGCCAAGGCCGAAGAGTTGGTCAAGGGGCTCACGACCGACCTGGACAAGACTGAAGCTCTCTACGACTTCGTCGCGAAAAACTTCCGCTATGTGAGCCTCTCGCTGGGGGTCGGCCGCTACCAGCCGCATGCGGCCGGCGACGTGCTCCACAACCAGTACGGCGACTGCAAAGACAAGCACACGCTACTGGCCTCGTTGCTCGAAGTGGAAGGACTGCACGCCTCGGGCGTGCTGATCAATTCCAGCCGCAAGCTGGATCCGGACGTACCCTCGCCGTCGCAGTTCGATCACATCATCACGATGCTGCCGCTGGGCGGTAAAGAGGTCTGGATGGACACGACCAGCGAAGTGGCGCCCTTCCGCCTGCTCTCGTTCAACCTGCGGAAAAAGCAGGCGCTGGTGATTCCGCCGGAAATCCCGCCCTCCTCGGTAGCACCCCATCTCGAGGAAACCCCGGCCGACACTCCCATGCCCGATACCGAATTTTCCGAGGTCGAGGGCAAGATCAACGATGTCGGCAAACTCGAAGCTCACGTGCACTACGTGTTCCGGGGCGATGAAGAGTTGACGGTCCGCTCCGTGTTCCGCCGCGTGCCCCAGGCCAATTGGCCGCGCGTGGTCGAGAGCGTGAACGCCGGGCTGGGGGGAGAGATCACCAATCTCAAGGTCAGCGATCCGGCAGCCACCCGTGAGCCGTTCACGCTTTCCTACGACGTCTCCAAGGTCGGATTCCTCGACTGGTCGAAGAAGAAGGCGGAAATCCTTCTTCCCTTAATCCAGTTCAGCCTGCCCGATGCCGGGGACGGGGACGACGCCGATGCCGAGCCTCTCAAGCTGGGGCCGAAAGCCGAATATTTCTACAAGATCAGGCTGGAGTTGCCCTCCCGCTACACGGCACGCGTGCCGCTGGCCTTCGCGCTGAAGCGCGACTACGCGGAGTATGAAGCCGCCTACAAGATTGAAGGCGGGGTTTTCACCGCATCGCGCAAGCTTACCCTGCGGCAGGACGAGCTCCCCGCAGCCCGCGCCACCGATTACGAGTCCTTCCGGCGCGCCGTAGGCGACGACCTCCGGCAGCCTCTGTCGGTCGAGAGCACAGTGGCCGGAGCGCCCGTTCCCCCCGCCGACATGAAGGCCGACGATCTGGTGGAGAGCGGCCGCGCCGCCATGGAGAGCGGCAACTTTCCGGTCGCGATCGCACTCCTGAAACGGGCGACGGAAGTTGATCCCAAGAACAAATTCGCCTGGAACAACCTAGGCTTGGTGTATTTCCAGCTGCGCCAGAATGATCAGGCGATCGCCGCGTATCAAAAGCAGATCGAAGTCAATCCCTACGATGAATATGCCTACAACAACCTCGGCCGTGTGTACTGGAATGAACGCAAGTACGACGATGCCGTCAAGGCCTTCAACAAGCAACTGGAGAACAATCCCCTCGACAAGTATGCCCACGCCAACCTGGGCATCATGTACGCCGAGTGGCACAAGTACAACGAGGCCGTTGCGGAGTTGGAGAAAGCCGCGTCCCTTACCCCCGACAGCGCCGACCTGCAGGTGAGCCTGGGCGATGCCTACCTGAACCTGGGGCAGGACGACAAGGCGCTGGCCACCTTCGATCATGCCGTGGAACTGGCCGCCACGCCGCTGGTCTGGAACAACATCGCTTACCAGCTCTCGCTCAAGAACGCTCATCTCGATCGTGCGCAGCAGTATGCCGAGTCGGCCGTGTCAGCGACGGCCGCAGCCCTGCGCAACGTGTCGCTCGATCGTCTTACGCAACAGGAACTGCCGCTGGTGTCGTCGCTGATCGCCTATTGGGACACGCTGGGCTGGGTGCACTTCAGCGAAGGACATCTCGACAAGGCTGAGAAATATGTTGCCGCCGCCTGGGGACTCGGCCATCACGGCGAGGTGGGCGACCATCTCGGACAAATCTACGAGAAGCGCGGCGACAAGGACCGCGCCCTGCGCACCTACGCGCTCTCCATGAGCGGTTTGCGCCCGATCCCTGAAACCCGCGGCCGGCTGGCCTCGCTGGCCGGAGGAGACGCCAAGGCCGACGCTGCGGTGGCGCGCTTCAAAGACGAACTCCAGCATCTGAGTACGATTGATCTGGGCCAGGCCCGGCAAACCGGCAACGCCGATTTCTTTATTCTGCTGAGCGGCGGCGCCGGCTCAGCCGCAAAAGTGGATGCGGTGAAGTTTGTCAGCGGAGACGAAAAGCTGAAGTCCTACACCGATGCCCTCCGCACCGCCGACTACCACCTCACCTTTCCCGATGACACGCCGGTGAAAGTACTGCGCCGCGGAACGCTGTCGTGCTCCGTGACCACCGGCAAGTGCGAGTTCGTGCTGACGTTGCCCGATGACGTGAGGACGGTGGACTAGTCCATTTTCATATATAGCGTGGACTAAACCACACTGTCATCCCGAGCGAAGCGAGGGATCTAGGTCCTTGCCCGCACCATCAGGTGCGGCCGCTGCCAGCAAACACCTAGATCCCTCGCGCCGCTCGGGATGACAGATCGCTCTGGGATAGATCAGGATTCAGTTCGATCTCGACAGATAGTTGAAAAACATTCGGCTCAGCCAACACCACCTGATGTAATCAGGCCCTGCTCTTGCCCAACTCCCCAACCCGTCGCTTGTGCCACGCAGTCGCCTGCTCGTAGGCATGAGCCAGCCGCAAGATCAAGTCTTCCCGCCAGGGCGGCCCCGCGATCTGCAGGCCGATGGGCAGCCCGCCCTGCGTGACTCCGCAAGGAAGCGAGATTGTCGGCAATCCCCAAACGTTGAATGGCCGCGTGTTGCGCAGCAGCTTGAGTTCGGCGGGACGCAACGCCTCAGGATTTGCCTTCAACTCAGCATTTGCCGGAGCGGGGATCGGCGTCGTCGGAGTCACCAGCACATCCACATCGGCGAAGGCTGCGCGAATGCTGCGGCGGGCTTCGTCCTGCTCGCGCCGCCGCTGGATGTACTCGGCCGCAGACAGCTTCTCTCCCGATCGAATACGCCGCAACGTTTCAGGCTGGTACAGTTCCGGACTCTTCGCGACGTTCTCCGCGTGCCAGGCACAGGATTCGGCGGCCTGCAGCGTGCGGTCCGTGGGCACGTTCAGCCGAACTTCTTTCATCTCCGCGACAAGAGTTCGCAGTGCGCCCAGCGCGTGTTCCATTGCCGCCGCCACTTCCGGATCCAGATCGTCGAAGAAATAATCCCGCAGCACACCCACGCGCAGCTTCTTTGCATCCTCACGCAAAGCGCCGATATAATCGGCCACCGGAACATCAGACGAGGTAATGTCCGCCGAATCGTATCCGGCAATCGCCTGCAGCACGATCGCCGCATCCGCCACGGTGGCGGCCAGCGGCCCCACATGATCGAGCGACGCCGAAAGTGGAATCACTCCCCGGCTCGACACGCGCCCGTAAGTTGGTTTCAGGCCCACACAACCGCAGAGGGCCGCCGGTTCGCGAATCGAGCCCGCCGTATCGGTGCCGATCGCAGCGTAAGCGAGACCTGCGGAAACCGCAGCGGCCGATCCTCCTGACGACCCGCCCGCGATTCGTCTCCGGTCCCAGGGATTGTGAACGTCCCCGAAGTGGCTGACCAGCGAACTCCCGCCATAAGCAAACTCGTGCAGATTATTTTTTCCGAGGATCACCGCGCCCGCGAGCCGCAGCCGCCGAACCACTTCCGCATCCTGCGCGGGAATTCGGTCTTTGTACAAGGCGCTGGCGGCCGTGGTGCGCACGCCCGCCGTGTCAATCAGGTCTTTGAGCGCCACCGGTATGCCGTGCAGCGGACCGCGCCAATTGCCGCGCAGAATTTCCGCCTCAGACGTGCGCGCTTCCAAGAGCGCGGAATCGGCCATCACCGTGATGAAAGCGTTCAGCGCCGGGTTCAGCTTCTCGATTTGCTCCAGGCAGGCGCGCGTGATCTCCACCGGGGAGACTTCCCTCCGCCGCAAGCGTGGGGCGAGTTCGGAAATTGTGGCCAATGCGGTCATGCCCGGGCGAAGCCCATTGTAGCGGGAGAACGAAACCTGACCACAGAGTGCACAGAGGTTCACCCAGGAAACCACCTGGAACCGGGAAGCCCTATAATGACCGGGTCGCTCTTACGGGGGTTCCAAACAAATCATGGCAGAAATGACGATCGCGCCAGTTGCGACCCACGGATTTTTTTTCGACGGCCAATGGAGAGAAGACGGCGACATCGTTGAGATTCGCGCGCCCTACGACGGCACCCTCATCGCGCGCGTGGTCCAGGGACGGCGCGAACACGCCGAAGCCGCCATTGCCGCGGCGGTCAAGGCTTTCGGCACCACCCGCCGCCTGCCCGCCTTCGAGCGCCAGCGCGTGCTGCGGCGGATTTCGGCCGCTATGGCCGAGCGCAAGGAAGAATTCTCGCGCACCCTCGCCCAGGAAGCGGGCAAGCCCCTCAAAGGCGCGCGCACGGAAGTCGAGCGCGCCATCTTTACTTTCAACGTAGCCGCGGAAGAAAGCACGCGCATTTACGGCGAGTTTCTTCCCCTCGACTGGCAGGAGTTCACGGCCGGACGCTGGGGCATCGTGCGCCGTTTTCCGCTCGGCCCGGTGGCCGGCATCACGCCGTTTAATTTTCCTATCAATCTGGTGGCCCACAAAGTCGCGCCTGCCATCGCCGCCGGCTGCCCTATGGTATTGAAGCCGGCCCCGCAGACGCCCCTCTGCTCGCTGCTTCTGGCCGAGTGCGTGCAGCAGGCGGGTTGGCCCGATGGCGGGCTCAATGTAGTTCCGCTCTCCAATGAAGACGCCGGCGTGCTCGTCACCGACGACCGCATCAAGCTCATCAGTTTCACAGGCAGTGTGCCGGTCGGCTGGGACATCAAGCGCCGCGCCGGGAAGAAAAAAGTCGTCCTCGAACTGGGCGGCAACGCCGCGGTCATCGTGCACAGCGACGCTGATTTGGCCTACGCCGCCGACCGCTGCGTCACCGGCGGCTTTGCCTACGCCGGCCAGACGTGCATCTCGGTGCAGCGCATTCTGGTCGAGCACTCGGTGTACGGAAGATTCGTGGACCTTCTGGTGGAAGGCGTGAAGCGGTTGAAGGTGGGCGATCCGCTCGATGACTCCACCGACGTGGGCCCGCTCATTCGCGAAAGTGACGCGATCCGCACCATGGGCTGGATTGACGAAGCGATCCGCGCCGGCGCCCGCTTGCTCTGCGGCGGCGGCCGCAAAGGGCTGATCGTCGAACCCACCGTGCTCACCGGCACCCGGTCCGACATGAAGGTGAACAGCGAGGAAATCTTTGGACCCGTGGTCACGGTCGAACCCTATAAGGATTTTGACCAAGCCGTGCGCCAGGTGAACAACTCCGCTTTCGGCATGCAGGCCGGCGTCTTTACCCGCGATGCGAAGCTGCTGTTTCAAGCCTACGAAGACCTGGAAGTCGGCGGCATGATTGCCGGCGACGTTCCTTCGTTCCGCATTGATCACATGCCCTATGGCGGCGTCAAAGATTCCGGCCTGGGCCGCGAGGGCCTGCGCTATGCGATCGAAGAAATGACGGAACCCAAGCTGCTGGTCATGAATCTGCGCTAAGCGTTTGCGGCGGGCAGGGCTGCGGCAGAAACTGCGCTCGTGTTTCCGCCACGTTGAAAAATCCGCCGATTTTCTAGGAATGTTCAATTTGAAACTTTTTTCCTGTGCAAAATCTAAAATCGCGCGACAAACTCCGTCAAAATATTTATAATCTCCTGTTTTCACAGCCAACGGAAAACCTGTGGGTGGTTTTCCTTTGCGCCGTAATGGAATCAGCGTCACTAGCAGCGGACGATCCGCCGGGTCTCCTCAGCCAGTCAAAAGGGAATGTCGCAGATTTTTCATCGCAGTACGAATACTCTGTCCCGGGCCACGATTTTTGGCGCGGTGTTTGTGGTTGCCGCGCTGGCCTGGGTGGCGACGGAAATTCAGCGCTCGCCCTACATTACTTACGCCGGCGTGCGCAAGCCGCAGCCCGTGCCTTTCAGCCATCAGCACCACGTTACCGGACTCGGCATTGACTGCCGCTATTGCCACACCTCGGTCGAAACCTCCAGCTTTGCCGGCATTCCGCCGACCAGGACCTGCATGAACTGCCATTCGCAGATCTGGACCAACGCCCAGTTGCTCGAGCCCGTGCGCGCCAGCTACAAGTCGGGCGAGTCGCTGCAGTGGACGCGGGTCAACCAGCTCCCCGACTTCGTTTATTTCAATCACAGCATTCATATCAACAAGGGAGTGGGCTGCAACACCTGCCACGGTCCGGTGGATCAGATGCCGTTGATGTACCAGCAGGAGAGCTTGCAGATGGAGTGGTGCCTGGGCTGCCACCGCGCCCCGGAGCAGAATCTGCGTCCACGTGATCAGGTATTCAACATGCGCTACCAGCAGCCGACCAGCGCGAACCCTGTGGTTGTGGACGGCCGCAGCTACACCGATCAAACCGAGCTAGGCACGGACCTGGCGAAGAAATACAACGTGCGCAACGTGAAGGACATTACGACGTGCAGCACCTGCCATAGGTGAACCGGTCGGAGTTTTGGGGAAGCCGCTCGGAGCTCTTGGGCTGAACCGGCTTGGAGCTTTTGGGTGGCGCAGGCCTTCAGGCCTGCGATGGAGGTTCAGGTTTGTGGAGGCTTCAGCCTCTGAGGTACCTCGGCGGCTAAAGCCGCTGACTAAGAAGGGTGCGGATTCGCAGCGCTGAAGCGCTGCGCCACCCAAACATTTGGCGACAAAATTTTGAAATGATGAACGACGAACAAAATCCCGGCGGCCTGATTCAAATCAAAAAGCGCGAGGACATCTGCCCCGGCAAGAAGGGCGCGCTGGACTTGAACGCGGTCCGCGAAAAGATCAACGCGGCCACGGCGCACGACGCCGCCCAAAAAACCGGCCCCGAATACTGGCGCAGCCTCGAAGAGCTCGCCGCCAGCGAAGCCTTCCAGGAAGCTCTGCATCGCGAATTTCCCAAAGGCGCATCCGAATGGGTGGACACCGTCTCGCGCCGCGGATTCCTCAAAGTCATGGGCGCATCGCTCGGCCTGGCCGGCATGACCGGCTGCGTCCGCCTGCCGCTGGAGCCCATCGTCCCCTACGTTCGCCAGCCGGAGAACGTCGTCCCCGGCCGCCCCATGTATTACGCCACGGCGATGACGCTCGGCGGATACGCCAGCCCGCTGCTGGTCGAGAGCCATCTCGGTCGTCCCACAAAAGTCGAAGGCAACGATCAGCATCCCGCGTCGCTCGGCGGCACCGACATTTTTGCCCAGGCTTCGATTCTCGGCCTCTACGATCCCGACCGCTCGCAGACGGTCACGTCCATGGGCGATGTGCGTTCGTGGAAGGCGTTCTTGGGCGCGATCCGCGGGCCGCTCAGCGCGCAGAAAGCGTTGAAGGGCGCGGGCATTCGCATTCTCACGCCGACAATTTCTTCGCCCACGCTCGCCGACCAACTGCGCAATTTCCTGCAAATTTATCCCGAGGCCAAGTGGCACGTCTATGAGCCGGTCAATCGCGACAACGTACTCGAAGGCGCAAAGCTGGCCTTCGGACAGCCGGTCGACACGCACTACGATCTGTCGAAGGCCGACGTAATCGTTTCCCTCGACGCCGACTTCGTCTATGCCGGCTTCCCCGGCAACACCCGCTACATCCGCGACTTCGCCGCCCGCCGCAATCCCGACAGCGGCAACATGAACCGCCTGTACGTCATCGAGAGCACGCCGAGTTCAACGGGAGCGAAGGCGGATCACCGAGAGCCGGTGAGGGCACATGAGGTGGAGAGCGTCGCGCGGTCTTTGGCAGATTCCATAGCCCCGACTCTCGAAAACCTTGTTGCGGCATTGAAAATCCTTCCTGATGTAGCCGCCGCAGATCTCAGGCAGCACCCGGGATCCGGCGTCATTATTGCTGGGGACCATCAACCGCCAGCCGTTCACGCCCTGGCGCACGCCATCAATCATCAGCTCGGCAATATCGGTACCACGGTTTTCTACAGCGACCCCGTGGATGCCAACCCGGTCAACCAGACTGAATCCATCAAAGACCTCGTCGCTGACATGCGTGCGGGTAAAGTGGACCTGCTCGTGATTCTCGGCGGCAACCCGGCGTACGACGCGCCCGCCGATCTCAACTTCGCCGATGCACTGACGAACAGCAAGATTCCGCTGTGCGTGCATCTCGGCCTCTACCAGAACGAAACCGCCGAACTTTGCCACTGGCACGTCAGTCAGGCACATGAACTCGAAGCCTGGGGCGATGCCCGCGCCTACGACGGCACCGTCAGCATCATCCAGCCGCTGATCGCTCCGCTCTACGAAGGCAAGAGTGCTCTGGAATTCGTCGCGCTGCTTTCCGGGCAGGCCGACGCCACAGGCTACGATCTGGTTCGCGCCTACTGGCAAAAACAGCACGCAGGCGCGGATTTCGAGCAATTCTGGCGCAAGTCGCTGCACGATGGATGGATTGCAGGAACAGCTTTCGGACCGAAGGATCTGCGCTTTGCGTCGGTTTCTCCCAAAATCGGCGAGCCGCCGCAGTCCGATCCAAACGCGATCGAACTCAACATCCGCCGCGATCCCACCATCTACGACGGACAATTCTCCAACAACGGCTGGCTGCAGGAATTGCCTAAGCCGATGACCAAGCTCACCTGGGACAACGCCGTGCTCATCGGCCCCAAGATGGCGGCACGCCTCGGCATCAAAACGGAAGACGTCGTCGAACTCGAACTGAACGGCCGCAAAGCCAAAGGCCCCGTCTGGATTCAGGCCGGTCATCCCGACAACTCCGTAACCATCACGCTCGGCTACGGACGCAAGCGCGCCGGCCGCGTCGGCACCGCGCAAGGCTTCGACGCCTACGCGCTCCGCACCAGCGCCGCGCCCTGGATCACCACCGGCCTGCAAATCCACAAGACCGGAGAAACTTACAAGCTCGCGTCCACGCAGGGCTACCAGTCGATGGACACGCCCGACGGCGGCCATCGCCCGCTGGTCCGCGAGACCACGCTCGAGGAATACCGCAAAGATCCCGCCTTCGCCAAAGAAGATGAGCCCGCGCCCGGCCTGACGCTCTACGAACCCTATCCTTATAAGTCCGAAGACTATGCCTGGGGCATGACGATTGACCTGAACTCCTGCGTGGGCTGCAACAACTGCATGGTGGCCTGCCAGTCGGAGAACAACATCGCCGTCGTCGGCAAAGAGCAGGTCGTGATCGGCCGCCACATGCACTGGATTCGCGTGGACGCCTACTACCAGGGCGACCGCGACAATCCCAAAGCATTTTTCCAGCCCGTGCCCTGCATGCAGTGCGAGAACGCGCCCTGCGAAGTCGTCTGCCCCGTTGGCGCCACCAACCACTCGACCGAAGGCCTGAACGACATGGTCTACAACCGCTGCGTGGGCACGCGCTACTGCTCGAACAACTGTCCTTATAAGGTGCGGCGCTTCAACTTCCTGCTCTTCCAGGACTGGGACACGCCCCAATACAAAATGATGCGCAATCCCGACGTCAGCGTGCGCAGCCGCGGCGTCATGGAAAAATGCACTTATTGCGTGCAGCGCATCAACGAGCGCCGCATTGACGCCGAGCGCGAAGATCGCAAAATTAACGATACCGAATTGCAAACCGCCTGCCAGCAGTCGTGCCCGGCCGGAGCGATCATTTTCGGCAACATCAACGATCCCAATAGCAAAGTTTCGAAGTTGAAAGCGCAGTCAAGAAATTACAGCCTTCTGGGCGAACTCAACACCCGCCCAAGAACAACGTACCTAGCCGAGGTTCGCAACCCGAATCCGGAGTTGGAAGCCAAGAGCTAAGGACTGAAAGCTGAGAGCTGATAGCTGAGAGCTTAAGAAAGCATGAGCGAGCAATACAAATCGTCGACCAACCTCGAACGCGCCCCGGTCATCGAACCGGGCCACACTTTCGGCACGGTCACGGAAAAAATCAGCGCCATCGTGCTGACCCGCCCGGCCACCAACGGATGGTTTGTCGGCTTCGGCATCGCCTTCATGCTCACGATGATGATGCTGTTCGCCATCGGCTACCTCGTCCTCAAGGGCATCGGCATCTGGGGCGTGACCATCCCCGTCGGCTGGGGCTTCGCCATCGTCAACTTTGTCTGGTGGATCGGTATCGGCCACGCCGGCACGCTGATCTCGGCCATTCTCCTGCTGCTGCGCCAGTCGTGGCGCAATTCCATCAACCGCTTCGCCGAAGCCATGACGCTGTTCGCCGTGGCCTGCGCCGGTGTATTCCCGCTGATTCACGTCGGCCGCCCGTGGCTCGCCTACTGGCTGTTTCCATTGCCCAACTCGATGGGCGTGTGGCCGCAATTCCGCAGCCCGCTCATGTGGGACGTCTTCGCGGTCTCGACCTACGCCACGATCTCGGCGCTGTTCTGGTTCATCGGCCTCATCCCCGATCTGGCCACGCTGCGCGACCGCACGGAACACCCCGCCCTCAAAATCATCTACGGCATGCTCTCGTTCGGCTGGCGCGGGTCGGCCCGTCACTGGCATCGCTATGAAACCGCGTACCTGCTGCTGGCCGGACTGGCCACGCCGCTGGTGCTTTCCGTGCACACAGTCGTGAGCTTCGACTTTGCCGTCGGCGTCGTGCCCGGATGGCACACCACCATTTTCCCGCCCTACTTCGTCGCCGGCGCCATCTACTCCGGATTCGCGATGGTGCTGATGCTGGCCATCCCCATCCGCAAGATTTACGGCCTGGAAGATTTCATCACCGAGCGCCACCTGCAGAACTCCGCCAAAGTCATGCTGGCTACCGGACTGATCGTCGGCTACGGCTACATGATTGAGGCGTTCATGGGCTGGTATGGCGGCGACCGCTATGACGCCTTCACGCTGTGGAACCGCCTGCACGGCCCTTACGCAATTCCCTACTGGATGTTGCTAATCTGCAATCTCTTCATTCCGCAGGTGCTGTGGATTCGCAAACTGCGCAGCAGTCCCGCGGCGCTTTTCGTAATCTCGGGCGTAATTCTGGTCGGAATGTGGCTGGAGCGCTTCATTATCGTCGTGGTCAGCCTGCAGCGCGATTTCCTGACTTCCTCCTGGGGCATGTACTACCCCACCCGCTGGGACTGGATGACCTACATTGGCACCATCGGAATGTTCCTGGCCGCCATGTTCCTGTTCGTGCGCCTGCTGCCCATGATCTCGATCTTTGAAATGCGCACCCTCCTGCCCGAGGCGGAGGTGAAGGAATGATGGCGAGGTTCGCAAGATGAAACGCGATCCCATCTACGGCATCATGGCGGAGTTCGACTCGGCTCAGGCCCTGGTAGATGCGGCACACGCCACGCATCAGGCCGGCTACAGGAAAATTGATGCCTACAGCCCGTTCCCTATCGAGGGTCTGGCGGAAGAAATCGGATTCCACCACGATGAAGTTCCGCTGGTGGTTCTCATCGGCGGCATCATCGGCGGCCTGTCTGGCTACTTGATGCAGTACTGGATGTCGGCGGTGGATTATCCGCTGAATATCGGCGGCAAGCCGTATCACTCCTGGCCGGCGTTCATCATCATCACGTTTGAAATGACGATTCTGTTCGCCGGAATCTCGGCTGTGTTCGGCATGCTCGCGCTCAACGGCCTGCCCATGCCGTATCACCCGGTTTTCAACGTGCCGCGTTTCGCGCTGGCGTCGAAAGACCGCTTCTTCCTGATCGTGTTTTCTTCCGACAAGAAATACGATCCGGCGGGCACGCGCAAATTCCTGGAAGGCCTTGACCCGCGCTCGGTTTCGGAGGTGCCCAGCTAATGCTGCGCCTCCTCCACAAATTGAAGTCTGGCAAAGACCATGTGGGGACGGCCGCCCTCGGCCGTCCGGTCGAGCGAAGCTCGACGGCGGTTTCCTTTGCCGGGTGCCCCATCCTTGCGCGTTCTGTGCGCAAGGGTGGGATTCCACAAATGCCTGCGCTATGGGATTTCTCTTCGCACTTCGAACCTGCCCGACTGCTCGCTATCGCGGCACTATTGATGACAGTTGCTCTCGGTGCCGCCTGCCGCATTGACATGCACGTGCAGCCTCGGCAGAATCCGCTTTCTCACAGCGACTTTTTCCCCGACCAGCGTTCGGCGCGGCCACCCGTCGAAGGCACCGTCGCGCGCGGCCAGTTGCAAGAGGACTCCTATTTCTACACCGGCAAGATCGGCAGCAATCCGGGCGACGTGATGCCGTTTCCCGTGACCAAAGAAGTTCTGGAGCGTGGCCGCGAGCGCTTCAACATCTTCTGCGCTCCCTGCCACTCGCGCCTGGGCGACGGCAACGGCTTCGTTCCGTCGCGCGGATTCGCGCGCAAGCCGCCGTCGTATCACATCGCGCGGCTGCAAAAGGCGCCGGTGGGATACTTCTTCGACGTGATTACCAACGGCTTCGGCATCATGCCTGACTACGCTTCGCAGATTCCGCCGCGCGATCGCTGGAACATTGTGGCCTACGTGCGCGCGCTGCAGTTGAGCCAGAACGCGACTCTGGCCGATGTACCCGCGGAGCAGAAGATTCCTTCCCAGCCGCCGAAGTTCCGCGAACCCGGGTCGGGTGCCACCTTGCCGGTGCTTGCGCCTGAGAAAAAATCCGACGAACCGAAGGAAGACCAGAAATGAGCGCCGCGACCGCGAAACAACTCGACCTGACGGCCCCGCTGGTGGTGAAGACCATCAGTCAGCGGTCGTTGATCGTCGGCGTCGTCTTCGGCATCGTGTCCGTCTTCCTCGCGTTCACGCATCCTGACCAGTTTTATCGCGCCTACCTGCTCGGCTTCATGTGCTGGCTGGGAGTGGCGCTCGGTTCGATGGCTATTCTCATGATCCGCCACCTGACCGGCGGAGGCTGGGGCATGGTCATCCGCCGCATCCTCGGTGCCGCCATGCGCACGTTGCCGCTGCTGGCGGTCCTGTTCATTCCGATGATCGTCGCGGTCTTGCAGCATCGGATCTATATCTGGGCCCAGCCGCTCGATCAGATTGCCGACAAGCATCTGCGCGAGCACCTCGAAGACATCACCAAGACTTACCTGACCACGAATGGTTTCATCTTTCGGGCGATTGTCTATTTCGCCATCTGGAACCTGCTTTCGTTCCTGCTGACTTTGTGGTCGAAGCAAAGCGACGCTGCCAGCGCGCCTGACAACACAGGGAAGTTCAGAACCGTGGCCGGTCCGGGCCTGATTCTTTACGGATTCACGATTTCCTTCGCTGCCATTGATTGGGTCATGTCGCTCGACCCCAGCTGGATCTCCACCATCTTCGGCTTGGTCGTGCTGATCGGCGAAGTGTTGTCGGCCATGTGTTTCGCGGTGGTGGTCGAGCGCATTCTTTACAACTACAAGCCCATGTCGGAAATGCTGAAGCCCGACTTCGTTCACGACCACGGCAAGTGGATGCTGGCCTTTACCATGGTGTGGGCCTACTTCAATTTCTCGCAGTGGCTCATCATCTGGGCGGGCAACCTGCCGGCCGAGATCACGTATTATCTGCGCCGCCTGAACGGCGGCTGGGGATACGTCGGCCTGATCATCGTGCTCTTCCATTTTGCCGTGCCGTTCGCGATTTTGCTCTCGCGGCCTTTCAAGCGCGACATTCGCAAGCTGGCCTGGCTGGCAGCGTGGATGCTGCTGATGCGCTATGTGGACCTGTTCTGGATCATCGAGCCCAATTTTTCCAAGACTTTAACCGTGACTTTGGCGGACGTGGTCGTGCCTGTCGCCATCGGCGGTCTGTGGCTGGCGTATTTCTTCCGCAATCTGGGAGCGCTCCCGCTGCTGCCGGCATATGACCCCTCCGCGGGAGAAGTTCTGGAACCGGCTCATCATCACTAGGAACGTGGTTGAGAAGATATGACGAACCAGACCAATCCGACGAACCCGACAGGCCACGGCGGCTTTGAGCGCCGCGACATCGGCGTCGGCGGAGTACTCTATTTTCTGTTGGGCCTCGCGGTTTTCGGCCTGATCAGCCACTTCATGGTGACGGCCTTATACCACTACCTCGAAAAGCAGACCGAGGCGCAGCAGGCCCCGGTAAGCGCGCTGGTCAAGAACGCTCCCGCCGACACGCGGCACCTGTCCGTGGATTACCGGGATTATCTGAAGCAGAATTTTCCCAGCCCGCAGCTGGAAATTGACGAGCGCAATCAACTGGACAAGATCCGGCTCGACGAAGAGCAAACTCTGAGCACCTACGACTACATTGACAAGAACGCCGGAACCGTTCGCATCCCGATCGCCCGGGCGATGGACTTGATCGCGCAGCGCGGACTTCCCGTGCGCGCGCAAGCCGCGGAAACGCCCGCAGCGACCGCAAGCAACATGAGTAATAAGAAGGGGCCCAAGCAGTGAGCAGTCAGAATCAAAATTCGGCAACTCATGTGGGGACAGCCGCCCTCGGCTGTCCAGTCGAGCGAAGCTCGACAGCCCGGGTGCCCCATTTCTCGCGTCCTTTGCGAGAAGTGGGGACTTTGTGGTCAGCCAGCAGGTTAGGTGTGCTGGCCTTGCTGATGATGATCGCTTGGAATCAAGCGATGTCCCAGGCCATGACCAAAGGCATCATGTCGCCCCCGTCCAACGTGCGCCCTCCGTACCTGCAGAACGTTGGCATCGAGCAGCATCTCGACGGGCAGGTGCCTCCCGATCTTACCTTCGTGGACGACACCGGCCGCACCGTCAAACTGGGCGACTACTTTGGCAAAAAGCCGCTCATCTTGAACCTGGTTTACTACAACTGCACCATGCTCTGCGGCGAAGCGTTGGCCGGGCTCACCGGCTCCATGAAGCTGGTGAAGTTCGACGTCGGCAAGGAATTCGACGTCCTGACCGTCAGCTTCAATCCAAAAGAGACGCCCGAGATCGCCGCCGCCAAGAAAAAAGATTATCTCGAGCGCTACGGCCGTCCCGGCGCCGCCGCCGGCTGGCACTTCCTGACCGGGCCACCGGAGTCCATCAACGCCCTCACCCAGGCTGTCGGCTTCCAGTATCAGTACGATCCCAAAATCAATCAGTATGCGCACGCGACCGCCATCATGGTGCTGACGCCGCAGGGCCGCATCTCGCGCTACTTCTACGGCGTGGATTTTCCGCCCAAAGACCTGCGCATGGGCCTGGTGGAGGCTTCGCAGGGCAAGATCGGCAACGCCGTGGACGCCGTGCTGCTCTACTGCTATCACTACGATCCCAAGACCGGAAAATACGGCGCGATCGTGAACAACATTTTGCGGCTGGGAGCGGGAATCACGATTGTGCTCCTCGCCGGCTTCCTGTTCATTCTGTTCCGGCTGGAGAAAGCCGCGCCGCCGCGAAAGGACTGGGAGAAACCGGGTCAGGGACCAAGTACGCGATATGCTCGATAATTTTCCATTATGGCCGGAGCGGGCTTCCTCTCTGGCGGCCAACGTTGACGCGCTCTACATTTTCCTGCTGATCGTGTCGGCGCTGATGACCACGATAATTTACGTGGCCATCATCTACTTCGCCGCGCGCTACCGCCGGCAACAGGGCGTCCGGGCCGAACAGATCGAAGGTTCCACGCCGCTGGAGCTGACCTGGTCCATCATTCCGTTCATCATCTTCATGGTGATTTTCCTGTGGGGCGCGGTGGTCTACTTCAAGGGCCGCACGCCTCCCCGCGACTCGACCGAGGTTTACGTCGTCGCCAAGCAGTGGATGTGGAAGCTGGAACACGCCGAGGGCCAGCGTGAGATCAACGAACTGCACGTGCCCGTGGGCCAGAACGTCAAGCTGATCATGACTTCGCAGGACGTGATCCACAGCTTCTACGTACCCGCGTTCCGCATGAAACAGGACGTGCTCCCCGGCCGCTACACCATGGCCTGGTTCCGCGCCACCAAGCCGGGCACCTATCACCTGTTCTGCGCCGAGTACTGCGGCACCCAGCACTCGGCGATGATCGGCTCGATTGTGGTGATGGAGCCTGCGCAATACGAAACCTGGATGAGCGGCGGCACGACCGGTCCTCTTTCCGCGACCGGCGAAAAGATTTTTGCCGAACTCGGCTGCGCCACCTGCCATCGCACCGACACCCAGGGCCGCGGCCCCAACTTGCAGGGCATCTTCGGCAAGCCCGTGCTACTTGAGGATGGGCGCACCGTTGTCGCAGACGAAAATTACGTCCGCGAATCCATTCTCGATCCCGGAGCGAAAATCGTGAACGGCTTCAAACCGGTCATGCCTACGTTCCAGGGACTGGTCAGTGAAGAACAATTGAACGCGCTGGTCGCCTACGTGAAATCGTTGTCCAAGCCCGTGGGGGCCGGAGCGGACGCAGCCGGAGTGAAGCCGGCCGTGGCCGTGCCGCCAGCGGGAGCGACCAGTGCTCCGGCAAAGGCCGCAACCAAGGGAAGTCAGGTGAAACAGTAATGGCAATGCCGAATGAACCGCAGGGTGAGCGCACCAATTATCTGAACAAAGAGTACGGCGTATGGTCGTGGCTGCTAACCACTGACCACAAGCGCATTGCGCTGTTGTACCTGATGTCGGTGACGTTCTTCTTCTTCATCGGAGGCTTCTTCGCGCTGCTGATCCGCCTCGAACTGCTTACTCCGGCCAGCGACCTGGTGCAGGCCGACACCTACAACAAGCTCTTCACCATGCACGGCATGGTCATGGTGTTCTTCTTTCTGATTCCGGTCGTGCCCGCGGTGCTGGGGAACTTCCTCGTCCCCATCATGATCGGAGCCAAGGACCTGGCCTTCCCGCGCATCAACCTGTTGAGCTGGTATCTCTACGCCATCGCCGGCCTGCTGATGACCCACTGCATGCTGACCGGCGGCGTGGACACTGGCTGGACCTTCTACACGCCTTTCAGCACCGCTTTCACCAACACGAAAATCATTGAAGCCGGCCTGGCCGCCTTCGTCGCTGGATTTTCCTCCATCTTCACCGGACTGAACTTCATCGTCACCATTCACCGCATGCGCGCGCCGGGCATGACCTGGTCGCGGCTGCCCCTGTTCGTGTGGGCGCACTACGCCACCAGCATCATCCAGATTCTCGGAACGCCCGTCGTTGCCATCACCATCGTGCTCGTCGCTGCCGAACGCCTCTTCCATCTCGGCATCTTCGATCCCAAACTCGGCGGCGACCCGCTTCTGTTCCAGCATCTGTTCTGGTTCTATTCCCATCCCGCCGTCTACATCATGATTCTGCCCTCGATGGGCATCATCAGCGAGATCATCGCCTGCTTCTCGCGCAAACGCATTTTCGGTTACAACTTCGTTGCGCTCTCCTCGATCGCCATCGCAGTGCTCGGCTTCCTGGTATGGGCGCATCACATGTTCGTCGCCGGAATCTCCGTCTACGCCGCGCTGATTTTTTCGTTCCTCACCTACTTCGTCGGTGTGCCCTCGGCCATCAAGGTTTTCAACTGGACCGCGACTCTTTACAAGGGCTCCATCCGCTACGACGCGCCCATGCTCTACGCCTTCGGATTCCTGGGCCTGTTCACCATCGGCGGGCTGACCGGGCTGTTCCTGGCCTGTCTCGGAATCAACGTCCACGTCACCGACACGTACTTCGTCGTCGCCCACTTCCACTACATCATGGTCGGCGGCGTGCTCATGGCGTATCTCGGCGGCATCCATTTCTGGTGGCCGAAAATTTCCGGCCGCATGTATCCCGAGGGATGGGCCCGCCTCGGCGCACTCACCGTGTTCATCGGCTTCAACCTGACGTTCTTCCCGCAGTTCATCCTCGGCTATCTCGGGATGCCGCGCCGCTATGCCGATTACAGCCACATGCCCGAGTTCCAGGTGCTCAACGTGCTTTCCACCGCCGGTTCCACCGTGCTCGGCATCGGATATCTCTTGCCCATGCTTTACCTTCTCTGGTCCATGCGCTACGGCAAGCCCGCATCGGATAATCCCTGGAACGCCGCCGGCCTGGAGTGGAAGATCCCCTCTCCGCCGACCACTTTCAACTTCGAGGAAGAACCCGTCGTGACCTGGGAAGCCTACAACTACGAAGAACT
>Ga0116223_10000343_pt1 | contig 59880 bp, 37 predicted proteins | sample Sb_taG_3_FD_90092 | JGI IMG/M metagenome (GOLD analysis project Ga0116223, IMG submission 90092) | Peat soil microbial communities from Weissenstadt, Germany - Sb_50d_a_PC metaG | ecosystem: Environmental > Terrestrial > Soil > Wetlands > Peat | place: Germany: Weissenstadt | collected 2010-09-21 | reverse complement strand
GCCAGGTCCGGGGGCCCCGAACTCCTCCGGCGCAGATGTCGAGCCACCGGCGTAGAGATGCGTCCTATCCACTCGGGGACATCGGCGGAACGTGGTAAGCCTGTTGTCCTCCCTGCCCCGTAATCCAAGGGGGTCGAGGGAAAGCGATCTGCAAAGTGAGCCGACAGGGCAGCGGGTAAAGGAGGAGGGAGAAAGCGAATGCCGTTCTGTAATGGGACGGATAGGGGTTGCAACATCACCCTGCCGCGCAAGCGGGCAGACTTCCCTCTGGTCTGGCATCACGAGAGAACCTGGCAAACAGACTTCAGGGAGCGACGCAGATATGTCGGCAGCGGCAACGCTTGCTGGTGCGGCTCCCAACCCTGGCGACAGGGTTTGTCTGCTCCAGGCGCGTATCGTGAAGGTCTCTTCCGGCAAGCGGCAGCGGCCCGAGTCTGTACGATTCGGCCACCCCGTGGTACAATTCGTCTGCTTGGGGGGTCTCGTACTCCCCCCACGGCCGACCGGGAAGTAACGGCACATCAACGTGAAACCGGATCGGACTGCTTGCCCCGAGGTGGTGACGGGTTGCACCGGCCACCGTCAGCCGCTGCGGCATGACCCGTAGGGGGAGGGACCGCGTTCTACAAGGGGCGTTTGCCAAGGCTTGAGCTGCATGCATCGGAACGGTGCCCGTGCAGTTCTTAGGGGAGGAGGGGTTGGCAACAGCCCCTCCTTACCCGACCGGCTGGGGAGGATGCGGATGGTGCCTCTTCGCTTCGAGGTCACATTGAACGGTCGCGTTCTCTGTGTCGCTGGAATGAATCGAAACGGGATCGTGATGGTCACAGTGGGATCCGAGAATTGGCCAGGGCCAGATCCTGGGGAATCCGCCCGGGGAACGCCTCCCGGGGAGGAGAACACCGTTTTCGTCCACGGCTACACGGATGGCGACGATGATTGGCGATGGGTCCATGAACGCATTAGTGCCGGGGATGAGATCCTCATCCGCGTGCTGCCAACCGGTCCGTATGACCCGCCTAACGAGGTGCTGCCTCCATGCGAGGCCGGCGACGACGGCGAGGACGACGGCTGAAAGCGCCGCCGAACCAGTCGCTGCCCCTGACCGGGGCCGCAATACTGGTTTCACGCGATAGCCGGCGCGACTCGCGCCCTCGACGCCGCTGGCGCCACTGACCTGGGCCGCCGCTATCTCTTTGGCCCGGTCACGGCCGACTTCGCCGAGGAGAAGCTGCGCGCCCCGCGCTGATCGGGCGACTGCCTCGGCTTCGGCGCCGCCGGCGCCACCGAGCGGCGCCTGGGCGGCGAGGGATGCGTGTCCGCAAGACGGCCCCTCGTCGAGCAGCCCTTTCCGCTCCCGGGCCGCGCCGCTATCCTTTACTCTTTCGTGAGCCGTCTGACTTCGGAAAGGAGCCCCCTCATGGGAGCCCGTCGTATTCGCCGCGAGCAGCGCCAGTTCGACATGGCCCTGTCGCGCCGTACCAACAGCCCGCGCAAGGTCGCCGAGCGCGCCCGCCGCGACGCCCGCATGATCGAAACCGTGAAGAAGGGCAAACTGCCCTTCATCCCGCCGGTCATGAGCTGGCTGAGCGTGAAGCTGGACAAGCCGTCGCGGCAAATCACACAGCAGGACGTGGAGCAACTGGTCAGCGCGAAGTAGCCGCGCCCTCCGCCCCCGGCCGGTGGATGGCGCAGTACCAGAAGCGGCGCGGGAACAGCGGCAGCCGGTCGCGCAGGATGGCGGGCAGCCAGCGACCCGGGTAGCGCTGCCAGCCCCAGCGCCGGAGCACCGCGGGTCGGGTGCAGAAGCTGCACCGGGCCGGCATCCCGCCGTCGTCGCACAGCCCCGCCTCCTCGCGCCGCCGGGCGTGGGCGTCGATCTCCGCCGCCGTCACGCCGCGCTGCCGCAGCTCCTCCTCGATGATGCCGAGGGCGTCCGGCTCCATTTTGTCACGATACACCGTGACCCGATCCAGCAGGTCTTCCGTGTCGGACTGGCGGACGTTCTGGCGAACCCGTTCCCGGTCGTACTGATGCATGGCGCCTCCTTCCCCTGTTCTTGCCGGGCGGCACGACTTTGGGAACCATCGCCCCTGCCGGCCCGTCAGAAGGCAGTGCCGGCATGCCATTTGACATCCCGGCGCACCTTCACTTAAGATAGAGACACGATTCTGCCAAAGTCGGCCTTAAGAGGGAACCAACGATGGCCCACTCAGCTTGTCGATGCGCGCGTCCGGGGCGGCTACTATCCCTGGCGGGCATTCTCTCACTCGGCGGCAGCTTGTTGCTCCCGAGCGCGCACGCCGCCCAGAAGGAGACGGCCAAGGCGCCCCCGGCCACTGGTGGCGACCCGACTGAGGTCGTCAAACTCATCGACGAGACGCTCAAGTCGTCCTGGGAAGACAACAAGATCACGCCGGCTCTCCGCTGCGAAGACCACGAGTTCATCCGCCGGGCCTCGCTTGACATCATCGGCCGCATCGCCACGCCGGCCGAGATCAAGACCTACATGGACGACCCGGCCAAGGACCGCCGGCAGAAGCTCATCGAGCGCCTCCTCAAGAGCGAGGACTACGCCAAGAACTGGGGCAACATCTGGGCCAACTGGCTGCTGACCCGCACCGGCGCCTTCGGCCGCGGCCAGTACCACGACGGGACGCAGCTCTGGCTCGAGGAGCAGTTCTCCCTCAACAAGCCCTTTCACGAGATCGTCAAGGCCCTCATTACCGCCGAGGGCAAGAACACCGACAACCCCGCGGTCAATTTCATTCTGGCCCACGTCGGCGAGAATTCCCCCAAGGGCGAGGAGCGCGAGGGCGGCCAGTTCACCATGGTGCCGATCACCTCGCGCATGAGCCGGCTCTTCCTCGGCATTCAGACGCAATGCACGCAGTGCCACGACCATCCCTTCGGGAAGCTCAAGCAGCACCACTTCTGGGGCATCAACGCCTTCCTCCGCCAGGTGCGGCGCGAGGGAACCCCGCCGCTCCCCGGCAACCGCATGATGACCTTCGGGCCGCTCACCTTGCGCGACGACGTCACGGTGAACGAGGACGCCCAGGTCTTCTTCGAGACGCGCAACGCCAAGCTGCTGCCGGCCAAGGCGCAGTTCATCGACGGCACCAAGATCACCAGCGAGGACCACGATGGCAAGAAGGTGCCGATCCAGGGCAAGGCCCGCCGCGAGGAGCTGGCCCGCCTGATCATCGAGCACCCGAACTTCCCCAAGGCCCAGGTCAACCGCATGTGGGCCCACTTCTTCGCCCGAGGCTTCGTCAACCCCATCGACGACTTCCACGAAAAGAACGAGCCGTCGCACCCGGAGCTGCTGGAGGAAATGGCCAAGCGCTACCGCCACTACGGCTTCAACCAGAAAGACCTCATCCGCTGGATCTGCAACAGTGAGGCGTACAACCTGAGTTGCGTCAGCAACAAGACCAACGAGAAGCCCGAAGCCGAGCAGCTCTTCAGCCGCATGCTGCCCAAGGCGATGAGCCCCGAGGAGCTGTTCGAGTCGCTGATGATCGCCACCGGGCAGACCATGACCAAGGACGAGAAAAGCAAGAGGCGCGCGGACTGGCTGGGCAACCTCATCAGCAACTTCGGCGACGACGAGGGCAACGAGGTCAGCTTCAACGGCACCGTGGTGCAGGCGCTGATGATGATGAACGGCAGCGACCTGAACACGGCCATCGCCCCCGGCAAGGACGAGGGCAACGTGGCCAAGATCGTCAAGGAGCACAAGGGCAACGGCCGGGCGATCGTTCGCGAGCTGTACCTGCTCACCCTCAACCGCCCGCCGGCCACGAAGGAGTTGGAGAAGATCTACCAGGCCATGCAACAAATGCGGACCAGGGACAAAGACATCATGGCGCCCTACCAGGATTTGCTGTGGGCGCTGCTCAACAGTAATGAGTTCATGTTGAACCATTGATCGCGAGGCACGACGTCAGACCGCCTCGCCGCTACCCGTTTCCTCACCGGCCCTTGCGTCGTTCAGTACGGCGCGAGGGCCGGCATCGTCCTGGGGGGTGTTACGCGAAGTGTTACGTTGCGGGCCCAGAACGGCCTCTTCCACGGCCTGATCGACGTTGGCGTAGTAGTCCATCGTGATCGCGATGTTGCTGTGCCGCATCAGCTTCTGGAGCACCTGCGCCGACACCCTCCCGGCGTAGCGGCAGCCGAACCCCCTCCGCAGCGTCTTCATGGTCACCTTGACGCCGGCGGCCTTGGCCACGGCCCCGACGCGGCAGGACAGGGCCGAGCGGCTGAGCGGCCCCCCGCCCCGCAGGGAGACGAACCGGAACACCTTCCGCCCCCGCCGCGGCAGCGCCTGGAGGGACTCGGCGAGCAGCGGGTCGAGCGGGAGCCACTGGTCCTCGACGGCCTTGACGAACTCCGCCGGTAGGACGATTCGCCGCCGGTCGAAGTCCAGGTAGGGCGCCTCGTCGGTCTCCTCCCACTCCAGTTCCAGGGCCTCGCCGAGGCGCAGGCCGGCCAGCCAGCCGGCCAGGAGGAACACCCTCATGTTGTCGTCGGGCGCCTTCTCGATCAGGCGCTCGAACACCTCGGCCGCGACGGGTTGCGGCTTCTTCTTGGGGACCTTGACCGAGGGGAACTTCGGGCACCGGGGCAGCAGGCCCTGATCTTCCGCCCAGCGCAGGGCGGTGTGCAGGAACTGCAGCCGCACCTTGATCGTGCTGGCCTGCATCGTCTCCCCGCCGTTGCCCGGTTCCTTGCGGAGGCCGGCGGCGAAGGCCGAGATGGTCTGCTCGGTGACCGACCGCAGCCGCTTCGGGTTGCAGACCCGCTCGAAGAGGCTGAAGGCGTTGCCGTACACCTTCCGGGTCTCCTCGCGCAGGGCCGCGACGTACTGGTCCTCGAACAGCTCGCGGAAGCGCTCCCACGTCATGCGGGACGCCTCCTGATACCGCCCGTGGTTCAGCTCGTACTCCAGGTCGGCCCGTGCCTGCTCGGCTTCCCTCTCGTCGCCGGTCCCCGCCGAGCGGCTCTTGCGCCGTCCGGTGTCGGGGTCGATCCATTGCAGCATGAGGTGCGCGCGGTCCTTGAACCGCTGCGCCCAGACGGTAACGCGCCTCTCTGGCATCTGCGCCCTCCGAGGTGTAGGATGCCACGGACAGCTCTTGTGGAAACGGCGGCCGGCGCGTCCGTGGCGATGCGCCGGCCGCCGGCGTTTCGTGCCTGATCCCGACGCCGCGCCGCGGTGCTGATGACACCCGGCGCGGCGTTCCCATTTCACGACGTCACTTCCCCTTCGCCAGTTCTGCCAACGTCACCTTCGCCAGCCCCTCGCGCACCAGCGCCGCCGCCTCGTCGCACACCGCCTGCAGCCGCTTGTCGAAGGCGGCCTCTTTCCACTCGCTCACGTCGTGCGTGGCACCGCGGATCGGCGCGTCCACAGCCTCGATTACCTCCAGCAGGGTCACCTCTTTCGCCGGGCGGGCCAGCCTGTAGCCGCCGTGCGGCCCCTTGAGCGAGCGGAGGATGCCGACGTCCACCAGGGGCTTGAGCACCTTGAGGAGGGACTTCTCGGGTATGCCCTCGGCGGCGGCGATGTTGTGCGACGCGACCGTTGCGTCCGGCTTCTCGCGGGCGAGGTAGGCAAGGGTAGTCAGGGCGTACCTGCTGGCGCGGGTCAACTTCATCAGGTCACGTCACCTGTTGGCGGGTGAGGATGCCGCGGGCCTGCGCCGGCAGGGGCGCGGTGGGTTGGTTCACCTTGGTTCACGGTCTGCGGGATCGCCTGTCTTCGCGGGCGCGCCGGCGTTCGCCTTGCCGGGGCAGCCGATGCGCACCTCGGTGACGTTCACGGCCCCCTGGTCGAGGCGGCTGGCCATGTCGTACTTGGAGAGGACGCGCACGCCGGGGCCGTCGGCGCCGGTGACCTGCCCAATGAACAAGCCGTCGTGCCAGATCTCCACGACGACCGCCCCGGGTATCAGCGCGTGCTCGCCGATCCGCAGTTCGCTTTTCATCGTCACTTCCCTCTCGGCTTGCGGGCCTTCGGCTTCGGCGCGGCGGGCGGCGGGGTCGGCGCTGAGGCTCGCTTCTTCGGCCTGGCCGCGGCGCCGGGGGCCTCGTCGGCCATGTCCTCGCAACCCGCGAACGCCTCGCACGTCACCCCAAGAGCGCGGGCGATCTTCACGACCGCGGCGAAGGAGGGCTTGCGCCTCCCGAGGCCGTACTCGTGGACGGAGGAAAACGAGACGCCGCTGGCTTCGGCGAGCTTGGCTTCGCTCAGGCCCGCGGCGTCCCTCAGCTGGCGCAGCTTCTCGGCAAACCTCATGTCTGACTTGCCCTCTCACGGGTCGCTGGGTCGCTTCTAATTGTAGCGACAATCGCCACTTGGTGGCAATCCAGAACAAATCGACAAGGTACTATTGCCATCAGTGGCTAAAGCCACTACAATGACAGTGTCCTCTGTGACGCTCTCGGTTCTTTGACAACCCGGCCCCGGCAAAAGCCTCAGCGATCACGTCAAGCGGCGAATGTACCCGGGGCAGCAGGAACGGCCGCACGTCGTCAACCTCCTCGCGGTGCGGCCGGGCAACGCCCCTCCGGGGGCGGCTAATGACGACGGGGCGAGCTGGCCCACGAAAACGCAGCTACCAGGGGAGCCAAGGGAAGTGTGGCCTAGGGGTGTCGCCCCGAACGCAGCGACACGCGGGGCAGCGCCGCGATAACGTGCGGTCCGAAGACGGGACTGAAACGTCACCCCGACCCGGGGGCTAACGAGGCACGCGACGACGGCGGCAATGGTCGATTTCCCGGAGACGGTCAACCGCGGTGGCAGCCCGTGGCGGGACACTGGATCGGAACGAGAACGAGAGGCAATAAGTTGGGGCGGCGCTGGTTGCAACAGCCCGCCCCCGGCCTTCCTTCCTGTGAAAGGAACGCGACGTGAACGCTACCCTGACCCGCCCGGCCCGTCAACGCAAGCCGCTCTCACCCGTGAACGTCCGGGCCCGCTTCGTCGGCGGGGCGACCCGCCAGGACGTGCTCGACGGGGCCGCGGTCCTGTCCATCACCGACCTGACCACGCGCGAGGAGGCGGCCTACTGGCTCGAGGCCGTGTATGACGGCGAGCGCTGCGTGGCCTTCCGCCTCCGCAAGTTCGGCGGGGAGGAACAGTACGACCTGCCCCGCGACCTGTCCTCATGCGACTGCCCTGACGGTATCTATCGCGCGGAGCGCCCGGGCGGCTGCCGTCACATGGCGGCGCTGCGGCAAGCCCTCCCCACGGTCGCCAGGGCGGGGCCGGTGCTGCTGGTGCCGGTCCTGCCCCCGGCGCCGCCGCGGCCGGCGGACCGGAAGACGGAGCGCCTGGAGGCGATGCCCCCCGCCGCCGAGTAGTCACGTCCCGGCCGGCCGGGGAGCCGCCCGCCCCCGCCGGCCTTCACCTTCACCCGACGGGAGATTCACCGATGCGGACGCTCGCCACGTGCAGCTTCTGCCACGCGCTGGGAGAGCCCGGCTCCCCCTGCCCCGACTGCGGCCACCAGGTCGGCGTGAGCCGGCTGGACTGCCGTTGCCCCGCCTGCGCCCCCCAGACGACGGCCGTGCGCGGCCGCTTCGTGTGCCGCGTCTGCCACGTCAACTCGGTGGACGCGCTCGGCGGCTTCGACACCTGCGCCGACTGCCTCGACCGGCAGTGATCGGCGGACCAGAGAAGAGGCGCTCGCCCTGCGTTTGTAGTCGCCTGACCACATTTCACGCGAAAGGAAGGTCCCATGTTCGGCTTGACCACGCTGCGCAACGCCGTCGCCCGCCTCGCCGCCAACCTCGCCGGCCTGGCGGACACCGTGGCGGACGTCAACGCGCACCTCCGCCAACGGGCGGCCCTCGACGGTCCCGACGACGCCCTGGCCCTGCCCTCACCCGTGCCCGTCCCCGCGTCCAGGGTCGCTCAGGACGCGACGGGCGGGGTGGACGGCCCGGAAGCCGTCCCGGCGCCGCCGGCGGCCGCCCGCAACGGCCACGGCCGGCGCAAGTCGGCGGCCGCCGCGGAGGCGTAGCGGGGCCGGGGTCAGCACTTCGGCCAGGGACGGCCCCCCGACCACGCCGCGGGACAGAGACGAGGCACGCCATCACCACCTTCGCCCGAGCAAGGACACCTGAGCCATGCCAACCGCCACGAAGCCCGCTTCCCTCCGAGAGCTGCACGCCGCCCTGACCGCCGACGGCTTCACGCCCGGCATCCCCGGCCGCGTCACCGGCGACACCAGGGCGACCGATCGCTGCCTGTGCAGACGCCTCCGCTGCCCCCGCTGCCGCGCGAGGGCGCTGACCTACCGTCCCTACACCGACGGCCAGCGTTACCGCGTCCTGGCCTGCTGCCGCACCTGCAACGCCGCCGAGGAGGTCTGAGCCATGCGGCCAGGGACGGCCAGCCCCCGGCCTCTTCACTCTTCGCCCCTCCCTGAAAGGGCCCGTTCCCATGCGCCGCCTGTCCCGCCCGACTACTCTCGCCGATCCGCTACTGACCAAACGCCAGCTCGCCGCAGCGCTGCATTGCAGCACGCGAACCGTGGAGCGCTGGGTTCATCAGGGCCGGCTGCCCCGACCGATCCGCTTCGGCCCGCAAAAGTTGCTCTGGCGACAGAGCGACGTCCGCTCACCTTCGCCCCTCGGAGAACCCGCCCCGATGGAGACTGAAACCCTTCCCCTCTTCGCCAACGGCACGGCAGCGGCGGGCGCCGCCCCGCCTGAGCCGTCCCTTTCCCACGTCCTCGCCGCCGTGCAGGCGCTGGCCGCGGACGTGGCCCCTCTGCCGGCCCCGCCCCCAGCCCTCAGCGCCGCCGCCTCGGCCCCCGCTGCCGTGCCGCCGGCGGGCCAGGTGACTGCGGGCCAAGTGACCCTCGCCGACGTCCTGGCCGTCGTTCAGGACCTGGCCGCCGAGGTGAAGCGCAGCCGCTCAGCGCAGGCGGTCGGCCCTCTCCAGCTGCTGACGATCGACCAGGCGTGCGTCGCCCTCGGCCTCAGCCGCACCAAGATCTACCTGCTCATCAAGGAGGGGCGGATCCAAACTACCCGCGTCGGCCGCCGGCAGAAGATCTCCCTGCGTGAAATCGAGCGGTTCATCGACCGGCACACGCCAACGAAGAAGAAGTGACCCCCGCGGAACAGAGACGAGCGCACCCTCGCCCCCATCCTCTCGCCCCCATCGGACCCTTGAACTCAGGAGATCCCCCGATGCCTTCCGCGAACCGCAACCGCCGCCAGTTTCTCGCCGGCCTGACCGGCCTGGCCGCCCTCCCCCTCGCCGCCGCCGCGATCGGGGCGGCGCCCCCCGCCCCGCGCGCCCGCCCCGACCCCCTGGCTCACTCCGACGCCGAGGCCCGCAAGGACCGCTGCCGCTGCCCCAACTGTTACCGGGAGCGCGTCGAGCGTGAAGACAACGTCCTGCTGGCCCACGCCCTCATCGCCCTGTACGCCCTCGACGCCGCCCTCGGCCGGCTGACGCGGGAGCACTGCCTCGACGGCGTCGGTGGCTGTGACGTCTGCAACGACGCCGACGGCCTGCGCCACGTCCTCTGCTACACGACCTCGGCCCTCGAAGGGCAAATCATCGTCCCTGACGCCTGGGAGTCCCACGACGCCCTCCGCGACGAAGGGCGGGCCCGCGCTGCCGCGGCCGCGGGCGGGCCAGCGGGGCTGGCGTGCGTCCTGGCCCTTTACGACGGCCTCGACGCCCTGCTCGACCTGACGGCCGGCCACTGCGAGGACGGGGATTGCTACGTCTGCGACGACGCCGACGGCCTGGTGCATCACGTCCGGGCCGGGATCGATCTGATTGGGGGCGGTCTCCGACTCATGCCCCCCATGCTCCGGGCGGTGCTCGAGCGCGAGTTGCGGAGCGCCGAGCGGAAGCTGGCGCGCGTCGCCGCCTGCGAGGCGGAGGGCGGGCAGCAGCTGCCGCACTCCGCCTGGGAGCAAGGCGGGGCCGAACGCGAGGCGGCCAGTTGCCGCCAAATGCTCGCCGGCCTGCGCACGCTCGCCGCCCTCCGGGGTTGACGGGCCGCCCTCCCCGAAGCCGCCGCCCCGTAGTCCGGCCGATCATCCCCCGGGCCGGCGCCGACCGCCACGGCGACGCCGGCCCCCTCACCTTCACCCTCGCCTGAAAGGAGCCCCTTCCCGTGGGCATGCCGTTGTGTGACGACCCCTTCCCCGACGACCCGATCCGTCCCAGCCGCGCGGCGACCATCCTCGGCGTGCGCGTTCGCGTCGTCTACCGGCGCATCGAGCGCGGCCAGCTCCGCGCCTGGCGCGACGAGGACAGCGGCCAGCTCCGCGTGAGCGAGGCCGAGGTGCGGGCCAAGTGGCAGCGCGTCGAGCGCCCCGGCCCGCTGCCGCGGCGGCTGCCGCGCCCGGTCCCTTCGAGTGTGCGCGAGCGCCAAATCGACGAGGCGATGGCCGAGGCGCGACGACTCCTGAAGATGCCACCCCTTGAGACCCCGTCATCTCTGCGCGAACGAAAGGAGACCCCATGAAGCTGCGAACCAGCAACGACCCGTTCCCTACCGATCCCGTCACCGTTTGCGAGGCGGCCGCCCTGGTGCGCGTCAGCCGCAAGACGATCAGCCGCCGGCTGGCACAAGGCAAGCTGCGCTGCTGGGTCGAGCGCACCAGCGGGCGGATCCGCCTGTCCCGCGCTGACGTCCTGGCCCTGTTCGAGGCGCGCGTGCCGGCCGGCTTCCGTCCACCGCGGCCGCCGAAGCCGAGCGGGAAGCGCGAACAGGAGAAGGCGGCGGCGCTGGCCCGGGTCCGGGCGAAGTTGGGGCGGCCGCCGGACGAATGGCCGCCGGCCCCGCCCCCGTAGCCCGTCACACCGGAAAGGAGGGCTTGACCTGATGAACGACGAACTCCCCGACGACCTGGTGGACTCGAAGGAAGCCGCGAAGATCCTGCGCCTGGCGCTGCCGGTGCTGCACCGCTGGCGGGCCCGTGGCAAAGTGCGCGGCTGGAGGCGCGGCGGCCGCTGGTACTACAGCCGCGCCGAGCTGCTACGGATGTTCGTGCCGTCGGCGCCGGCCCCGTCGCTGCCGCCGACCCGGGGCGAGCTGGAGCGGCGGGCGGAGGCGGCCTGCGCGCGGCTGCGGGCCCGCGGCTGGAAGGTGCCGCCTCCCAGCGGCGCGAGTCACCCCTGACGACGTGAACACCTCGCCGGCGTAGGGCCGACCGTGTGCCGGTGCGTTACCGGCCTGCGGACCCGGTCCTGCTGGGAACGCCAGCGGGATCGGCCCCGGAGTGCGACGTGAAAACGTGCGCACTGCCGGGGCCTTCTCTTTGCGCCCCTCGCAGCTGCTAACCTTGAATCCCGCCCCGGCATGTCGCACACTGGCGCTCCTGACACTCACTTCATCCCAGCCGAGGAGTCTTCTCCCATGCCGATCCTGATTGCCGAGGCGACCGACGAGGCCGTCCGCCGCGCCCTTCTCCGCCACTTCTGCCACCAGGTCGCCGAGGGCTTGCCGCCGCACGAAGGCGCCCCCGCCGAGGCCCGCGCCGCCGCGGGCGACCTGGCCCGGGTGCTCCAGGTCCTCGACCTGCTGCGCGGCACACGCCGCGACGTGCGCGGCTTGCGTCGGAAGGCGCAGGCTCTCGCCGGGCAGCTGGCGCTCCTGGGGCTGCAGCCGCCGGCGTGAGGGGGCGGCCAACATCGTCCGCCCCGGTCAACGACAAGGCCCCGTGGGGTTGTGGATAACCCCACGGGGCCTTGTCCTGCGCCCCGCCCGCCTGACGTCGTCAGCCGCCGGCCTGGCCGGGGTCCGCGGGCACGGCCCAGGTCTCCCCGTCGCGCCATTCCACGACTTCCGGGACGCCCAGCAGTTTCGCAAGGCCGTTGACCGCGGCCGCCCAGGCGTCGGCCGTCCGGTCGCGTACCTTCGCGTGCGTTTCCGCCTCGCGCAAGTACGCAGCCTCCGCGGCCCTTTCTTCCTCTTCCCACCACGGGCCCAGCGAACGCCCCGCCGGCAGCGAACGCCCAGCTGTCTGGCCCCGGCGGCGGGCGCGGGCCGCCTCGACCTTCTCCGCCGCGGCGTCAAACGCCTCCCAGGTGCGCCGCACGAATGCCAGTTCGGGGCAGGCCAGCAGGTAGGCCGCGGCCCGTGGCCGGCCGGCCTTCGGCAGCTCCGCGCACGCCGCCGCGATCGCGGCCGCGAAGTCCTGGCCCACCGCCGGGTGCTGCAGGACGCTGACAATTCGGATAGCCGTGTCGATGTCTACGCAGCCGGCGCCGCTCGTGCTGTCGGACATGGTCCCTTCCTTACGACGGGGGACTGGGGTTGGGGCGGCGGCCGCCCTTGTAGTACTCTTCGAGGATCTCGCGCGTCCGTTTGGCCTCGTCCGCGGCGTTGCGCGTGTTGGCGGCGGTCTCTTCCTCCGGCTTCTTGTTCTCGACCGTGATGGCCTCCTGGAGACGTTTGAAGGCGGCCTCGACCCCCTCGAACGTGCCCGGGCCGCTGCCGACCTGGCGGTGCGCCTTCTCGTCCTCCGCCTTTTTCTTGGCCGCCGCGTCGGCCTCCACCTTCTTCCTGGCCGAGGCGGAAGACGCGGCCTTCTTCTCCTCGCGCGCCTTTTTTTGCTCCTCCGCCTTCTGTTTAATGCGCTTCATCTCTTCATCGACCTCCGAGCCGAATTTGCCCGAGAAGAGGTCCTTGCTGAGTTTGCCTGAAAGGAGATCCTTGACGCTCGTTTTTTTTAGCACGCTCAGGACGGCAATGGCCTTCTCGACCATTGCCATCGCCTGGCGCAGCGAAGCAATGAAGTGGTCCATAAGGAATTTCACGACGGGCTTTATCGCCTCCAGCAATCCCCTGAAGGCCTGTCCCATCTCCTCGATGATGGGTTTCGCCGTGCTCATGACCTCATCCATCACCTCGCGCACGACGACGCCGACCTCGTCGAAGAGGGTGCCGAACTCGTCGAAGAGCGGGCGCAGGTCCTTGACCAGGCCGGTGAACATCTTGGCGACGTCCCCCACGATGGGCATAAGGGTACTCAGCAACTGGCCGCCCATCGTGGCGAATTGGCCGAGGACCTGCACCCCTACCTCTGCCAGGGGGACGAGCGCCTTCACCAGGTCGCCGAAGGCTTTGCCCAGTTCCTTGAGGAGTGGCGCGTTGTCCTTGACCAGACCAGCGACCGTCTCGGCCATTGTGCCAATCACCTGGCCGATCACGCCGCCGAGCTGGTCGAGGATCGGCTTCAGGTCGCCCATGATGCCCGCGAAGACCTCGCTAAAGGTCTTGGCCAGGTCCTGAAGCACCGGGACGATCTTGTCGAGGGCCGGCTTGATGGCCGCGAAGACGTCCTTGAAAATGCCCCCCACCGACTCCAGGACAGGGCCTATGGCCGTGACCATGTCCTTGACGACGTCCGCGAACGTGCCCAGCAGCGGCTTGAGCGACTCGAAGATGCCCGCGAAGATGTTGGCGAACGCTTCCAGCACCGGCTTGACGGCCGTCACAATCTCGCCCAGGATCGGCCCGATGCGGCCGGCCATGTCGCCCACCACACCGAGGACGGAATCCAGCGCGGGCTTGACCGCCTCCAGGATCCCGTCCATGGCCGCGCTGACCCCGGACAGGACCGGCTTGAGCGCGTTGAGCACGCCACTGAACGCGCCACCCAACCCGTCCAGCGCCTTGCTCCCGGCGTCGGTGCCGGTCAGCAACCCGGCCAGGGCCCCGGCGACCAGGCCGAGCGGGCCGCCCAACGCCATCATCCCGATCTTGGCCACGCCTGCGCCCACGGCCAGGCCCTGCAGCGCGTCCTGCTGGGTGCCGGAGAGGGAGCGGAACCAGTCGCTGAGGCGGCGAACGACGTCGATCGCCCTATCGATGACGGGCAGGAACACGCTGGCCACGCCTCTGGCCAGCTCGCGCATCTGGAACGACATCATGGCGGCCTGGCCGGTGCCCTCGAGGCCGGCGCGGGCGAAGGAGCGCAGGCCCGAGACGATGCCGACGACGGCGGAGACGCCAACGACGCCGAGTTGGGAAAAGGAGGCGGTCAAGCCGGTGGCGGCTGCCTTCGTCTCGTTCAGGGCACCCTTCACCTTGCCGCCGCCCACCGAGGCCAGGGCCTCCTGCGCCTCCTCGCCTCGCGCTGTCGCGGTTTGCAAGTCGCCAATGAGATCGTGAACCGCTGCCCTCGTCTTTTTCAGGTTTGGGCTCAGGTCTGGGGCGGCGGGGGCCTTTGCCTCGGCGTTTCCCTTCGGGCCGACGACGTCCGGCATCCTGGGCGGCGCGGACAGCCCTCCCAGCTGCGGGGAGGGTGCCGGGGGCAGGCCAGGTAGACCGCCCTTCTGCGGCAAGAAACCTCCCGAGCCGGGGAGGCGCACGTCGCGCAGCGTGCCGGCCAGGGCCTTGGCCGCGGCCTGACTTTGCTCGGTCCCCCCGACGAAATCCCGCACCTTGCCCGGCCAGCCCTTCACTTCGTCGAGCGCTTCTCTCGCGCCGCCGGCCACGCCCTTGACCGCGTCGCGGGCCTTATCGATGGCGCCTGTCACCTGGCCCCAGGCTTCGCGGAGGTGATCGGTCTCGGCGACCTGGCCGCGCCCCAGGTCGTTGAGCTTTGGCGCCGGCGGCGGGGCCAGGTCGGGGGCCCCCCGCGTCCGTGCGGCGAGGGGGACCGCGGCCGGGCCTACCCTGGTCGGCGCGATCTCGCCGGGCGAAGGCGCGACCCCCGGCGCGGCCAGGCCTGCCAGTGCGGGCGCACGCACCTGCGTCAGGATCGTCTTCAGTGTGTCGAGGGCCTGGGTGAGGACCTCCTTCAGCTTGGCCAGGAAATCGTCCCCGGGGCCGCCGGGCCCTGCCCTGGACGGCGCGGCCGGGGGCGGGGGTGGGATGACGACTGCCGCCGGCGGCGCCACGCCCGGCAGTCGTGGCGCTGGCCCGGGCTTGGCGAGGGTGACGCCGGACAGCAGGTCTTGCGTCCCGACGAGCGGTTTCGGGGCGGTTACCCCGCCCTGGCCCTTGACCTCCTCGAGGCGGAAGGGAGGTGACCCGGGTGGGGGCACGAGCGGCGCGGCCCGCGGGGGGACGAGGTCTGGCGGCCGCGGCACAGGCGGCAGGGCAACGGGGCTGGCCGTGGGCGGGGCCAGGTCGCGCGACGTGGGCAGGGCCGGCGGCGCGGCCGGGCCGGCCTTGGGGCCGGCAATGTGGGGGGCCGGCATCGCGAACATCTCGGGAGTCGGCGCGGGCATGCCGCGGCCTGCCCAGAAGTCTTTGGGCGGTTTCGGCGGCGCCAGCTCAGGGGGCCTGGGCGGGGCCATACCCGGGAGTCGGGGTGTGACCGAGCCGGCTGCCGGCCGGCGGCGACCGGCGGCTGGTTCCTCGACGATTTGAAGTCCTGACGTATCGACGGGCGGGGCGCCGTGCGGCCCAGCGACGTCTCCCAGGCGCGGCACCTTGGGCGCCGCCGCCTCGCCCACGCGCGGGGCCGCCAGGTCCGGCAGTCGGGGAAGGGCCGGCGCCGCCAGCGGCGCGATCGGTCCCACGCGCGGGGGGGCCAGGTCGGGAAGCCTCGGAATTGGCGGCGTGAGGACTGACGCGACCGGCGGTGCAGCGAACCGTTCGAGGTCGTCGTGCGGCCGCGCGGGCCCGGCAAACTGTTCGAGCGGGTCTTTCGCGGGGAACACCCCGCGGTGGGACTCGGGCGGCAGCGGGAACGGCGGCAGGGGCGGGGGGGCCAGGGCCGCCGGCCGGGGGATCGGTGGTGCCGGCGGCGGCACGGGCCGGGTGATAGCCGGCGAGATTGGGGGACCGTGCGACGCGGCATCGATCGCCGCGCGGGGCGGCTGCAGGTCCGGCAGCCCGGGGATGGGTGCGGTGATGGCCGGCCCTACCTTCGAACCGGCGGCCGGGCCGGGGAGTTGAGGGGCCGGCGCGGCGGTCACCTGATTCAATCCCGGCGGGCGCACGTCGGCCAGCGTCTCCTTCAGCCGGCCGGCCGCGGCCGTTAGCAGGCGCGTGCGCTCCAGGCCCTCCCGGATGCCCTTGGCCAGCGTCGCGACGTAGTCGCCGGCCTTTTTCACCAGGTCGCCCACCTCCGCCCAGGGCCGCGGGTCCGGCGCGGCAACGGCTGCTGCTGCTGCTGGCATGGCGTCTTCTCGGACTCGTCACCCTGAGCGGGGTTCGACCGGCACGGCCTGGTCGCCGCCGGCCCCGGCCGTCAGCGGCCGCCGGGCGTGGCGGCCCGCTCCGTCTCTTCAAGCGCTGGCGCCCGGTGCCGGCGGTGCAGCCGGCGCTGGCGGGTCAGTGTCTGCATCGATCAGCACGATTTCTTCCACCAGGCGGAGGGGCTCCTCCTTGTCCCCCTTGTGGGTGATCGACGACAGGCGCGGGTGGACGTAGGGGGCCGCCTGCGCCGCGATCGCCGCCGCCCTGGCGTACTGCTTACGTCCGTAGAAGTACCGCATGACCGCAAGGAGCACCTCCAGGGGGAGGGGGCCGTCGCCGGCGGCCTCGAGCGCGAGCACCGTGGTCTTGCGCGGTCTCTTGGTTGCAGCGCCCTTCGGCCGCCCTGCACCTGGCCTCTTCCCACCGCGCGGCATGTCTGATTCCTGCGCAGGTTTGCGCCTTTGATAAACGCGACCGAATTTCAAACCGCACGGCCCCCGCGGGGCCGCTCCTCGGCGTCCAGCAGCCTCATCGCCGCCCCCCTACTCAGGCCGGCCCGCGGGTCCCACAGCGGCGGCAGCTGACGCTCTTGCGGCTGCTCGACCAGGACCGGGGCCCGTCGCACCTGGGGCAGTCCTCCGGGTGGCGCGGCAGCCAGCTGGCCCATCGGCAGTGCGGCCAGCGCGAGCAGCGCCAGAAGGGCCAGTACAGGGCCTTGCGCACTTCGACGGCGTTGCCGCACGCGGGGCACTTCGGATGCACCGGAACGCGGGGGCGCGGCCCCGGCCGCGGCTTCGTGGCGTACTTTCTCCGCCTCGCTACATCGCGGGCTGTGGCCAGGGCCTCGGCCAGGGCCGGGCATCGGGCCTGCCAGCGACAAACGGTCGCCACGTGGATGTCGATCGCCGCGGCGGCCTCACGCAGGGTCCAGCCATCGCGGCACATGTCGATAAGGATGGCTGTCTGTTTGCGGCGGTCAACCAGCGGCCGGAAGGGCTCGAGCCTGCGTCTGGACACGACCGCCTTTCGTTAGGTGTCCCCTTGTTCGCACGGGAAGAGCGAGTCCTGGGTTTTCTTGCCTTCCGGCAAGCGGTTATCGTCGGCCCCTGGCGGCCTGCAGCTCGCGGATAAGCAACCTGCGATCCGAGGCCGTGTCCAGGCCCATCAGCGCGGTGAGCTGCACCGGCGACGGGGCGAAGTCGAGGGCCTCGCACAACTCGCGCGCGTCGTCCTTCCGCACCAGGCGGTCAAGCCGGCCCTCAAGCATGTCCTCGTCCGGGGCGAGCCTCCCCAGGAAGCCGGCGACCTCGCCGAGCAGGTCCAGGTCGTTCTTCGTCGCGGGGTGACCGTGTCCCAGAGAGGACCGGAAGGCCGCGACCCGCTTGGACAGCTCCGCGGCAAGTGAGACTTTCTTTGTCGCATGTTCGCGGACGTCTGGCCCGGTCGGCATGGTTCTTACTCCCGTTGCCCTTCGTCCTGGGGGGTCCCGCGGCGGGCCGGGCCGCCGCGGCCGCGCGCCGCCCGCGTCGCCTGCGCCCGCTCCCTGGCGCGGGTCGCGCGCAAGAGGGCCCGCAGCGCCTGCTGCTGGGCGGCGCCCTCGGCGAGGCGGGCCTCGATCTCGCGGGCGTCCAGCGACTCGATCAGTGCGACGGCGTTCATGACTGAAATTCTTCGCCACGCGGCGGCATGGATAAAGGCCCGTCTCTGGGCCGATTCTGGACAGCGGTGGTTGCGGCGGGCTTGGCCTCTTCGATCATCACCGCGTAGCCGCCATTGCCCCGGCGGCCCGGCAAGTGGATCGCCGGCGCGAAGGCCCCGCCGGCCTTCTGGCGGAGACGCGCCAGGACCTTGTGGGCGTGGGTGCGGCCCGAGACATCCTTCAGCTCTTCAAGGGTCATGGCAGAGTGGCGTAGGAAGGCCCCCAGGACGTCGTTCTCTGAGGCGGTCGCGACGTAGGGGAACCCGCCCTCCCCACCGGGGGGCAGGAACACGCCGGCGGCGATGCGGATGATGGGCTCGACGACCCCCGGCGACGGTAGGTTGGGTGTGCAGGCGGGCAACGGCGGCTCCTTTGTCCAGGGCGGGGGCGGGGGCGCGCCAGTCTACTCTGGCACGCAATCCGCCCGCCACCCGCCCCGCCCCCGCCTCCGCGCGGGGCGTCTTTGGGGAGCCGGCCGGGGTTAGAATTGAGGAATGGATCCCTCGCCCTGCGTTGCCCTGGTCCCGCTCCCCAAAGACGCCCCTGGCGGCCAGCTCGACGCGACCGCGGCCCGCCGCCTGCTGGCCGCGTTCCTGGCCGGTCGGTCGCCGGCGACCCTTCGCGGCTACCAGGCCGACGTTGACGACTTCGCCCGGTTCGCCGGGGCGGCCTCGGCCGACGCCGCGGCGGCGCTGCTACTGGCGCGGGGGCCGGGCCCGGCGAACGAGCTGGCGTTGCACTACAAGGCGCACCTGCAGGGCCGGGGGCTGTCGCCGGCGACGGTCAACCGCCGCCTCGCGGCGCTGCGGTCGCTCATCAAGCTGGCCCGAACCCTCGGCCTGGTCACCTGGTCGCTCGATGTCGAGGGGCTGCGCTCCGAAGCCTACCGGGACACCCGGGGCCCTGGCACCGCGGGGTATCGGCGGCTGCTGGCCCAGCTCGACGGCAAGGCGGATCCGCGCTCGCTGCGGGACCGCGCCATCGTCCGGCTGCTCTACGACCTGGGGTTGCGCCGCGCCGAGGTGTGCCGGCTCGACCTGGCGGACTACGAACCGGCGGGGCCGGCGCTCCTGGTGCTCGGCAAGGGGCGGTCGGAGAAACAGCGCCTCACGCCGCCGACGTCGCCGGCGGCAGCGATCGCCGCCTGGCTGGCGGCCCGGCCGGCCTCGGAGGCGGCCGCGTTATTCGTGCGTCTGGACAGGCCGGCCAACGGCCGCCTCGACGGCTCGACCATCTACCGCGTCGTGCGGCAGCTTGGGGAGGCGGCCGGGGTGAGGGTCCGTCCCCACGGGCTGCGCCATAGCAGCATCACCCGTGTCCTCGACCTGTCGGGGGGCGACATCCGGGCCGCCCAGCGCTTCAGCCGGCACCGGGACGTCCGGGTGCTCGAGCGCTACGACGACTCGCGCGAGGACCTGGCCGGGCAGCTGGCCCGGCGGCTGGCCGAGGACGCTGGTTGAGGCGGACGCACGGAAACAGTAATTAGCGTGCGCGGCCCGGTGCGGGCGGGCCAGGGGCTTACGGCTGTCGCCGAGGGAAGGGGAAAAGCAGGGGTGCGACATGGGACAGGGCTCCGGCGCGGCTGGAAGTGATCACGCTGGCGGCCCCGCGCCGGTGCGGGCGGGCGCGCGGCTGGGGGAGACGAGGGCGGGAGGGAGCAGGCCGGCCGGCGCGCCAACCGGCCTTTTCCCATCTCACGCCGTCGCCATCGATTCTACCAGAGGCTCAGCTGGCTTGCCACCTGCCGCTCGCCGCCCGCCCGGCCCCTCGCCTCGAACGGTGATGCGCGGCCCGGTCGGCCGGCCCCAGGTTCTCAAGCGTGATCGCGGTCGCGCGGGCGGGCCCGCGGTCGAAAGTGACCGGGCCCAGTTCGACGCCCTGGCGGTTGTCGTCCACCAGCAGCCGCGCCGCCTTCAGCGCGTCGAGCAGGCTCTTCCAGTAGGCGTCAGGGTCGCCGGCCCGCTGCCGCGGCCCCAGGGTGATCCGCAGTAACACGCGGCGCCGACCCGTTGCCGGCGGGATGCCGGTCAGGTGCGCGTAGGTCGCCACCAGGGCGGCGTCGGCCCGCTTCAGGCGGTAGCGCGGCCGCCAGTGCTGCGTGAGCAGTTGGTTGAGACGGGCAGGGTGCCAGTCGGGGATGGTCAGGACGTGTGTTGCCACGGCGGCCTCTCAGACAGTGCCCAGGTCGGGGCCCGGATCCGCGGGCGGATCGGCGGCCGCTGCGGCGCTGCCGGCTGCAGCCGCGGCCGCTTCCCGCTCGGCGCGCTGCCGATCCCGGAAACACTGCCAGCACAGATCGACGTCGGGGCCGACGACGTGCGCATGAACGCGGCAGACGCCCTTGTCGCACGTCTTGCTCTTGCTGCCGGGCTGCGGCGGGCCGTCGCAGAGCACCTCGACCGGCCGCGGGCAGTAGGCGCAGTGACGGGCCCGGGGCCGATGATCGCCGCGCGAACAGGCGATGATGACAGACCCGTCCGGTTGGACAATCCTTCGGCACACGGTCAGTGCTCCTCCCTCTTGAGTCGCCCGATCGGCTGAGCGGCCTTGCGCCTCGGGGCTGTGGCCGCCTCGCCGGCGAGGGACCGGCGTTTGTGTTCCACGGCAACCGACTCCGCTGCGGCCAAGGCGCACGATTCCAGACTCGCGCCATCGACCTGCACGAACGGCCGGCGGACCGCGGCGCCGAACGGACCGTGCAGGCGCAGGAGCTGCTCGCTCGCGTGGTAGTGCGCCTCAACCTCTGTCCCGTCGGCCAGGGTCAGGCCGAACGACTGCGACACGGACCAATCCAAGTAGCGTTTGGGCTGGCCGGTGAGTAGCGACGTCGGCGCAGGCGCGTCAGCGGCGGGGCCGGCGATCGCCGGCAGAGTGAACGACTCCACGACGCCGCAGCAGTAATCACACCAATGTCCGCCCGTGGACAGCTCGGAGACGCGGTCGGCACGGCGGCAGCGCGGGCAGACGGGCATGGGCTCAGGCATGAGGGGTCTTCTCCTCAAGGGCCGCCAGGTCCTCGGCGGGCGGCCGCGGGGTGACGTCGCGCACCGACACCGCCCGGAAGCCGTAGGCGCGCAGGAGGGACTTCAGGACCTGGCGGAGGCGCACCACGGCGGGGCGTCGTCGTCGGGCAGGGCCCGCAGCTCCAGCAGGTAGCGTTCGCCGCCGGGGTGCCGGGGCATGGGTCAGTTCCTCTGGGACGTGGCTCCCTGGCGGCGCTTCTTGGCCGCCGCCCTCTCTCGACGCCGCGCTTCCCGGGCTGCGGCCAGGGCGGCGAGGTCAGCGTTCCATTTTTGCCAGGCGGCCCACGCCGCTCTGTAATCCACCGCGGTGACCAGCTCGTCCCCGCGCGGCCCGGGGTCCTCGAGGTTCTCTGGCATGGCTGCCCCCTCTGGGACACAAGGTGCGGGCCAGTGCAGGCGCCCGCACCTTGCCTGTGTCACTTGCGCCGCCGGCGAGGCGGGGGCTGGCCGGCGTTGGGGGCGCTACCCTCCTGGTCGGACTCCGGATCAAATCCGGGGAATCGCGGCCCGGGGTCCGGCGACGCCGGCGGCGGGGCCACGGCCTCGGCCAGCTTGGCGACCTTGGTCTTCATCTTCGTCAAGCCGACGAGCGCCTCGGCCACGGCCAGCGGGTCGGCGTCGCCGTCCGCCTCGGCCAGGCGGCCGTCAAGAGCCCGCAGTTCAGCCTGCAGGGCCGTCACAGCGGCCCGGGTGTCTTCGATCATGGCTTCACCTCATCGTGTACAATGCACCGCTCTATCCCCGGGTGACCACCACCCGGATCCGCGGCCGCCGGACACAACCCGGCGGCCGCTTTCGTTTCGTCACTTCGCACGCCGGGGCGTCCGGCGACGCGGCCGGTCCCGGCCGAGGCCGCGCATCGCGAGCCGGGCAATCTGCCGCGCCAGCATGCGCCGGTAGTCCCTCGACCCGCTTGCAGGACCGCCGGCCAGCCGAACGGCCCTGGTGAAGATCTCGCGGAGCGCACGCCGGGCCCGTTCCAGTTCCTCTTGCAAGGGTGCGTCCTGGTTGTTGGTGGCCATGATCCGTAGGGACTAACCTTCCTCTCCCGGCTCTCGTGTAAAACGGGTACTCTGCGCCCGTTCGCCCGCGGCGCTTCCCGCCTCTTCCTCCCCCTCAGACCCTTGCACGATTTCCCCGAAATACACAGATTCGGCGCCGTCGGCGGGATATCGTGTAATTCGTGTAATTCGTGCAAGGGTCCGGGGATCCCAACGGGGGTTGACCAGGTAGCGGACGGGGTTGCGGCCCGGGCGGCCGTCGCGGTCGGGTATGACCTCCTGCAGGTAGCCGTGATCCACCAACACGCCCAAGGGCGGCTCGAGCGCCTCAGCACTGGCAAACGACCCGCGCAGGTGCTGGTAAAGGTCGCGGCGCGTGAAGCCGCCCTCCTGGCCGGCGAGCCCTGGGTTGGTGGCCAGGCACTTCAGGATTCGTCGCGCCTGCCAGGTCTGCGGGTCCGCGTCCATCAACGCATAGACCTTCCGCGCGTGCGACTTGAAGTAGCTCACCAGCCGGGCCGCATTGCACACGTCCTCGCCGGTCACGTCCTCGCCGGTCACGGTCCCATTGGCGTCGGTGGATAGTGCGCGGCAGGCGATGCGCAGGCGGCTCAGGATGAGGGCCAGCCGCCCGCAGTAGCCGCACAGCTTGGCCCAGGGGCCTTTGAGGTGGGCAGGGAAGTCCTCCTCGTTCACTTCGCCGGCGTGGGCCTCCGTGAACCGCTGCCACTCCTGTCGCCCCTCCGTGGTCAGGTGGACGAAGTACGGCCTCTTCCTGCCGTCCGCTTCAATCGTCATGTCGAGCGCCAGGAGGTGTTCAACGACCGCCTCCCAGGCGTCCATCACCGCCGACGACACCTCCAACCAGCGCTCGCCCGTCGCCGGCGGCTCTTCGGGGTACGTCATCAAGAAGCGGTCCGTGAAGCCGTCGTCGGCCGGCCGGGTGCCCCGGCGGCACTCGCCGCGCAGCCCGGAGACGACGGCCGGTTGAATGCACCCGGCGATACCGAAGAACGGGTCGCCGACATTCAGCGGCTCGCCAGTACGGTCGCCCTTACGATCAACGATGACGGTCTCGCCAGCCCAGAGCTGCATGTAAACTTGCCGGCCGTGTCCGCCGCGCTTGTACTGGTTGAAGCCGGCCACCAGGCCGGACAACTCATCCTTCAACATCACGAAGCCGCGGGGGTTCTCGTACAGCAGCAGGCAGAGGGATTCTGTCGTCGTGTCGCCGACTACGCATCGCCGCATGATTGGACGCTTATCCGGATCCTTCGTCGGCTTCTCCTTCCACGCCTCCATTTCGCTGCGCCACGTCTGCCTGTAACGCACCTGCGCCCCGTCGAGGGGCCGGCGAAGCAGCCTCAGCGCGGGAGACTTCAGCGTGCCGGGCGCGCCGATGACGGCCACGTAGAGAGAGCCCCACTGCTGGTGACTGCGCTTGATGGACAGGTGCCGCGCGTTGCCGACCGCGCCTCCGGCGATCGCCAGCATCGGGACGGCGATGTAGTCGGGTGGACAATTCAGTGCCAGTGCCGCCTCCCGGGCGTAGTGCGCCAGGACGGGTGGCAGGACGTCGAGCGGAAAGGGCGACACGTCGGGGGCGTCACTCAGTGTGACCGGGTCGCCCCAGACGGGCGCCGCCGGCGCCCGCGGGCCCGGCGGTTGCTCGACGTCCTCGCGGTGCGCCGTGCCGTTGCGGTCCACTCCGTGGACGTGGCTCGCCGCCGTGCCCCTGCCCGGCGAGTAGAACTCGGTGCGGCCTTCCAGCGCCTTGCCGATCGTGCGATCGCGGTAATCCGGGCGCTGCCACTTCGATCGGAACAGCCCGCTCTGGGCGAACAGGCTGGCGATGCGGTCCGGGTCGCGGCCGCACCAGAAGCTCAAGTAGTTCGCGAGGGCGAGGTCGGCCTCCGAGGCGCTCGCGTAGCCGGACGTGTCACCGCTCCACAGCTGCCGGAACTTCGCGCCCGCGCCGCCTCCCGCTTTGCTCGCACGCTCGACGATTTCGGCGTCCGCCAGGTCGGGCGCGGTACCGCCGCTGGCCGGGGGTCGTGAAGTCGGCCGCAACGGCGGCCAGAACTGGCGGTGGACGGCCTCGAGCTGGTGCTGGCGGCTCTCGATCGTGGCCGGCGTGCCGTCCAGGTGCTGCCCCGTGACGGTGACGTAGCGGCCGGACTCGTAGTTCTCGTAGCACCCCTTCTTGCGGCCGTTGGGGGGCAAGCGGCCCAGCGCGAAGAGGCGCAACCCGCGCTCGCTCGGCGACACCTCGGTGTAGCTGTCCAGCGTGGTGACGATCTTCGCGGCCCACGGCTCGACCTTCGCCGTCGTGGGGTCGCGGCAATGGTCCAGGTCTACGGCGACGAGGCGTTCGTCCTGGCCGGCCTGCGGACAGAGCGCGAAGCCGATGCCGTCCAGTCCGTGGCGGCGGTAGGCTTCGAGGGCCTTCGGGAAGCTGCACCAGGTCTTGCAGTTGGTCGAGCTGCCAGCGCTCAGGTTGCGGGCGCACAGCGGCGGCTTGTCGTAATCGACTTCGCCGGTCTCGGGGTCCGTCTCCTCAACGTACCGCCAGACGAGCCAGCGGTCTTGCTGCTTGAGCAAGACCGGGATGGCCTCGGCAATGACGGGCAGCGTGACCGGCTTCGAGGGCCCGACCGGAGATGTCGGCATAGGTGTTATCCCGTGGGACCGCGCCCCGCCCGCGCAAGCGCGGGCGGGGCGCCTGCTCGTGAAGGCGACCACTCGTCTCCTCAATTCGCTCCATTCGTCTCGGGCCGCGGGCGGCGCACCTCGCCGCCTTTGAGCCATTCCCGCACCCATGCGCCCAGCGACCAGAGCCGGCCGGCTCGCTTGGCCACACGGAGCCTGCCGAGCCGGGCCTCGCGCTTGAGCGTGTGCGTGGGCAGTCCGAGGATGGCCTGCCACTCGCTGAGTTGGTGGACCGCGTCGTCGGGGATGGAGCGGACCGCGGGCGATGCCGTCGGTGGGGTGGCCGGGGCGGCCCTGGCAGGCGCCGAAGGGGCAACGGCGGGGAGCTTACGCGACATGGTCGCCCCCTTTCCGGGGCGGCCGGCGGGTGTATCTGATGAAGACGCCGAGGCGCTCCAGTTCCCGCTTGGCGCGCGCGGCCGTCTCGAAGTCGCCTCGATCCTTGGCGTCCTCCATGACGACAAACCAGTAGACGGGGTGGTCGGCCGCCGCCTCAGGCGCACGCAGTGCGCCTGAGGCGGCGGCTCCTGGGGCAGGGAACACGGTGAGCATGTGGCACCCTTGGACAGAGAAGATCGCTCTGCCAATGGGGCCAACGTCTCACGTCTGTCTCACGCCGAGACGCAATTTCCTCGGTATTTCCCGGGGGAAAAAAAATGAACGTCTCACGAACCGTCTCACGCTTTGCCCTGAGACGGTCGGGTGAGACGCCCTGAGACGGTCAGCACGCCTCCTCGGCGTGGGGATCGACGGGGGCATCAACATTGCATGTTCCGTCTTTGAACCCGCGGCGACGTTCTCCCCGCGCCCCGCGGCGAGCCTTCCAGGCGGCTTTGAGATTCTTGTTTTCGTCAAGCCGCCGGTAGAAGGTTGCCTTTGCCATCCCCAGCGCTTCGGCCACCTGTGCGGCGGTCCAGTCGAAGTGAGCCACCATGACCACAGCGGCACGCTCCACGAAAGATTGGCCGCCCGCAGCCTCCTGGGGTCGTATGTCGGCCGCGCCGCAGCAAGGTGGCGACCCGCTGTCCTGCGAGGGCACGGGGGAAGGGGCATCGAGGCGGTGGTCGGGCTCGGCCCACAGCAACTCCTCGCCGGCATCTTCCCTGCTGGCGCCCCGTGCTGCCACCGCGGCCCCCGAGAGCGCTTCCGCGGCCTCCGACTGCCGCCTCGCCTGGAGTGTGGCAAACTCCTGGAGTGACAGGGCGCGCAGGCGGCAGAGTTCGTGAACTGGCGGGAACGCCCCCAGCGGCTCGTCGTCGGGTGGCAAGAGAGCAGCGGCGTCGAACGCCAGCACGGCTCTGGAGAACACCGCATCTGTCCCCAGCCAGCCCAGGCGCAAGCCCACCGCGCGTGCCACGTCGAGAACGGCGTCGGCCGCACTGGCAGCGGAGGCCTCAAAGCCCTGGACCAGTTGCCCGGGCGGCAGGATCGTTCGGAGGGCGGGTAGCAGCGGGGCGACGGCGGCGCGATATTCCTCCGCAACCGCCTCGAAGTCCTCCACGTCCTCGTGCGCCTCGGATGCCGTGGGGGGCAGACATCCCCCCTCCTGGGGGAGAAGTCCGGCAGCTGCGTCGATGTGGTAGATGAGTTGTTCGAGCGCCTCCTGCGCTCGGACCAGGGCCGCGTCCGGCCCCGGCGTCTGGCCGCTTGCTTCTGGGGTGGCTCCCGCCCGGTTGTCGTCGGCGGGTGCCGGCTGAACAGCCGGCGGCGACGTCGCACGGGCGCGACGGGAAGGGGGCTCGCAACCGGTGGAAAGGAACGCCCCGTCTGTCCCCTGCCTGCCGGCCGAACCGTCCTTGGCCGGGGCGCACCGGCGGCGGTCCCTGCGCAGCTGGCCCTCGCACCAGCGCTGCGCCGCCTGGTACGCGCGCTCGACGTCTACCTGATTCTCCAGTCGCCGCGGCTTCAGCGGCCGTGCCTCGCCCGGGAGAGAGTACATCACGTCCCAGGCGTGATCGACCGACGCCGTGGCCATTTGCCAGCCGTGACAACTCCCTTTGCCGCGGGCTTGTAGTACTTCCAGGTCCTCGAGCCACTTGGCCCCCTCACCCGGCTCGAATCGCCCCAGGTACAGAGGCGACGCCAGGCGGATCAGGTCTTCGCAGCCCAGCCAGACCTCGCGAGAGTAGCGCGGCCATCCGTACAGGGACCAGCGATCGCCGGGATAATTGATGCCGGCGTCGTCCTGCCACTTCAGCAGAGTTTGCAGGAATTGGACGTAGTCCAAGAGTCCTGAAACGTCGTCGATGCGCGGACGCCGGTAACATGCCCGGAAGAACAGCACGTTGCCGGCGTGGGCGGCGGCGTAAAGCAAGCTGCTGGCACGGGCCCGCAGATCGACGCCGGGCCGGGGCGGGTGCGCAGGAACCATGCGCTCGAGGTTCGGGCGAGCCGACTCGATCTCAGGCAGGCCAGGGCAAGGCGCCACCTCGGCCGCCCTGCGCAGGGCCGCGGGGCTCTGGTAGGCGTCATGAGAGAGGCGGGGGAGAAACTGACGCCAGGCCGGGGGCGGGGCCTCGGCGGCCAGGGCGGGGGCCCCTGGGAAGGGAAGCGAGGTGCTGCTCATGAGTGCTCCATCACCCGGGCCGGCCCGCGGCAGCTGCTGGGATGGAGCCGCCAGGCCACCGCGGGCCGCTTGGCCGGAAGGGTGGCCACCCCTCCGGCCGTTCCGAGTTCATTTCTCACTCTACCACCCGCGTGGCGGATTCCCCACGCCAGCCGTGCCGTCAGGCCGCCGGCGGCGGAGGAAAAACAGCGGGGGCGGGGCACAGCCCGCCCCCGCTGTTACGTCGCCTGTTACGTCGCCGCCGGGTGCCACCCGGTTGTAACCCGGATGTCAGGCGGTTGCACTGTCGGAACGCCGCGGGATCGCGTGGTTGCAACCTGAGTTTCAAGTGACTTTACAGCTCTACGTTCATGTTGAACCATTGATCGCGTTTGGCCGCCGCCCTCGATTTCTCGATTCGCGAACCGATGAATCCGCGCCGCCCCGAGGGCGGCCGCTAAACGCCCCGCGCGGCGATGAGCGGATTCGGCTGCCACTGGGCGATTTCGTCCCACGGCCAGAGCGGTTTCGGCCGCTGCGGATATTCATAGTTCCAGAAGTCACTCGGCGCACACCCCGGCGCCCGCACTACCATCACCTGTAGGGCACGGTCCGCGTAGGCCGCCCGGAAGCCGCAGGGGCTCTTCGCGACCAGTACGCTCGCGGCAAACGGATCGAGTCCCGCCGCCCGGAACAATTCCGGGGCGAAGTGCGGCCCGCTCCGCGCCGTGACGACGACGTGGACGTTGTTGCCCGAGCGCAGGACCGTGGACGCCCCCATGTCAATCGGCAGGTTGCGCGCCAGGTGCCCCGAGATGACGAAACGCGCCTCGAACAGCGCCGCGACCCGCCCCGTGAATCGGATCGGCTGGGAGAAACGGTTGTCGCGCACCCCGCCGACCTCGCCGGTGAACACGCCGCCGACCCCGAGACGCCGTGCCTCATCCACCACCTCGGGCGAAACCAGCGTGACGAGCGCCGGCCGCGGCCAATCGTACTTCAGCAGCTCGCGCAGCAGCCAGGTGCTGTCGCCGGGGGCCCCCGACGTGGTCGCGTCGGCGCTGTCGCTGAGGACGACGAGGCCGCAGCGGTGCCCGCAAGCGCCGCGCACGGCTTCTTCCAGGGGAACCAATTCCGGGAGATAGTCACGGCGGCGATCCCAGACGTCCTGTGACAAATGGGCACATTCGGCGCGGGCCAATGTGTCGTCTCCGTCCGCCACGACGAGCACGGCACTCCCGAGGTCGGGAATGTCGAGCCACGGCTGCACGGTCGCCAGGCCGGCGCTGAGGATCGCAGGGCGCTTCTCCAACGCCTGGAGGCGCTCGCGGAAACCGAAGCTGACGCTCGCCGGATCCTGCGTGTTGGCGCGTTCCGCCGGCACGACCATCGGCACCTTCTGAAACGCGGTCACGGGCCGGGCGCCCTCCACGAGGATGCGCCGCAGGACGGCGGCGCCGCGCTGGCCGGTCTCAAAAACGTCGATGTGGGGAGCCGTGTGGTAGAGCACCAGGGCGTCGGCGCTGCGGACCATTCGTTCGGTGACGTTGGCGTGCAGGTCGAGGGTGGCGACGAGCGGCACGTCGGGACCGATCACCCCGCGCACGGCGTCGAGGATTTCACCCTCGACGTCGGGGGCGCCGCCGGCGACCATCGCCCCGTGCAGGGCGAGCAGCACGGCGTCCAGCGGCAGGGCCCGGCGGACGGCGGCGATCATCTCGTCGCGCAGCCAGAGGAAGGTGTCGTGGGTCGCGGCGCCGCTCGGCCAGGCGGGCAGCCGCACCAGGCCGACGATCTCGGGGCGCTCCGGCCACGAGCGCAGCGACTGAATGAAGCCGCCCGGCTCGTTGGTGTCGGCCATTCGTTCGACCAGTTCGGCCCCGCGGTAAACGCCGAAGTCCTCGAAGTCGCGCCGCGTGGTCCGCAGCGGGTTGAAGGTGTTGGTTTCCTGCCAGAGTTGGCCGACAGCGATGCGCATGGTGCCCCCCGAATAGCGAAGCCGCAAGCGGCGTTACAATTCCAGCCCCCACTTCCCCATTTGCTCCAGCAGCGCCGCGTGGGTCAGGTTGAACTGCAGCGGCGTCACCGTGACGTACCCCTCGGCCAAGGCGCTGACGTCGCTGTCCGGGTGCGGATCGGGACAGATCAGGTCGGCGTTGGTCCAGAAATAGACGCGGCCGCGCGGGTCCACGCGCCGGTCCAACGATTCGCGGTACGGCACGACGTTCTGCGGCACGACGCGGATGCCGCGCACCGGCCCCTTGTCGAGGCTGGGGATGTTGACGTTGAACAGCGTGCCGGCCGCCGGCTTGCGGGCCACGATCTGCTCGATGAGGCGGCGGGCGATGCCGGCGGCACGCGGGAAGTCGAGCGGCGCCGGTTTGGTGTACTCCAGCGACACGGCGACGCTGACGCACTTGAAGAACGCCGCCTCGATGGCCGCCGCCACGGTGCCGGAGTACAAGACGTTGATGCCGGCGTTCGAGCCGGCGTTTAGGCCGCTCACGACCAGGTCCGGCGGCTTGGGCAGCAGTTCCAGCAGCGCCACCTTGACGCAATCGGCCGGCTTGCCCTCGACGGCCCAGCCGAGGAAGCGGTCCTGTTCGTCGCGCACTTCCTGCACGATGAGCGGCGTCAGCAGGGTGATGGAGTGGCCGACGGCGCTCTGCTCGCTCGCCGGCGCCACCACTGTCACCTCACCGAGCCGGAGCAGCTCCGTCCGCAGCGCCCGCAGGCCGGGGGCGTAGACGCCGTCGTCGTTCGTCAGCAGAATGCGCACGCGGGAAACCTCCTCGTAGGGCAGGCTCTGCCTGCCGACGTCGGCAGGCAGAGCCTGCCCTACGAGGAGGTTTCCCGCGTGCGCATTCTGCTGACGAACGACGACGGCGTCTACGCCCCCGGCCTGCGGGCGCTGCGGACGGAGCTGCTCCGGCTCGGTGAGGTGACAGTGGTGGCGCCGGCGAGCGAGCAGAGCGCCGTCGGCCACTCCATCACCCTGCTGACGCCGCTCATCGTGCAGGAAGTGCGCGACGAACAGGACCGCTTCCTCGGCTGGGCCGTCGAGGGCAAGCCGGCCGATTGCGTCAAGGTGGCGCTGCTGGAACTGCTGCCCAAGCCGCCGGACCTGGTCGTGAGCGGCCTAAACGCCGGCTCGAACGCCGGCATCAACGTCTTGTACTCCGGCACCGTGGCGGCGGCCATCGAGGCGGCGTTCTTCAAGTGCGTCAGCGTCGCCGTGTCGCTGGAGTACACCAAACCGGCGCCGCTCGACTTCCCGCGTGCCGCCGGCATCGCCCGCCGCCTCATCGAGCAGATCGTGGCCCGCAAGCCGGCGGCCGGCACGCTGTTCAACGTCAACATCCCCAGCCTCGACAAGGGGCCGGTGCGCGGCATCCGCGTCGTGCCGCAGAACGTCGTGCCGTACCGCGAATCGTTGGACCGGCGCGTGGACCCGCGCGGCCGCGTCTATTTCTGGACCAACGCCGACCTGATCTGTCCCGATCCGCACCCGGACAGCGACGTCAGCGCCTTGGCCGAGGGGTACGTCACGGTGACGCCGCTGCAGTTCAACCTGACCCACGCGGCGCTGCTGGAGCAAATGGGGAAGTGGGGGCTGGAATTGTAACGCCGCTTGCGGCTTCGCTATTCGGGGGGCACCATGCGCATCGCTGTCGGCCAACTCTGGCAGGAAACCAACACCTTCAACCCGCTGCGGACCACGCGGCGCGACTTCGAGGACTTCGGCGTTTACCGCGGGGCCGAACTGGTCGAACGAATGGCCGACACCAACGAGCCGGGCGGCTTCATTCAGTCGCTGCGCTCGTGGCCGGAGCGCCCCGAGATCGTCGGCCTGGTGCGGCTGCCCGCCTGGCCGAGCGGCGCCGCGACCCACGACACCTTCCTCTGGCTGCGCGACGAGATGATCGCCGCCGTCCGCCGGGCCCTGCCGCTGGACGCCGTGCTGCTCGCCCTGCACGGGGCGATGGTCGCCGGCGGCGCCCCCGACGTCGAGGGTGAAATCCTCGACGCCGTGCGCGGGGTGATCGGTCCCGACGTGCCGCTCGTCGCCACCCTCGACCTGCACGCCAACGTCACCGAACGAATGGTCCGCAGCGCCGACGCCCTGGTGCTCTACCACACGGCTCCCCACATCGACGTTTTTGAGACCGGCCAGCGCGGCGCCGCCGTCCTGCGGCGCATCCTCGTGGAGGGCGCCCGGCCCGTGACCGCGTTTCAGAAGGTGCCGATGGTCGTGCCGGCGGAACGCGCCAACACGCAGGATCCGGCGAGCGTCAGCTTCGGTTTCCGCGAGCGCCTCCAGGCGTTGGAGAAGCGCCCTGCGATCCTCAGCGCCGGCCTGGCGACCGTGCAGCCGTGGCTCGACATTCCCGACCTCGGGAGTGCCGTGCTCGTCGTGGCGGACGGAGACGACACATTGGCCCGCGCCGAATGTGCCCATTTGTCACAGGACGTCTGGGATCGCCGCCGTGACTATCTCCCGGAATTGGTTCCCCTGGAAGAAGCCGTGCGCGGCGCTTGCGGGCACCGCTGCGGCCTCGTCGTCCTCAGCGACAGCGCCGACGCGACCACGTCGGGGGCCCCCGGCGACAGCACCTGGCTGCTGCGCGAGCTGCTGAAGTACGATTGGCCGCGGCCGGCGCTCGTCACGCTGGTTTCGCCCGAGGTGGTGGATGAGGCACGGCGTCTCGGGGTCGGCGGCGTGTTCACCGGCGAGGTCGGCGGGGTGCGCGACAACCGTTTCTCCCAGCCGATCCGATTCACGGGGCGGGTCGCGGCGCTGTTCGAGGCGCGTTTCGTCATCTCGGGGCACCTGGCGCGCAACCTGCCGATTGACATGGGGGCGTCCACGGTCCTGCGCTCGGGCAACAACGTCCACGTCGTCGTCACGGCGCGGAGCGGGCCGCACTTCGCCCCGGAATTGTTCCGGGCGGCGGGACTCGATCCGTTTGCCGCGAGCGTACTGGTCGCGAAGAGCCCCTGCGGCTTCCGGGCGGCCTACGCGGACCGTGCCCTACAGGTGATGGTAGTGCGGGCGCCGGGGTGTGCGCCGAGTGACTTCTGGAACTATGAATATCCGCAGCGGCCGAAACCGCTCTGGCCGTGGGACGAAATCGCCCAGTGGCAGCCGAATCCGCTCATCGCCGCGCGGGGCGTTTAGCGGCCGCCCTCGGGGCGGCGCGGATTCATCGGTTCGCGAATCGAGAAATCGAGGGCGGCGGCCAAACGCGATCAATGGTTCAACATGAACGTAGAGCTGTAAAGTCACTTGAAACTCAGGTTGCAACCACGCGATCCCGCGGCGTTCCGACAGTGCAACCGCCTGACATCCGGGTTACAACCGGGTGGCACCCGGCGGCGACGTAACAGGCGACGTAACAGCGGGGGCGGGCTGTGCCCCGCCCCCGCTGTTTTTCCTCCGCCGCCGGCGGCCTGACGGCACGGCTGGCGTGGGGAATCCGCCACGCGGGTGGTAGAGTGAGAAATGAACTCGGAACGGCCGGAGGGGTGGCCACCCTTCCGGCCAAGCGGCCCGCGGTGGCCTGGCGGCTCCATCCCAGCAGCTGCCGCGGGCCGGCCCGGGTGATGGAGCACTCATGAGCAGCACCTCGCTTCCCTTCCCAGGGGCCCCCGCCCTGGCCGCCGAGGCCCCGCCCCCGGCCTGGCGTCAGTTTCTCCCCCGCCTCTCTCATGACGCCTACCAGAGCCCCGCGGCCCTGCGCAGGGCGGCCGAGGTGGCGCCTTGCCCTGGCCTGCCTGAGATCGAGTCGGCTCGCCCGAACCTCGAGCGCATGGTTCCTGCGCACCCGCCCCGGCCCGGCGTCGATCTGCGGGCCCGTGCCAGCAGCTTGCTTTACGCCGCCGCCCACGCCGGCAACGTGCTGTTCTTCCGGGCATGTTACCGGCGTCCGCGCATCGACGACGTTTCAGGACTCTTGGACTACGTCCAATTCCTGCAAACTCTGCTGAAGTGGCAGGACGACGCCGGCATCAATTATCCCGGCGATCGCTGGTCCCTGTACGGATGGCCGCGCTACTCTCGCGAGGTCTGGCTGGGCTGCGAAGACCTGATCCGCCTGGCGTCGCCTCTGTACCTGGGGCGATTCGAGCCGGGTGAGGGGGCCAAGTGGCTCGAGGACCTGGAAGTACTACAAGCCCGCGGCAAAGGGAGTTGTCACGGCTGGCAAATGGCCACGGCGTCGGTCGATCACGCCTGGGACGTGATGTACTCTCTCCCGGGCGAGGCACGGCCGCTGAAGCCGCGGCGACTGGAGAATCAGGTAGACGTCGAGCGCGCGTACCAGGCGGCGCAGCGCTGGTGCGAGGGCCAGCTGCGCAGGGACCGCCGCCGGTGCGCCCCGGCCAAGGACGGTTCGGCCGGCAGGCAGGGGACAGACGGGGCGTTCCTTTCCACCGGTTGCGAGCCCCCTTCCCGTCGCGCCCGTGCGACGTCGCCGCCGGCTGTTCAGCCGGCACCCGCCGACGACAACCGGGCGGGAGCCACCCCAGAAGCAAGCGGCCAGACGCCGGGGCCGGACGCGGCCCTGGTCCGAGCGCAGGAGGCGCTCGAACAACTCATCTACCACATCGACGCAGCTGCCGGACTTCTCCCCCAGGAGGGGGGATGTCTGCCCCCCACGGCATCCGAGGCGCACGAGGACGTGGAGGACTTCGAGGCGGTTGCGGAGGAATATCGCGCCGCCGTCGCCCCGCTGCTACCCGCCCTCCGAACGATCCTGCCGCCCGGGCAACTGGTCCAGGGCTTTGAGGCCTCCGCTGCCAGTGCGGCCGACGCCGTTCTCGACGTGGCACGCGCGGTGGGCTTGCGCCTGGGCTGGCTGGGGACAGATGCGGTGTTCTCCAGAGCCGTGCTGGCGTTCGACGCCGCTGCTCTCTTGCCACCCGACGACGAGCCGCTGGGGGCGTTCCCGCCAGTTCACGAACTCTGCCGCCTGCGCGCCCTGTCACTCCAGGAGTTTGCCACACTCCAGGCGAGGCGGCAGTCGGAGGCCGCGGAAGCGCTCTCGGGGGCCGCGGTGGCAGCACGGGGCGCCAGCAGGGAAGATGCCGGCGAGGAGTTGCTGTGGGCCGAGCCCGACCACCGCCTCGATGCCCCTTCCCCCGTGCCCTCGCAGGACAGCGGGTCGCCACCTTGCTGCGGCGCGGCCGACATACGACCCCAGGAGGCTGCGGGCGGCCAATCTTTCGTGGAGCGTGCCGCTGTGGTCATGGTGGCTCACTTCGACTGGACCGCCGCACAGGTGGCCGAAGCGCTGGGGATGGCAAAGGCAACCTTCTACCGGCGGCTTGACGAAAACAAGAATCTCAAAGCCGCCTGGAAGGCTCGCCGCGGGGCGCGGGGAGAACGTCGCCGCGGGTTCAAAGACGGAACATGCAATGTTGATGCCCCCGTCGATCCCCACGCCGAGGAGGCGTGCTGACCGTCTCAGGGCGTCTCACCCGACCGTCTCAGGGCAAAGCGTGAGACGGTTCGTGAGACGTTCATTTTTTTTCCCCCGGGAAATACCGAGGAAATTGCGTCTCGGCGTGAGACAGACGTGAGACGTTGGCCCCATTGGCAGAGCGATCTTCTCTGTCCAAGGGTGCCACATGCTCACCGTGTTCCCTGCCCCAGGAGCCGCCGCCTCAGGCGCACTGCGTGCGCCTGAGGCGGCGGCCGACCACCCCGTCTACTGGTTTGTCGTCATGGAGGACGCCAAGGATCGAGGCGACTTCGAGACGGCCGCGCGCGCCAAGCGGGAACTGGAGCGCCTCGGCGTCTTCATCAGATACACCCGCCGGCCGCCCCGGAAAGGGGGCGACCATGTCGCGTAAGCTCCCCGCCGTTGCCCCTTCGGCGCCTGCCAGGGCCGCCCCGGCCACCCCACCGACGGCATCGCCCGCGGTCCGCTCCATCCCCGACGACGCGGTCCACCAACTCAGCGAGTGGCAGGCCATCCTCGGACTGCCCACGCACACGCTCAAGCGCGAGGCCCGGCTCGGCAGGCTCCGTGTGGCCAAGCGAGCCGGCCGGCTCTGGTCGCTGGGCGCATGGGTGCGGGAATGGCTCAAAGGCGGCGAGGTGCGCCGCCCGCGGCCCGAGACGAATGGAGCGAATTGAGGAGACGAGTGGTCGCCTTCACGAGCAGGCGCCCCGCCCGCGCTTGCGCGGGCGGGGCGCGGTCCCACGGGATAACACCTATGCCGACATCTCCGGTCGGGCCCTCGAAGCCGGTCACGCTGCCCGTCATTGCCGAGGCCATCCCGGTCTTGCTCAAGCAGCAAGACCGCTGGCTCGTCTGGCGGTACGTTGAGGAGACGGACCCCGAGACCGGCGAAGTCGATTACGACAAGCCGCCGCTGTGCGCCCGCAACCTGAGCGCTGGCAGCTCGACCAACTGCAAGACCTGGTGCAGCTTCCCGAAGGCCCTCGAAGCCTACCGCCGCCACGGACTGGACGGCATCGGCTTCGCGCTCTGTCCGCAGGCCGGCCAGGACGAACGCCTCGTCGCCGTAGACCTGGACCATTGCCGCGACCCCACGACGGCGAAGGTCGAGCCGTGGGCCGCGAAGATCGTCACCACGCTGGACAGCTACACCGAGGTGTCGCCGAGCGAGCGCGGGTTGCGCCTCTTCGCGCTGGGCCGCTTGCCCCCCAACGGCCGCAAGAAGGGGTGCTACGAGAACTACGAGTCCGGCCGCTACGTCACCGTCACGGGGCAGCACCTGGACGGCACGCCGGCCACGATCGAGAGCCGCCAGCACCAGCTCGAGGCCGTCCACCGCCAGTTCTGGCCGCCGTTGCGGCCGACTTCACGACCCCCGGCCAGCGGCGGTACCGCGCCCGACCTGGCGGACGCCGAAATCGTCGAGCGTGCGAGCAAAGCGGGAGGCGGCGCGGGCGCGAAGTTCCGGCAGCTGTGGAGCGGTGACACGTCCGGCTACGCGAGCGCCTCGGAGGCCGACCTCGCCCTCGCGAACTACTTGAGCTTCTGGTGCGGCCGCGACCCGGACCGCATCGCCAGCCTGTTCGCCCAGAGCGGGCTGTTCCGATCGAAGTGGCAGCGCCCGGATTACCGCGATCGCACGATCGGCAAGGCGCTGGAAGGCCGCACCGAGTTCTACTCGCCGGGCAGGGGCACGGCGGCGAGCCACGTCCACGGAGTGGACCGCAACGGCACGGCGCACCGCGAGGACGTCGAGCAACCGCCGGGCCCGCGGGCGCCGGCGGCGCCCGTCTGGGGCGACCCGGTCACACTGAGTGACGCCCCCGACGTGTCGCCCTTTCCGCTCGACGTCCTGCCACCCGTCCTGGCGCACTACGCCCGGGAGGCGGCACTGGCACTGAATTGTCCACCCGACTACATCGCCGTCCCGATGCTGGCGATCGCCGGAGGCGCGGTCGGCAACGCGCGGCACCTGTCCATCAAGCGCAGTCACCAGCAGTGGGGCTCTCTCTACGTGGCCGTCATCGGCGCGCCCGGCACGCTGAAGTCTCCCGCGCTGAGGCTGCTTCGCCGGCCCCTCGACGGGGCGCAGGTGCGTTACAGGCAGACGTGGCGCAGCGAAATGGAGGCGTGGAAGGAGAAGCCGACGAAGGATCCGGATAAGCGTCCAATCATGCGGCGATGCGTAGTCGGCGACACGACGACAGAATCCCTCTGCCTGCTGCTGTACGAGAACCCCCGCGGCTTCGTGATGTTGAAGGATGAGTTGTCCGGCCTGGTGGCCGGCTTCAACCAGTACAAGCGCGGCGGACACGGCCGGCAAGTTTACATGCAGCTCTGGGCTGGCGAGACCGTCATCGTTGATCGTAAGGGCGACCGTACTGGCGAGCCGCTGAATGTCGGCGACCCGTTCTTCGGTATCGCCGGGTGCATTCAACCGGCCGTCGTCTCCGGGCTGCGCGGCGAGTGCCGCCGGGGCACCCGGCCGGCCGACGACGGCTTCACGGACCGCTTCTTGATGACGTACCCCGAAGAGCCGCCGGCGACGGGCGAGCGCTGGTTGGAGGTGTCGTCGGCGGTGATGGACGCCTGGGAGGCGGTCGTTGAACACCTCCTGGCGCTCGACATGACGATTGAAGCGGACGGCAGGAAGAGGCCGTACTTCGTCCACCTGACCACGGAGGGGCGACAGGAGTGGCAGCGGTTCACGGAGGCCCACGCCGGCGAAGTGAACGAGGAGGACTTCCCTGCCCACCTCAAAGGCCCCTGGGCCAAGCTGTGCGGCTACTGCGGGCGGCTGGCCCTCATCCTGAGCCGCCTGCGCATCGCCTGCCGCGCACTATCCACCGACGCCAATGGGACCGTGACCGGCGAGGACGTGACCGGCGAGGACGTGTGCAATGCGGCCCGGCTGGTGAGCTACTTCAAGTCGCACGCGCGGAAGGTCTATGCGTTGATGGACGCGGACCCGCAGACCTGGCAGGCGCGACGAATCCTGAAGTGCCTGGCCACCAACCCAGGGCTCGCCGGCCAGGAGGGCGGCTTCACGCGCCGCGACCTTTACCAGCACCTGCGCGGGTCGTTTGCCAGTGCTGAGGCGCTCGAGCCGCCCTTGGGCGTGTTGGTGGATCACGGCTACCTGCAGGAGGTCATACCCGACCGCGACGGCCGCCCGGGCCGCAACCCCGTCCGCTACCTGGTCAACCCCCGTTGGGATCCCCGGACCCTTGCACGAATTACACGAATTACACGATATCCCGCCGACGGCGCCGAATCTGTGTATTTCGGGGAAATCGTGCAAGGGTCTGAGGGGGAGGAAGAGGCGGGAAGCGCCGCGGGCGAACGGGCGCAGAGTACCCGTTTTACACGAGAGCCGGGAGAGGAAGGTTAGTCCCTACGGATCATGGCCACCAACAACCAGGACGCACCCTTGCAAGAGGAACTGGAACGGGCCCGGCGTGCGCTCCGCGAGATCTTCACCAGGGCCGTTCGGCTGGCCGGCGGTCCTGCAAGCGGGTCGAGGGACTACCGGCGCATGCTGGCGCGGCAGATTGCCCGGCTCGCGATGCGCGGCCTCGGCCGGGACCGGCCGCGTCGCCGGACGCCCCGGCGTGCGAAGTGACGAAACGAAAGCGGCCGCCGGGTTGTGTCCGGCGGCCGCGGATCCGGGTGGTGGTCACCCGGGGATAGAGCGGTGCATTGTACACGATGAGGTGAAGCCATGATCGAAGACACCCGGGCCGCTGTGACGGCCCTGCAGGCTGAACTGCGGGCTCTTGACGGCCGCCTGGCCGAGGCGGACGGCGACGCCGACCCGCTGGCCGTGGCCGAGGCGCTCGTCGGCTTGACGAAGATGAAGACCAAGGTCGCCAAGCTGGCCGAGGCCGTGGCCCCGCCGCCGGCGTCGCCGGACCCCGGGCCGCGATTCCCCGGATTTGATCCGGAGTCCGACCAGGAGGGTAGCGCCCCCAACGCCGGCCAGCCCCCGCCTCGCCGGCGGCGCAAGTGACACAGGCAAGGTGCGGGCGCCTGCACTGGCCCGCACCTTGTGTCCCAGAGGGGGCAGCCATGCCAGAGAACCTCGAGGACCCCGGGCCGCGCGGGGACGAGCTGGTCACCGCGGTGGATTACAGAGCGGCGTGGGCCGCCTGGCAAAAATGGAACGCTGACCTCGCCGCCCTGGCCGCAGCCCGGGAAGCGCGGCGTCGAGAGAGGGCGGCGGCCAAGAAGCGCCGCCAGGGAGCCACGTCCCAGAGGAACTGACCCATGCCCCGGCACCCCGGCGGCGAACGCTACCTGCTGGAGCTGCGGGCCCTGCCCGACGACGACGCCCCGCCGTGGTGCGCCTCCGCCAGGTCCTGAAGTCCCTCCTGCGCGCCTACGGCTTCCGGGCGGTGTCGGTGCGCGACGTCACCCCGCGGCCGCCCGCCGAGGACCTGGCGGCCCTTGAGGAGAAGACCCCTCATGCCTGAGCCCATGCCCGTCTGCCCGCGCTGCCGCCGTGCCGACCGCGTCTCCGAGCTGTCCACGGGCGGACATTGGTGTGATTACTGCTGCGGCGTCGTGGAGTCGTTCACTCTGCCGGCGATCGCCGGCCCCGCCGCTGACGCGCCTGCGCCGACGTCGCTACTCACCGGCCAGCCCAAACGCTACTTGGATTGGTCCGTGTCGCAGTCGTTCGGCCTGACCCTGGCCGACGGGACAGAGGTTGAGGCGCACTACCACGCGAGCGAGCAGCTCCTGCGCCTGCACGGTCCGTTCGGCGCCGCGGTCCGCCGGCCGTTCGTGCAGGTCGATGGCGCGAGTCTGGAATCGTGCGCCTTGGCCGCAGCGGAGTCGGTTGCCGTGGAACACAAACGCCGGTCCCTCGCCGGCGAGGCGGCCACAGCCCCGAGGCGCAAGGCCGCTCAGCCGATCGGGCGACTCAAGAGGGAGGAGCACTGACCGTGTGCCGAAGGATTGTCCAACCGGACGGGTCTGTCATCATCGCCTGTTCGCGCGGCGATCATCGGCCCCGGGCCCGTCACTGCGCCTACTGCCCGCGGCCGGTCGAGGTGCTCTGCGACGGCCCGCCGCAGCCCGGCAGCAAGAGCAAGACGTGCGACAAGGGCGTCTGCCGCGTTCATGCGCACGTCGTCGGCCCCGACGTCGATCTGTGCTGGCAGTGTTTCCGGGATCGGCAGCGCGCCGAGCGGGAAGCGGCCGCGGCTGCAGCCGGCAGCGCCGCAGCGGCCGCCGATCCGCCCGCGGATCCGGGCCCCGACCTGGGCACTGTCTGAGAGGCCGCCGTGGCAACACACGTCCTGACCATCCCCGACTGGCACCCTGCCCGTCTCAACCAACTGCTCACGCAGCACTGGCGGCCGCGCTACCGCCTGAAGCGGGCCGACGCCGCCCTGGTGGCGACCTACGCGCACCTGACCGGCATCCCGCCGGCAACGGGTCGGCGCCGCGTGTTACTGCGGATCACCCTGGGGCCGCGGCAGCGGGCCGGCGACCCTGACGCCTACTGGAAGAGCCTGCTCGACGCGCTGAAGGCGGCGCGGCTGCTGGTGGACGACAACCGCCAGGGCGTCGAACTGGGCCCGGTCACTTTCGACCGCGGGCCCGCCCGCGCGACCGCGATCACGCTTGAGAACCTGGGGCCGGCCGACCGGGCCGCGCATCACCGTTCGAGGCGAGGGGCCGGGCGGGCGGCGAGCGGCAGGTGGCAAGCCAGCTGAGCCTCTGGTAGAATCGATGGCGACGGCGTGAGATGGGAAAAGGCCGGTTGGCGCGCCGGCCGGCCTGCTCCCTCCCGCCCTCGTCTCCCCCAGCCGCGCGCCCGCCCGCACCGGCGCGGGGCCGCCAGCGTGATCACTTCCAGCCGCGCCGGAGCCCTGTCCCATGTCGCACCCCTGCTTTTCCCCTTCCCTCGGCGACAGCCGTAAGCCCCTGGCCCGCCCGCACCGGGCCGCGCACGCTAATTACTGTTTCCGTGCGTCCGCCTCAACCAGCGTCCTCGGCCAGCCGCCGGGCCAGCTGCCCGGCCAGGTCCTCGCGCGAGTCGTCGTAGCGCTCGAGCACCCGGACGTCCCGGTGCCGGCTGAAGCGCTGGGCGGCCCGGATGTCGCCCCCCGACAGGTCGAGGACACGGGTGATGCTGCTATGGCGCAGCCCGTGGGGACGGACCCTCACCCCGGCCGCCTCCCCAAGCTGCCGCACGACGCGGTAGATGGTCGAGCCGTCGAGGCGGCCGTTGGCCGGCCTGTCCAGACGCACGAATAACGCGGCCGCCTCCGAGGCCGGCCGGGCCGCCAGCCAGGCGGCGATCGCTGCCGCCGGCGACGTCGGCGGCGTGAGGCGCTGTTTCTCCGACCGCCCCTTGCCGAGCACCAGGAGCGCCGGCCCCGCCGGTTCGTAGTCCGCCAGGTCGAGCCGGCACACCTCGGCGCGGCGCAACCCCAGGTCGTAGAGCAGCCGGACGATGGCGCGGTCCCGCAGCGAGCGCGGATCCGCCTTGCCGTCGAGCTGGGCCAGCAGCCGCCGATACCCCGCGGTGCCAGGGCCCCGGGTGTCCCGGTAGGCTTCGGAGCGCAGCCCCTCGACATCGAGCGACCAGGTGACCAGGCCGAGGGTTCGGGCCAGCTTGATGAGCGACCGCAGCGCCGCGAGGCGGCGGTTGACCGTCGCCGGCGACAGCCCCCGGCCCTGCAGGTGCGCCTTGTAGTGCAACGCCAGCTCGTTCGCCGGGCCCGGCCCCCGCGCCAGTAGCAGCGCCGCCGCGGCGTCGGCCGAGGCCGCCCCGGCGAACCGGGCGAAGTCGTCAACGTCGGCCTGGTAGCCGCGAAGGGTCGCCGGCGACCGACCGGCCAGGAACGCGGCCAGCAGGCGGCGGGCCGCGGTCGCGTCGAGCTGGCCGCCAGGGGCGTCTTTGGGGAGCGGGACCAGGGCAACGCAGGGCGAGGGATCCATTCCTCAATTCTAACCCCGGCCGGCTCCCCAAAGACGCCCCGCGCGGAGGCGGGGGCGGGGCGGGTGGCGGGCGGATTGCGTGCCAGAGTAGACTGGCGCGCCCCCGCCCCCGCCCTGGACAAAGGAGCCGCCGTTGCCCGCCTGCACACCCAACCTACCGTCGCCGGGGGTCGTCGAGCCCATCATCCGCATCGCCGCCGGCGTGTTCCTGCCCCCCGGTGGGGAGGGCGGGTTCCCCTACGTCGCGACCGCCTCAGAGAACGACGTCCTGGGGGCCTTCCTACGCCACTCTGCCATGACCCTTGAAGAGCTGAAGGATGTCTCGGGCCGCACCCACGCCCACAAGGTCCTGGCGCGTCTCCGCCAGAAGGCCGGCGGGGCCTTCGCGCCGGCGATCCACTTGCCGGGCCGCCGGGGCAATGGCGGCTACGCGGTGATGATCGAAGAGGCCAAGCCCGCCGCAACCACCGCTGTCCAGAATCGGCCCAGAGACGGGCCTTTATCCATGCCGCCGCGTGGCGAAGAATTTCAGTCATGAACGCCGTCGCACTGATCGAGTCGCTGGACGCCCGCGAGATCGAGGCCCGCCTCGCCGAGGGCGCCGCCCAGCAGCAGGCGCTGCGGGCCCTCTTGCGCGCGACCCGCGCCAGGGAGCGGGCGCAGGCGACGCGGGCGGCGCGCGGCCGCGGCGGCCCGGCCCGCCGCGGGACCCCCCAGGACGAAGGGCAACGGGAGTAAGAACCATGCCGACCGGGCCAGACGTCCGCGAACATGCGACAAAGAAAGTCTCACTTGCCGCGGAGCTGTCCAAGCGGGTCGCGGCCTTCCGGTCCTCTCTGGGACACGGTCACCCCGCGACGAAGAACGACCTGGACCTGCTCGGCGAGGTCGCCGGCTTCCTGGGGAGGCTCGCCCCGGACGAGGACATGCTTGAGGGCCGGCTTGACCGCCTGGTGCGGAAGGACGACGCGCGCGAGTTGTGCGAGGCCCTCGACTTCGCCCCGTCGCCGGTGCAGCTCACCGCGCTGATGGGCCTGGACACGGCCTCGGATCGCAGGTTGCTTATCCGCGAGCTGCAGGCCGCCAGGGGCCGACGATAACCGCTTGCCGGAAGGCAAGAAAACCCAGGACTCGCTCTTCCCGTGCGAACAAGGGGACACCTAACGAAAGGCGGTCGTGTCCAGACGCAGGCTCGAGCCCTTCCGGCCGCTGGTTGACCGCCGCAAACAGACAGCCATCCTTATCGACATGTGCCGCGATGGCTGGACCCTGCGTGAGGCCGCCGCGGCGATCGACATCCACGTGGCGACCGTTTGTCGCTGGCAGGCCCGATGCCCGGCCCTGGCCGAGGCCCTGGCCACAGCCCGCGATGTAGCGAGGCGGAGAAAGTACGCCACGAAGCCGCGGCCGGGGCCGCGCCCCCGCGTTCCGGTGCATCCGAAGTGCCCCGCGTGCGGCAACGCCGTCGAAGTGCGCAAGGCCCTGTACTGGCCCTTCTGGCGCTGCTCGCGCTGGCCGCACTGCCGATGGGCCAGCTGGCTGCCGCGCCACCCGGAGGACTGCCCCAGGTGCGACGGGCCCCGGTCCTGGTCGAGCAGCCGCAAGAGCGTCAGCTGCCGCCGCTGTGGGACCCGCGGGCCGGCCTGAGTAGGGGGGCGGCGATGAGGCTGCTGGACGCCGAGGAGCGGCCCCGCGGGGGCCGTGCGGTTTGAAATTCGGTCGCGTTTATCAAAGGCGCAAACCTGCGCAGGAATCAGACATGCCGCGCGGTGGGAAGAGGCCAGGTGCAGGGCGGCCGAAGGGCGCTGCAACCAAGAGACCGCGCAAGACCACGGTGCTCGCGCTCGAGGCCGCCGGCGACGGCCCCCTCCCCCTGGAGGTGCTCCTTGCGGTCATGCGGTACTTCTACGGACGTAAGCAGTACGCCAGGGCGGCGGCGATCGCGGCGCAGGCGGCCCCCTACGTCCACCCGCGCCTGTCGTCGATCACCCACAAGGGGGACAAGGAGGAGCCCCTCCGCCTGGTGGAAGAAATCGTGCTGATCGATGCAGACACTGACCCGCCAGCGCCGGCTGCACCGCCGGCACCGGGCGCCAGCGCTTGAAGAGACGGAGCGGGCCGCCACGCCCGGCGGCCGCTGACGGCCGGGGCCGGCGGCGACCAGGCCGTGCCGGTCGAACCCCGCTCAGGGTGACGAGTCCGAGAAGACGCCATGCCAGCAGCAGCAGCAGCCGTTGCCGCGCCGGACCCGCGGCCCTGGGCGGAGGTGGGCGACCTGGTGAAAAAGGCCGGCGACTACGTCGCGACGCTGGCCAAGGGCATCCGGGAGGGCCTGGAGCGCACGCGCCTGCTAACGGCCGCGGCCGGCCGGCTGAAGGAGACGCTGGCCGACGTGCGCCCGCCGGGATTGAATCAGGTGACCGCCGCGCCGGCCCCTCAACTCCCCGGCCCGGCCGCCGGTTCGAAGGTAGGGCCGGCCATCACCGCACCCATCCCCGGGCTGCCGGACCTGCAGCCGCCCCGCGCGGCGATCGATGCCGCGTCGCACGGTCCCCCAATCTCGCCGGCTATCACCCGGCCCGTGCCGCCGCCGGCACCACCGATCCCCCGGCCGGCGGCCCTGGCCCCCCCGCCCCTGCCGCCGTTCCCGCTGCCGCCCGAGTCCCACCGCGGGGTGTTCCCCGCGAAAGACCCGCTCGAACAGTTTGCCGGGCCCGCGCGGCCGCACGACGACCTCGAACGGTTCGCTGCACCGCCGGTCGCGTCAGTCCTCACGCCGCCAATTCCGAGGCTTCCCGACCTGGCCCCCCCGCGCGTGGGACCGATCGCGCCGCTGGCGGCGCCGGCCCTTCCCCGACTGCCGGACCTGGCGGCCCCGCGCGTGGGCGAGGCGGCGGCGCCCAAGGTGCCGCGCCTGGGAGACGTCGCTGGGCCGCACGGCGCCCCGCCCGTCGATACGTCAGGACTTCAAATCGTCGAGGAACCAGCCGCCGGTCGCCGCCGGCCGGCAGCCGGCTCGGTCACACCCCGACTCCCGGGTATGGCCCCGCCCAGGCCCCCTGAGCTGGCGCCGCCGAAACCGCCCAAAGACTTCTGGGCAGGCCGCGGCATGCCCGCGCCGACTCCCGAGATGTTCGCGATGCCGGCCCCCCACATTGCCGGCCCCAAGGCCGGCCCGGCCGCGCCGCCGGCCCTGCCCACGTCGCGCGACCTGGCCCCGCCCACGGCCAGCCCCGTTGCCCTGCCGCCTGTGCCGCGGCCGCCAGACCTCGTCCCCCCGCGGGCCGCGCCGCTCGTGCCCCCACCCGGGTCACCTCCCTTCCGCCTCGAGGAGGTCAAGGGCCAGGGCGGGGTAACCGCCCCGAAACCGCTCGTCGGGACGCAAGACCTGCTGTCCGGCGTCACCCTCGCCAAGCCCGGGCCAGCGCCACGACTGCCGGGCGTGGCGCCGCCGGCGGCAGTCGTCATCCCACCCCCGCCCCCGGCCGCGCCGTCCAGGGCAGGGCCCGGCGGCCCCGGGGACGATTTCCTGGCCAAGCTGAAGGAGGTCCTCACCCAGGCCCTCGACACACTGAAGACGATCCTGACGCAGGTGCGTGCGCCCGCACTGGCAGGCCTGGCCGCGCCGGGGGTCGCGCCTTCGCCCGGCGAGATCGCGCCGACCAGGGTAGGCCCGGCCGCGGTCCCCCTCGCCGCACGGACGCGGGGGGCCCCCGACCTGGCCCCGCCGCCGGCGCCAAAGCTCAACGACCTGGGGCGCGGCCAGGTCGCCGAGACCGATCACCTCCGCGAAGCCTGGGGCCAGGTGACAGGCGCCATCGATAAGGCCCGCGACGCGGTCAAGGGCGTGGCCGGCGGCGCGAGAGAAGCGCTCGACGAAGTGAAGGGCTGGCCGGGCAAGGTGCGGGATTTCGTCGGGGGGACCGAGCAAAGTCAGGCCGCGGCCAAGGCCCTGGCCGGCACGCTGCGCGACGTGCGCCTCCCCGGCTCGGGAGGTTTCTTGCCGCAGAAGGGCGGTCTACCTGGCCTGCCCCCGGCACCCTCCCCGCAGCTGGGAGGGCTGTCCGCGCCGCCCAGGATGCCGGACGTCGTCGGCCCGAAGGGAAACGCCGAGGCAAAGGCCCCCGCCGCCCCAGACCTGAGCCCAAACCTGAAAAAGACGAGGGCAGCGGTTCACGATCTCATTGGCGACTTGCAAACCGCGACAGCGCGAGGCGAGGAGGCGCAGGAGGCCCTGGCCTCGGTGGGCGGCGGCAAGGTGAAGGGTGCCCTGAACGAGACGAAGGCAGCCGCCACCGGCTTGACCGCCTCCTTTTCCCAACTCGGCGTCGTTGGCGTCTCCGCCGTCGTCGGCATCGTCTCGGGCCTGCGCTCCTTCGCCCGCGCCGGCCTCGAGGGCACCGGCCAGGCCGCCATGATGTCGTTCCAGATGCGCGAGCTGGCCAGAGGCGTGGCCAGCGTGTTCCTGCCCGTCATCGATAGGGCGATCGACGTCGTTCGCCGCCTCAGCGACTGGTTCCGCTCCCTCTCCGGCACCCAGCAGGACGCGCTGCAGGGCCTGGCCGTGGGCGCAGGCGTGGCCAAGATCGGGATGATGGCGTTGGGCGGCCCGCTCGGCCTGGTCGCCGGGGCCCTGGCCGGGTTGCTGACCGGCACCGACGCCGGGAGCAAGGCGCTGGACGGGTTGGGTGGCGCGTTCAGTGGCGTGCTCAACGCGCTCAAGCCGGTCCTGTCCGGGGTCAGCGCGGCCATGGACGGGATCCTGGAGGCGGTCAAGCCCGCGCTGGATTCCGTCCTCGGTGTGGTGGGCGACATGGCCGGCCGCATCGGGCCGATCCTGGGCGAGATTGTGACGGCCGTCAAGCCGGTGCTGGAAGCGTTCGCCAACATCTTCGCGGGCATCTTCGAGTCGCTCAAGCCGCTGCTGGGCACGTTCGCGGACGTCGTCAAGGACATGGTCACGGCCATAGGCCCTGTCCTGGAGTCGGTGGGGGGCATTTTCAAGGACGTCTTCGCGGCCATCAAGCCGGCCCTCGACAAGATCGTCCCGGTGCTTCAGGACCTGGCCAAGACCTTTAGCGAGGTCTTCGCGGGCATCATGGGCGACCTGAAGCCGATCCTCGACCAGCTCGGCGGCGTGATCGGCCAGGTGATTGGCACAATGGCCGAGACGGTCGCTGGTCTGGTCAAGGACAACGCGCCACTCCTCAAGGAACTGGGCAAAGCCTTCGGCGACCTGGTGAAGGCGCTCGTCCCCCTGGCAGAGGTAGGGGTGCAGGTCCTCGGCCAATTCGCCACGATGGGCGGCCAGTTGCTGAGTACCCTTATGCCCATCGTGGGGGACGTCGCCAAGATGTTCACCGGCCTGGTCAAGGACCTGCGCCCGCTCTTCGACGAGTTCGGCACCCTCTTCGACGAGGTCGGCGTCGTCGTGCGCGAGGTGATGGATGAGGTCATGAGCACGGCGAAACCCATCATCGAGGAGATGGGACAGGCCTTCAGGGGATTGCTGGAGGCGATAAAGCCCGTCGTGAAATTCCTTATGGACCACTTCATTGCTTCGCTGCGCCAGGCGATGGCAATGGTCGAGAAGGCCATTGCCGTCCTGAGCGTGCTAAAAAAAACGAGCGTCAAGGATCTCCTTTCAGGCAAACTCAGCAAGGACCTCTTCTCGGGCAAATTCGGCTCGGAGGTCGATGAAGAGATGAAGCGCATTAAACAGAAGGCGGAGGAGCAAAAAAAGGCGCGCGAGGAGAAGAAGGCCGCGTCTTCCGCCTCGGCCAGGAAGAAGGTGGAGGCCGACGCGGCGGCCAAGAAAAAGGCGGAGGACGAGAAGGCGCACCGCCAGGTCGGCAGCGGCCCGGGCACGTTCGAGGGGGTCGAGGCCGCCTTCAAACGTCTCCAGGAGGCCATCACGGTCGAGAACAAGAAGCCGGAGGAAGAGACCGCCGCCAACACGCGCAACGCCGCGGACGAGGCCAAACGGACGCGCGAGATCCTCGAAGAGTACTACAAGGGCGGCCGCCGCCCCAACCCCAGTCCCCCGTCGTAAGGAAGGGACCATGTCCGACAGCACGAGCGGCGCCGGCTGCGTAGACATCGACACGGCTATCCGAATTGTCAGCGTCCTGCAGCACCCGGCGGTGGGCCAGGACTTCGCGGCCGCGATCGCGGCGGCGTGCGCGGAGCTGCCGAAGGCCGGCCGGCCACGGGCCGCGGCCTACCTGCTGGCCTGCCCCGAACTGGCATTCGTGCGGCGCACCTGGGAGGCGTTTGACGCCGCGGCGGAGAAGGTCGAGGCGGCCCGCGCCCGCCGCCGGGGCCAGACAGCTGGGCGTTCGCTGCCGGCGGGGCGTTCGCTGGGCCCGTGGTGGGAAGAGGAAGAAAGGGCCGCGGAGGCTGCGTACTTGCGCGAGGCGGAAACGCACGCGAAGGTACGCGACCGGACGGCCGACGCCTGGGCGGCCGCGGTCAACGGCCTTGCGAAACTGCTGGGCGTCCCGGAAGTCGTGGAATGGCGCGACGGGGAGACCTGGGCCGTGCCCGCGGACCCCGGCCAGGCCGGCGGCTGACGACGTCAGGCGGGCGGGGCGCAGGACAAGGCCCCGTGGGGTTATCCACAACCCCACGGGGCCTTGTCGTTGACCGGGGCGGACGATGTTGGCCGCCCCCTCACGCCGGCGGCTGCAGCCCCAGGAGCGCCAGCTGCCCGGCGAGAGCCTGCGCCTTCCGACGCAAGCCGCGCACGTCGCGGCGTGTGCCGCGCAGCAGGTCGAGGACCTGGAGCACCCGGGCCAGGTCGCCCGCGGCGGCGCGGGCCTCGGCGGGGGCGCCTTCGTGCGGCGGCAAGCCCTCGGCGACCTGGTGGCAGAAGTGGCGGAGAAGGGCGCGGCGGACGGCCTCGTCGGTCGCCTCGGCAATCAGGATCGGCATGGGAGAAGACTCCTCGGCTGGGATGAAGTGAGTGTCAGGAGCGCCAGTGTGCGACATGCCGGGGCGGGATTCAAGGTTAGCAGCTGCGAGGGGCGCAAAGAGAAGGCCCCGGCAGTGCGCACGTTTTCACGTCGCACTCCGGGGCCGATCCCGCTGGCGTTCCCAGCAGGACCGGGTCCGCAGGCCGGTAACGCACCGGCACACGGTCGGCCCTACGCCGGCGAGGTGTTCACGTCGTCAGGGGTGACTCGCGCCGCTGGGAGGCGGCACCTTCCAGCCGCGGGCCCGCAGCCGCGCGCAGGCCGCCTCCGCCCGCCGCTCCAGCTCGCCCCGGGTCGGCGGCAGCGACGGGGCCGGCGCCGACGGCACGAACATCCGTAGCAGCTCGGCGCGGCTGTAGTACCAGCGGCCGCCGCGCCTCCAGCCGCGCACTTTGCCACGGGCCCGCCAGCGGTGCAGCACCGGCAGCGCCAGGCGCAGGATCTTCGCGGCTTCCTTCGAGTCCACCAGGTCGTCGGGGAGTTCGTCGTTCATCAGGTCAAGCCCTCCTTTCCGGTGTGACGGGCTACGGGGGCGGGGCCGGCGGCCATTCGTCCGGCGGCCGCCCCAACTTCGCCCGGACCCGGGCCAGCGCCGCCGCCTTCTCCTGTTCGCGCTTCCCGCTCGGCTTCGGCGGCCGCGGTGGACGGAAGCCGGCCGGCACGCGCGCCTCGAACAGGGCCAGGACGTCAGCGCGGGACAGGCGGATCCGCCCGCTGGTGCGCTCGACCCAGCAGCGCAGCTTGCCTTGTGCCAGCCGGCGGCTGATCGTCTTGCGGCTGACGCGCACCAGGGCGGCCGCCTCGCAAACGGTGACGGGATCGGTAGGGAACGGGTCGTTGCTGGTTCGCAGCTTCATGGGGTCTCCTTTCGTTCGCGCAGAGATGACGGGGTCTCAAGGGGTGGCATCTTCAGGAGTCGTCGCGCCTCGGCCATCGCCTCGTCGATTTGGCGCTCGCGCACACTCGAAGGGACCGGGCGCGGCAGCCGCCGCGGCAGCGGGCCGGGGCGCTCGACGCGCTGCCACTTGGCCCGCACCTCGGCCTCGCTCACGCGGAGCTGGCCGCTGTCCTCGTCGCGCCAGGCGCGGAGCTGGCCGCGCTCGATGCGCCGGTAGACGACGCGAACGCGCACGCCGAGGATGGTCGCCGCGCGGCTGGGACGGATCGGGTCGTCGGGGAAGGGGTCGTCACACAACGGCATGCCCACGGGAAGGGGCTCCTTTCAGGCGAGGGTGAAGGTGAGGGGGCCGGCGTCGCCGTGGCGGTCGGCGCCGGCCCGGGGGATGATCGGCCGGACTACGGGGCGGCGGCTTCGGGGAGGGCGGCCCGTCAACCCCGGAGGGCGGCGAGCGTGCGCAGGCCGGCGAGCATTTGGCGGCAACTGGCCGCCTCGCGTTCGGCCCCGCCTTGCTCCCAGGCGGAGTGCGGCAGCTGCTGCCCGCCCTCCGCCTCGCAGGCGGCGACGCGCGCCAGCTTCCGCTCGGCGCTCCGCAACTCGCGCTCGAGCACCGCCCGGAGCATGGGGGGCATGAGTCGGAGACCGCCCCCAATCAGATCGATCCCGGCCCGGACGTGATGCACCAGGCCGTCGGCGTCGTCGCAGACGTAGCAATCCCCGTCCTCGCAGTGGCCGGCCGTCAGGTCGAGCAGGGCGTCGAGGCCGTCGTAAAGGGCCAGGACGCACGCCAGCCCCGCTGGCCCGCCCGCGGCCGCGGCAGCGCGGGCCCGCCCTTCGTCGCGGAGGGCGTCGTGGGACTCCCAGGCGTCAGGGACGATGATTTGCCCTTCGAGGGCCGAGGTCGTGTAGCAGAGGACGTGGCGCAGGCCGTCGGCGTCGTTGCAGACGTCACAGCCACCGACGCCGTCGAGGCAGTGCTCCCGCGTCAGCCGGCCGAGGGCGGCGTCGAGGGCGTACAGGGCGATGAGGGCGTGGGCCAGCAGGACGTTGTCTTCACGCTCGACGCGCTCCCGGTAACAGTTGGGGCAGCGGCAGCGGTCCTTGCGGGCCTCGGCGTCGGAGTGAGCCAGGGGGTCGGGGCGGGCGCGCGGGGCGGGGGGCGCCGCCCCGATCGCGGCGGCGGCGAGGGGGAGGGCGGCCAGGCCGGTCAGGCCGGCGAGAAACTGGCGGCGGTTGCGGTTCGCGGAAGGCATCGGGGGATCTCCTGAGTTCAAGGGTCCGATGGGGGCGAGAGGATGGGGGCGAGGGTGCGCTCGTCTCTGTTCCGCGGGGGTCACTTCTTCTTCGTTGGCGTGTGCCGGTCGATGAACCGCTCGATTTCACGCAGGGAGATCTTCTGCCGGCGGCCGACGCGGGTAGTTTGGATCCGCCCCTCCTTGATGAGCAGGTAGATCTTGGTGCGGCTGAGGCCGAGGGCGACGCACGCCTGGTCGATCGTCAGCAGCTGGAGAGGGCCGACCGCCTGCGCTGAGCGGCTGCGCTTCACCTCGGCGGCCAGGTCCTGAACGACGGCCAGGACGTCGGCGAGGGTCACTTGGCCCGCAGTCACCTGGCCCGCCGGCGGCACGGCAGCGGGGGCCGAGGCGGCGGCGCTGAGGGCTGGGGGCGGGGCCGGCAGAGGGGCCACGTCCGCGGCCAGCGCCTGCACGGCGGCGAGGACGTGGGAAAGGGACGGCTCAGGCGGGGCGGCGCCCGCCGCTGCCGTGCCGTTGGCGAAGAGGGGAAGGGTTTCAGTCTCCATCGGGGCGGGTTCTCCGAGGGGCGAAGGTGAGCGGACGTCGCTCTGTCGCCAGAGCAACTTTTGCGGGCCGAAGCGGATCGGTCGGGGCAGCCGGCCCTGATGAACCCAGCGCTCCACGGTTCGCGTGCTGCAATGCAGCGCTGCGGCGAGCTGGCGTTTGGTCAGTAGCGGATCGGCGAGAGTAGTCGGGCGGGACAGGCGGCGCATGGGAACGGGCCCTTTCAGGGAGGGGCGAAGAGTGAAGAGGCCGGGGGCTGGCCGTCCCTGGCCGCATGGCTCAGACCTCCTCGGCGGCGTTGCAGGTGCGGCAGCAGGCCAGGACGCGGTAACGCTGGCCGTCGGTGTAGGGACGGTAGGTCAGCGCCCTCGCGCGGCAGCGGGGGCAGCGGAGGCGTCTGCACAGGCAGCGATCGGTCGCCCTGGTGTCGCCGGTGACGCGGCCGGGGATGCCGGGCGTGAAGCCGTCGGCGGTCAGGGCGGCGTGCAGCTCTCGGAGGGAAGCGGGCTTCGTGGCGGTTGGCATGGCTCAGGTGTCCTTGCTCGGGCGAAGGTGGTGATGGCGTGCCTCGTCTCTGTCCCGCGGCGTGGTCGGGGGGCCGTCCCTGGCCGAAGTGCTGACCCCGGCCCCGCTACGCCTCCGCGGCGGCCGCCGACTTGCGCCGGCCGTGGCCGTTGCGGGCGGCCGCCGGCGGCGCCGGGACGGCTTCCGGGCCGTCCACCCCGCCCGTCGCGTCCTGAGCGACCCTGGACGCGGGGACGGGCACGGGTGAGGGCAGGGCCAGGGCGTCGTCGGGACCGTCGAGGGCCGCCCGTTGGCGGAGGTGCGCGTTGACGTCCGCCACGGTGTCCGCCAGGCCGGCGAGGTTGGCGGCGAGGCGGGCGACGGCGTTGCGCAGCGTGGTCAAGCCGAACATGGGACCTTCCTTTCGCGTGAAATGTGGTCAGGCGACTACAAACGCAGGGCGAGCGCCTCTTCTCTGGTCCGCCGATCACTGCCGGTCGAGGCAGTCGGCGCAGGTGTCGAAGCCGCCGAGCGCGTCCACCGAGTTGACGTGGCAGACGCGGCACACGAAGCGGCCGCGCACGGCCGTCGTCTGGGGGGCGCAGGCGGGGCAACGGCAGTCCAGCCGGCTCACGCCGACCTGGTGGCCGCAGTCGGGGCAGGGGGAGCCGGGCTCTCCCAGCGCGTGGCAGAAGCTGCACGTGGCGAGCGTCCGCATCGGTGAATCTCCCGTCGGGTGAAGGTGAAGGCCGGCGGGGGCGGGCGGCTCCCCGGCCGGCCGGGACGTGACTACTCGGCGGCGGGGGGCATCGCCTCCAGGCGCTCCGTCTTCCGGTCCGCCGGCCGCGGCGGCGCCGGGGGCAGGACCGGCACCAGCAGCACCGGCCCCGCCCTGGCGACCGTGGGGAGGGCTTGCCGCAGCGCCGCCATGTGACGGCAGCCGCCCGGGCGCTCCGCGCGATAGATACCGTCAGGGCAGTCGCATGAGGACAGGTCGCGGGGCAGGTCGTACTGTTCCTCCCCGCCGAACTTGCGGAGGCGGAAGGCCACGCAGCGCTCGCCGTCATACACGGCCTCGAGCCAGTAGGCCGCCTCCTCGCGCGTGGTCAGGTCGGTGATGGACAGGACCGCGGCCCCGTCGAGCACGTCCTGGCGGGTCGCCCCGCCGACGAAGCGGGCCCGGACGTTCACGGGTGAGAGCGGCTTGCGTTGACGGGCCGGGCGGGTCAGGGTAGCGTTCACGTCGCGTTCCTTTCACAGGAAGGAAGGCCGGGGGCGGGCTGTTGCAACCAGCGCCGCCCCAACTTATTGCCTCTCGTTCTCGTTCCGATCCAGTGTCCCGCCACGGGCTGCCACCGCGGTTGACCGTCTCCGGGAAATCGACCATTGCCGCCGTCGTCGCGTGCCTCGTTAGCCCCCGGGTCGGGGTGACGTTTCAGTCCCGTCTTCGGACCGCACGTTATCGCGGCGCTGCCCCGCGTGTCGCTGCGTTCGGGGCGACACCCCTAGGCCACACTTCCCTTGGCTCCCCTGGTAGCTGCGTTTTCGTGGGCCAGCTCGCCCCGTCGTCATTAGCCGCCCCCGGAGGGGCGTTGCCCGGCCGCACCGCGAGGAGGTTGACGACGTGCGGCCGTTCCTGCTGCCCCGGGTACATTCGCCGCTTGACGTGATCGCTGAGGCTTTTGCCGGGGCCGGGTTGTCAAAGAACCGAGAGCGTCACAGAGGACACTGTCATTGTAGTGGCTTTAGCCACTGATGGCAATAGTACCTTGTCGATTTGTTCTGGATTGCCACCAAGTGGCGATTGTCGCTACAATTAGAAGCGACCCAGCGACCCGTGAGAGGGCAAGTCAGACATGAGGTTTGCCGAGAAGCTGCGCCAGCTGAGGGACGCCGCGGGCCTGAGCGAAGCCAAGCTCGCCGAAGCCAGCGGCGTCTCGTTTTCCTCCGTCCACGAGTACGGCCTCGGGAGGCGCAAGCCCTCCTTCGCCGCGGTCGTGAAGATCGCCCGCGCTCTTGGGGTGACGTGCGAGGCGTTCGCGGGTTGCGAGGACATGGCCGACGAGGCCCCCGGCGCCGCGGCCAGGCCGAAGAAGCGAGCCTCAGCGCCGACCCCGCCGCCCGCCGCGCCGAAGCCGAAGGCCCGCAAGCCGAGAGGGAAGTGACGATGAAAAGCGAACTGCGGATCGGCGAGCACGCGCTGATACCCGGGGCGGTCGTCGTGGAGATCTGGCACGACGGCTTGTTCATTGGGCAGGTCACCGGCGCCGACGGCCCCGGCGTGCGCGTCCTCTCCAAGTACGACATGGCCAGCCGCCTCGACCAGGGGGCCGTGAACGTCACCGAGGTGCGCATCGGCTGCCCCGGCAAGGCGAACGCCGGCGCGCCCGCGAAGACAGGCGATCCCGCAGACCGTGAACCAAGGTGAACCAACCCACCGCGCCCCTGCCGGCGCAGGCCCGCGGCATCCTCACCCGCCAACAGGTGACGTGACCTGATGAAGTTGACCCGCGCCAGCAGGTACGCCCTGACTACCCTTGCCTACCTCGCCCGCGAGAAGCCGGACGCAACGGTCGCGTCGCACAACATCGCCGCCGCCGAGGGCATACCCGAGAAGTCCCTCCTCAAGGTGCTCAAGCCCCTGGTGGACGTCGGCATCCTCCGCTCGCTCAAGGGGCCGCACGGCGGCTACAGGCTGGCCCGCCCGGCGAAAGAGGTGACCCTGCTGGAGGTAATCGAGGCTGTGGACGCGCCGATCCGCGGTGCCACGCACGACGTGAGCGAGTGGAAAGAGGCCGCCTTCGACAAGCGGCTGCAGGCGGTGTGCGACGAGGCGGCGGCGCTGGTGCGCGAGGGGCTGGCGAAGGTGACGTTGGCAGAACTGGCGAAGGGGAAGTGACGTCGTGAAATGGGAACGCCGCGCCGGGTGTCATCAGCACCGCGGCGCGGCGTCGGGATCAGGCACGAAACGCCGGCGGCCGGCGCATCGCCACGGACGCGCCGGCCGCCGTTTCCACAAGAGCTGTCCGTGGCATCCTACACCTCGGAGGGCGCAGATGCCAGAGAGGCGCGTTACCGTCTGGGCGCAGCGGTTCAAGGACCGCGCGCACCTCATGCTGCAATGGATCGACCCCGACACCGGACGGCGCAAGAGCCGCTCGGCGGGGACCGGCGACGAGAGGGAAGCCGAGCAGGCACGGGCCGACCTGGAGTACGAGCTGAACCACGGGCGGTATCAGGAGGCGTCCCGCATGACGTGGGAGCGCTTCCGCGAGCTGTTCGAGGACCAGTACGTCGCGGCCCTGCGCGAGGAGACCCGGAAGGTGTACGGCAACGCCTTCAGCCTCTTCGAGCGGGTCTGCAACCCGAAGCGGCTGCGGTCGGTCACCGAGCAGACCATCTCGGCCTTCGCCGCCGGCCTCCGCAAGGAACCGGGCAACGGCGGGGAGACGATGCAGGCCAGCACGATCAAGGTGCGGCTGCAGTTCCTGCACACCGCCCTGCGCTGGGCGGAAGATCAGGGCCTGCTGCCCCGGTGCCCGAAGTTCCCCTCGGTCAAGGTCCCCAAGAAGAAGCCGCAACCCGTCGCGGCCGAGGTGTTCGAGCGCCTGATCGAGAAGGCGCCCGACGACAACATGAGGGTGTTCCTCCTGGCCGGCTGGCTGGCCGGCCTGCGCCTCGGCGAGGCCCTGGAACTGGAGTGGGAGGAGACCGACGAGGCGCCCTACCTGGACTTCGACCGGCGGCGAATCGTCCTACCGGCGGAGTTCGTCAAGGCCGTCGAGGACCAGTGGCTCCCGCTCGACCCGCTGCTCGCCGAGTCCCTCCAGGCGCTGCCGCGGCGGGGGCGGAAGGTGTTCCGGTTCGTCTCCCTGCGGGGCGGGGGGCCGCTCAGCCGCTCGGCCCTGTCCTGCCGCGTCGGGGCCGTGGCCAAGGCCGCCGGCGTCAAGGTGACCATGAAGACGCTGCGGAGGGGGTTCGGCTGCCGCTACGCCGGGAGGGTGTCGGCGCAGGTGCTCCAGAAGCTGATGCGGCACAGCAACATCGCGATCACGATGGACTACTACGCCAACGTCGATCAGGCCGTGGAAGAGGCCGTTCTGGGCCCGCAACGTAACACTTCGCGTAACACCCCCCAGGACGATGCCGGCCCTCGCGCCGTACTGAACGACGCAAGGGCCGGTGAGGAAACGGGTAGCGGCGAGGCGGTCTGACGTCGTGCCTCGCGATCAATGGTTCAACATGAACTCATTACTGTTGAGCAGCGCCCACAGCAAATCCTGGTAGGGCGCCATGATGTCTTTGTCCCTGGTCCGCATTTGTTGCATGGCCTGGTAGATCTTCTCCAACTCCTTCGTGGCCGGCGGGCGGTTGAGGGTGAGCAGGTACAGCTCGCGAACGATCGCCCGGCCGTTGCCCTTGTGCTCCTTGACGATCTTGGCCACGTTGCCCTCGTCCTTGCCGGGGGCGATGGCCGTGTTCAGGTCGCTGCCGTTCATCATCATCAGCGCCTGCACCACGGTGCCGTTGAAGCTGACCTCGTTGCCCTCGTCGTCGCCGAAGTTGCTGATGAGGTTGCCCAGCCAGTCCGCGCGCCTCTTGCTTTTCTCGTCCTTGGTCATGGTCTGCCCGGTGGCGATCATCAGCGACTCGAACAGCTCCTCGGGGCTCATCGCCTTGGGCAGCATGCGGCTGAAGAGCTGCTCGGCTTCGGGCTTCTCGTTGGTCTTGTTGCTGACGCAACTCAGGTTGTACGCCTCACTGTTGCAGATCCAGCGGATGAGGTCTTTCTGGTTGAAGCCGTAGTGGCGGTAGCGCTTGGCCATTTCCTCCAGCAGCTCCGGGTGCGACGGCTCGTTCTTTTCGTGGAAGTCGTCGATGGGGTTGACGAAGCCTCGGGCGAAGAAGTGGGCCCACATGCGGTTGACCTGGGCCTTGGGGAAGTTCGGGTGCTCGATGATCAGGCGGGCCAGCTCCTCGCGGCGGGCCTTGCCCTGGATCGGCACCTTCTTGCCATCGTGGTCCTCGCTGGTGATCTTGGTGCCGTCGATGAACTGCGCCTTGGCCGGCAGCAGCTTGGCGTTGCGCGTCTCGAAGAAGACCTGGGCGTCCTCGTTCACCGTGACGTCGTCGCGCAAGGTGAGCGGCCCGAAGGTCATCATGCGGTTGCCGGGGAGCGGCGGGGTTCCCTCGCGCCGCACCTGGCGGAGGAAGGCGTTGATGCCCCAGAAGTGGTGCTGCTTGAGCTTCCCGAAGGGATGGTCGTGGCACTGCGTGCATTGCGTCTGAATGCCGAGGAAGAGCCGGCTCATGCGCGAGGTGATCGGCACCATGGTGAACTGGCCGCCCTCGCGCTCCTCGCCCTTGGGGGAATTCTCGCCGACGTGGGCCAGAATGAAATTGACCGCGGGGTTGTCGGTGTTCTTGCCCTCGGCGGTAATGAGGGCCTTGACGATCTCGTGAAAGGGCTTGTTGAGGGAGAACTGCTCCTCGAGCCAGAGCTGCGTCCCGTCGTGGTACTGGCCGCGGCCGAAGGCGCCGGTGCGGGTCAGCAGCCAGTTGGCCCAGATGTTGCCCCAGTTCTTGGCGTAGTCCTCGCTCTTGAGGAGGCGCTCGATGAGCTTCTGCCGGCGGTCCTTGGCCGGGTCGTCCATGTAGGTCTTGATCTCGGCCGGCGTGGCGATGCGGCCGATGATGTCAAGCGAGGCCCGGCGGATGAACTCGTGGTCTTCGCAGCGGAGAGCCGGCGTGATCTTGTTGTCTTCCCAGGACGACTTGAGCGTCTCGTCGATGAGTTTGACGACCTCAGTCGGGTCGCCACCAGTGGCCGGGGGCGCCTTGGCCGTCTCCTTCTGGGCGGCGTGCGCGCTCGGGAGCAACAAGCTGCCGCCGAGTGAGAGAATGCCCGCCAGGGATAGTAGCCGCCCCGGACGCGCGCATCGACAAGCTGAGTGGGCCATCGTTGGTTCCCTCTTAAGGCCGACTTTGGCAGAATCGTGTCTCTATCTTAAGTGAAGGTGCGCCGGGATGTCAAATGGCATGCCGGCACTGCCTTCTGACGGGCCGGCAGGGGCGATGGTTCCCAAAGTCGTGCCGCCCGGCAAGAACAGGGGAAGGAGGCGCCATGCATCAGTACGACCGGGAACGGGTTCGCCAGAACGTCCGCCAGTCCGACACGGAAGACCTGCTGGATCGGGTCACGGTGTATCGTGACAAAATGGAGCCGGACGCCCTCGGCATCATCGAGGAGGAGCTGCGGCAGCGCGGCGTGACGGCGGCGGAGATCGACGCCCACGCCCGGCGGCGCGAGGAGGCGGGGCTGTGCGACGACGGCGGGATGCCGGCCCGGTGCAGCTTCTGCACCCGACCCGCGGTGCTCCGGCGCTGGGGCTGGCAGCGCTACCCGGGTCGCTGGCTGCCCGCCATCCTGCGCGACCGGCTGCCGCTGTTCCCGCGCCGCTTCTGGTACTGCGCCATCCACCGGCCGGGGGCGGAGGGCGCGGCTACTTCGCGCTGACCAGTTGCTCCACGTCCTGCTGTGTGATTTGCCGCGACGGCTTGTCCAGCTTCACGCTCAGCCAGCTCATGACCGGCGGGATGAAGGGCAGTTTGCCCTTCTTCACGGTTTCGATCATGCGGGCGTCGCGGCGGGCGCGCTCGGCGACCTTGCGCGGGCTGTTGGTACGGCGCGACAGGGCCATGTCGAACTGGCGCTGCTCGCGGCGAATACGACGGGCTCCCATGAGGGGGCTCCTTTCCGAAGTCAGACGGCTCACGAAAGAGTAAAGGATAGCGGCGCGGCCCGGGAGCGGAAAGGGCTGCTCGACGAGGGGCCGTCTTGCGGACACGCATCCCTCGCCGCCCAGGCGCCGCTCGGTGGCGCCGGCGGCGCCGAAGCCGAGGCAGTCGCCCGATCAGCGCGGGGCGCGCAGCTTCTCCTCGGCGAAGTCGGCCGTGACCGGGCCAAAGAGATAGCGGCGGCCCAGGTCAGTGGCGCCAGCGGCGTCGAGGGCGCGAGTCGCGCCGGCTATCGCGTGAAACCAGTATTGCGGCCCCGGTCAGGGGCAGCGACTGGTTCGGCGGCGCTTTCAGCCGTCGTCCTCGCCGTCGTCGCCGGCCTCGCATGGAGGCAGCACCTCGTTAGGCGGGTCATACGGACCGGTTGGCAGCACGCGGATGAGGATCTCATCCCCGGCACTAATGCGTTCATGGACCCATCGCCAATCATCGTCGCCATCCGTGTAGCCGTGGACGAAAACGGTGTTCTCCTCCCCGGGAGGCGTTCCCCGGGCGGATTCCCCAGGATCTGGCCCTGGCCAATTCTCGGATCCCACTGTGACCATCACGATCCCGTTTCGATTCATTCCAGCGACACAGAGAACGCGACCGTTCAATGTGACCTCGAAGCGAAGAGGCACCATCCGCATCCTCCCCAGCCGGTCGGGTAAGGAGGGGCTGTTGCCAACCCCTCCTCCCCTAAGAACTGCACGGGCACCGTTCCGATGCATGCAGCTCAAGCCTTGGCAAACGCCCCTTGTAGAACGCGGTCCCTCCCCCTACGGGTCATGCCGCAGCGGCTGACGGTGGCCGGTGCAACCCGTCACCACCTCGGGGCAAGCAGTCCGATCCGGTTTCACGTTGATGTGCCGTTACTTCCCGGTCGGCCGTGGGGGGAGTACGAGACCCCCCAAGCAGACGAATTGTACCACGGGGTGGCCGAATCGTACAGACTCGGGCCGCTGCCGCTTGCCGGAAGAGACCTTCACGATACGCGCCTGGAGCAGACAAACCCTGTCGCCAGGGTTGGGAGCCGCACCAGCAAGCGTTGCCGCTGCCGACATATCTGCGTCGCTCCCTGAAGTCTGTTTGCCAGGTTCTCTCGTGATGCCAGACCAGAGGGAAGTCTGCCCGCTTGCGCGGCAGGGTGATGTTGCAACCCCTATCCGTCCCATTACAGAACGGCATTCGCTTTCTCCCTCCTCCTTTACCCGCTGCCCTGTCGGCTCACTTTGCAGATCGCTTTCCCTCGACCCCCTTGGATTACGGGGCAGGGAGGACAACAGGCTTACCACGTTCCGCCGATGTCCCCGAGTGGATAGGACGCATCTCTACGCCGGTGGCTCGACATCTGCGCCGGAGGAGTTCGGGGCCCCCGGACCTGGC
>Ga0116223_10000336_pt1 | contig 60399 bp, 51 predicted proteins | sample Sb_taG_3_FD_90092 | JGI IMG/M metagenome (GOLD analysis project Ga0116223, IMG submission 90092) | Peat soil microbial communities from Weissenstadt, Germany - Sb_50d_a_PC metaG | ecosystem: Environmental > Terrestrial > Soil > Wetlands > Peat | place: Germany: Weissenstadt | collected 2010-09-21 | reverse complement strand
CTGAAATGATGCGCAGCGCACCACAATGGACCTTATTTCATGCTCTATGGGTGCCGCAACCGCGGCATGGCGACTGACACCAAAGTGCCGGTGAACCGACGCGGGAGGAGACGGCTGCTCACTTGCGCTTCCCCCCGTCCTTCCGGTCGAGATTCTTCTCCAGATCGGCGGGGTCAAGATCTACCTTGGCACCTTCGCTGGGCACGTCCACCTTGGCACTCCAAAGAATTGCATTGACAACCAGCCGGCGAAAATTCTCGTCGCCCCAGTTCTTGTGAAAATGAGCGCCTGTGAACCCGAACGAGCGGCCGCCGTTGGGCCGGAGGTAGGCCCAGGCCAATGTCTCTTCCCGGCCGGCGTGTTTCTTCGCTTCCGGAGTGAAGCGAGTATTGTCCGGCGGCGTTGCCGTCAAAATGGGCGTGACGCTCTCGTGGTCGGGGGTAAAGCGAATGGTGTAGTACCACTCGTCGCGGATGGCAAACGGCTTGACCCCGTGGGTGATCGCGTGGTCGGGAAGAAACTTGATCTGCGCATCCCAATGAGGATTTACCGAGTATCCCGTCTCGTAGTAACCGCCGAGCCAGCTCAAGACCTCCTTGCCGTGCTCCTTCGGATACTCGACCGCATAGTGCAGATTGACAAAGCCGACGCCGTCGTCCATGAGCTTTTGAACGATTTTCTTATGATTGCCCTGCAAGATAGGGTGCCCGCCGCCCCCGTCCATGAAAAAGACGACAGACTTGGCGCCTTCGAGGGTCTTTGGATCCTTGGGCCAGCCGTCGCGGGCCATGACGGGGAATATGCCGGGCGTCTGTTGCAACAGCTTCATGAGGAGGGCGCTGCCAGCGAAGAATTCGTGCTCCCCGGGTCCATGACTCTGGCGCCCGGCGACCAGCACGATCTTCGTGAGCGACGGATCAGTCGGCTGCACCTCGAGCTTGACGCCGCTCTGGTCATACAGGTCTGCGTCCGCGGCATGCAACTGCAGGACTCCGCAGGACATTGCCAGCGCGGCAACGACGACAGGACCGCCGATCAGAATCGTCTTCATTAGCATGGTGTTACTCCCATCCATTCGTGCGGGGATTCGAGGGTGTTTTCAGGATGGCTGCACGGCCAAGGTTCCTGAGATGATCTTATCGTTTGCAACATTTGTGCGACAGGATTTTCACGGGTTGAATCGGTCCTGCGGCGCGAGAAAGGCATGGACGATGAGCGGGCGTGCGCCGATGTTACTTTTTGCCGTTGTTCTTTTGCCGGAGCTTCTGTTCACGACGAGCTTGCTTACCGGCGCGGGCAAAAAGAGTTGTTAGCGGCAAGCTGAAGCCTGGCAGTACGGGACCGCCAACCAAGGTGCCATCCGCCGGAACCGTTGCCTTCTTCGTTGGGGACCTATGCACCCGGGCCGTGCGTGTCGCCGGATCGATGAGCCACACAAGGCGAACTCCCGCGCGGAAGTATTCACCCAGCTTGCGGCGCATCTCCGCTTCCGTGTTCCCTTCGCTGAGCACTTCGACCGCCAGATCGGGTACCAGATCGGGGATGGGTTCGGCAGGCAACTCACGCTGTGGAAACTTCCGCCAGGAGGTGAAGCAGACGTCAGGAATGCGCACGAGTCCCGGCATTAGCCTTAAGGTGCCATCCGCGCCCAGGACTATTCCAAGATCGTGCTCTCCAAGAAAGTGCTCCAAGAAATAGCCAAGTATTGTTGCCAGGCGTGCTTCATAATAGCCCACAGTTTTTTCCACCAAAACTCCGTCAACCAATTCGCAAAGTCTTCCTTCACGGGCCTCAATGTCGATAACGTCCTGTTCCGTTGCTGTTCCAGGATAGGGCCGCGCGCGGACACGCTCCGGTGGAATATCACCAAGGCGTTTAAGCAGATCGGCAATTGTTTGCACAGGAGCCGGAGCCGCCAACTTTGTCATGAATTCCTCGCAGCCAGGGCAGGCTCGTTATTCGTGTGCTCCCTGGCGATGGCGAACTCGAATCTCTCCGAAGAATCTAGAGTACGTCGGTCGGGAGTTTTCATTGATTGCTTATAATCTATCACAGTTCAGCGCTGGCAGACATCTGCCGCGCTGATTCACTATGGCCGGCCAGGGAAACCGTGAAGGTGTAAACTTTGAAACGCCACGCACGCGCAAGCACTATCTTGGTCATGCTGTTTCTCCTCGTGGGCCGCTTCTCGCTGGCCCGAGACCCTGCCGGCACACAGGGGACGCCTTACGACACAATCGATCAATACGCCGAGCAGCATATCGAAGGCTGGAAGGTGCTGGTCAACAAACGCTTGTTCGCCGGGGAATACGCTAAACTTCGCGAGCAGACCCTTAAATTGCTCGGCGACCACCTGTATCGCATTACGCGCGTGGTTCCGGCCGAAGCCGTGGCCAAGCTTCGCAAGATCCCCGTCTGGATCGAGCTTGCTCACCCGCTCCACCCCTGCATGTGTTACCACGTTTCCCCGGCCTGGCTGCGCGAGCATCACATGAATCCGCAAAAGGCCGGAGCGGTCGAAATCGCGAACGCCAAGAATTTCCTTTCCTGGACGCTAGTGCAGCCCTGGATGGTCCTGCACGAGCTGGCTCACGGTTATCACGATCAGGTCCTGGGCTACGACAACGCGGAAATCCGGGCCTGCTTTGAGCGTGCAGTGTCGTCGAAGTCCTATGAATCAGTCTTGCACTACAATGGCAAAAAGGTACGCGCCTATGCCTTGACCAACGACCGGGAATATTTCGCCGAGGCGACGGAGGCCTATTTCGGCACGAACGATTTCTATCCCTTCGTGCGGGCCGAACTGGCGCAGCATGACCCGGCGGTGCACGATCTGCTTGAAAAACTCTGGGGGGTCCACAAGCCCACGAAGAAATGACAGCTGCTAGGAGCGAGCCCGTGAACGGTGCTGTGCGACATATTGCGATGTGGTCGGGGCCGCGAAACATCTCCACGGCGATGATGCGCTCCTGGGGCAATCGGCCCGACACCTTCGTCTGCGATGAGCCGTTGTACGCATATTTCTTGCGCGCGACCGGCGCTCCCCATCCAGGGGCCGACGAGATCATCCGGCACTATGAGAACGATTGGCAAAAGGTCGTCGATTGGCTCACGGGCCCCGTGCCGGAGGGCAAAACGGTCTTCTTCCAGAAGCACATGACCCACCACATGCTGCCTGGCATCGACCGTGCCTGGCTCGGTCGCGTGAACAATGCTTTCCTTATCCGGGAGCCGCGCGAAGTGTTGACCTCCTATGTGCGCATCATGCCCAACCCAACGGTTGAGGATACCGGGCTCCCGCAGCAACTGGAGATCTATCATTGGGTGTGCAGGCAGACCGGCCGAATTCCCCCTGTCGTGGACGCCGCAGAAATTCTCGAAAACCCTGAGCGCATGTTGCGCGCCCTCTGCGCCGGCCTGGGAGTCGAGTTTGTCCAGGCGATGCTTTCATGGCCGCCGGGCCCGCGCGCGACCGACGGCATCTGGGCGAAACATTGGTATGGTGCCGTTCTGGAATCGACCAGTTTTCAGCCTCATCGCCCTAAGAACGAGACAGTGCCGGCTCACTTAAACGCTGTGCTCAAAGAGTCGGAAGAACTATATCATCAGTTGTATCAGCACCGGCTGCGGGCGTGAATCTGCAAGAAGACTACGATGCTCCAAACGTTCAACGAGAAGAACCGCAACCTGATCGTCAACATCAACGGCAAGCTCGTGCACCGCGACCAGGCGGGCATCAGCCCCTTCGATTCTGCCGTGCAAGGCGGCGACGCCGTTTGGGAAGGACTGCGACTTTACAACGGCCGGATCTTCAAGCTGCAGGAACACCTCGACCGCTTGCGCAGCTCCGCCCAGGCACTGGCATTTGCGGAGATTCCAACACACGACGCCATCATTCACGAGATCCGCAAGACGCTGAAAGCCAACGACATGCAGGATGGGGTGCACATCCGCTTGACCCTGACACGCGGCGTCAAGGTGACCTCCGGCATGGATCCGCGCCTGAACCAGTCCGGACCGACGCTCATCGTGTTGCCGGAATTCAAGAGTCCGGTCTATGACAAGAAAGGCGTCACGCTGATTACGACCTCGGTGCGCCGCTTTCCGCCGGACTGCATGGATCCCAAGATCCATCACTGCAACCTGATCCAATCGATCCTGGCGAAAATTCAGGCCAACGTTGCGGGCGCGGACGACGGGCTGATGCTCGACGTGCGCGGCTTCGTGGCCGAGACAAACGCCACGCACGTATTTCTCGTCTCGCGAGGCGAGTTGCTGACGAGCCATGAATCGGCTTGCCCGGAAGGGATTACCCGAGCCACGGTGCTCGAGCTTTGCCGGGAGCACGACGTTCCTTTTCGCGAAAAGGATATTTCGTTGACGGAGGTCTATCGAGCGGATGAGATGTTCTGCACGGGGACGATGGGCGAGATCGCCCCAGTTACTAAAGTTGATGGCAGAGTAATCGGTAACGGCATTGCCGGCCCGCGCACGCAGCAGATAAGCGAGCTGTATCGTGGCAAGACGGCGGCCGAGGGCACACGCGTTGTGGACTGACGCATGCTGGGCCAAGAAGAATCATCCATGAAAAAGACCAGGCAAGCTCGGACGGCGGCCGCAGGTGCCCATCCCACCTCCGCCGAGCAGGACTACCTGAAATCGATTCACCAGCTGGGGGGTGACGAAGGGCTCGTGTCGCCGCTCGACATTGCCGCTCGGCTGGAAGTGCGTGGACCGTCGGTGACCGGCATGCTCAAACGCCTGGCGGAAGCAGGCTGGATTAGCTACGAACCCGGCCGAGGTGCCCGATTGACGCCAGCAGGAATTGCGGAGGCGCGCCGCGTCATTCGCCGGCACCGCCTGGTCGAGCTGTTTCTGACGCGCGTTCTCGGTCTCGATTGGAGTGAGGTGGATGCAGAAGCCGAAGCGCTGGAGCACGCCATCTCGCCGCGTCTGGAAAAAGCGCTGGCCGACCACCTTGGCGAGCCGGTCGAAGATCCGCATGGCCACCCCATCCCAACGTCGGAGGGCCAGTTGGTGCTTCGACAGTTGCAGCCCCTCTCCCTCTTTCGCGACGGCCAGCATGTACTAATCCGCGAGGCCCAGGACGATAATCCCGAGCGCCTGCGCCGCTGGCGCGCGCTGGGCCTCATCCCCGGCGCCACTGTCTTTATCCTCCGCTACGAGGCACTCGACGATGTTTTCCAGGTCCAGGTCGGCGGCCAGGTAATCACCCTTGGCAGCGAAGGCCTCGCTGGCTTGCGCGGTGAAGCAGTATCGCAATGAATCGCTTTGAGTTCCGAGCCGCGCTTCAAGTTGGATAAAGCTTTCAGAATACTTTGAAAGCTGGCCGCTCTCGCTTACAATAATGACGGTGTTCCCATCCCAGGATTCTCGGTTCCGGTAGGTATTCCTCATGGCCCGTCCAATCCGCATTGGCGCGGTGAATTACCTGAATACCAAACCCCTCATCTGCGATCTGGAGGAGCTGGCGCCGGACGCAGAATTGGTGCTGGAGGTTCCAAGCCGGCTGGCGCAGCTCCTGCGTGAGGACGCTCTGGAGGTCGCCTTGATCCCCGTAATCGAGGTCTTTCGGTCCGGCTCCTACGCCATTGTGCCGAATATTGCCATCGCCTCACGGGGACCAGTATTGAGTGTGACGCTCTTTAGCCGGGTGGCTTGGCCGCAGATAGGCCGGGTCGCTCTCGATGCAGGCTCGCGCACGAGCGCGGCACTGGCGCAGATTCTTCTGCGCAAGCGTTATGGCGTTGAAGTCGAGGTCGAGCCGTTGCCCCTGGAAAAGAGCGGCGAAGATTGCGACGCGGACGCGGTCTTGCTGATCGGCGACCGAGCCATGCGGGCCTGTCTGCCGGGGTTCGCGTATGCCTACGACCTCGGGCAAGAATGGTTCGACTGGACCGGCTTGCCGTTTGTCTACGCCGTCTGGGCCGTGCGCGAAGGGATCGACCTTGGCCCCGTGGCCGAGGCCCTGACCGAAGCGAAACGCCGCGGCTGCGCGAGCACGGGCGTGATCGCCCAACGGGAAGCCGTGCCCCTGGGCCTGGACGCGGGCTTTTGCAGGCGTTACCTTGCCAATATCATTCATTTCGACCTGGGGCCGCGCGAACAGGCCGGCCTGCAATACTACTATTCGCTCGCATGCGAGCTCGGTTTGGCGCCGCGCGGCGTGAACCTGGAATTCTACCAGGCACCACATGCTGTCAGCTCCTGAGTTGCGCGATCGCAAGAATGGACAGCGCCGTTGGCTATTCGGCCGTTTGCCGGTTAAGAAGGCGGAGGGACAGCAGTGACACCTGCAATCACGCGCATCCTGGCCAAGGCCGTGGACGGCGGCCGGTTGAGTTTTGACGAAGGCGTAACACTCTTCGAGTGCCGTGATCTGACGGCGCTCGGTCGTGCTGCCGACGCGGTCTGCCGCCGGCTGCACCCGGAGCCCTACCGCACTTTCAACATCGATCGCAACATCAACTACACCAACATCTGCGCTGCGGTGTGTGATTTCTGCGCCTTCTACCGCAAGAGCAACGATGCCGATGCCTACGTGCTGCCGCGCGAAGTCCTCTACCAGAAAATCGAAGAAACCATGGCCCTGGGCGGCGACCAGATTTTGATGCAGGGCGGCCTGCATCCCAGCCTCAAGCTGGAGTGGTATGAAGACCTGCTCAGGGACCTGAAAAGCCGTTATCCCAAGGTGAACCTGCACGCCTTCAGTCCTCCCGAGCTATGGTTCTTCCACAAGCTCAACAAGATGGCTCTGCGCGAGGTGCTGCGCCGTCTCAAGGAAGCGGGCATGGGCAGCCTGCCCGGTGGCGGAGGTGAAATCCTGGCTGACCGCGTCCGCAAGGCCATGACGGTCAACAAATGCCTGACGGAAGAATGGCTGGAAGTGCAGCGCGAATGGCATCATTTGGGAGGCCGATCCAGTTGCACGATGATGTTCGGCCACATCGAAACGCTCGCCGAACGTATCGAGACGCTGGAGCGCCTGCGGCAGCTACAGGACGAGACCGGCGGCTTCACGGCATTTATCTGCTGGACCTTCCAGCCGGAGCACACCGAGATGGCGGACGTGCCCCCGGCAGGCGCCTATGAGTACTTGAAAACGCAGGCGATAGCCCGCCTTTATCTGGACAACATTCCCAACATCCAATCATCATGGGTGACCCAGGGTCCGAAAATCGGCCAGATGGCGCTATTTTTCGGAGCCAACGATATGGGAAGCCTGATGATCGAGGAAAACGTGGTTGCCTCGGCGGGGACGGTGCATTACCTGTCGCTCGAGCAGATCAAGAACGCGATCCGTGAAGCTGGCTACATCCCACGACAGCGAAATGTATTCTATGAATACATAGACGATGCGCCGGTGCCGGCCAAACGGGAGTTGGCGCTGGTGCAAAATTGAGGGATGAATCGTAAGCTTTGGATGGGGCGGGAATGAGCACGCTTGCGGTCCTTCCCCGGACGACCTCCTGCACCCTCCGGGAAGCTTCATGATTCAGGTAGAAAAGCTTACCAAGTCTTTTCGCGACCTGCGCCGCGGCCAGGTCGTGGCGGTCAACGAAATCAGCTTCGAAGCGTATCCGGGCGAAGTCTTCGGCCTGCTGGGCCCCAACGGCGCCGGCAAGACGACGGCGATGCGCATCCTTTGCACGGTGCTGAAACCCACCTCGGGCATGGCTCGAATAGCTGGATACGACGTCTGCACACAGGCCAGCCAGGTACGGCAACACATCGGTTTTTTGTCGGCGAACACCGCCATTTATGATCGCATGTCCGCCTGGGAACTGGTCGAGTACTTCGGTCGCCTGTACGGTATGGATCGAGAGCGCCTCCGCATTCGCATGGAGGAGGTGTTCGAGTCGCTGCAAATGAATCAATTTCGGGATGTGCTCGGCGCCAAGATGAGCACCGGCATGCGCCAGAAAGTTTCCATTGCTCGCGCGATCGTCCATGACCCCCCCGTGCTCATCTTTGACGAGCCGACTGCTGGGCTTGATGTGTTGGTGGCGCGTGCGGTCATGGAGAACATTCGTCGGCTCCGGGCAGCGGGCAAGTGCATCCTATTCTCCACCCACATCATGCGTGAAGTTGAAAAGCTCTGCGATCGAGTCGCCATTCTTTGCGAGGGACAGGTCCGGGCATGCGGCACGGTAGCCGAACTGCGGGAACGATTCGGCCAGGAAGACCTGGAAGAGCTGTTCTTCAGCCTAGTGTCCTGAGATCCGACTTCTACACGTCCGACCGGATCGAGCGCAAACAAAAGGGCCTGCACGCTGAATGGTGCAGGCCCTCGTTGTAAATCACTTCGCAGCAGGCCCGGATCACGGTCCGCCCAGGGCGCCGTTGAAACCACCGAAGCCGGCGAAATTGCCGCCAAAGCCGCCAAAACCAGTCGGATTCAGGCCGATCAAGCCGCCGCCGATGCCGCCGATACCGCCGCCAATGCCGCCGATACCGCCGCCGAAGCCGCCGCCGCCGCCGATGCCGCCGATACCGCCGCCGATGCCGCCGATACCGCCACCGATGCCGCCGATACCGCCGCCAATGCCGCCGATACCGCCGCCGATGCCGCCGCTAATGCCGCCGCCAATCCCGCCAATGCCACCGATGCCACCGCCGCCAATGCCGCCACCGCCGATGCTGCCGCCGCCGCTCGCCGAGGGAGGCAGGATATCGTACACAAATTCAGGCGTCAGAGAGCCATTGTTCAGCGGTCCGTAAGCTGGCGGACCGGGCATTTCCGCAATCTTTGCAGGTACAATGGCCGTGAAGGTCGTCTTGCCGGTGTTCGGGTTCGTGACGGTGACTACTTGATTGGGCGGCCGAGATTGCAGCGGAGGTCCGCGCAATGAGATTTGAGCCGAGCTGATGGAAGTTAGTAACAGAATGCCCAACACGAGAGCCACCCAGCGCCCTCGGGAGAAAGACGGCACGTACCGAATCATGGATTACTCCTTGGAAAAGACCGGCATTCAACTTCTTCCCCAGGCTGGCTTCCTATGGCCATGGTCGCTGCCCCAGCAACGTCTCTCACATCCCCATTCTGCTCCGGTTCAACCATTCTCTTCATCGAGGGGCGCTTCTCGGCCATCGGCAAAGTTGAAGCTAATATCAATTCTCGATTGAATACCGGCTCAAGTCAAGCAAAATCCAGCCAAAGCCCGCATCCCTTCCCAGTTTGTGCCACCAGGGAGGGAGGATTCGCGGACCGTGCAGTTTCTGGGGACTGGGAGGGCGGCTCGGCCTCCAGCAGAGGAGTTCGGATTTCTCCAGACGAGCAGGCAGCGATTTCTCTTACATGCGACAATTCCGCAAAAGACCCCTTGACACCATTTCGTGCGTTGTTATAAGGCCGCTACCTTTACTTTCACTGCCGAATAACAAGCGAACCGAACGGTGGGTTGCATTGCGCGCCTCCCGGCGGAAGGGTCCGGACCCGGGGGAACGGGGTTCTGGCGGGCAGGCGAAGCGCCTTCGTCATGGAGGAGATGGGGTTTATGCGAACAACGACCGGCAGGCTGGCGTTGCTGCTGACGATGGGGGTGGCGTTGGCGTTGGCACCGAAGGCGGTGCGGGCCCAGGATGCCGACACCAAGACGGCACCGACGGGGGCGCGGGCCCAGGATGCCGACATCAGGCAGGCGCCTCTATTGGTGCGGGCCCAGGATGCCGACACGGATGCACCCTCGGATCCGGAGATTCCGCTTCCGATAGGTCACCAGCACATGGAAAAAGGCGGATTCTATGCCGCGGGAGAGTTTCTGTTCTTCAGGCAAACGGACCCGCTCAAGAATCAAGTCATCGCCGTGCGCGGCCTTCTTGATTTCGATGGAAGCATCACTGCCGATCTGAACGGCACACTCGTCAATCCAAACACTGGGACGCCGGTCATCATCCCCGGCCAGGCCAAACCGGGCACCTTCATCGGCAGCATGGCGACCGCTTTGTCGGCGCAAGACGTGGGGCCAAGCTCCTATGAACCCGGCTGGCGTCTGACGCTTGGTTGGAAATTCGCCAGCGGGATCGCGCTCGACTTTAGCTGGATGTCGCTGGTTGAGAACAAGTACGCGGCGGTGGCGACGCTGGTTCCACCAAGCTTGAACCCGGGGCCGATTCTGGCCGACTCCTTTCTCTTTTCCCCGGTGTACAATTTTCCCAACGACTTCGCCGGGCCGCCGAACAAGCTCGCCATAGGCAACCCGAATGCGGCGTATGGCATCTGGAACGCTGCCAGCGTCATGAGCATTCAGTTCGTGCAACGCTTTACCGAGTATGACATCAATAGCCGCATCCCCATCTTCGAGACCGATTACTGCCGAACCTACGGACTTCTGGGCTTCCGGCATGTCGACATGTGGGAAAACTTCAGCTGGCGGACCGTTGCCGAGGACTTCAATGGACAGGCCGATCAGACCGACGTGGCCATCTACAACAACATCGTCTCCAACCAGATGTACGGCCCGACGATCGGCTTCGGGACCGAAATGTACTTGAGTCATGGTTTCTCCATCAGCGCGGATCTCCGCGAGGCGACCATGATCGACTTCGTTCGCGAAATCGCCAAGTACTACCGGGCCGACTTCGTGACGCAGAGCAAACGCTCGAAGAAGGACTACACCATCGTGCCGGAACTGGACGGCCAGTTCAACGTGTGGTGGTATCCGGCCTCCGGGATACAGGTGCGCGTCGGCTATGACCTGATGACCTTCTTCAACACGATTTCGTCACCCGATCCGGTGTCGTTCAATTACGGCGGTCTGGACCCGCAGTACAAAAGTACCTTCCGGTACTTTGACGGCTTCCAGGCTGGTATTGGCTTCATTTTCTAAGAACCCCAGAGTGTGAGCCGTCGGTAAGCTTGGTGGGCGGAGAAGAACGCGAGAGCACTCCCTCGCTTTTTCTCCGCCCAGTTTCTTTTTGGACCGTGCTAACACCTCTTTTGGGCTGCCTGGTCCGACTCAGACTGGAGAACCGCGTGGCTCCCAATTCTATGGGGCTTTCGCGGCTGCCGGACTGGGCGGACCGCAACTCCTTGCCAATTGCAAAGCTTCCGCTAGGGACTATAATGCCCACTTTGAATCCCGCTATCGAGCCCGACCGGGAAATCCTCTGCATTTCCGGCCGGTGGTTATTCTGACAAGGAGTTGTGCATGGCTGAGGAACGGTTCGAACCGCGCGAAATCAACTTTCGCCAATGGCTGCCCTGGACGCAGCTCTTTCGCGGTTTTTGGGTTGCGCTCGATCATAAGAAGCTCCTCCTGGCGGCGGCCGGCATCCTTGTCATGGCAATCGGTTGGTGGTTTCTGGCCTATGTCTCCTTCAATATTCGCAAGGCACCTGAATGGGGGAATGGCGACTACGGCAACGATGAGCATTGGCCCGAATTCCAAGAGGCGCGCCGGCAGTGGAACTTGTTCTATGAAGCGGCTGGGCCGAAACCGGAGATGGAAGATGCCAACGATCTCGCGAAGAGCGCAGACGAATTCAACGTCATGTTCCAGGAGTTCCCCAAGATCAACGCTGAGATCGACCAGGGTAAGAGTCGTGACCAGGTTAAGCAAGAATTAGAAGGTGCCATCGAGCGCGGCAAACTCGCGGAATTGGCGAAGACGGGGACAGAAACGGCCCAGCAAGAGATCGCAGCCGGTCGACGGGCCAAGATCGCCATGAAATGGTTCGAGGGCCGTCAAAAGCCTTATGGCAAGCTGCGCACCTTGCCCTGGTTCGAACCGCGGGGGCCGAACCCCTTCTTGCTGGTCAGCGGCAGGGCCGGCCAGCAGGATATACAAGGTGCTGCTCATACCGTGCCCTGGGAGAGCGGCCACTTCCTGGATTGGTTCATCCGGGACCAGGTGCCCGTGCTGATCGAGCCGTTGGTGAAATTCTTGCGTCCGGTCTTTTATCTCCTCAACCCCAATGCCGGGTTCAAAGATCGATTGTACTTCTTGCTGGTCATCATCTGGACCGTAGCAACCTGGGCAGTCTTTGGCGGGGCGATCACGCGCATCGCTGCCGTTGAAGTTGCCCGAAACGAGAAGATCGGCCTGGGTGAAGCATTGCGCTACACTCTGACCCGCTGGCGCTCGTACCTGTTTGCCTCCTTCGCTCCCCTCCTGGGCATCGCTGTTTTCGTCATCCTGCTGATGCTCTTTGGGTTGTTCAATCTTATCCCGATTTTCGCCGAATTCTGGGATGGCATCCTCTGGGGGGTTGTGCTGGGCCTTGGGCTCATCATGGCCATCGTGCTGATCGGCCTGGTCGGCTGGCCGATGATTCACGCTACCCTCGGCGCGGAGGGGAGCGACTCCTTCGACGCCTTGAGCCGGTGCTATAGCTATGTCCTTCAGAAGCCATGGAGCTACCTTTGGAATGTGATCGTCGCCTTGATTTACGGGGCGGTTATCGTGTTCTTTGTGGGCTTGATGGGCTCCTTGATGGTTTACTTGGGGAAATGGGGAGTTTCCCAGAATCCATTTAATGGCATTACCAATCGGGACCCCTCTTACCTCTTTGTCTATGCACCGACATCCTTCGGCTGGCGCGACCTTCTGCTCCAGGGGAGCAACGTTGCCGGGACGAGCGGCGTGCCGACCGACCTGGCTGTCCAGGACTACGTGAATGGCAACTTCCGGGGCTGGAACTACATCGGCGCCTTTCTGGTGGCCTGCTGGCTTTACCTGGTATTCTTGATGATCGTCGGATTCGGCTACAGCTACTTCTGGAGCGCCAGCACCATCATTTACCTGTTGATGCGTCGCAAGGTGGACGATACGGAGCTGGACGAGGTCTATCTCGAGGAAGAAGATACGGAAGAACCCTACAGCGCGCCGATTACGGCACCCTCCCCTGTAGGCCAGGCCGGGCCGGCCGCTGGCGCACCGCTACAAATGGTGGAACCGCCTTCCTTGCGGCCAAGTGGTTCGCCGGTTGCGCCGTCAGGTTCTGCAACTTCCTCCGCCGAGACATCCTCCCCCAATCCGGGCGACGGCAATGTCCCCTCCGGCGGAAGTGCAAGTCCTTGAGCTGCGTGCCTGACAGGTAAGCCTGTCAGCCGGTCTTCCGGCAAAGAAGGGAATTGTGTCGATGGCACGGCCGGTTATCCTGTTCAGCGGACAATGGGTAGATCTAACACTGGAGGAGTTGGCACAAAAGACGGCGGAATGGGGTTATCAGGGCATCGAATTGTGCTGCTGGGGCGATCACTTCGAGGTGCAGCGCGCCCTCAGCGAGGAGGGCTACTGCCAGGCCAAGCTTGATATGCTGTCCCGGTTGGAGCTGAGTGCTCACGTCCTGGCGAGCCATCGCGTGGGGCAGGCCGTCTGCGATCCGATTGACAGCCGGCACCAAGAGATTCTCCCGGATTACGTTTGGGGCGACGGGCAACCGGAGGAAGTGCAGCAGCGGGCCGTCGAAGAAATGATGGCGACCGTGCGCGCCGCCGAGAAACTCGGGGTCGGCATCGTTAGCGGATTCACCGGCTCCTCACTCTGGTCGTCGGTTGTAGGCTACCCTTCGCCAAGCGCGGCGCGTGTGGCCCTGGGGCTTCAGGACTTTGCCCGCAAATGGAACCCCATCCTCGACGTGTGCCGGGACTGCGGGGTCAAATTCGCCTTCGAAGTCCATCCCGGTCAAATCGCGTTTGATCTTTATTCTGCAGAGATGGCCCTCGACGCCTTGAACGGCCGCGAGGAGTTTGGTTTCACGTTCGATCCCAGTCATCTGTACTGGCAAGGCATCGATCCGGCGGAATTTCTTCATCGATTTCCCGAGCGTATCTTCCACGTCCATTTCAAAGATGCAGTGATCACGCTCAACGGCCGCAAAGGGCTGTTGAATTCCTATCTTCCCTCTGGAAACGCGCGCCGGGGCTGGGATTTCCGCTCCCCGGGGCGTGGGAGCATCGATTGGGAAGCGGTGATCCGCGCGCTGAATGCAATTGGCTACGAAGGCCCGTTATCGGTGGAATGGAAGGACGCGGGCATGGATCGGGAGTTTGGCGCCGAGGAGGCGTGCAAATTCGTGCGCCGCTTGAACTTCGAGCCCGGGCCCCATGTGGAGGACAGAGCCTTCCGCGAAGGATAGTCGTGGATCTGGCCGTTCGCGGGTCCCGAAATAAGAAGGACTACACGTCCAAATGACTACGGAGTGACAGCTTTATTCGCAGCCGGACTCTTGGCTGTAGGGAAAGTCTTCACCATGAATAGCGCGGAAACGGCCCAGCATGAAACTCTCAAACGGGAATGGACGGATCAGTACGTTTTGGTCCATCCTGAGCGCATCGAGCTGAAACGATTCGCGGGAATCGTGGGGCGCGTTGTCACCGTCAATTACAATAATAAAGCGATCATCGACTTTCAGGATGGAGGTTGGTACGACATCTCGGCTTCGACGGAGTACCTGACCAAGGTGGATCCGGCCGAGGGCAAGGCCAAGTATAATACCAAGGCCAACAGCGCACAGCCGATACCAGATAAGCAGGGTTAGTTCATCGTCGGCGCGTGCCGGCTGCGGACCGCGAGCGACAGGCCATGATTCTCCTGATCGATAACTACGATTCCTTCACGTACAACCTGGTGCAACGTCTCGGCGAAATTGACCCTGCCGTTGATTTACGGGTCTACCGCAACGACCAGGTCACACTGGAGCAGATCGAACAGCTCAGGCCGAGCCACATCATTGTCTCGCCCGGTCCATGCACGCCCCGCGAAGCCGGCATTTCCAACGAAGTCATCAAGCGCTTCGCACCCACGGTGCCGATCCTGGGGGTTTGCCTCGGCCATCAGTGCATCGGTCACGTCTTCGGGGGCGAAGTGCAGCGCAACTACCGGATCATGCATGGCAAGACGTCGCTCATCCATCATGACAGCCAGGGAGTTTTCCGCGGGTTGTCCAATCCCTTCGAAGCCACACGCTATCACAGCCTCGTGATTCGGCGTGAAACCTGGAACAATCCGGATTTCGTGGTGAGCGCCTGGACCCTCGAGGGAGAGATCATGGGCGTACGCCATCGGAGTTGGCCGCTACAGGGCGTGCAATTTCATCCCGAGAGCTTCTTGACGGTGGAAGGGCCGCAACTCCTGAGGAATTTCATTTCGTGATGGTGTGGGAGAATCTTGCTGCGAAATGGCCCCTAGACATGAACAATGCACTGACGTGACATGGAATTCCCAAGATCAGGTCTAAGAAAGCTTGGCGGGCATTCTATCCTAACCGGGATCCGCTTCCTCGAGTCTTGGGCGGATTCTTGGGACTCTCTATCGCGGGCAATCAGGGCCAAGGAGGTTGCCAGAATTGATGGTCGACAACTGCAGGTGATGTCGGGCGCAGTGTACAAGAGAGGAAATCTGCGATCTGCTTCAAACCAATATTGATCAACTTCCTGGGAGCCATCCATGGGCGTGAAGGACAAACCTCATTACACTTTGCGGGCCGCGACCTTGGCCAAATGGATCGAAAGCCAACCAGACAAATGGTGGTTCGTTGATGGGGACGCTCTACTCACTTCGATCCTTGACTTCCCATGTCCGAGCGATGAGCTTGCTCCCGCAATCCGCAAGATTGGTAAGGACTTGTTGCTTCAAGACAAGCACGTTGACTCGTCAGCACATGGGGAAGTCGTTGAGGGCGATCAACTCGATGAACTCTCCGACACGAACAACAAGCGACGCCAAAAGACTTTTCGATTATCTTGGATGGATTCGGACGAAGACTGGTTGTTGATCGAGGACGAGGCGATGGTCGCAAAGTAAACCCGCCTGACGGTTTTACCCTTATGGCGGCCATTCTCGGACTGCAATCTTTCCTGTGGCAAGGAGTTATTTTTGCCTCGTCCACCCATCAACCTGCACAACATGGTTCGGGCGCTTCTTCAACATACCTCTCCATTGCCCGAAGAGGCTGACTGCCCGATTCGACATTTTGACAGGTCTGCCAATATAGGTCTCTCTCTGATCAAGTATATCGACGACCACATTGACCCGAATGACATTTATCAGGCGGGCTACGATCGCCATCTTGGTCATCTGCGGCGAATGGCTCTTGCCGAGCTTATTGAGTCCTTCGAGCGCTTTCTGAAAGAGTTAGCTTCGCTCTGTGTCGATTTTCTAGCTCCTTACACCCTTGATGATCGATTTGACGAGTTTGTCCCAAGACGTAGCGAGCAGATTGCAGCCTTTGTGACCGCCGGTTCTATCGGCAGGGCGCTCTGCGAATCGGACACATGGATCAAGAACGAGTCCATCAATAGGAGGTTCCGCGCGCTTTTGAAGATGCCATTCGGCGCGGATTGGGAATTCCTATTCCCCAACCCCGTTCAGCCGCCAGAAGTCGAGCGAGCCCGGGCAGAAACTTTGGCAATCCTCTGGCAGATCCGTCATAACTTAGCTCATAACGTTGGCGTGATAACTCATTCGGATTCGATGAAGTTTCGTGTGCTGATTAAAGAAGGCGTTGCAGCCGAGCGAAGGTTGGCGCCGTCAATAGAGGATCTTCGGTACGTGAAAAGGTTCCTGTTTGAAACAGCGAGCCACACGAACGAGCGTGTGGGGACAAGGCTGGGAGAGGTACTCGGAAAGTTCCATGCAGATGACCCAGGCCTGTTTGACGCGCAGCTCAAAGCCAAAGAAATATCCCAGCGATTCGAATGGTCAATCAGCATCCACGGGCACGCGGGCCAATTGTGAAGCTTTGGCGATTCGACAATCCGCAGCAACGAACGTCCCGAGACCCCGGGTTCAAAACTCGGTTTTGGTAGAGATTTGCCCCGAGCTCCCGGTCTAAGCTGCGTTCAGCGATTTTTCGAAGATGACGAGGTTGTCGCCGCGGTCGGGATCCCAGCGGATGCCCACGATGTCGTAGCCCTGCGCGATCGCGAGGTGCAGCATGGGCTTGTGCTGATTGTGGCATTCGAAGCGGATGGATTCGTAATCGTTCTGCAGTGCCCAGCTGTGGACGGCTTCGATGAGCTGCGAAGCGATCCCCTGGCGGCGGTACGCGGTCAGGACGCCGTAGAACCAGGCGAAATAGACGGCGGGCTTCAACTCAAAGCCGAGAAAAAAACCTACTGGTTCTTCCCCAAGACGCGCGACCAATTGCAGTACATTATAGCGGCCCCGGAACCGGCGCCGGAAGGATTCAGCGTCCCGCGGGGGGCGAAACATTTGATTATATAATTTCGCGATGGCCGGCAGTTCCTCCGGCCCCACGCGTTCAATCGTGGCGTCTGCCATCTCCCCTCCGTATTTTCGCTAGCGCTCGGGACGATAGAGCGAGGCAATCAATTCATTCCACGAGGGCACGTTCAAGGTCGACAGGTTGGGCAGGTCTTCCAAATCGTTGTCCTCGGGCTCGGCGGGTGCCTGTTCTGCTTGCGGGATTGCTTTCCTGGTCCTGGGCGATTCCACGTCTTCACGTCCGACCCGCTTGTCACCTCTGCCACGTCCGCGGCCTCTGCGCGGCGGCCCCTCTTTCTTGTTCGGTTCCGATTCTTCCACCGGCGACAGTTCCAGAACTGGCGAGGCTTCCAAATCGGACTGCGGCTCGCTGCCCTGGTCTTCCTGTTCACGCGGCGTCTTGCCGCCTCGACGGCCGCGCCCCCGATTGGAGGGATGCTGGCCTCCGCGCCGGTCCCCTCTGCCGCGCTCGCCTCCTCCTTCACCCCCTCTTTCCCTGCCCCGGCGCTCCGGACTCCGAGATTGACGGGGTTGCCCTTCCTCCAAGGGAGGATGCTCCGGCCCTGAGTCGCGTTCGGGATGCGCCTTCTCCGAGGCAGGCGCCTCGTGTTTCGCTTCCGCCGGTTCCCGGATCGCTGGTTCAGGGCGCGCGGGCGCGGACGCTTCGCCCGCCGATGGTTGGGGCCCTGGTTTGCCTTGGTCTGACGATAGGCCCAGTTGCTCCGCGATGGCCTGCCAATGGTCTCTTTCCCGTGCTCGGTCCTGGTCATTCATGGTTTTTTTTCGCTGTGCCGTCGAAAGTTGACTACTCAACATACGGTATTCTAGCAGATCCAGAGAAGCTGTCCCACGCTGCCTGATCTGCAGCAAAGCGTATCCCTCCTTAGGTGTTTAGGATTTGTCGTTCGATCGCGATCCAACGGGGAGCGCGCGCACAGCAGGGAGAGAGCATGCAGTCTGTTTGCGCGCTCCCCGTTTGGTCTCGGTTCAAGATGGATTGGGCTTTGCGGGAGCGGCATGGCACCGCAACCCGCGTATTTCCGTTTGCCGGATTGGCGTTCGTGTCAGATAATGAGCGGAATTCTTCTTTCGGCCTGAATGGACGAAACCTTTTCGCATGGGATTGGAGTCTTTTATGCAACGACCGCAACTTTCTCTGCTCGGAATGTCAGCGATCTTGGCTGCAGCGCTGCTGACTTGTCCGAGCCGGGCGGCATCCAACTCTTCTGATTTTCGGCCCGATCCCAAGTCGGTGCAGCGTTATGGACCCGCTTACCGGTATCCGCAAGACGGTTGGATTGTCCTGCACATCGAGGGGAAGCCTTACGAGCGCGGCTACCAGCATGGCCGGCTTCTCGCCCCGGAGATCGCTGCGTTCTTGCGCTGTTCCGCGAACATGATCAGTCCCAGGGCGCCTTCCGAAGGTTGGAAGAATGCGCGCTCGTTGATCAACGCTCTCTTCGTGCGCCGCTATGAAAAGGAATACCTCGAAGAGATGCGCGGCATCGCGGACGGGGCCACTGCTGCGGGCGCTCGCTATGATGGTCGCCCCATCGACCTCGTCGACATCGTCGGCCTCAACGTTTGGCCCGAGATTGAGACTCTCGACTCCGCGTTGGAAGCTACCCCAACCGGCCTGGAGGGGATGCGCTTTCAGCATGCGCAGCCCCGCGCTGTACCCGCGCCGAAGCCCATGCATTGCAGTGCGTTTGCCGCGACCGGGCCGGCGACGGCCGACGGCAAGGTCGTCTTTGGCCACATCACGATGTTTGGTCTCTATCCTTCCTATTTCTACAACGTTTGGCTTGACGTGAAGCCGAGCCAGGGCCACCGGGTCTTCATTCAGTCCTATCCCGGGGGCATCCAGAGCGGCCTCGATTACTACATGAACGACGTGGGCATCCTGGTTGCCGAGACCACGATCGCCCAAACCCATTTCGAAATCAACGGCATGAGCGTGGCGTCACGCATCCGCCAGGCGCTGCAATATGCCGACAGCATTGACAAGGCGGTTGACATTCTCAAGACGGCTAACAACGGCCTGTACACGAATGAATGGCTACTAGCCGACGTCAAGACGAACGAAATTGCCATGTTTGAGCTGGGCACCGCGAAGAGCAGGCTCTATCGGAGCAGCAAGGACGACTGGTTCGGCGGCACGCGTGGCTTCTACTGGGGCTGCAACAACACCAAGGACCTCGATGTTCGTCTGGAGACGATTCCCGGGGTGCACGGGCGGCCGGCAAATATGGTCTTCTGCCCGTCCGATCGCGATCAGATGTGGCAGCAGCTTTTCGAGAAACACAAGGGCAAAATCGGCGTCGATTTTGGCAAAGAGGCGTTTACCACGCCGCCCATCGCCGCCTATCACTCTCTGGATGCCAAGTTCACAACCACGGATATGGCCAAGGAATTCAAGACATGGGCACTGTTCGGGCCTCCCCTGGGCCGGACCTGGCAGCCAACGAACGAAGAGCGGGGGCGGTTCCCCGAAATTCAGCCCCTGGTGAGCAATCCCTGGACGGTGTTGCATGGGGGAGCGCCGGCGCTCGAACGCGAAAGCGGGCCCTTGGCGGTCGACGTGCCTGAACCGATCCGCGACGCCGTGCACACGGCCATCCTGGAGGAAGAAAACAAGGCGATGCCCACCACACCTGTCTGGCACGGCACGATTCTGCCCAAGACCGACGCCGACATTTGGTTGGCCACGGCATTCGCCGATTACGAACGGCTTGTTGCCAATGAAGCCGCCATGCACGAGCGCGAAGAGGCCTCTGGTAACGAGAAGGCTGAATTTGCCAAGGGTGACCGCGAAAAACTGGCGAGCGCCCTCTTCGGGTACCGGGGAAGTTATCTTGCCAGTGCCCGGGCCTTTGCCGACGTGCCCTTGACAAAGACGGTCTCCGATCTAACGCGCAGCGAATGGTATCGCGTGGCCTCGGGCAAGGGTTTGTTGCTGCTGCACGAGCTGCGCCACCAGCTTGGGAATGCCGCGTTCGATAAGATGATGGACTCGTTCGGCCGAGAACACGCGGGGCAGCAAGTCAGCACCGCGGAGTTCCAGGCTCACGTCGAACGAGCTGCGGGCAAGCCCATGCAAGGTTTCTTCGACACCTGGTTACAGCAACCGGGATTGGCCAGGCTCGGTCTGGATAAGGTGAGCGTTGAAGAAGGAAGCGGGGAATACAAAGTTGGCGGAGAGATCCTGTGCAGCGGCCACTCTCCACAGACCAGTGTGCAGGTTACACTGGAGACGAGCGCCGGCGAAGAGACCAAGACCGTTGGTGTGCACGGGCCGCGCACGCCTTTCACCTTTACGACTCGAAACCGGCCCGAACGGCTCACGGTGGACAAGTATGGCCAAACAGCCAAGGCCAACGGCGGCGTTTTCTCCGTGTCGTCCTTCTACGGCGAGGTGGACAAGGCGCTGATCGTCTATGGCACGGCGGCCGAGCTCCCGACCAACCGCGAAGCGGCCAGGGAGTTGCAGCGCGCCATTCGCACGCGGCACTCGAATTTCACCGCGCCCATCAAGACCGATAAGGAAGTAACCGACCAGGACCTCAAATCGCACCATCTCCTGCTCATTGGCCGGCCGGACAGCAACCTGGTCGTGCAGCGCTTCCATGCTGCCCTGCCGATAGCGTTCGGCAGCCGGTCTTTCACCGTGCGTCATGAGACTTACGCGCATGCGCAGAGTGCGGTTTGTGCCGCCGCGGAGAACCCGTTGAACCCGCGTTACTCGCTCGTCGTCGTGGCCGGTCTCAGCCCCGAAGCAACACTACACGCAGCCCCGGCCTTGTTGACAAGGTCCGGAGGGCACGGGACGCCCGAAGTGTTGGTGCTACCCAACAAAATGCCGGTCCGCGCGCTGATCGTGCCCGCGCCCGAACTCGTGAAGGACTTAAACAACGGGAACAGCGTTACGAGCCGGAGAGACGCGACACCTTCAGGCGGCAGGTAACAGCCGGAAGCTGCCGAGCAAGAAAAAACGCGGATGAGGTGGATCAGCGTGCCTCGAGGCCGCGCCGATCTGCCGAATCCGCGTTTTCCTTCACTCGGTCGCCGCGGCAGTTCGCCGGTTGATTCAGGGCACGCGCAACGAATCGAAGATGCGCTGCAGCAGCGTCTCGGAGGAGATGTCCTCTGCTTCAGCTTCGTAGGTCAAGATGATGCGGTGGCGCAGCACGTCATAGCCGATCGACTTCACGTCCTGGGGAGTGACGTATCCCCGGCCATCCAGGAATGCCTGTCCTTTGGCCGCACGCGTAAGGAAGATGGTAGCGCGCGGGCTGGCACCGTATTGCACGAACGGGCCAATGTCCAGGCCCTGGTCGCCCGGCTGGCGCGTGGCGTGCACGACGTTCACAATGTAGTGCTTGATCTTGTCGTCGATGTAAATCTGATCGATGGCCCGGCGTAGGGCAAAAATATCCTCCGGAGCAAGCACCGGCGCCACAGTGAGAATGGGGTCGATGGCCGCCATGCGATTGAGGATTTCCAGCTCTTCGTCCTTGTTCGGATAGGTCAGTTTGAGCTTCAGCATGAAGCGATCGACCTGGGCCTCGGGTAGTGGATAGGTGCCCTCTTGCTCGATGGGATTCTGCGTGGCCAGGACGAGGAACGGCTGTTCGAGAGCGTAGCTCGTGTCGCCAATCGTGACTTGCTTTTCCTGCATCGCCTCGAGCAGAGCGCTCTGGACCTTGGCCGGTGCGCGGTTGATTTCATCCGCTAGCACCAGGTTTGCGAAGATCGGCCCCTTCTTGATGGAAAAATCGCCCGTCCTTGGATTATAAATCTGCGTGCCGATCACGTCCGCGGGCAGTAGGTCGGGCGTGAATTGGATGCGGTGAAAGCTGAGCTGCAAGCCCTGGGCGAGTGTGCGTACCGACAGCGTCTTGGCCAATCCCGGCAGACCTTCCAGCAAGATATGTCCGCCGGTGAGCAGGCCGAGCAACAGCCGGTCGATCATCGTGCGCTGGCCGACGATGATTTTTCCCATTTCCTGGTAAAGAGGATCGAGACGAGCGCGCAGGTCTTGGACGTGACGGTTGATTTCCTGAATGTCGACAGTCATGAAGTTCCTACTGCATTGGAGGCGAAGGCGCTGCCAAGAGGTGACAAGGGCTCCCTCTCTCTCCGCCCTATTATTGAGGTTCTCGGGGCGGTTGACAACTCGGAGGGCCAACTGCGGACCCTAATCCATTCTTCGGTCGAAAAGCGTAGTAGCTCAAGCTGGCAGTTTGAGCTAGGAGAAAATAGAAATCGGATTGGCAAAGTGAGACACTACCCAGAAATGGTCTGCGCGTGGATGCGTGCCGGAATATAATATCGAGCAATCCCGCGCAGCCCGCTTGTTGCTCGTGCGCCGGGCCGCCGTTTGGGGGAAGGGAGTAACCTTGTACGGACCTTTTATGGGCCAGCGAGATTCGGGCATGAACGATCACCGCCAAACTCCTGACGAACCGCAACCGCGTCACGATAAGGAATTTCAGGATTTTCATTATCACGACGATGAGGACGTCGCTGCGGGCGACGACCCGGAATACCGTCGGACCCGCCCTCCCGGCAGCAATCGCAGGCTCGCGCGCAAGCCGCCCCCGCGCCGCCCCTATTATGACGACTGAGTTTACTCTCTCGACCCGCTGAGCCGGTAAGCGAGGCCTTGACCTGCTTGCTCGCGGCGTTCGCGGAACGATCCTTTAACATCTGTTTCAGAGCTGGAGAACTTCATGCGTCCGAACCCGGTAAAGCGTACGCTCAAGGAAGGGCAGCCTTCGATTGGAACCTGGCTGTCGCTCGGCAGCATCACAGCAGCGCGGTTTCTCGCCCGGGCTGGCTTTGGCTGGTTGACGGTGGACATTGAACACAGCCTCGTCGATTGGGAAACGGCCACGCACATGTTTGCCAGCATCGCCGACGCCGGTTGCACCGCCCTGGCGCGCGTGCCGTCCAACCGTCACGACCACATCAAGCGCGTGCTCGATAACGGCTGCCACGGCATCGTTGTGCCCATGGTGAATAGCCGGGAAGATGCTCTTGCCGCCGTCGCCGCCGCCAAGTACCCGCCGGCCGGCAACCGGAGCGTCGGCGGCGGCGTGCACGCGCTCAATTTCGACGCCACGGCCAATGAATACTATGCTCGCGCCAATGACGAGATCCTGGTGGTGCTGCAATGTGAACATATCCAGGCGGTGGAGGATGCAGACGCCATTTTCTCGGTGCCGGGCATCGACGCGATCTTTGTCGGCCCGAACGACCTGGCCGCGAGCATGCGCAGCAAGGATGGCAAATCCGCCAGCGCCGAAGAGACCGCCCGCGTCATGAAACACATCCTGGACACCTGTCGCAAGCACAAGGTCCCCGCTGGGCTGCACTGCGGGAGTGCGGACGAAGCTGTGTATCGCATCGCGGAAGGTTGGCAGTTCATTGCCGTTGGCAGCGAGCTGCGCATGATGCTCAATGGTGTCGGCGAGGTGGTGCGCAAACTCGGCATCGAACACCTGAAGTCGGAGCTGGCAAAGTATTGAGGAGCCGGCCGGCTCAATGGGAGGGCGCCAAAGACACCTGTTCCGCGCGGATCGCCTGCGTCGATCGACGCCGCACAAAGTCAGCGTATTTCTCCCACGGCACCAGCGGCAGATAGAGGCAAATCATGTAGAGCGGAAACGGCCCAAGCTGCAGCAACACCCCTGTCCCCAGGTGAAACAAAACACCTACCCAGAGCGTGACCGTGCGTACACGCGGGATCATCACCAAAATCGGGAAACCCAGCTCAAATACCAGCGTGCTCCAGGTCATGAGCTGGATCAGCCCGGGCGATAGCGGCAACTGGGCGTAGGAAAAGCGCGTCCACGATAGATTGGCCAGCACGGAATACATGATCTGACCTTCGCGCCACTCGGCGCCGGCCACCTTGTAGATCCCGTTCAGGAAGTAGATGAGCGCTAGCTGGACGAAGAGCAACCGCAGGGGCCAGGGCGGAATATAGACTGGTCCCGGCTCCTTGGCGCGCCGTTGCCCAAAGCAGCTCTGCAGCGACCAAACCGCGGCGCACGGGCAGAGCATGAGGTAGAACAGCGTGATCGTGCGGACGTTGTCTCCGGAGTTGTGCAGGTAGTAATTGATGTTCATGACCGAGATGGAGAGGGCCCAGGCGATGATCGCGCTGACCCTGGTGAATGCTCCAACCAGCAAGAATGCGGCCGCGACGGCCCAAATGATGAAAACGCCTTGAAAAATGCGCGGATCCTCGACGCCCCGCAACAGTGACCACCGGTACCAGGTTCCTAGGCCGGGCCTGAAGACCTCGGGGCTGCCCAGGCTCGCGCGGCCAAAGAAGTCGTTGACCAGCGGCAAATAGGTTCCCAGGATGTCGTAGAGCAATACGGCCGCGACCCCGATACGCAGTGCCGCCAGCCGTTCCGCACGAACCGGCTGCGTCCACCAGGGGTAGCGGCTGAACGGCCAGGGAAGCCAGGGAGTGAGGCCCACGACTTTGGGTTCGTTCATCGCGAATTCATTCTTTCACTTTCAGGCCAAGGAACTGCCCGGACGCCGGGTCGCACATCTGCATTGGCAGCGAGCCGGGAGCGTTGTCTTCGTGTGGCAGCCAACGGGCCAGCGGCAGCTCGATTGGTCCATCCCATTTCAGGGGCTCTTGCCCGGGTTTGGGCGTGCGGTACAGCCGAATCAACAGGATCGCCTGCCTGGGCGGCGGCAATCCGGGATGCTCCGATTGGAAGCGCTCGACGCGCCAGCGCAAGTAAGCACGCATCGACTTCCATTGCCGGCGCACGCGATTTTCAACCGCCTCGCGCCAAAGGTCGGGATGCTTCCGCAGTGATTCCGGGTTCCACCCCCAAAAGATGAGACCCAGGCGAATTTCATAGTGAAAGAGACGATCAAAGCTGCCGGGTGCTCGGAAATAGTGCTGTGGGTCGCTCGGTTCAATGACCGAACCCAAACGCGCCGGTGGTGTCGAGCTGGCCGAAGCAGACGTGGATGAAACGCCGTCATCCCAGCGTAACTCGACCACTGGGAAGGTTGATTCCTTGGGAAAGGAGGGGGCGAAGAGCCACCAGGCCTGCGCCTGGCCCGTGGACTGTGACCAGCAATCAGTCACCTTGGCAACGCCTTCAAGCACATTCTGTACGGGCCCCTGCTCTTCCGGTCCCGGCGGCATGGCCCGCGAATCGGATAGTTCCCCCTCCTGGGCCTGTCCATGGGGAAAGAAGGCTATGAAATTCCCGGCCAGGAGAAAGCAGAGCTGCCAGACGACGAACAAGCCGAGCAGGACTTGCGGAATCGTAGGGTGCTGCGAGGGCCGAATGTCCATGACAATGTGCGCAAAAGCACCTCCTACCCACCGGCGCGAAGCGAGTCCGCTACGCAACTATAGGTCCAATAAAGCCTCTGTCCAGGGGGGGCATGGTGAACTCAGTCGATCGAGCGTTTTCGAGGTTAGACCAAGTATGTCGAGTAGGGGTCGACGTTTGCGCTCCGAATCCTTGACGCCCTCATCCGCGAATGAGACAATTCAACGCGCGCTGGGTCCGTTGTTCCCTCTCTCCCACTTTACAAACAGGAGGATGCCTGTATGGCCACTGCCACTTCCAGAAAAAGCCACGCGGTGAAGCCGCCCAAGGTCAAAGATCAGGCGCTTTTCATCGGCGGAAAATGGCTCGACAGCGTTTCGGGCAAGACTTTTCCGACTATCAACCCCGCCACCGGCGAGACGATTTGCCATGTCGCGGAAGGCGACAAGGCCGATATCGACCTGGCCGTCAAGGCGGCCCGGAAGGCTTTCGAGGAAGGCCCCTGGGCCAGGATGAACGCCTCGGAACGGGGCAGGCTGCTGCTCAAGCTTGCCGACCTGGTCGAGAAGAACCACGAAGAACTCGCTGCCCTGGAGTCCCTCGATAACGGCAAGCCCTACCGCGACTCCCTCGCGGCTGATTTGCCTTTGACCGTCAAATGCTATCGCTACTACGCCGGCTGGGCCGACAAGATCCAGGGCAAGACCATCCCTGTCGAGGGCAATTACTTCTGCTACACGCGGCACGAACCGGTCGGCGTCGTCGGCCAGATCATCCCCTGGAATTTCCCTCTCCTCATGCAAGCCTGGAAGTGGGGGCCGGCGCTGGCGGCGGGCTGCACGATTGTCCTGAAGCCCGCGGAGCAGACGCCGCTAACCGCTTTGCGCGTCGCCGCCCTGGCGCAGGACGCAGGCTTCCCGGACGGCGTCATCAACGTTGTCCCCGGCTACGGGCCCACAGCCGGCGCCGCGATCAGCAGCCACATGGACATCGACAAAGTAGCCTTCACGGGCGAGTACCTCACCGGCCAGATCGTCAGCGAAGCCGCTGCCAAGAGCAACTTGAAGCGCGTGAGCCTGGAGCTGGGCGGCAAGAGCCCAAACGTAGTCTTTGCGGACGCCGACCTCGACGCGGCAGTCGAAGGCGCGTACTTCGGCCTGTTCTTCAACCAGGGCCAATGCTGCTGTGCCGGCAGCCGGCTCTTTGTGGAAGAGAAGGTCCACGGCCAGCTCGTCGAAAAACTCGTCAAGAAAGCGAGGTCGCAAAAGGTCGGCGACCCCTTTGATCCCGAGACCACCCAGGGGCCGCAAATTTCCCAGGAGCAGTGCAACCGCGTTCTTGGTTTCATCGAATCAGGCCGCAAGGAAGGCGCCAAGCTACTGACCGGCGGCCATCGCGTCGGCGAGCAGGGCTACTTCATCGAGCCGACTGTGTTTGACGGCGTGACCGACAACATGAAGATCGCGCAGGAAGAGATCTTCGGACCGGTGATGAACATCCTCAAGTTCAAGGACGTCGACGAGGTCGTGCGCCGCGGCAACCAGACGTTCTTCGGCCTGGCGGCCGCTGTCTGGACCAGGGATATCGGCAAGGCCCATCGCCTGGCGAACAGCTTGCGGGCAGGCACGGTATGGGTGAATTGCTATGACGTCTTCGATGCCGCGGCTCCCTTCGGCGGCTTCAAGATGAGTGGCCATGGCCGGGAGCTGGGCGAGTACGCCCTGGAGTTGTACACCGAGGTCAAGACGGTCTACGTGAACCTGGCTTGAATTCGCATCTTCTGCTGCGGAAGCCTCAGACAATTGGGGCTTCCGCAGCGATCGATCACGCCTCTACCGCGACAAGGTTTTTGTCTTCGTTCTCAATCGTCTTCAGCGCTGGCCGCATGCGCAAGTAGACTCCATATCCCACCAGCCCCACGCCCCAACCGATGATGCGGTAGGCGAGCGAGGCAAGCACTCCGCTGGCTTCCGAGTAGCCGACGAGGGCATAAAGCTTTCCAAAGCTGTATTCGCCCAAACCCACGCCGCCCGGCGCGAGCGGCACCGCCTGGATGGCGAGCCCCACAGGGATGATTAGGAAATGCTCGGTGAGCGACGGAAGGTGCGCGGCCGTATCTGCGTCGCCGAACACCTTGGCGGAAAAGTAGAAAGACATGACGAAGCAAACGTGGCCGACGACCGACATGGCCAACGCCAGGAACATGGTCCACCCTTGCAAGCGGTACATCCACAGGGCCCGCCAGAGTTCGGCTGCCGCATGACCAATCCTCGAACCCTTTTCGAGACGCCGGGCGAAACGATCGGCGCGCCAGGCGGGCAGAACGCCAAGCAGGAGCCAGAATACAACACTCGCGACGACGATCACGACCGAGCAGATGACGATTAGCTGTAGATCCTTGTTTTGGGTGACGGCTTCGGCTCCGAATACCCAGAAGGCGCCGCCAAGGATCGCCACCAACCATATCAGCCCAAGCAGTCCCATCACCCGATCGATCAGCACAGTGGCGACTGCTACCGTGCGCCTGCTCTGCTCGCGAGCAATGGCATATGCCTTGACGATGTCGCCACCAATGGAGCCGGGCAAAAATGAACTCAGGAAGAAGCCGACCAGGCCCAGTCGAAATGCACTGGCGAGCGTGAACGATAACTTTTGAGCCAGCACCAGGAGGTACCAGCGGTAAAAGGTGAGGAGAAGGCCGAGGCCAAAAATGACAATCGCCGCCAGAAGAGGGACCAGGTGCAGCGGCTTGGTGATTGTGTCGGCAATCCCAGGGCTGCCATTGGCCGAGGGCGACCAGTTCCGCCAGATCACAAAGGCAAGCAGAGCGATGCCGACGCCGTATTTGCCCAGACTGAAAAGAAGCTGCCGTTTCGTCACGGACTTACCTTTTCTCAAATCGACAACATATTGACCCTGCCGCCAAACAATCGAGAGTGCATTTTGCGAAATCAATGCTCCCCTGTCCAGTTGGGATTGCCGATCGAGCATGCGTCCCGCCGTGCCGGTAGCGGTTGACAGTCCCTGGAGGTCGCGATAGTTTAAGCTTTCTGGGGCAGCCGTGCCCTCGTCAGGGGGATTAGCTCAGCTGGGAGAGCGCTTGAATGGCATTCAAGAGGTCAGGGGTTCAAATCCCCTATCCTCCACTTTTTCAATCCTTTAGCCGAACGTGAGTTAGCGTACCTTTCTGCATCGCATAATGCGGCCCGAAACCAGTAGAATCGCGGTATACATCCGCGATGAGGGAGCCGCATGTCCTTACAATTCTTTGCACCATCATTTCGCAGGGACTCGCGGAGTGGTCAGGCCATTATGGCGTTGCTAGATGGAGAACTGTCGACAGTCTCTGCGCAAAAAAGTGGGATAGCGACCGATTAGATACAAAACGCTAGGGGGCGCAGAATGTCGAAAGGAAAGCTGCGGCTCGCTGGAATCGAGCTTTACTTCAATGAACTTGATGCGGCAAAGCGCTTCAATCAAGACACGCTTGGCCTCACCGTTCGTGACGAAGAACCCGGCCATCACGTTCAGTTCGACGGTGGTGCGGCGTTTATATGCCTCGAGCGGAAGGGAGTAGAGTCCTATCCTTCTGACGACAAAGCCGTGGTCTTTTTCGAGGTAGCCGATCTTCAAGCAACTGTGGAGGTAGTTGGACGTGATCGCTTTGTTCAGTTGAGCGAGGATGCGTCAGGTCATATCGCGTGGGCCGTGCTGCACGATCCCGAAGGAGATAACGTATTGCTGCTCCAGTCCAAGTAGAGTCGCATTTTCAACCGGGTTCTGTCAGATGCTATAGTCCGAAGCAAAAACGCGAACCTTGCGGGGAAACACGTACACCATGTCGCCGGTCTTCAAATCCAGGTCGGAGTAAGTAGACGGGCTGAGATCGACGTTGAGCACATCTCCCAGGTTCGTCGTCAAGAGCTGAACCTTGGCCACTGACCCCGCCGGGCTGATATGAACCACGCGGGCCTCTAGGCTCGGCACGCCGTTGGGCGAATGGCTAATTTCCAATTCGTGCGGGCGAATGAACACGGTTGCCGGCCGGACGTGATCCTGGGGGTAATCCGGGCATGCTAACTCCATGTTCGCCCAGAAAGCCCGGCCCCTCTGCACGCGAGCAGCAAAAGCGTTGACATTGCCCAGGAAGCGCATCACGAAAGCGTTGGCGGGATGCTCGAATACCTCCATCGGCGCGCCTGCCTGCTCGACCCGGCCGGCTTGCATCACCACGACCTTGTCCGCAACCTCAAACGCTTCATCCTGATCGTGCGTGACAAAAATGCTGGTCACGTGCAGGTCGCCGTGCAATCGGCGCAGCCAGTGACGTAACTCCTGGCGGACTTTGGCGTCGAGAGCGCCGAATGGCTCGTCCAGCAAGAGTACTTTCGGCTGAGGCGCCAGTGCTCGCGCCAACGCCACGCGCTGACGCTGGCCGCCGGAGAGCTGCGAGGGGTAGCGTTTTTCCAGTCCCCCCAGTTGAATAAGGTTCAGCAGCTCTGCCACGCGCTCGTTGACGTTGGCCCGGGTCCAGCGGCGCACGCGCAAACCGAAAGCGATGTTCTCGAACACCGTCATGTGCCGAAAGAGGGCATAATGCTGGAATACAAAGCCGACATTGCGGTCGCGGGCCGAGCGGCGCGTGGCATCCTCGTCCTGGTAATGGATCGTTCCTTCATCCGGTTCCTCAAGGCCGGCAATGATACGCAACAGGGTTGTCTTGCCGGAACCGGAGGGGCCCAGGAGCGCCAGCAAGGAACCGCTCGGGATCTCCACGCTTACGTTATCCAGCGCACGGTAGGTCCCAAAGCGCTTGGATACATGCTTGACCGTAATACTCATAGTTGCTTTTCCAGGTCAGTAAGGCAATGAGTGGTGGAATCTATATCACCGTGCTTGATTCGGCAGCGTCGTAGGACAGATTTCCCAATCTGTCCGGTCAGGTTGGAAACCTGACCTACTGCCGAATCCCGCACGGTCATTTAGCAGGCTGAATGCCCCAACGAGGGTCGCACTTTCCGTGGCTTCTTCTGGTTGTCGGCGACTCTGGCGCTCCAGGCACAGCTTGACGACCAGTGTCACTAGGGCAAGGAGCGTGAGCACTGAGGCCACGGCAAACGAACCCGACAAATTGTATTCTTGAAAGAGTTTCTCCACCCGCAACGGCATCGTATCGGTCTGACCGGCGATGTGGCCGGAGACGACGTACACGGCCCCGAATTCCCCCATCGCGCGCGCGTTACACAGAATCACGCCATAGAGCATGCCCCACTTGATATTGGGCAGCGTAATGCGCCAAAACATCTGCCAACCGTTGGCGCCGAGGCTGAGAGCCGCGATTTCTTCGTCGGCGCCGACAGCCTCCATGAGCGGGATCAATTCGCGAGCCACGAACGGCAGGGTGACAAAGCAGGTGACCAGGATGAGCCCCGGCAGTGCAAAAACGATCTTGATGCCATGATCGCGCAGCCAGGGACCGAGCGTGCCCTGCAGGCCGAAGATCAAGATGAACATCAAGCCGACCACGACGGGCGAGATCGAAAACGGCAGGTCGGTCAGCGCTTTCAGGATCGTCCGGCCGGGAAAGCGAAAGCGCGCGATGGCCCAGGCGGCCGCTACGCCGAATACGACGTTGGCTGCCACTGCGATTGGCGCCACGGTGAGCGTAAGGAAGATGGAGTGACGCGTGTCGGAGTCAGCGACCAGGCTTCGCCAGTAGGTGTCAAGGCCGCCGGCAAGGGCATGGTAGAACACGTTGGCCACGGGCACGATCACCAGCAGGCCCATGACCGTTACAGCCAGCAGAATCAGCGTCCATTTTACGAACCAGGGGTCCTCGGGACGCCGATGCACCCGTGCTGGCGCCGCCGGGCGAATCGATTCAGGCTTCATGGCTCTTGCTCCAGCGTTCCAGCAGATTGACGGCGACTAGAAGCGCAAAGGAGATCAACAGCAGAACAACCGCGATGGCGGTCGCCTCGCTGTAGGAAAACTCCTCCAGGCGCTCGACGATGAGAACCGGCGCGATCTCAGTCTTGAAAGGCATATTTCCAGATACGAATACTACCGATCCATATTCGCCCAGAGCGCGGGCGAAGGCCAGGGCGAAGCCAGTCAGGAAGGCGGGGTAGAGGGAGGGCAGCAGCACGCGCAGAAAGTTCTGCCAGCGATTGGCCCCGAGCAACGCGGCAGCCTCTTCCACATCCGCATCCAGGGTTTCCAGAACCGGCTGGACCGTGCGCACGACAAAGGGCAAACCGATGAAGGTGAGCACCAGGACAATGGCGAGTCTCGTATAGGCGCCCTCGATGCCCAGGGGCACTAGAAATCGACCGAGCCAGCCATTGGCCACGTACAGGTTGGAGTAGACCAGGCCGGCCACCGCCGTGGGCAGGGCGAACGGCAAGTCGACCAGGGAGTCGAAAAGTCGTTTGCCGGGGAATTCGTAACGCACCAGCACCCAGGCGATCAGGCCGCCCAATAGGACGTTGATCAGCGCCGCCGCCAGCGAAGCGCCGAAGGTCAAGCTGTACGCCGCGCGCGCGCGGTCGGTCCACACCGCTGCGAGGAACTGCGACGGGGACAATGTCGCAGCCTTGGCGAAACAGGCGGCCAAGGGAATGAGCACCAATACGCTGAGATAGAGGACACTATATCCCAGGCTCAGGTGAAAACCGGGAAGCAGCCGTCGATTTCCCGTCGCCAATGGGTTCAAGCCTCAAACGGCCAAGGCGCGTCCACGGCGGACACGCGGTATTCTTCATGGAGCCTGCGGCTGGTAGATGCTGTCGAACACGGCTCCGTCGGCGAAGAATTTCTGTTGTGCTTCGTTCCAGCCTTTGGCGATTGTCGTGATCGGGAACAGCTCGATGTCCGTCAAATCAGCCGCGTAGCGTTTGCGAAGCTCGTCGCTGATTGGCCGATAATGATGCTCGGCGATGATCTGCTGCGCGTCGTCCGTGTAAAGAAACTGCAAATAGGCCTCGGCGGCGCTGCGCGTGCCCTTGCGGTCCACGTTGCCATCAACCACGGCAACATACGGTTCGGCCTTGATGCTGAGCGGCGGGTAGACGATTTCCAGCGCGCCGGCCGCTTCGGCCACTTCCAGATGGGCCTCATTCTCCCACGCCAGGTGAACATCCCCGATCTTTTTCTGGGCAAATGTCGTGGTCGAACCGCGGGCTCCTGAATCCAGAACGGGCGCATGCCGGTAAAGTTTCGTAACGTAGTCCCGAGCTTCGGCCTCCGACCCTCCGCGCCAAATGACCGACCCCCAGGCCGCCAGAAAGCTGAGTTTGCCGTTGCCTGAAGTCTTCGGGTTGGGCGTCACGAGTTCAATGCCAGGCTTCACGAGGTCCGGCCAGTCCTTGATGCCCTTGGGGTTCCCCTTGCGCACGACAAAAACAAGCGTGGAATAGTAAGGCAAGGAACGATTCGGCAAATGATCTACCCAGCCGTCCTTGAGAAGACCTTTCTGCCGGATGGCGTCGGTGTCGGAAAACAGAGCCAGGGTCACGACGTCGGCTTCCAGGCCGTCGATGACCGCTCGCGCCTGTGTGGCGGATCCCCCGTGCGATTGCTTGATGCTTAGCCGCGTACCGGTTTGCTGTTGATAGACCTCGACAAATCGGCTATTGAGCGCCCGCCACAATTCTCGAGTCGGGTCGTAGGACACATTGAGCAATTCCACGGAATTCTCGGCGGGGCCGCCGCAGCCGGAACTGAAAAGAGTCAAGAAAGCCAGGGCGCTCACCAGACTAAGTTGCTTGACCGAGGTACTCAACATGCGTCATCCCCGGGACAGAGTTTTCGTTCGTGTTCCGACAAATCGACGCACTCCGTTGCCCGCGGCACAGCCAACGTCGCGTACTTTCACCCCTTGGGAGTGGTGACCTTAGAACGCGGTCTCGTCAACCACTTCGCCCTCGGCCCGCGTTACCAGCCGAGCCAGAATACGAATGTCGATGTTCTGGGCAATGAAGTGAACTGAGCCATCTGCAAACAGGAAGTTGGCGCCGCCTGCGTGAAAAGCGTAAATAGCGCCATTGCCATTCGTGCCAAAGTAGGGATCCGGATAAGTCGTAAGTACTTCGCCGTTGGCGCAGTTCAATGGGCACGGTCCCGGCGAGCTAACGCCGTCCGTGGTCAGGCCGTTCAGGGTGATGTCCGATGCCGGGCGCGACCAACCGCCGCCGTTGGTATAGGTGGTGGGCGGCGTGCTGATGGCTTGCCCGAGCCGGTAGACATTCGGCCGGCCGGCGGATTCCGTCACGGCGATGGTGTTGGACAGCCCGTCGAGGCAATCCGCGAACCTGGACGGCGTGTTTTTGGGCAAAAAGCCCTGCCCGGCCACATCGACCAACCCGATCGTAACGAGCCGCGGATCGACGCCGTTCAGTGCCGCGTAATCTCCGTCGGCCACGATCGGCGTCCAGGGACTCACGGACGGATCCGCGTCCAGGCTGCGCCCCGTGGGACTGGAGGGGCATTGCACTACCTTCAGCGGCACACTGGTCACCGGCCGATTCACCGGGGTTTGCCAGCCGAACTGGAAGTTGTACCCGGCGTAAAGATTGTCCTGTTCGATGTAGGGCAAGGCAAAGATCAACCAGCCCTGACGCGGCGAAGTTGTACTATTGGATGCCGGTCGATTGGAAACCGGTAGATAGCCGTAGGTGCCATGATAGTTATGGATGGCGAGACCGAGTTGCTTCAGATTGTTCGCGCAGGATATCCGGCTGGCAGCTTCACGCGCCTTTTGCACGGCCGGCAACAACAGGCCAACCAGGATGGCGATGATCGCAATCACCACCAGGAGCTCGATGAGTGTGAAAGCATGGCGAGGTTTCTTGGCGAACTCTTTCATGGGTAATCTTTGCCTTTCAAATAAAGATAGAGTAACAAAACCAATCTCTATTCATGGATTGAGTTTCAACGCGGGCAGTTCGTTCGTGGTCGGTTCGACGCGAACGCGAAGATTCGACGTGGTCGGGTTGGCATAGCGGCCGGACACGAGATTGACCGGCGGCCCCGTGTCGGAATCCTTCGGCGGTTTGAATTTTTGTACGGTCACGAAGTACTCCCCCACCGGAGCACCGTCCTCGCTGTCGTAGGTTGATAGCCAGAACGTACCATCTGGCTCGGCCTGGGCGTGCGGATGAAGTTTACCCTGTTCGGCTTTATTCACAGGATGAAGGGTCACGAAAGCATGCGGCAACGGCTCGCCGTTCAGGAGCACGCGACCGTGAACGGGAAACACGGGCGTGCGCGGGTCGGTTTTCGAGCAGCCAACAGCCGGCATACACAGGACCAGGACGAGCAAGGCCAGAACTCGGCAAGAATTTCCCGAGCTCCATTCCCGGGAAGAACATTTATGCATATAAATACTCTCCTCAAAATAGCCTATCATTCGTGAGCAGGCTCGTCTTGGCGGGGCGCGCAGGCTCTCAGATAGCAAAACGGGTCAAGGTGATTGGCGTTTTGTCGGGTCGCCTTCCTCCAGCCGAGACAGCTCGGCAGGACGACCAATGAGAGTGCATGCCGACTTCGTAGGGGCAGCGGTTATCTCGCAGCCACCGACGAGATCTGGTGGGCGTGGAAAAGCAAACGCCGTGCCACGGATGGAAAGGGCCCGATTCGGCGGAATTGCCACAATTTTCGCCCGCCAACCATCAGCACGCTTGCACGTGCCATCATATATGCTAAATTATCCGTTATTGATACTGGATATGCCATCATATGTAACGGCAGGTCCCTATGAAGCGCTTCAGCCCCCTGCTCCTGGACATCTGGCGTGAAGTTTGTCGCCATATCGAGATCGGCGAATCGGTTGAGCGCCTTGCGCCGATCCTGGCCCGCCACTTGCCGGTCGATCTGATTCTGGTACGCCGGCTCGATACGCCACGTGCGTCCCTGGAGACCGTGGCCACCGGGCTGTGTCACAGCGAACCGCCGGCCCTGCGTTCCCGCACTGAATGCAACGCAGATGCCCTTGAGCGAATTCTCGGCTGGGTCGAGAAGAAAGACGTGGTGCGCGGGTCGGCTCGAAGAATCAATCATGAGCTTCCGGGGCTTTTGCCTGATGGCGTGGAGGGCGATGTGCTCGCGGGTCCGTTGACGAGCGAGGAGGGCTCCACCGGCGTCCTGATTCTCCTGACGCGTCCGCCAAGGCAATTCCGTGCCGAGCACGAAGACCTGCCGCGCGCTCTGCTGGAGCCGTTCGCAGTAGCTCTGGAAAATGACCGCCGCGTGCGCGAGTTAACTTCTTTGCGCGAGGCGCTCGAAGCCGACAAACAAACGCTGCTGTCGCGCTTGGGCCGCAATGACATCAGCGACTCGATCATCGGCGCCGAGACAGGCCTGCGCCCCGTGATGGAGCACATCGATTTGGTCGCGCGCTCGGACGCTCCGGTCCTGGTGTTAGGTGAAACAGGATCTGGAAAAGAGGTTGTGGCCCGCGCCATCCACTCGCGCTCGCGCCGTGCCGCCGGGCCCTTCTTGCGGGTCAACTGCGGCGCCATTCCGCCCGAGCTGGTCGATTCAGAACTATTCGGCCACGAAAAGGGCAGTTTTACCGGAGCCGTCGGCATCCGCAAGGGTTGGTTCGAGCGCGCCGACGGCGGCACGCTTTTCCTGGACGAATGCGGCGAATTGCCCCTGGCAGCCCAGGTCCGGCTGCTGCGGATTTTGCAAGACGGCACCTTCGAGCGCGTGGGCGGCGAAAAACAATTGAGCGTCGACGTTCGGATTGTGGCGGCTACTCATCGCGACCTGCACGCGCTGGTGGCGTCCGGCCGTTTTCGCGAAGATTTGTGGTACCGGATCGCCGTCTTCCCCATTCGCCTGCCGCCGCTGCGCGATCGCAAGGACGACATTCCCTCGCTCGCCGCGCACCTCTCGCTGCGCGCCGCCAAGAGACTGGGAACACTTCCCCTTGTCCCTTCGCCCGAGGATATCAATCTCCTGATCGCTTATCCCTAGCCGGGCAACGTCCGCGAGTTGGCAGCCGTCATTGAACGTGCGGCCATTCTGGGAGAGGGGAAGCGCCTGGAGGTAGCGCAAGCATTGGGCGGAGCCACGCCGCCTCTGATGAAAGCAGTGATCAGCCCATCGGCCAAGCCGGCGCGTTCCGAAGAACCGGCGGAGTTTCTCACACTGGACGCCGCCATGTCCCGGCACATCGCAGCCGCTCTGGAGCGGACGCGTGGCCGAATCGAGGGCCCTTACGGCGCAGCAGCGATCTTGGACATCAATCCGCACACGCTCCGCGCGCGCATGCGCAAACTACAACTCGACTGGCAGCGCTTTCGTACCCAGGCCAGGCTACGGATGTGAATGCCAGCTCAGGCATGTAGGACAAGCTGTCAGCTTGTCCTACAGTTGTCGGCATGCGCAAAGTACAATTCGGGCGACGCTGGCGAATTCATACGCTCTTCACCCCGGCCCGACAGTATGATTAGGGAGACGCCTAGCCAAGATCACCGTGCTTGATTCAGCAGCGGTGTAGGACAGATTTCCTAATCTGTCCGGTCAGGTTGGAAACCTGACCCACTGCCGAATCCCGCACCGTCTTTAGTGCCAAGAGCAAGGAGAACCCGTGATCGCAGCAACCAGATACCTACGTCGCGACCCCGCGGAGATCGAGCCCTGGAAAGAGACGTGCGGACAGATCCGCTGCTTGATCGAAGAGAAGGACGGTGCCGCCGGCGAGGTACACCGCGTCGAGATCCAGGATGCCAAGTTACACTACCACGAACGAACCGACGAGTTTTATTACGTAATCGCCGGCCAGGGCACAATGCTGCTCGACGACGAGGAGATCGAGTTGCATCAGGGCGTGGTCGTCTACATCCCGCGCGGGGTGAAGCACAAGGCCCGAGGGAACCTGACCGTTCTGACTATTTGCATTCCGCGCGGAGTCTTGGGCGACGTGCACGAACTGGAATAGCGGGGGTTTCGACGCCAGAAGCAATTAGCGCGTCGCATTTGAGGTCGCGAGCTTACTGGCTCAGGTTTTCGAGGTGGTGGTGAAGCAATCCGGCCACGTCGGCTGCCGTCTGGAAGCGGTCGGCTGGGTTCTTGGCGTGCAGGACTTCCACGATCTCGACCAGCTCGTTGGGGATGGCGGCGTCGATTTCCTTGAGGGGGCGGGCCTTGCCGTCGCAGATGCAACGCAGGATGGCCATGGTGTTTTCGCCCTCGAATGGCGGCCTGCCGGCGCACATGGCGTACAGCACGCTGCCCAGGCTGAACAGGTCCGCACGATGGTCCGCCGGCTCGCCGTTGATTTGTTCCGGCGCCATGTATTGCGGCGTACCCGCCATGGCGCCCTCTCTCGTCAGACTTGTATCATCCACCGCCCGCGCGAGGCCGAAGTCGGTGATCTTCGCGCGACCCCCTTCATCAAGAAGGATGTTCGCTGGCTTGATGTCGCGGTGAATCAGTCGCTGTGCATGTGCGGCCGCGAGTCCGGCTGCCACTTGAGAGCCGATGCGCAAGATGTCCACATGACCCAGCGGCGGTCCCTGCTCGATGCGTTCTTGTAGGGATAGGCCGGGCACATATTCCATGACCAGGTAGGGCAACCCTTCTGCCTCGGCGACGGCATGGACCGCGACGACATTTTCATGATTGACTGCCGCGACCGCCTGTGCCTCGCGGGCAAAGCGCTTGCGGCTCAAAGGTTTCAAAGCCAGTTCGGGCGCCAGCACCTTGATCGCCGCCAGGCGGCGCAATTTCGGGTCGAACGCCTTGAGTACGACTCCCATGCCGCCCCGGCCGATGAAGTCGATGACTTCATATTCCCCGAGGCGATTCGGCAGTCTGCGCGGCTGCGCGTCGGCCTTCGGCCCGTCCGCTCCGCTCGACAAGGCGTCCCGCAAAGAGACGCCGCCGGAGTGGCCAGCAGGAGTACCTGCGAGCGCCTCTCTGTTCGGGCCCAGCACGGTTGGCTGCTCGGCCTGCGGTGACTCGGGGTCCAATTGGTGCAGGCTCTCGCGAATACGCAGATTGTCCCGGCTCGCTTCGATACTGAGGTTGACCAGCTCCTGGGAAGCGCTCGCAAAGAGGGTAGCGTAGCTCGCACAAGGGCCGATCTCGACATGCAACAGTGCAGCAAATTCCGCCATTTCCTCGTGCAGCGGCTCGAGGAACGCGCCGAGTTGTTGCTCGTTCATGCCGTAACGCTGGGCCGCCATCTCGAGAATCTCGCCGTGGCTTCCACGGGCGCAGTCCAGGGCTTGCAGGTTCGCGATCTTCGTCGCAAAATGCAGCAGCCAGGCGCGCTCCGCCACATGCGGACCGATCCGCGCTGCCCGCTCCGGATGGTGGTGATAGCAAATGGCCTGGGTCAGCTCTTGCGGCAAATGCCAGCGGTCCAGCACGTAGGCGCTGATCTCGGCATGATGCAATCCAAAGAGCTGTTCCTCCGCCTCGCATGGTTCGCGATCCAGTATTGGGGGCGCCGCCAACAATTGCGCATACTGCTCCGGATAGGACTGCTGCAACACCAGCACGCCCACGTCGCAGAGCAATCCCGCCACCAGGTCGTCTTGCGGCTCGGGCCTGCCTGTCCGGACAGCCAGCGCGCGGGCGACCAGCGCCATAGCCACCGATGACCTGCCGTAATCTTGCCTGGAGCTGCCCGCGCCCGCCTGGTTCAACAGTGCCGGTAAAGACAGGCTGAGGATCAAGGAGCGCAGCGGCTTGAGGCCGAGCAGCTTGAGCGCTCGATCGATCGAGGTGACCGACCGTGGCAAGCCGAACATCGCGGAGTTCACTGTTTGCAGGACTTTCCCGCATAATGCCGGGTCCTGGCTGATCAACTTGCCAAGGTCCGCGATGCTGCACTCGGGTTGACTGGCTTTTTGGAGGACTTGCAGGACCATTGCTGGCGGGGAAGGCAGGTGCGGATTGGCCGCCAATCGGGCCAGCAGTGCTTCCTTTTCCGGGCTTCTTTTCAGCGGTTGGGATAGATCGATCCGCGTGCGCTCTTCCTCAAGGGCAACGGGCGTGGGCGCACCTTGTGGCCGTGGGAGATGCTCGATTGTAGAAATGGCCTCACCCATGGGAATTCCTTCGCAGGCGCGCTCCGGCAGCCAGCATGGTTTTTCTGGCCAAGGATGAGCAAGTCTGGCTTACTTCTCATGGCCAGTCAAAGAACGGGCCGGCCGGAGGGCCAGTCCAGGCGATTGGCCAAAGTGCTGAGAGCCCAGGAGATGGCCTGGGCGGAAAGTTTTGTTCAGGCGGGAACAGAGGGGAGGTGAGGACGAGGTCAACGCGGAGGAATACCCTTTTCATATTGAAACGATACAAAGAATCTCCGGTTTTGCAGAGGAGTTTGCCTTATGCCGCAACGGATCATCGAGGGGATCGAAGAGCTGCGCGGGCTGGTCGGCCAGGAAGTCGCGGTTGGCGATTGGTTCACAATCACGCAGGCGCAAATCAACGCCTTTGCGGACGTCACCCATGACCGCCAGTGGATTCACATCGACCCGGAACGGGCCCAACGCGATTCGCCGTTCAATACGACTGTTGCCCACGGGTTCCTGACGTTGTCTCTTCTCAGCCACCTTCACGGGCAGGCGGTGCAGATTCGGGGCAACGTCCGCATGGCCATCAACTACGGCCTCAATCGAGTCCGGTTCACGTCCGCCGTCCCCTCTGCATCCCGTATTCGAACGCGGAGTGTGCTCCAGGGACTGGAAGAGATTTCAGGCGGCGTACACCTTGTGTGGGCTATTACCGTGGAGATCGAAGGAACGCCCAAGCCGGCCCTGGTGGCGGAATGGCTGGTGCGGTTGTACTGGTGACTGACACTTCCGTTCATGGAAGATACACGCGCCCCGCACCAAGAATATTGTCCGCACACAATATATGCTCGAGCAGCTTCTCCACGACCCGTTCAAGATAAGCGACGTCGTGGTAAACGCGGTCCGGTGTCGAAAGTGTGAAAACGGGCAAGCTGATGGCAGACCCTTCGCGTCGCAACGTCACTTCCAGCGAGTCCTCAGAGTCCGCATTGCGATTACCGGTCAGCAAGTAATGGCTGTGTTCTTGGCAAAAGCGCCAAACCACTGCATCGCTGACCACCGGCTCCGGGCCTACCTGGCGAAGTGTTTGAAAAGTAACATCTAGCGCGATAGTAAGTTCGTGCCATGCGGCGCTCTGTAATCGCGCTCTGATCACAGCTACATGGCCTTCGACGTTCGCGTCAATGAGGATGACGGGCACCGTTCTTCTCCGCCAACCTTTGCTTCATTTTCTCCTTCAGCCGGTTGACGCGCTGCTCCGTGGTCAGATTCTCAGCGCTCTCGGCGAAAATTCCACCCCGGGCACGCTGGGCATCTCTGCCTCGCCTGTGAAATGCTTCGACGCGGTCATCACGTTCGATCAGCTCGTCCTGGTGGTCCTTGACGTATTCGACGACAGCCTCGAATTGCGAGCGAGTCAGGCTAGGCATAGCTTGGTGGAGAAATTCGAAGTCGTAGCCGCGGCGTAGATAGTAGAACACATCCAGGACTGTCAACCGCTGTCCCTCGATCTGTGGACCCCGGCCAATGTCCACGATCCGAACCGTGTTACCTTGCATGGCAGCCATCCCTCAGACGACGGATATCGATGGCCTCATTTTATCCTAAGATTGCGCTCGCCGCGAGAATTTGGGTCCCTGTAGCCGAGTCTTCGACGTTACAACGCTCGCGTGGAACCACCGTTGGAGCTTGGCCAACCCTGCGGTTTCTGTGCCGTCCGCCCCAGCCATCCACCACGGTGGCCTGCCTGGTCGTTGCCCCAAGGAGGCGTAGAATACGGCTAGCGCGAAGGGCGCATCCAGTCCGCGGAAAGGGCAGTGCCCACCTTCAATAGAACAACAAAGACTGCGAACCTTCTTTCAGCCTGATTGGGCGGACTCCAGGCACGCGATGAAAGGAGATTCGAATGTTTCCCAATCCTCAGGACGCTCTGCCCCTTCCCGTCCACCCCAACGTGGAACAGTACAGAAAGCAGGCCAAGGATCTCGTGAAGGCCTGCAAATCCGGCGACCCCGAAGCAATGGGCGCCTGGGCCGGGCAATGGATCCGAACGCTAGCGCGCTTGCACGGGCCGGCGCTCGTCCCTCCGTCACGCGCGCGGATCGAACGCTGGGTCGATCAGGTTAAGGAGTTTGCCCAGAGCAAACTGTGCTACCCGCAAGCCGGCAGCACGAAATGTACGCTGGCCGATGCGCAATTCGTCATCGCACGGGCGCACGGCTTCCAGAGTTGGCCCAAATTAAGAACTCATATCGAAGCGCTGGCGCGCGTGAATTCCCCCGTTGCCCAATTCGAATCTGCGGCCGAGGCCATCGTCACCGGCGACGTGCCGGCGCTCGAACGCTTACTGCGCGAAAATTCAAAATTGATTCGCGCCCGGTCGACGCGCGAGCACCGGGCCAACCTGCTGCACTATATCTCGGCCAACGGCGTGGAGAGCTATCGGCAAAAAACTCCGAAGAATGCCGTCCAGGTGGCCGAGACGCTGCTGCAGGCCGGCGCCCTGGTGGACGCGGAAGCCGACGTGTACGGCGGCGGAACAACCACGCTCGGATTGGTGGCGACGAGTGTTCATCCCCTGCGGGCCGGCGTGCAAAACGCGCTCATGCAGTTGCTGCTGGACCACGGAGCGGCCATCGACCATCCGCAGGGAGCCGACAACGCGCAATCGATCGTCCGGGGCGCCCTGGGCAACGGCTGCCCACAAGCCGCCGAGTTTCTTTCCCACCGCGGCGCGCTCCTGGGCCTGGAAGAGGCGGCCGGCGTCGGCCGGCTCGATCTGGTGCAAACCTTCTTTCAGCAAGACGGCCGCTTGAAAGCTACCCAGGCGCAGCTCGAAGCCGGCTTTGGCTGGGCCTGTGAATATGGGCGAGTTAGCGTGGTCGAGTTCCTGCTCGACAAGGGCGTGGACCTCCGCGTCCAACCGTACGGCCAGACCGCCCTGCACTGGGCCGTGATCGGCGGACAAAGCGACATCATCCCGATGCTTCTTGCGCGCGGCGCCCCTCTGGAAGAGAAAAACGTCCATGGCGGAACGGTCCTGGGCCAAGCCCTTTGGTCCGCCCTTCATGGCGATTCCCGCATTGACTATGAGCCGATTCTTGAGTCCTTACTCCACGCCGGGGCGCAGATTAAACCCGGCGTGCTCGCTTGGTTGGCGCAGGAGAAGGGACGGTCCGCCTCGGTGAAAAGGCGGCTGGCCGACGCACTGCGGCGGCATGGGGCGACATCGTGACGGCGCGACAGGAATGCGCCTGGGGTCGCGCACGTAACACCTTACTGAGCGCGGTTAAAGTATTCTGCCGAGCCGACGATCTCCGCGATGACGACTTCGTTCGCTGTCTCCCCTTGGAGTTGATTGACGAAATAAGCCAAGCCGTTGGGATCGGCAGCACGATGCAGAAATCGGTTGTAGTTGCCCTCCACAATGTCCCTATCCGATTCCAAGCTTGCGAGAATCTGCGCTGCCACGGTGGTGCGGGAGGTGCCGGCAGTCAATTCATTGCCCCACACTTGCGCTCCTGTCGGATCCAGGGCCCGATTGAGGACATCGTTGTAAACGGCACTCAGGAAGCTATTGTTGTTGCTGCCATGGAGTTGGAAGTACTCAGGCGAGCCTAGCATGACCGCCTCAACTGCTGCCTCAGTGCCGCCGTTACCGAGGAATGTTGTGAATGCATTTAGGCCTGTCGGATCAGAGGGTCGATGTAGTAGTTGTTGATACAGAGCATTCACTTCATCTGTTCGGTATTCCAGGCTTCCCTCGATCATCGTGGCGACCTGCGTGCGGGAAACTCCGTGATTGAGCAGATTTTCCCACGCGGCCAGGCCCGAGGGATCGGGCTCGCGGTCGAAGAAATCACAGTAGACCTGGGCCAGGAAGCGCTGATCGGGTGTTTCGCCCGCTTGCGGTCCGCAGCAACCTACCGTGGTGCTGCCGGTAAGAGAGCTGATCGCAGTGTCCGTGGCGGAAACTGTTTGCGTACCGGAAGTGTTAAGAGTCACGGCGTTGGTAAACGTGTGCACGCCGGCATCTGCGGCCGTGAAGGTGTAGTTCGCGGGTAAATTGGCTGCGCTATCCGAGCTGGTGAAGTGAATAGTTCCTTGATACCTGCCGCCCGTGACCGTGTTCCCGAGAGAATCCAGAGCGGTGACCGTCACCGTGAAAGGCAAGCTGCGCGGGTTCATGGTCGGGGCACTGATGGCGAAACTCACCGCCGCCTGGATGGCGTCTTGAATGCCGCTAATGCCACCCGTTCCCGTGGCCGTCCCGCCGGTGAGATTCACGGAAACGGGCGTCGTGTAGGCCGAATAGTTCAGGGTATTCGTGCCGCCGCCGCCCGTGATGGTGCCGGTCACGCCTTTCCCATTGCTGAAAACGAAGGTATCCGCGCCGGAACCGCCGGTCAGGTTCTGGATGTTCGAGAAGGAGATACCTGTCGAGCCGCCGATGTTGCCAGCGCCTGTGCCTGTGATGTTCCAGGTCTCGTTGGCGTTCGGGCCGACCAACGTGTTGGCGTTGCCGATGCCGCCGTTGACCTGAACGGTGCCGCCTGCCGTGATGGTGCCAACAAGGAGAGCCGTGCCTGGGCCGCCCTCACCGATGTTCAAAGTGATGCCGCCACCCGCGTTGATGTCAGAGCCGGCCGGCAGCTTGATGCTGCCGGTGCTGGAGAGGGTGACAGCGCCGGGCGCCGTTATTCCAGCGGTAGAGGGGAAGCTGCTGCCGGCAATCGTGACCGTCGTGACCTGAGTGGAAGCGGAGTTCGCAAAAGTAACGGCACCAGAGCCATCGACGTTGGCGGCGAAATTGCCAGGACCGACGCCTTCGGTGCCCACCACGTTGGTCGAGTCGCCGAGATTGATTCCGGTGGCGGCGATAACGCCCAGGTTCGAAGCGGTAATGATGCCGGCTGCCGACTGTGTCACCGACCCGGCGGTCGATGTGAAACCGATCGATCCGGCCGTCACCCCCGTCACCAGAGGGAAGACGGAACTGGCAGCCACCGAGCCGATGGTGAACCCTGCTGTATTAATGAAGACGAGGAACTGGCTCGCGCCGGTCTTGCCCGCGAAGGTGCCGCTCACAGCGTTCGTAGCCGTGCCCAGCTCCACGTTGCCCCCGGCGTTCACGCCAAGATTGGAGGCCGTGATGGTATCGACAGCCGTCTGCGAGATTCCGCCGTTGACGGATTGCAGACGCACCGTGGCGTAGGTGATGGCTGCCCCGCTGATCGTCAGAGCGCCAGTGCTCGAGAGCAGAAGGGCGGTACTCGCGTTGCTGTTGGACACCTTTGAGCTTGTGTTGACCGTCAAGGTCCCGCCGTCTGAAATGATGAAGTAACTGGTCGGCAAGTTATCCAGGAACTGCGCTGCCGTCGGGATGTTGCTGTCGGCAATCGGGGCGTCCTGGCGGTAGGTGAATGTGACTGGGTTGACGCTCGCGGAGCCTTCGAACTTAGGCGCGTTGGTGACCAGGTCCACGGTGGAGGTCGTGCCGGCGCCGTTGCCGCCGCGGTAGGATTGATTGTCGATGCCTACGATGATACCGGTGCTGGTGAAACTGACTGCGCCTGTGGCGGTGCCCGATGCGCCTGCCTGGACATTGAGGTTTGACAAGCCGATGTAGTTCGCGTTCAAGCCTCCGAATTGCACATTGCGGTCCGCGCTCACGTTCAGGGTGATTCCGCCGCTACGAGTCAGGCCTCCGCCAAAGATAATGTCGGAGGTCGTTCCGGTCGCGGTCAGGGAGACCGTGGCCGGAGCTACAACGATCGGGCCGTCGTAGGTCTGCGTTCCTGTCGTATTCACCGAGCTGCCGTCGAGGTTAATCGTGCTGCCCGTCACTGACAGGGCGCCCGTCCCGGTCGACAGCGCGAGGTCGTTGAGGTTGATCGTGTCGGTGGAGGCCGACCCGTTGATGGTCAAGCCTGCCTGGAAGTTATTGGCACCGCTAAAGCCGGCGGCGGTCGTGATCGTGTCGGTGCCGCCGCCGTTATTCAGGGTAAGCAAGCTGGTGGGGTCAGCGAAAGTAGTCGATGTAAACGTGCTGTTCGTACTGGAAAGAACTGAGCTACTATCGCTCAGCCCGTCCGTAGCAAACTGGGCGCCAACAGTACCGGCCGGCAGCGCGAAGATGATGTCCGCCGCCGTCCCCGTGTTGGTCAGCAGTGTTTCGTTCGTATACGTGATCAGGGAACCGGTGGTGCTAAGCTTAACCGTGCCGGCATGGGCGCCGGTGTATGTGTAGGTGTCGGTGCTGAATGATCCGCCGCTGACGATCAACTTTTGGTTGGCCGTAAGCGAAGCGGCCCCGTTGAAAGTGATGGGAAAAGTGTTCGGCAACGCGTTCGGGGAGACGTAATTGAGAGTGAGCTGATTGGCGGCGTTGTTGACGCCGTTGAAAGTGAACCCGGTGACGCCGGCCGCTGCTTGTGAGAAGACGACCTGGTTCGAGCCATTCAGCAATTCCAAATTGGTGCCACTAATCTGGAGCGTGAAACTCCCGCCTGCTGAGTCATAAGTCAAGGCTCCGCCGGCCGAAGAGAACGCCCAGTTAGTATTGTTGCCCGCGTCGACGGAGTTCGAGGCGAACAATACGGACGAAGCTCCGGAGGCAGTGTTCTCACTGTCCTGGACACTCAAGAAATCGAGGATCGCGGTTCCCGGGTTGCTCGGGTTGATAAGCCATTGCGTGCCCGGCGCGCTCGAGACCAGCGACAGGAGGTTGCCGGCACTCGCGCCTTGAAGAGTCAGTGTGCCGTCTACGGTCGTCGTGACGCCCGCGCCGAAGGTGAGCGTGGCCGCTGCGGTAATCGTCTTGGTCAGGTTGTTGAACGTGGTGCCTGTCGTGCCGCCCAGAGTTTGCGACGTGCCCGTAAGCGCGACGGTGCCGGTGCCGGCGTCGAAGGTGCCGCCGTTGTCGCTGAAGTTGCCCGAGATACCGAAGGTGCCGGTGGGCGCCTTGAGCGTTCCTCCCGACAGGGTGACGTTCTTGACGTCGAGCCCGGCTATGGAGCTGGCGTCAAACGTGCCGCTGACATCCAGACTCGTCGAGTCGGACAAAGTACCCACTCCCGAAAGGGCGAGTGTCGCGCCGCTGTTGACGGTTGTCAGACCGGTGTAGGCATTGGTGCCGGTCAGCGTCACCGTACCGCCGGAAATAGTAAGAGAAGTAGTTCCCGATCCGTTGGCGACCGTGCCGCTTATGCTGCCGCTGGCATTGCCGTTGTTGACCGTGAGCGTGTCGCTCCCGGTGCTGGTCACACCGCCATTGATGGCGATGGTGCCGGCAGCGCCGGCGGCTGAGGCATCGAGGGTCGCGTTACCACTGAGGGAAACGGTGCCCGTATAGACTTGCCCGTGAGCCGACGTTGAAATCGTTCCGCCGGATGGCAGGAAGATCGTGGTGCCTGTCGCTGACAGCGAAGCCAGTGACAACGAAGTGACAATCGTCACCGTTCCGGTAGTGCTGGTCAGCGTCAAGTTCGTGCCGGCGACATTGGCGGCCGTGTTGAGCGTAACATTCCCATTGCTCGATTGAATGGTTAGATTGGTTGGATTGCCGTCGAAGTACTGGCTTGCCGTAGGCTCGGAATCGTCAATAGTCCCGTCCTGGATATAGCTAAAACTGACAGGGGAGCTGCTAGCAGCCGTATTCGCGAAGGCGGCGGCCTGGGCGCCCGTGAAGTCAACAGTGGAGCTGCCCGTACCGTTACCGGCCTGGTACGTCTGGCTGTCGGCGTTGACGGTGCAGGCACTGGAGAAAGAGATGGCCGACCCCGACCCGCCGCCGGTGCTAGCGCTAAAGTCGACCGAGTTAGCGGTGAAAACTTGATTGAGAGTCAGGTCGCCGGTGGCATTGACATCCAGGGCGTTTAAGGGAAAGGCCGAGCCGACGTTGCCGCCGAAGCTGACAGTGCTCGAGTCGATCGTCAAACTGTCGGCGCCTGCCTCCGCTCCGTCGACGGTGCTACCGAACGTAATGCTGCTCGGATCCTGGCTGGTCAGGGTGGCAGACGCCGCGCCAATGGTGACGGCTCCCGTGTAACTTTGGGTGTCGGCGGTAGTGATGCTCGAGGTGTCGATGGCGGTCGTGCCGGACACGCTGATGGAGTTGAGCGGATTGGTGCTGCCGACAGTGCTGTCGAAAGAAGCATTGCCTGCAATGCTCAGGAGGTTGCCGAGCCCATTGTCGTTGACCGTCCCAGTAAACGCGACCGTGCTGGCGGTCAACGTGAGGCTCTCATCTATGGTTACGGCATTGTTGTAGGTCTGCAATCCACTGCCGGTATCGATACTGCCGAAAATGTCTATTCCAAGGGTTGCGGTGGAATTGACCGTGAGATTCGCTCCGGATGGCAATGTCGTCGTGGAGAACTCAACATCTTCAGAACCCGATCCGGCGTCATTGATCGTCAGCGAGGTAAGATCCCTGCCGCCGGCAATTACGCTTGCCGTCGTGGAATTACCGGCTGAAATGCTGCTAAACCCATAGAAGTTGCCGTTGACCGTGAGGTTGCCGCTTGCGCAGGTTAACTCCAGGGCGGTTGGTGTTCCGGAAATGAAGAAAAAGTCATTGGTGGCCAGCGTAAGAACCAAATTTGTGCTGGTATTGGTCAGGGTTGCGGGAGCCAAGCGCGTCTCCAACGCCTCTAACTTCAACGGGCTCCAATGCTGTAAGTGCTCAGCAGCCGGCCGGGGCCGTCGATGCGGCTTACGGCGGGACGAAGAGAATAACGAAGGTGCACACTTCCGCCAAAAGAACGACATCATTCGTAAGGCCCTTTGATACCAGTGTCCTCAGAGACGAACCGTTGATGGAGCCAGCGGTCATGGCGGAAGTCCGCCTCAAAGGCGCTTCGGGAGAGAAAAACGCGCAGTCGAGCTCGCATACTTTTTCTTAAGCATGAATGCGAGCAATTTCAGTGCCGCGGGGGCCGTTGAACAGTCAGCGGCCTCGGTCCTGCCGGAAGGGCTTGGTAGCTCTGCCGTTAAGGAGAAAGGAAAGGTCCATCTGCTGCCCGCCGCGCTTGTCTGCCGCGTGCGACCGTAACCGATAGTTTACACTCTTAACATTACGTGTTTACATTCAGCTGGTGGCGCTCGGCCGCGTAGTGATCGATCACGGACGGCTGGCAGCGCTTGGGCTTGAGCGCTTTGCAAGGCCGCAATCATTTCCGCTTCGAGGTTGGACACGGTGCCCAGGGCGATCGGCGCCTGGAAGAGGGTGTCGGCGATTTCTTCGAAGCCGCGTTTGCTGACGTGTAGCGAACCGCTCAAATAGGCGAGGGCGGCAGACATTCGGGGGCCGACGGAAAAGCGGCGGAACTCGAGCATTCTGCCAGAGGCTCCATGCGTAGAACCACGTCACTGTTTTCAACATATAACCGAGCACTGGACCACGGCCAATCGGCAGCCTGACTCACCAATCCTTGCCGCACGCACCCGCGTGAACGCCCAGAAATTGGACCTCGGAGCGGGGGCTCAAAACGCGTCGGGCAGGCGTGGGCAAGAGGCTGAAACTGCGAATTCCTCTCGCGGCGGTTGCATTTCCCAAGTACCATCGGATCTTCGACTTGCGAATAGAGGAACGCTGCTTCTGCTCGTTGCAGTGTAACTTTATCAGCCCGGTCCACGGGATCAGTCCTAGGGGGTGTTTGGCTCATGGTGGCGTCTTCCAACTGCGACACGGAGACCTTACTGCAGCGCGTGGTCGAGGGCGACTGCTCGGCGCGGGAGGAACTGCTGGTCCGTCATCGGGGCCGGCTCCGGCAGATGGTCGCGTTTCGCCTCGATCGCCGGCTGGCTGCACGCATCGATCCTTCCGATGTCGTGCAGGAGGCTCTTGCCGAAGCGGCGCAGAAGCTTTCCGATTACTTAGAGCGGCGCCCCCTGCCCTTTTATCCCTGGCTAAGGCAATTAGCATTGCAGCGCCTTGTCGATTTGCACCGCTCACACATCCAGGCGCAGAAGCGAAGCGTTACCCGGGAAGAAGCGCAGGCGCTTCCGCTGGCAGACGAATCGGCCCTGGAATTGGCGGACAGGCTCATGGGCAGCACCGGCAGCCCGATCGGACACTTGCTCCGCGCAGAATTGCGCGCTCAGGTCCACGCCGCGCTGCTCCGCATTCCTCCTCGCGACCGCGAAGTTCTCGTGCTTCGTCATTTGGAACAGCTCTCCATACGCGAGATGGCCGCGGTGCTGGGGATCCGCGAAGGCGCCGTCAAAACGCGCCACCTGCGGGCCCTGCAACGCTTCCGCGACGCCGTAACCGAGGAACAGGGGGAGGGCACGTCATGAACCCTCTGCATGATTCTGTGGATTCGATGGACGTCACTGAGGAAGTCCTTGCAGACTTGGTCGAAGAGTTGACCACCCGGCTTCAGTCCGGGCAGGCAGTCGACGTCGAAGAGTGGGCGGAAGAGCATCCTGCCTATGCCGAGCGGCTTCGTCAGCTATTCCCCGCGCTGCAAGCATTAGCGGAGGCGGGCAGCTCCTCTGCCAACGGCTCGGCCAGCCGTCGGCCGACGATTCGGGAGACAAGCCCTCTGCGGGGCACGCTGGGTGACTACCGCATTCTCCACGAGATCGGCCGCGGCGGCATGGGCATCGTCTACGAGGCGCACCAGATTTCTCTGGACCGGCGCGTCGCCTTGAAGGTGCTTCCCTTTGCCGCGGCGCTGGATCCACGGCAGCTCCAGCGTTTCACGCTCGAGGCCAAGGCTGCCGCCCAACTGCACCACTCCAACATTGTGCCCGTCTTCGCTGTCGGTGTAGAACAAGGCGCGCATTACTACGCCATGCAGTACATCGAAGGGCAATCGTTGGCCTGCATCGTCGAAGACCTGAAACGCCTGGCAAACAGACGGCCGGCGACACCTCCCAGTACGATCGATCAATCCAGCATTGGCCAAAAACAAACCCAGACCATCGCGGCCTTGAGCACGGAAGCCTCATCCAATAGCCCGCGCTTCTTTCGAACCATCGCTCAATGGGCTGTGCAGGCGGCCGAGGCACTCGAATATGCGCACCAATTCGGCGTCGTGCATCGAGACATCAAGCCGGCCAACTTGCTGATCGACGTGCGCGGCAACTTGTGGGTGACTGACTTCGGCCTTGCTCGATTCATCAATGAGATCGGCCAAACCGGCACGGGCGACCTCGTCGGCACGCTGCGTTACATGAGCCCCGAGCAAGCTGAAGGTAAAGCAGGCGTCGTCGACCAGCGCACCGACATTTACGGTCTTGGCGTCACTCTGTACGAGCTGTTGACCTTGCAGCCTGCGTTCAGCGGCGGCGATCGACATGCGCTGTTGTTGCAGATCGCCTGGGAAGAGGTCCTGCCCCTACGACGTTTGAACAAGTCGATCCCCGTCGAGTTGGAAACCATTGTTCTGAAAGCGCTCGCCAAAAGCCGGGAAGAACGCTATGGGACGGCGCAGGAGCTGGCCGACGATTTGCGGCGCTTCTTGACAGACAAGCCAATTCTGGCAAAGCGGCCATCGCTGGTGGAGCGCAGCCGAAAGTGGGCGAGACGCCACAAGACAGCGATGCGCGCCCTGGCGTCGGTGACCGTCGTCGTCCTGGCTTGCCTGGCGGTTAGCAGTGTCTTTATTGCCCGACAGCGGGACAAGGCTCTGGAAGGTTGGCTCAAGGCCCGGAGGGCGACGGACAAGATGTACACGGACGTGGCGCAGAAGTGGCTAGGACATCAGCCCCACTTGCAGCCGCTTCAGCGGGAATTCCTCCTCGAGGCTCTTCAGTTTTACAAGGATTTCGCGAAAGAGTACGGCGCCAATCCTGCCCTGCGGCTGGAAACCGCCGTTGCCGAGCATCGCGTTGCAGATATTCAGCAGAAGTTGGGCGCAAACGCGGAAGCGGAGCAAGCCTATGGGCGAGCGCTGGCCTCGCTGGAAGCACTGGCTGCCGATTTTCCTGCGGTCTTGGAATACCGCATCGAACTGGCCAGGTGCCGGAACGATTGGGGTAACTGGCTCCGCGCTCAGGAGCGCCTGCTCGATGCCGAGGCGACTTATCGCCAGGCTCTAGCGCTCTTCAGCGAGTTGGCGCTGAACGACCCGGACCAATCCGAGCTTTGGGATGCACTGGCAGGTTGCAGCAACAACCTGGGCATTGTCCTGGCTGCTTCGAAACGACAGGAAGAGGCAGAGAAGGCCTACCGACATGCATTAACCATATTCTCGGAACTTGCTGCCGAGCACCCCGAGATGCCCGGCTATCGGCACGATCTGGCCAGTAGCCAAAACAACTTGGCAAACTTACTTCGGGAAGCTGACCGGCAACGCGAGGCAGAGCCATTTTACGCACAGGCCCTGTGTTTGTGGAGCGCGCTGGTGAAAGACTTTCCCGAGCGACCCATCTACCGTCAAGCGCTCGCGAGCGCGTGGAATGGCATGGGCCTCCTCCTGAAAGAAAGCATGCGCCCGCAGGAGGCGGAGAAGTGTTTTCAACAGGCATTGGTCCTGCGTGAACGCCTGGTCGCCGATCATCAATCCGTTCCGGCCTACCGATTCGCTCTTGCAGCGAGCTTGAACCAACTGGGCTTATTCATGGCCGAGAGAGGCCGAACTGAGGCCGCTCAAAAGGAACACCGCAAAGCGCTGAATCTTCTTGTGGATTTAACGACCGCTTATCCGGAGATCCCAACCTATCAAGCCGAGTTAGCGGCCTGCAGAAAGTACTTGAACGCAGGACACGAGAACGGCATGCAGCCGCAGGAAGCACACAAGCACTTGGTGGAGTCGGGCACAACCAACCCCACAAGATAACGGGGTTGTTGCAAACGAGTTGGCGTTAGTCGTCATTACGCCGAAGGAGAAAAGCATGAAGAGGCTATTGCAAACGGCCTGGCTGGGTACATTCACACGGCGTGACCGAGGCAAGAGCCGGGGCGGCGCGCTCCGGCTGGAGCGATTGGAGGAGCGCCAATTGCTCGACGCCGGTCCGACTCAATTTGGGTCCGCCGCAGCGTTCACGCAATACCTGATCAACACGGCGCTCAGCAATTACCAGAACCTGTTCGGTCAGACGTTTCCCTCCTACCAGTATGTGCCTTTTCAAGCCACCAATGTATCTGTCCCCAGCGCCTTCACCGATGCGGTGAACGTCGCTCAGGCCGCCACTCAGACCAATTTTTCGCAAACCAACATCCAGGTCTCTGGCGTCGACGAAGGCGATATCGTCAAGACCGACGGCTCGTACATCTATGAGTTCTCGCAGCAGAACCTCGTCATCGTGAAGGCCGGTCCCGGAACCGGCCTGGCACTGGTCTCGCACACCGTGATCGAGGGAACGCCCGACGTTCTTTATCTAAATGGCACGCGACTCACAGTCATCTCCAGCATCGACAACAGCGCCTTGCTGCCTGCGGACCCAACCACCGGCAGCTTCACGCTTGCTTTCAACAGTCCGGCCAAGATCAAGGAAACTGTTTTCGACGTTTCCGATCCAACCAACCCACAGGTGATTCAGTCAGTGTACGAGGACGGCAGCTACCTGGATTCCCGCGAGATCGGCAATCAGATTTACATTGTCGACGAGAATTCCTTCAACGGCTTGCCCGCCCCGGCATACACGAATTTTAACGGCGAGATTGTTTATGAAACGCAGGACCAATACCTGGCACGTATCAGCGGCCACGAGATCGATCTGGCGTTGCCGCATTTCTACGTCGGCACGACTGCCGCTGGCGGCTTGCAGAGCGCGGGCCTCTTGACCGACCCTGCCCAGCTCTACCAACCCCCTTCGAATGCCGACAATCAACTCCTGTCGGTGTTTTCCCTCGACGTGACAAGCAATTCAACGAGTTCCCTGAACGCAGTGAGTGTCCTTGGTTCCTATGGCTCCACGGTCTATGCGTCCACGAGTCATCTCTATTTGGTCTCGCCGAACTGGTCGTACCAGGTTGCACAAGCCGATCAAGGCTCGACCATTTTCCAGTTCGCGCTCAACGGGCCTCAGATTACCCAGACCGGCTCGGGTGTGGTCCCCGGCCAGGTGTCGAGTTCGTTTTGGCTGGATGAACAGGGTGCCTATCTGAGGATCGCCACGACCGCCAACTGGGGAAGCGATGCGGTAAGTAGCGTCTATATCCTAAGCAACAGCGGCGGCGCGCTGCAGATTGTCGGAAAGCTCGAAAACATCTCACCTGGCGAACGAGTGCAGTCGGTTCTCTTCCTGGGCGACCATGCGTTCGTGGACACTTCGGCGACCATAGATCCGCTTTTTGCAGTGGATCTTAGCACCCCGACTGCGCCCGAGTTGCTCGGCTCTCTCACCCTACCGGGAGATGTGCAATACCTGCATGCGCTTGACGCGACCCATTTACTGGGCGTTGGGCGCGGCGGTTTCGATGGAGAAACTCTGGACCTCAGCTTGTTCGATGCTACCGATCTGACTTCTTTGAAATTGATCAACCAGGCGTTTATCACCCCGCAGTTCCCCAACTGGTTCTGGTCCGGCTCGGAGGCGGAGTGGAATCATCATGCCGTGGGCTATTTCCCAGATTCGCAGACCTTGGCAATTCCGGTGTTCGGCACCAGCTACAGCGACGCCACCGGCGTCCATTACCAATCAGACTTGTGGGTGTACCATGTGGACTTCACGAACGGATTCCAGTTGCTGGGTCAGGTTCAACATGACTCGCAGGTGCGCCGCAGCCTGGTGATCGGCGATGAACTCTATTCGATTGCCGACAATTCGATCCAGGTCCACCCGTTGGCCAATCCGCAAGCGCCCGGGGCCGAAGTCGTCACTGCGGTGGATCAAGTGAACCAGTTCCTGGTGCAGCTCTACCACGACCTGCTAAACCGCGACCCCGACGCAACGGGCTTGGCCGCCTGGACCACATTGATGATACAGGGCACCCCGCGCTCGCAGATTGTGACTGGCTTCGAGGGCAGCCTCGAATATCGCACCGACCAGGTGCAGAACTTGTACACGACCCTGCTCGGCCGGCCAGCAGACGCATCAGGGCTCAACGATTTTGTGTCGCGCCTGGGCTCGGGCCAAACGATCGGCCAAGTCGAAACGGCCATTCTGGGCTCGGACGAGTACTTCAAGCACGCTGGCGCCAACAATGCAGGTTTCCTCACGAGCCTTTACCACGACGTGTTGAACAGAGCCGTGGACGCATCGGGTGCCATGTTCTTTGGTGCGGAACTCGCCAGCCAGACTTCGCGGGCAGCCGTCGCCGCTTCCGTGCTCTCCAGCACTGAGGCAGAAATGGACCAATTGCAGGGCTTTTATCAGAGCGCGTTACACCGGCCTGCGGACAATACGGGCTTGACCTACTTCTCCGGAATCATGCAACATGGCGCCAGTTCGGAAGAAGTATTGGCAGCCATCTACGGCTCCGATGAATATTTTGGCCGAGTGCAGTAACGCAAGGCTGGCCTGCCTGGATTTGGAGAGCGGTATGAGGAAATCGTCCCATGCGCTTTAAGCAGGTCAAATCTGGAGATCGAGCGACGGGGGCGCGCAGGCTCCCCCGCCCGCGCGCTCGACCGGACCTCGAATGGCTCGAAGAGCGCTGTCTGCCATCGCGTTTCTCGGCGAATATGCTACCCGCACTCCTCGATTTTGCGCCCGCTGCAACGGCGGCCGGGTCGGGCGGCAGGCTTTGGTTCAGCAGCGGCCAACCCGCTCTTCTCGGCTACGTCGATCCGAACGGACAGGTCAAGGAATTCTTCCCGCCGGCGCCAGGCATGGGGCCGGCGCTGGGGATCTCGGCGGGGAGTGATGCCGACCTCTGGTTCATCGAGGAGTCGGCGGGCAATAGGATCGGCCGGATCGACCCACAGGGCGATTTCAGCGATTTCCCAATCCCTTCAGGGCATGCGGCACTAAGTATCGCGGCCGGTCCTGATGGGAACATCTGGTTCACCGAGGCAAACGGCATCGGCTGGATCAATCCCTCGACCGGGATTATCAGCGAGGTTTGGACCTATCCGGGTAGCCCAGCACACTTTTCGTTGGCTGCCGACGGCAGTCCCCTCCTGAGCGTCGGGCAGACCGTCGAGAAATTGAACTCGGTCACGATCCTAGCATTGGCCAATCAAAGTCTCAGCGGTTCTGCCGTGACGAACGGGCTGTTCTCCGATAGCTCCAGCAGCGGGGGTAACTCCACGACAGGCGCATCGCCCGTTTTCTCATCCTGGCGAATGATCACGTTCATGATTTCCTTGGCGTCGCCCGGACCGACTGGGGCAGGGAATTCAAACGGCCAGAGCACGCCTGGCGCAGTCCGAGCGTTCTTTGCCTTCGCGGTACCCACGCACGCCACCGACCAGGTCACCTGGACGAGTTTGGCAGACCATGGTGTTCCTGGGCAGGAAGCCTCCGGTCAGATCAGCGCCGATAGTATGTCTGGCCTGGAGCCTGGGATCTCCACGATCAGTCAATCGTTCCCAGCGGAGGCGTCGAGCTTCGAAGCAGTTCGCTCATCAGGAACCGCACAGATTTCCGCGACTATCGACGGCGAAATCAATTCTAAGGGTGCCAAGGTTGGGCTGGATGCGAAGGCTGAAACCGCTATCGCCTGCCAGATCTGCGGGGCGCTGGCGACTGCGAACGAAAGTTGCCAAATCACCAAACCAGTCACTGACGAAGAGGTGCGACAACTGGCGCACTCCATATCGGTTAATGCGCCAACAGGGGTTCTGAGAGAGCTGCTCGCAGCCACGCTCGGCAGTCCGTGGGAGAACAAAGCCGTTCAAGATGCCGAGGCGCTTGGGTCAATACTGCCTGCCCTGCAAGGTCTGCCGGCTCCGTCCGCCTCGGCTCCCCCAGACAGAAATGCTCTGCTCGCGATCGCCCGCGCGTATCGGCGACACGCTCCCGCGGTTTCCCCTGCACGCGCTAATGCCACATCCAAGCCGAGAACAATGCTGACGCGCATGGCCACCGCGTGGTTTGTGCTGCAATCGGTCACAATGGGCATAGGCCGAGTCGTCAGGCACCTGGAAGCCGAAGCTTCCCATCATCCAACGAGGCCGGCGTAGCACGCCTAGGACGCCAATTCTCCCCGGCCAAGCGCACATGCACTCGCAAAGAACGGATCGTTAGAGGAAGAGGAGTCATTCCCTAAAGCAGATCTCATGGGGGCCATGCCCACGGCTTGTGCGTGGGCATGGCCTGCGTGCCGTGCTGACTACGGCCCGACTACTGAAAACCGTTTTCAGCGGGCGAGGGCCGTCCGCTTCTGTTTCTCCGGCAAGTCCAGGAGTTGCCGCCAGGCTTCCGCGGTAGGAGCGGTATCCCGGCCCGTTAGCTCGCGGAGTGCGGCAAGGGCGGCGCGGTGATATGGAGAGAGCCGGCCCGGTTCGCGGAGCGCCAGCTTCTCACGAAACGCCTCCGCCTCTTTTTCCGAGAGCACGCGGTTGCGCACCAGGAAATCAAAACGCTGCATCTCCGGCCAGGGGTTGGCATCCGTCACTGCCTGGTACGCGGAAAAATCCTGACGCAGGTACGTCACGTCGATGCGCACCTTCACGTCGGGCACGGAATCCTGATAGCCATCCTGAAAGGATTGCAGCGGATCGCACGGCAGTGGAATCGCGGCCGTCAGCGTTTCGGCGGCCACGTTGCCCGTGTTCGCGGGGGAATGGCAAAGAGCACAATTGCGGTGATGGTTGATGCGGACCAACTCGCGCACGGTGGGCACTTGTTGGTCCTTCATCTCCTTGAGCACAGGAGCGCGTGGGTCGGGTTCGTCCAGCAGGTCCACGAGTTGCGGCACCAGATCGGTGCGCTCCAGGTGGATGAGAGCATCCGCAGCGTGCCGGGCGACCTCCGGCCAGGGGTAGCGCATGCCTTGCAGCAAGATATCGGTGTAATCCTTCTCGCGGCGGACTTTGAGAGCGCCGAGGGCAGCTTGCCGCACGTCGTCTTCGCCGGAAAAGATGGCCAGCCGAGCCAGGGCGCGGGTCGCCTCCGCATGCGCGATCGTGGACAGGAACTTAACGAGCCCCACGCGGAAACCCGCCGGCTCCGGCGCCAACACCTGCATCAGGGCTGCTATGCGTGCCAGCGTGACGGTCTCCAGAGTGGCCTTGTCGGCCTGCGAAAGCGTCTTGTCTTTCTGGGCACAGGCAGTCTGGTAGCGCTCCCAGAACTTATCAGGAGAGCCACGCTCGGCGGACGTGCCCTGCATGACGACCGATTGCATGACAGGAACGGCAAGCGGAGGCGGCGGAAAAACGTCAGGAGGCCTGGGATTCGCGTTGGCCGTCGGCGGCGCGGGCTGCGGTGCAGGCTCGGGTGCGGGTCGTGGTGCGGATGGAGGCGCATGGCTGTCGGACTGGCTCCGCGCTAGAGGCAAAACTGCGTTGGCCGGCTGCACAGGCTGAGGCGCGGGGGCGCCATTTGGGACCGCCCCGTTCACGGGCAGCGGCGGCGCGGGCGGCGGCGGGTTAGCGATGGAGAGCACCACATTGGTTGCTTGAAGGAAGTTGACCGCCTGCCCAGCAGCTCGCTGCTGCAGAGCACCACGGACCAGCGCGACTTCCTGAGCGAACTGCCGGCTGCGCTCGCCCTTCGTCCGGCAAGCATCGCCCATCGCCAGGGGGAGACCAACCAGATCCTGGCGCGCGCTCACGAGCGCCTGTGGGAAAGCATCGGTCGCCTTGCGGTTGACGTGGTTAATCTTGGCGAGCATGTGGGCGGTTTGCTTGAGGGCTTCTGCGCGGGGAAGGTCCTTCGCCAAGGGCATCTGAAATTCGACTTCCGGAACTCGGCTCAGGTCGTTGCCGAGCATGGGCCCGACATTCTTCCTGGCAGGAGGCGGGACAGGAAGCAGGTCCTTCGCAGGTGTGTTCTCCGCGATGTTAAAGTGAAATTGGCTGGGCGCAGGCGGCACCAGTCTCACCTGGTCGATATTCGTGAAAGTAATCACGTCCGAGGACGGCGCAGCCACAGTCAGCGCTGCCGGCTTCCCGGTCACGGGGGCGGAATCCGGCGCAATGGGTGCTGAAGTCCTGGGCGCGCTGCTGGGCTGACTTCTCTCTTGCGCTCGCACACCCATCCCGGCCACTTGCTCGAGGGCCCCCCAAACCAGCAAGGCTGGCAGTAGGACGCCCAAAGCTAGCCTCCTTGCCCTGAGGCCCCGATCACTTCTGCCACATTTGCGATGCACGCAGTCGATCATGATCCGTCCCTCCTTTGATGGTCGTCCAGACTTCGCACAACGAGAAATGCCCTCTGGGCTGGGATTCTAGTTCCTTGTGTCAGATGGGTGCAATAGAGGTGGCGGCTGCTTCTCTCATTCCCAAACTCCTTTGCCGTGGCACAATCTGCCAGATTGTGCCCCGCTCTTCCCCCGGCGCCTGCTTCGCTGTAGCACAATCTGCCAGATTGTGCCACACTCGCCGGCTGGAGCCTCCGTAACCGCTCGGCCGTCCACGGGCTCCCTTGGTATTGCAAGCCGTCGCTTACTTGCCCGCCTGGGCGACGCGCTCTTCCAGCAAGGCACCCACAATTGCCGAGAGGTCCTCATAAGAATGGTAGCCGACTGCCTTCAGCCGGACCGTGCCGGTGCGGTCGATGAAGAGCGTGGTCGGAAATCCCTCGAAGTTGGGGACGTGTTTTTGTGTCTTCTCGTCGCCGATTAGGCAGGGATAGTTCATGTGGTTTTCCTTGACAAACTTGCGGATGATTTTCGCCGCCTCCTCGCCTGTGACGCGTTCATAGTTGATGCCAACAATGGCCAGACCCGCTGGGCCGTCCTTCTTGAGCAATTCCACGAAATGAGGGATTTCCAAACGGCAGGGCGGGCACCAGGTGCCCCAGATATCGACGATAAGCACCTTGCCGGCAAAATCCTTTTTGGAAACGGTCTTGCCGTCGACACTGGTTAGCGTGAAATCGAACGGGAAGGGCTTGTTCTGGGCAAGAAGCTGTTGGGCATGCTCGCGCGCGGCCTTGGCCAGGAGGTCGCCAAATGCCTGTTTGAAAGCTGGCAGGTCCTGAAGCGACTTCAAATCGGCATCAGTCGTTAGCTTATCAACCTGGGAAAAGCCGGATGCAAACGCGTCCTTGAGGGCGGCAAGGGCTTGATCGGAGTGACCGGCGACCGCTTCGGCACAGGCCTCGTTATAAAGCACCTCGCTTAAGAGGGTCTTCTCTTGATCATTCAACTGAGGGTAGGCTGTGCGAAGCTGCTTGCCATAGTTCGCCGCCTTCAAGAGCCATACGCTTGCACTTTTCGTATCGCTGCCCTGGGCAACCATATTGCCCTGACCCTCGCATACGCTGCAAAGCAAAAACAAGGCCTCCCGATTCTTGGGATCGATTTTAATGGCTTTTTCCAGGCTCTGGGCCGCATCAACGAAATTGCGGCCCTGCTCCGCCAGCTTCGCCTGAGCCAGCAAATCGGCCACCGATTCGCCTGAAGCCTCCGTCGATTTGGCAGTCGCGCTGGGTTTACTCGAGACCTGGGTCTTCTCTTCCCGGCCGCAGCCGATGAGTAGAGTGGCGACAACCAGGAAACCAATCACTTGCTTGCGCATGGCGAGGAACTCCGTTCGCTTGGTTGGAGCAGCCTGACGACCGATGAACCAGCTGCTATTTGCCCGCGCGAGGCGCGGCATGTCAAGCGCTGATCCCGAACTTCCCGGCAAGTAAAAAGAGGGAAAGGAGATCCGCTGTCTCGTGTTCTCGAACTTTGCTTGGGAACGCGCCATGGCTGGGCCGCGGGAAGAAAAGGGGACGCATCTAGAATGGCACTGTCGCACCCAAGACGTTGTGGGCGCGATGGTTGCGTCAGCCTGGGACACGCGGCTGCGAATATACAGATCCGTAATATCCTGATATGGCCCTTCTGCGGTGCTCCAGTTTTGG
>Ga0116223_10000334_pt1 | contig 60447 bp, 48 predicted proteins | sample Sb_taG_3_FD_90092 | JGI IMG/M metagenome (GOLD analysis project Ga0116223, IMG submission 90092) | Peat soil microbial communities from Weissenstadt, Germany - Sb_50d_a_PC metaG | ecosystem: Environmental > Terrestrial > Soil > Wetlands > Peat | place: Germany: Weissenstadt | collected 2010-09-21 | reverse complement strand
GTCTATAAGTCTACGCAAAGAAGAACAGCTGTAATGCAGCTGACGCAGGAAAAAGCGCAGCTGACGGGTGGAACAGAGGTGATTTTGGTAGGTCAATGGGTTGCTGTGGGAATCCAGGCTAGGTTAGAGTGTGATGGGTTGCCCGGTAGGTCAGGAGGTTTGGCCATGTCCAGCCGTTTCCCCGGCATGGACCCGTACCTGGAAGACCTCGCGTACTGGTCCGACTTCTCGGCCCGGTTTCTTACATACTTGTGCGATCTGGTGAACGAACGCCTCCCAGACAATTACGAGGCGCGCATTGACGAGAAGGTAAATCTCATAGAGAAGTCCCCCGATCGGATCAAGCTCATCGAGCCGGACATGGCTCTCAGCCAGGACCGTCCGTCCCCGCTCGGTGCGGTCGCCGCCGTCGGGCCGGTCACAGTCGAGCCCGTCACCATTCCTCACCTGCTCATCGAGGAAGAGCAGCACGAGCGCTGGGTCGAAATCCTGCACCGCCCTGAGCGGTCGCTGGTCACCGTGTTGGAGCTGCTCTCCCCCGCAAACAAGGAAGAGCCGGGCCTGCACCGCTACCGCGACAAGCGCTTCGCCCTGCTCAGGCGGCAGGTCCACTTCGTCGAGGTGGACCTGCTGCTCGGCGGGCGGCGGCTGCGCCTGCGCGACCCACTGCCGGCCGGGGATTACTACGTCCTGGTCTCGCGCGGCGACCAGCGGCCCAACTGTCAGGTCTACGCCTGGACGCTGCGCCAGCCCCTGCCGACCATACCGATCCCGCTCAAGGTCCCCGACCCCGACCTGCGCATCGACCTCGGCGAGGTCTTCACCACGACCTATGACAGAGGCCGCTACGCCCGTTCGCTCAACTACGGCACGCCTCCTGTGGTTTCCTTGCCGGCGGGAGCCCGTGACTGGGTTATGCAGCAGGCCAGCCAGAAGGCGGGGCCCCCCAGGCCATAGGCGGAGGGAACCTTTCACCAGCTTCGAGAAGCACAAAGGGGGAAGCATAAAGGGGAAGCATAAAGGGGGGAAGCACAAAGGGGACATTCTGCATTTCGGCGAGATGCAGAATGTCCCCTTTGTGCCTCCGCTTGACACGCTGCTGGACTCGACAAGAGGAGCACCCCCTGTTGCTGATACACGCAATCCTCTGCTGCAACCTGCCCAGCGTCTACCGGCACGATCTTCTGACGGCCAAGAGTCAGGGTAAGTTACCTGTCCTCTGGCTGCACGCCAAGGGCAAGCCACGAGGAGGGCCGTGCGTCTTTCACAGCGGCCGATCCACCGGATGCACCATCCCCGCGAGTCTCCACAACTCGTGCAGCAGCCGCCGCAACCAGCGACGGATCGGACCAATCCTCGTGATGATGAGGTAGTCGCCATCGATGGAGATGGCGTATTCGCCGAGGAAGCCGGCCCGACCGAGCACAGGGGTTAGAGCCGGCAAGGGTTGCTTCGTCTCCGGGTCGATGGCCGGCTCCGTGAAGTCGCAGGGCCAGTCGTGCTCGCGCCCGGCGATCACCAGGCCGATCCGGTCGCGGTATTTCTTCACCCTCCCCGAGATGCCGCGCGCCGTGCCGGGAGCTGCCTTCGTGAACGGGATCGCTTCGCGCTCGGCGAGGCTGATGGGGATCGTTGTCACGTCCGCCTGCGAATCTACGCGAAACTTCAACGCGGCGAAGGCACCGTAGCGGTCCCGAACCTGAAGCCGGACCACGGGCCTGGGACAGGATTCGCCGTCGCTCGCGCTCGGCTCAAGGGCCAGCCTAACTTTCATCGGAGAATGGGGTGAGGATTAGATTAAGCTCTCCTCATCGAAGAGCCGGCTGGGAGAGTCAATGAGGACACTGCGGCGTTCCTCCGCAGTGAGGAAGGAAAGCTGCTGGTCGAACGACGGGTCATCGAGGCTGTCGGCTGCGGCGACGACCACTGGGCCCTCGTCGGTCTGGAGGTACGCGATCCACTTGCCGCCGTAGTAGTGCTGGAGCTTCATCTGCTCTTCGAGTTCCCGGAAGTGCTTGGCCCTCCAGAAGCCGAGGCGCTTGCCGTAGCGCTTCGCCTCGGCCGCCACCGCGGGGGGGAGCGGCAACTCCCGGACGCGCTGCCGTAGCGGCTGGCGTTCGGGGGCAGGGCCGGCCGGCGTCGTCCTCGGTCCCGGGGCCTGCGCCGGAGGGCCTTCCAGGAGGGGACGCACACGCTCGAACTGCTCGCGCGCGACGAGCACGTAGCGCTGTTGCGTGTCGGGGTCCACGACCTCGAGCGGTTTGCCCCGCCCGGCCGCGAGTACCCGCCGCTGTTTGTCAGTGAGTTCGATCTCGGTCATTGCGTCCTCGGGAAGAAGCGGAGTCTGCATTATGTCACCAAACTGCCGTCGCGGTCAAATCGACGGCGGTGTAGCCGGTCACGACCGGCGAAAACAAGGGGTCGGGGGTCGTTCAGACAAATTGTCTGAACGACCCCCGACCCCTTGTTTCCCCGAGATTCTCTCGATGTGGTTCCGGCCAGGTTTCTGCCGCCGTCTGTGGGCCGATGACGTCAGCGCTGCGGCTGCGTGGCCGCGCGGAAGTCGTCAAAGGTGTTCGCCTCCGCGGCGGCATCGACCCAGCGCAGCAAGAGGTTCATGTCCTGCGTCGCCTCGATGGCCGTCGCGAGGTCGCTCGGGACCGGCGCTTTGCAGCGCTTCTCCAGGAAGCGCAGCAGGTCCGCCCGTCGCGCTTCCGCCTGCCACTCCAGGACTTGCTGTGACTCGCGCACGTTGGACCACTCCAGGTTCTGCGACCGGTCTCTTGACACGCCGCGCGTCAGCGCTGCGGCTGTGTCGCTGCGCGGAAGTCATCGAAGGTATTCGCCTCCACGGCGGCATCGAACCAGCGCAATAAGAGATTTATATCCTGAGTCGCGTGGATCGCCTTCACCAAGTCGCTTGGGACCGGCGCCTTGCAGCGCTTCTCCAGCAGGCGCAGCACGTTCGCCTTTTGACTCTTGAGGACGGCCTCGGCCTGCCACTCCAGGACTTGCTGTGACTCGAGCACGTTCCATCCCTCCAGGGCCTGTTCCCATTGCAACCGCACGCCCGGTAGTTCCGCGAACACCCGGGCGGCCGCTGCATACTGTAACCGAACCTGCTGGTCCGGCTCCAGATCAGCCAGGCGCTTCCACTCCTCGATGATAGCCGACTGCCCACCGCCACGCATCAGCGACACCCACGGCAGCACGCAGCGGCTCAGCTCCTCGGACGCCACCCGGGCCAGCGTCGCCGCAGCGTCTTCCTCGCGCAGCGCCATCCGCACGACGCGGCCGCCCAGGCCGAACTCCGCCATACCGGGCAGAGGCATGGCCAACAGGTCTGGCTGCGCGGGGCCGGTGAGGCTCAGCAACAGGCCGCCCACAAGGTACTTCAGCCGCCGATCCGACGACGGACGGCGCTCCCGGCGGAAGCGCAGCATGTACTCCAGCGCACGCTCCAGGTCGTCTTCCTTCGGCTCCGTCTGGAACTCCGTCACGAAGATCCACGGGATCTCCGGCCGTCCCGCGGTCGCGAATTCGGCCAGGGCGTCGCAGGTCAACTCGCCCTCCGGCAGCTGCGGGGCCGTCCGGGTGTCGAGCCAGCCGGCGAAGGCCAGCGCTGAGTCGAGGCGCGGCAGCGTCCAGCGGAAAAAGCCGACCGGCTCGCGCTTGGCCGTTTGCCGCGCCGTCACGTCGAACCTCCCCACGGGCCACCCCCATTACCGCTCCCAAAGCGTCGCACGGAGCAGCCGGACGGACGTACAGACACATGCCGGCCTCCTCGTCGCTCCGAGTGGACCATTGGCCAACGACATCCTCACCGGGGGCATTGAGTAGGCGAGCGGCGGGTGTTGGTCTCCCTCTGCCGTGGCCAGGTATGCCGCGCGCCGCCCGAGTATTGTGTCACACCCGCAGGCAGTGAAACAATACTCGCGCCGCGCGTCACAACCCGTTGACTTGCAACGCCTTGCGACAACGGAGTATTGTGTCACCCTCCCCGCGAGTTGACACAATACTCCGACGCCATCCCCGGCCGAGCGCGTGCGCAGGCCTGGGAAGAGGATTTGTTGCCGCTCGCCTCAGTCCTTCGTCACGAACTCATCGAGGTTCAGCACGGCCCGCGCCGTGACCGTCCACGCAGCCTGCTCGTTGACGTCCCCATCCCCCGGCCCGGCCACCTTGGCGGCATCCAGCTCCTTGCGCTCGAAGCGCCCCTTCTGCGCCCGGTAGAACTTCGTCAGCGCCGCCCGCTCCTCGTCGGTCGGCGGCCGCGTCAGGCAGCGGCGGAACAGCCACACCGCCCGTTCCTCGACCGACCCCTCCCGCGAAACGGCAAGCCGGCCGAGGGCCTGGGCGCATTCGATGACCGCGGCGTCGTTGAGCAATGTCAGCGCCTGGAGCGGTGTGTTCGATGGCTCGCGCCGGGCGACGCAGGCCTCGCCGCTGGGGGCATCGAAGGTCGTGAACATCGCGAATGGCGCCGTGCGCTTGCTGAAGGTGTACAGTCCGCGGCGGTAGCGGTCCAGGCCTTCGCTCGCCTTCCACCCCAGCGCCCCGTAGGCGCCCTCCGCCGTCACGCTCGCCGGCTGCGGCGGGAAGACGCTCGGCCCGCCGACCTTGGGCGACAGCAGGCCGCTCGCCGCCAGCGCCGCGTCGCGCAGCAGCTCCGCCTCCAGCCGGAAGCGCGGGCCGCGCGCCAGTAGCCTGTTGTCGGGGTCGCGGGCCAGCAATTCCGGCGTCACCTGCGCCGACTGCTGATAGGTCGCGCTCGTCACGATCAGGCGGTGCATCGCCTTGAGTGACCAGCCGGGGGACTCACGTCCCCCGCTCGCCATGAATTCGACGGCCAGCCAGTCGAGCAGCTCGGGGTGCGTCGGCGGCTCGCCGGTGAAGCCGAAATCCTCCGCCGTGCGCACGATGCCGCGGCCGAAGAAGGCCGCCCACTGCCGATTCATCGTCACCCGGCCGACCAGCGGGTTGCCCGGATCGACCAGCCAGCGGGCGAAGGTCAGGCGGTTGCGCGGCTGGTCCGCCGGGAAGGGGAACACGGCCGACAGCACCTCCGGCTCCACGCGCTCCTGCGGTTGCAGGAACTCGCCGCGGTGGTGCCGGAACGTCGGCCGCGGGTTGTTCGCCGGCCGCTCCGCCATCACCAACGTCGTCGGCGAGGCCGGCACCTGGTCGCGCAGCCGCTTGATCGCCTCGCGCTCTCCCGCCAATTCCGGTGCCACGGAGAGGTAATAGCGCAGAAGGCGCTCGCGCTGCTCGGCAGTGAACTTCGCCGGGGGGACGAGGAACAATTCCTCGACCTCGGCGGGCATCTCGCGCGCCTCGATCGCGCGCGGGTCGGTCGTCACGGAGAGGCGGAACCGGCCCAGCCCGGCGGCGTAGTAGCGCTCGAACAGCAGGCGCACCGACAGCGCCTTGACATCGCCCAGCGGTGCCGCCAGGCTGAAGACGGCCGCGTGCGGCCGGCCCTGGCCGCCGTTGATCGACCAGCCGGTGAGCGGGTCGCCGTCGATGGCCGCCGCCGCGCTGGTCCCGAAACTCTGGCTGGCGCGGGCGAACTTCACCGGCTTGCCGTCAGCATTCAGCGTGACCTCGCTCAGGAAGAAGTCGCCAAACGGCCCCTCATAAAAGATGCGCCCCGGCCCGCGTTTCGGCAGACTCTCGTCGGGCAGCACCTCCAGGCGCAGCGCCGTCACCCCCTTGAAGTCGCCACGGCAGGCCACATCGTAGACGTCGCGCTTGCTCATGTCGCCGCTGGCGAGGACCGACGAGTCGTCGAGCACCGTCAGCAGCGGCAGGTTGCTCCTGGCCTCGGCCGGCTTCAGCACCTGCCAGCGCACGGCCCGCGCCGACTCCTGGGCCTGCCACTCGTTGAACTTCTTCTCCAGGTGCTCGCGCCGCCGTGCCTCGACGGGGCGCTTGTCGTCGGGCTTCTGGCCGAGGGCCAGGCGGAAGCGGCCGAGCGTGTGTCCCGTGCCGTACTGCTGCTCCAGGGTGATCGTCCAGCGGGTGCCGCCGGCAAACCCGGCCGGCTTCTCCGGCGTGAGCGTCAGGGTGCGGTTGACGTTCCACTTGCCGGCGACGTGGATCGCCCAGCCGGTCTTCGCGTCGCCGTCGAGGACGTGGGCGGCGGGAAAGCCGTCCTGGGCGGCGTCGGCGTCGGCGCGCGCGATCTTCACCGGCCGTGCCTTCTCCGGCGCGTCCTTCGGCGCCGCGCTGACGCGCACCTCGGTCAGCACGAAGTTGCCGTGCGCCGTGCGGCCGGGGCCGGTGCTCGGCAGCGACGGGTCGGTCAGCGCTTCCAGGCGCAGCGCCGCCACGTCGGCCAGGTCGCTGTCGATGACAACGGTGTAGGTGTCGCGCTCCGGCGCCTTGCCCGAGACGAGAACGCCGGTTTCATCGATCTTCATCGTGGCGCCGGCGGCCGAGGTGGCGCCCGCCGGCCTGGGCGAGTGCCAGCGAATCTCGTCGCCGGTCGGGAAGCGGTTGGGCAGGTCGGCCTCGATGGCGGCGACCTGCTTTTCGATCTCGGCCCGGCGGGCGGCGAGGCCGGGGGTGGGGACCTCGATCTCCGGCTCGTCGGCGTTGTTGAGGAAGGCCATGACGCCGTAATACTCGCGCTGCGGGATGGGGTCGTACTTGTGCGTGTGGCACTGGGCGCAGCCGAGCGTCAGGCCGAGCCAGGCGGTGGCGGTGGTGTTGACGCGGTCAGTCATGGCGTGGAAGCGGAACTCCAGCGGGTCGATGCCGCCCTCCTCGTTGAGCATCGTGTTGCGATGGAAGCCGGTCGCCACCCGCTGATCGAGCCTGGCGCCGGGCAGCATGTCGCCGGCGAGCTGCTCGATCGTGAAGCGGTCGAACGGCAGGTCGGCGTTGAGGGCGCGGATGACCCAGTCGCGGTACGGCCAAATGGAGCGCGGCCGATCCTTTTCGTAGCCATTCGTGTCGGCGTAGCGGGCCAGGTCGAGCCAGCGCCGCGCCCAGCGCTCGCCGTAGTGCGGCGAACCCAGCAGCCGATCGACGAGGCGCTCGTAGGCGGCGGGCGAATCGTCCCTGGCGAAGGCGTCGGCCTCCTCCGGCGTCGGCGGCAGGCCGGTCAAGTCGAGATACAGCCGGCGCACCAGGGTGGTGCGATCCGCCCGCGGCGACGGCCGCAACCCCTCGGCCTCGAGGCGGGCCAGGACGAAATAATCGATCGCGTTTCTCGGCCAAGCGGTTTGCCTCACCTTCGGCAAGGGCGCCTGCTTCGGGGCGACGAAGGCCCAGTGCGTCTTGTACTCGGCCCCGGCGGCGATCCAGCGCTTGAGGGTCTGTTTCTGCGCGTCGCTGAGCGGGTTTTTCGTCGCCGGTGGCGGCATGACCTCGTCGTCGCCGGCGAAGAGGCGCCGGACCAGTTCGCTGTCGTCGGGCTTGCCCGGGACGATGGCCTTCTTGACGGCGTCCTCGCGGACGTCGAGGCGCAGCCTGGCCTTGCGGGCCTTGTCGTCGAAGCCGTGGCACTTGAAGCAGTGGCGCGACAGGATCGGCCGCACGTCGCGCGTGAAATCGACGTCGGCGGCGCGGGCCAACGGCGCCCACGAGAGAAGGAAGACGAGGGCAGCGGTGCGGACAGAAGGTGGCATGGGGTGCGCTCCCGGTTCAGGGCGGGGCAGGTCGGCGCGGTGCGAGGGTGGAATCCTTCCTCTTGTTGTCGCGTTCGACAGGGTACTTTGCAAGGGGGGAAGGGAACCGCGAAAACAGACAGAAGGCGGCAAGCCATTCGGCAGCCGCCTTCTGTGAAGTGCGAAGGCCTGAGCGTCAGTTCCAGCGGCTACGGCTCAGGGGCGAGCCGAGGGACCGCGGGCCGGCCCGACTCCGATGAAGTCCACGGTGCGGAGGCCGTACTCCATGTTACCGAAGTCCAGGGTGCGGGGCCCGCGGTCCGCGCCGCGGGGCGCGGCGTTGGGCGCGAAACCGGGGCCGGCGTAGGTCGGATAACCGGGGCCGGCGTAGGTCGGGTAACCGGGACCAGCGTTAGTCGGGTAACCGGGGCCGGCGTAGGGCGAGAAACCGGGGGCGGCGTAGGGCTGGTAACCGGACCCGGCGTGGGCCGGGTAAGCGGGACCGGCGTCGCAGCAGCCACAACTCGGCGCCCCGGAACCCGGGCCGTAGACATGGACGTAAATGACCTTCGTCTCTCCGGGACGGCCTTGTTTGCCATCCGGTCCCTGGTCGCCCTTGTCACCCTTGGCGCCCTTGGGCCCCGGGAGGCCCTGGTCGCCCTTGGGGCCCGGCTTGCCATCGCTGCCGGCATCGCCCTTGGATCCCTGGTCGCCCTTGGCGCCCTTGGGCCCCGGGAGGCCCTGGTCGCCCTTGGGGCCCGGCTTGCCATCGCTGCCGGCATCGCCCTTGAATCCCTGGTCGCCCTTGGCCCCCTGATCGCCCTTGGCCCCCTTGGATCCCTGGTCGCCCTTGGGCCCCTGGTCGCCTTTAGGTCCCTGCTCGCCCTTGGGTCCGGTCTTGCCATCGTTACCGGCGTCGCCCTTGAGGCCCTGGTCACCCTTGGCCCCCTGGTCACCCTTGTCGCCCTTGTTGCCCTTGTCGCCCTTGGGGCCCTGATCGCCCTTGAGCCCCTGGTCGCCCTTGTCACCCTTGTCGCCCTTATCACCCTTGTCGCCCTTGTCGCCCTTGGGGCCGGGGCACACAAGCAACTCGGACGAGCAGGTCGGCTTCCAGTTCGGCCAGGCGTAGATTGGCGGGGCAGAGATGAGGACCGCGCCGACCACGCCACACAGCAGAGAGACTGCTCTCACGACTCTGACCTCCAGACGAGTTGTTGGTTCGGGATCCCTCCCGTTGGTAATTCCGCTTAAGCCAAGGTAAACCACTTACCTTGACAGTGAAAACGATACCCCACGTCTCGGAGGGAGACGGGCTCACTTGAATGAAAGTTGCTCAATCGTCGTTTCTGAAAGTGTGTCTATGACGAGAGGCGCGTCAATGAGGGAATGATGGGCGACGTAAGCCGGCCGGGCAAAATGCTCAGGGAAGCTTTCCCCCCGGGCGCCGCACGAGCGCCGGCAGCGCGTCGTCGTTCCAGGTGTAAATGAAGGTTTCTTCGACGGCCACGCCCTGTTGGCGCAGGAAGCGCAGTTGGCCCCAGTCGCCTTCCGTGATCCAGACGCGGCGGCCCGGCCCGGCGAGGTCGCGCAAGCGCGCGGCGAAGTCCTTCAGCTCGCCCTCCCTCCGCGAGCCGGTGACATGGATGCTCAGCACGTCATAATCCGAGGCGCCGGCGGCGACGACCTCTTTCCAGACGTCGAGGCTGTTCTGCCCCTTCTCCGGCACGCCGAAATCGCCCGCCACAATCGGCACTCCCGGCGCCAGCTGGCGCACGAGGGGCGCGATCCGGCGGTGGTAGGCGGCGTACTCCCCCGGACTAAACGTGTAGGCCGGTTCGTTGACGATCTGTATCCCCATCAGGTCCGAATGAACCAGCGGGAGGACGTGCTTGACCCAGGCGACCGCGGCGTCGGCGTCGGCCGCGCTGTCGCGCCGCTCCTGGCCGAGGATGGCCAGCACCTTGAAGCCGCGGCCGCGGATCACCGGGAACCAGTGCTCGTAAATGCGCGGCCCCCAGTCGGGCGGCAGGATGATGCGGATTTGCTTCTTGTAGCCGGCGGCCGCCAGCTCGTCGAGGTAGAGGGCGAGCCGCGACTCGGCCGTCGCCGGGTCCAGCAGGTCGCCGGCGCTGACGTTGGCGCTGAATTCCGAGAGCGGCACGTCGCCCGGGCCGACCTCGATCTTGCGCCGGTCGCACCCCGCCAGACAGAGCAAGACCAGGGCCAGGAGCCGGAATCCCCTGGTATTCTGAGTCGTTCTCATGAAACGCTGCCGCCCGGTCGTGGCCGCGTTTGCCACAGGATCACGACCGCGAAGAGCCAGAGCAGGATCGTGGCGTAGGCGGCGAGGCCCAGGTCGCGCGCCGCGTCCGTGTTGGGGAAGTGGGTGATGCCGTTGGCGACGAAGTTGACGAACACCAGGACGATGAGCCCCAGGCTCAGCTTCTTCCCGTACACCTCCCACTGCAGGGCCACCAGCCCCATGATGAGCGGCAGCGCCAGGCAGAAGTAGTGCAGGTGGCAGATCGGGCTCAGCATCAGCATCACCAGCGTCAGGGCGCCGAGGAGCAGGAGCGAGCGCAACCGATGCCCGCCGGCCCGCCGGCCGGCGGCCAGCAGGGTCACGAGTGTCATCAGGGCGCCGCCCAGCCAGTGAAGAAGGCGCACCGTCGCCGAGTGCTCGCGCGGCCGCTTGTAGGGGTCGAAGTGCATGGTGTTGTGGAGGATGGCGCCCAGCGACTGGCTGTCGGTCGAGGTGGCCCCGATCAGTTCCTTGTCGCGCGTGTGGTCCTCCCCCCTGCCCAGGGCCGGCCGCATTAACACATGATACCACTCCTCGAAGTAACCTGTGGTCTGCGCCGGCCCGAACCATGCTCCCGGGATGAAGACCATCCCGACCATCATGCCCGCAACGCAGCCGCCCAGGCAGCGGTAGTCGCGCCGCCACAGCGGGTAGATGAGGAGGAACGCGGGGATGACCTTGAGGCAGACGGCGCCGGCCAGCCACAGCCCGGCGCGCCAGGGCCGGCGGCGCAGCATTGCGGCCCCCGCGAAGCACAGCAGCGCCAGCAGGAAGAGGTTGACCTGGCCGCGCATGAGGGTGGCCAGGATCGGCGACAGGCAAGCCAGGAGAGGCCCCACGCGCAGCGCCCACCAGCGCCGGCTACCCGGGGCCGACCCCGGTTCCAATGACGAGGCGAGGGAATGGATGCCGGCCGCCAGGACGGCGACGCTCAGCCAGTACCACACGGCCACCGAGACGGGGAACGGCAGCAACCCAGTGCGGTCGGCACCAGGGGGCGCGTCGGCCAGGGGCACGGCGAGGATGGCCAGCAGCGGCGGGTAGTGGTAGTGCCAGTGGTTGTCGTCGGTGATGGCGTAGATGTCCGCGCCGGTGCGCGCCGCCCAGGCGGCCCGCAGGTACACCTGCACGTCGGTCATCGGCCGGTGCAGGAAGACTGCGCGGAACTCGACGAGGAAGCCGAAGGCGACGAAACCCACCGCCAGCGCCCACAGGCCGCACGCCTGCCAGAAAGTGAGGCCGTCGGGCGCGGGGGCGGCGGTCAAGGGCAGCGGCGCGGCGAGCTGACTCACGAAACCTCCCTCCGTGGAGGCCGTTCCCGGTAGCCGCTTGCGGCTTAGCGTCCGCGCTAAGCCGCAAGCGGCTACCGGGAACGGCAGGGATCCAACACGGGCGATTGTGGAAAACGCGCTGGCGTTCGGGCCCTCCGGTCCGCAGAATGTCAGGATCACCCCAGACGGGATCACACCGGAGGTCACCACATGTCGTTGGCTAGTTTCCGTGCCGCAGCGTGGCTCGCGGCCGCACTCCTACTTCCCCTGGCCTTGCCGGCCGGTGCCGCCGAGAAGGGGGACCGCCCCGCCGACAAGTCCTGGGTCTACGTCGGCACCTACACCGGCAAGGAGAGCAAGGGCATCTACCGCTGCGAGTTCGACCCCGCCGCCGGCAAGCTCTCAGAGCCTACCCTCGTCGCCGAAACGGTCAACCCCACCTTCCTCACCATCCATCCCGGCGGCAAGTTCCTCTACGCCGTCGGCGAGATCGGCAACTTCGGCGGCAAGAAAGCGGGCGCCGTCAACGCCTACAGCCTCGACCCCAAGACCGGCGACCTGAAGCTGCTCAACCAGCAGTCCTCCGGCGGTGAGGGGCCGTGTCACGTCAGCCTCGACAAGGCGGGCAAGCACGTCCTCGTCGCCAACTACGGCGGCGGCAGCGTCGCGGTCCTGCCCATCAAGGACGACGGCAGCCTCGGCGAGGCGACCGCCTTCGTGCAGCACAAGGGCAGCAGCGTCGATAAGGGCCGCCAGGAGGGGCCGCACGCCCACTCGATCAACCTCGACAAGGCCAACCACTACGCCGTCGCCGCCGACCTCGGCCTCGACAAGCTCCTCGTCTACAAGTTCGACGCCGCCAAGGGGACGCTGACGCCGAACGACCCGCCGGCGATGGACACCCCCCCCGGCGCCGGCCCGCGCCACTTCGCCTTCCACCCCGACGGCAAGCACGCCTACTTCTGCGGCGAGATGGACTCGACCGTCACGGCGATGGACTACGACGCCCAGAAGGGCGTGCTGACGAAGGTCCAGACCCTCTCGACCCTGCCGGCGCCGCACAAGGGCAACTCGACGGCCGAGGTCCTCGTTCACCCGTCGGGCAAGTTCGTCTACGTCTCCAACCGCGGCCACAACAGCATCGCCATCTTCACCGTCGATGAGAAGACGCGCCAGCTGACCGCCGCCGGCCACGAGGGCAAGGGCATCAAGGTGCCGCGCAACTTCAACGTCGATCCCAGCGGCAAGTGGATGGTCGTCGCCGGCCAGGACAGCAACAACCTCGCCGTCTTCGAGATCGACCAGAAGACCGGCGCGCTGAAGCCGACCGACAACACCGTCACGGTCGGCAACCCGGTGTGCGTGAAGTTCTTGACGAAGCTCCCCCCGAAGCCGGGGGCGGGCGGCGGCGGCGAGGAAGAGGACGTCAAGCCGGCCGCGGCCGCCCCGCAGTGGATTTGGCTCGGCCCGGCGAAGGAAAACCAGACGATCTACTTCCGCAAGGAGATCGAGGTGAAGGGGCCGGTGAGCGCCGTCAAGCTCCAGGCCACCTGTGACAACGCGTTGACACTGTTCCTCGACGGCAAGCAGGTCGCGGAGAACGGCGACTGGCAGGAACCGGTCGCCAAGGACCTGACCGACCTGTTCAAGAGGGGCGGCGAGGGCAAGCACGTCATCGCCGTCAAGGGGCATAACGACAGCGGCCCGGCCGGCCTGCTGGTGCGCCTGACCTTCGTGGCCCAGGGTCGGGAGCCGTTCGTCGTCGTCACCGACGAGAGCTGGTTGGCCGCCGAGAAGGTGAACAAGGGTTGGCAGACTGCCGACTATGACGCGAAGGGTTGGAAGCCGGCCACGGTCGTCGCGGCCCTCGGCGGCGGGCCCTGGACGCAGATCACCGAGGCGGCCCTGGCGGGGGTCGCGCCCGGCCGCAAGGCGCCGCTCGCCACCCCCGGCGAGTCGTTGAAGGTCGCCAAGGACTTCAAGGCCGAGTTGCTCTACTCGGTGCCGAAGGAAGCGCAGGGCTCGTGGGTCAACATGACCGCGGACCCCAAGGGACGCCTCATCGTCTCCGACCAGTACGGTCCGCTCTACCGCATCACTCCGCCGCCCATTGGCGGCAAGGCGGAGGACACCAAGGTCGAGCAGCTCAACCTGCCGCTGGGCGGGGCGCACGGCCTCTTGTGGGCCTTCGACAGCTTGTACGTCATGGTCAACGAGGACGTGAAATTCAAAGGAGACAAGGGCGAGGAGCACCACCCCCGTCGCGGCCTGTGGCGCGTGCGCTCCGGCGACGGCGGCGACACCTTCGAGAAGCCCGAGTTCCTACACGAGGTCAACGGCAGCGGCGAGCACGGCTCGCACGCCATCCTGCCCGGGCCGGACGGCAAGTCGCTGTACATCGTCTGCGGCAACATGACGCAGATGATGAAGCCGCTGGACGCCTCGCGCGTGCCGAAGCTGTGGGGCGAGGACCACCTGCTGCCGCGGATGCCCGACGGCAACGGCTTCATGCGCGGTGTCCTGGGGCCGGGCGGCTGCATCTACAAGACCGACCCCGACGGCAAGCGCTGGGAGCTGTTCGCCACCGGCTTCCGCAACGAGTTCGACGCCGCCTTCAACCGCCAGGGCGAGCTGTTCACCTACGACGCGGACATGGAATGGGACATGAACACGCCGTGGTACCGGCCGACGCGCGTCTGCCTGGTGACCAGCGGCGCCGAGTTCGGCTGGCGCAACGGCGCCGGCAAGTGGCCGCCGTACTACCCCGACAGCCTGCCGGCGATTTACAACGTCGGCCCCGGCTCGCCGACCGGCATGTGCTTCGGCTACGGGGCGAAGTTCCCGGCCAAGTACCAGGATGCCTTGTACATGTGCGACTGGAGCTACGGCAAGCTCTACGCCCTGCACCTGACGCCGGAGGGCAGCGCCTACCGGGGCGAGCTGGAGGAGTTCGCCAGCGGCACGCCGTTGCAGCTGACCGACGTGGTCGTCAACCCGAAGGACGGGGCGCTGTACTTCACCATCGGCGGCCGTAAGACGCAATCGGGCCTGTACCGTGTCACCTATGTCGGCAAGGACTCGACTGAGCCGTCGAAGGCCGCCGGCGCCGGCGCCGAGGTGCGGGCGCTGCGGCACAAGCTGGAGGCGTTCCACGGCCACGAGGACCCGAAGGCCGTCGAGACCGCCTGGCCGTACCTGGGCCACGAGGACCGCTTCGTCCGCTTCGCCGCCCGGGTGGCCATCGAACACCAGGATCCCAGGACGTGGCAGGACCGCGCCCTGAGTGAGAAGGAGCCGGCCCGGGCGCTCGCCGCCCTGCTGGCGCTGGTGCGCGCCACCGGGCAGGATCCGTTCCACCACCCGCGCAAGGAAGGCCAGCCGGTCCCCGGCCGGGAGCTGCAGGGGCCGGTCCTCGATGCGCTGGCCCGCATCGATTTCGACAGGCTACCGACGGAGCAGCGCCCCGACCTGCTGCGCGTTTATGCGATCCTGTTCAACCGCACCGGCAAGCCGGACGAGGCGGCGCGGCAAAAGCTCATCGCCCGCTTCGACCCGCTCTTTCCCTCGAAGAGCCGTGAGCTGAACGCCGAGCTGTGCCAGCTCCTGGTCTACCTGGAAGCACCGAGTATCGCCGCCAAGGGGCTGAAGATTATGGCGGAGGCGCCGACGCAGGAGGAGCAGATGGAGTACGCCCGGGCGCTGCGCGTGCTGAAGACCGGCTGGACGATGCCGCAGCGCAAGGAGTACTTCACCTGGTTCCTCAAGGCGGCGAACTTCAAGGGCGGGGCCAGCATCGGCGGCTTCATGAAGATCATGAAGGACGACGCCCTCGCCACCCTGACCGCCACGGAGAAGGAAGAGCTGAAACCGATCCTCGAGGCGCGCCCCATCCCCAGCGGTCCGACCGTGGGTAAGCCGCGGCCGTTTGTCAGGGAATGGAAGCTCGACGAATTGGTGCCGCTGGTGGAGAAGGGACTGAAAAAGAAGCGCGACTTCGACAATGGCCGGACGCTGTTCGGCCACGCCAACTGCTTCGCCTGCCACCGCTTCGATAACGAGGGCGGCGCCCAGGGGCCGGACCTGACCGGCATCTCCGGCCGCTTCAACGTGCGCGACCTGCTCGAGTCGATCCTCGACCCGAGCAAGGAGATCAGCGATCAGTACGTGGCGGTGACGATCACGACGACCGACGGCAAGAGCGTGACCGGCCGCATCGTCAACCAGAACAACGACGAGATTTACGTGATGACCAACATGCTCGACCCGAACGGCCAGACGAAGGTGAACGCCAAGAAGGTGGAGTCGATGCAGAAGTCGAAGGTGTCGATGATGCCGAAGGGGCTGCTCGACACGTTCCAGGAGGACGAGGTCCTCGACCTCGTCGCCTACCTGATGTCGCGCGGCGACCGCAATAACAAGATGTTCAAGTGAGCGCCGCCGGCCGCTTGCGGCTTCGCAGTCAAGCGTGCGAAGCCGCAAGCGGCTCACTTCGGCTTGCGGTCGTAGACGATCTCCGTCCAGCCGATCAGCATCTCTTCCCACGTCTGGTCGCCCCAGGTCACGTCTTTTGTCGGATCGGGATTGTTCGGGTTCTTGGCCGAGTTGTCGAAGTGGCCGACGCAGTGCAGCTTGCTCCCCTTCGGCATCGGGTACGGCGTCTCCAGCCGGTACGACGCCTGCCAGCCGAAGTTGTAGTGCGGCACCGACAGCAGCACCTCCGGCTCGCGGCCGGGGACGCGGGCCTCGTAGGTGAAGTCCTTGCCGCGCAGGTGCATGTGCGGCATGAAGCCCAGGATGTGGCCGTCCTCGCGGAACGTGAACGTCGCGTCGGCCTTTTGGTTGTCGGTCCCCGCCGGGATGTACAGGACCCCCGGCCGGCAGACCGCCAGGGTGATCGCTTCCCGCTCCGGCGGCGCCTTGGCGAAGACCAGCCCGATCGACGAACGGTCCTTCCGCTCCTTGCCGTCCGGCGTGTAGTGCATCTGGAAGACCAGCTTCGACCCCTTCGGCACCCGCTTGGCCACACCGCGCGGCAGGACCAGGGTCGTGTCGCCCGGGGCCACGCCACACAGTACCGGGGCGATCGGCCTCTCGGGGTCGAACTTCGTCCCGGGCAGCTCGACGAACACCAGGATGTGATGCACCACCGACGTCGCCCCGGCCTTCGCCTCGGCCTGAGTCACCCATTTGTCCTCGTCGAAGTGCGGATCGACCCAGAAGTACTTGTACGGCACGCCCTCCCGCTCCCGCGCCGGCACCGTGAACTCCTCGGGCATGCTCAGCACCACGTCCGGCTTGTCGATGCGCCAGCCGTCGGCGAACTTCTTCGGCGGCGGCAGGTCCTTGTCGTCCCCCTTGGGGCAGCCGGCGTCGATCCACGCCAGCACGGCCTTCTTCTCGTTGTCGGACAGGTGGCGGTCGTTGGAGAACTTGCCGTACTTGGGGTCGGCCGGCCAGGGCGGCATGCGCCCTTCCTGAACCACTTCGCGGATCGTCTCACTCCAGGCCGCGGCGGCGTCGTAGGTCAACAGCGACATCGGCCCGATCTGGCCGGGGCGGTGGCACTCCTGGCAGCGGTCCTGCAGGATCCGCGACACGTCCTTGGCGTAGGTCACCCGGCCCGTCTGCTTCGGCTTGACCAGGCGGGCGACCTGGCAGCCGGCCACTTCGGCGCTCGCCGTCGTCACCGGCTTGCCGGCCAGGACCTCGGTCAGCGCCTCGGCCAGGTCGCGGCGCCCGGGCTGGGCCCGCGTGAAGCCGACGCCGTACTGGTCGTCGATGCGGCCGCGGTAGCGCACCTTGCGCTCCGCGTCCAGGACGAACGCTTCCGGGGTGCGCTTCGCCTCGAACAGGTCGGCGACGACGTTGCCCGCGTCCTTCAGCACGGGGAACGGCAGTTCGTGCTGCTTGGCGTGCTTGGCGACCCTCTCAGGAGTGTCCTGGCTGTTGGCGTTGATCGCCAGGAAGGCGACGCCCTTCTTCGCGAACTCCGCGTGCAATTCGACCAGGCGCGGCATGTAGGCGTTGCTGATCGGGCACTCGGTGCCGACGAAGACCACGACGACGACCTTGTCCTTGACGTCGGCGAGGGACACCTTCTTGCCGTCCTGGCGCGGGTCGGGCAGGGTGAAGTCGGCGACCTTCTTGCCCGGCGCGGACGGCGCCTTCTCCCCGGAGACGACGAACGGCGCCAGCGAGCCGGCCAACAGCAGAAGCGCAATGAGACGCTTGAACATTTCTGCAATCCTCCTGTTCTCGCAAATCCCGTTTAGCCGCCGCCCTCGGGGCGGCGCTCTCCGCGCCGTCCCGAGGGCGGCGGCTAAACGGCGTCGTCACAACCCCGCAGTCGGCTTGACGGTGAACGTCATCTCTTTCTTGCCTCGGGTCACGACGACCTTCACGGTGGTCCCCGGCTTGACGAAGCCCGCCGCGGTGTACAGGTCGGCAAGGCTGTCGGTCCAGCGGCCGTCGAGCGTCAGCAGCCGGTCGCCGGCCAGCAGCCCGGCGCCCGCCGCGGCGCCGCCCGGCATCACCTCCTTGAGGGTCACGCCCGCCTCCTCGTCCTCCTTGGCCTTCTCGGCGACCAGGCCCCACTGCGCCGCCGGCACCAGCACCTTCGCCGGCGGTTGCTCGCCGCTCAGCAGGCCCTTGACGGTCTCCTGCAACTCCTCCAGCACGTCCGGCGGCTCGAAGCCGTTGGGCGTGAAGGTAATCTTCTTCGCCTTGTAATCCAGTGTCATCTTGTAGCGGGCGAAGAACGGGAAGCCGACGATCCCGTAGAGCTGGCCGATGTCCTTCTCCTTCGACATCAATTCGATGAGCGGGTGGTCCATGACGACGACGGGCACTTTCTCCGCCTTGAGATCGCCGACCTCCAATGTCTTCACCTTCGTCGGCCGGCCGCCGAGCAGGCCGCCGCCGGCCGGCAGCCCCGCCTCCTTGGCGAGCTTGTTGTTCAGCACCGTCATCGGCGCCCCGGTGTCGAAAATCACCCGGTACGGCCCCTTGCCGTTGACCTTGACGTCCAGCGTCACGTGCTTGGTCTTGAGGAGGTCGAACGGCACCACGACCGCCTTCTCGGCCTTCGTCTCCTCGGCCCGGGCCGGAAGTGCCGTCAGGAGGAGCAAAATCGCCGCGTGCGTGAAGCGCCTCATGTTAGAGTCCCTCCCCCGCCTTGACGGTGACGTCCTGCGACTTGCCGCCGCGGACGACGGTCAGCTTCACGTCCTTGCCGGCCGTCAGCGACACGGCCAACTTGAGCAGGCCGGCCCCGCTCTCGACCTTGTCGCCGTCGAAGTGGGTGACGCGGTCCCCCGCCTTGACGCCGGCCCGATCCGCGGGTCCCTTCTCCAGTACCTTGCAGACCGTGACCTTGCCGTCGCTCTCGGCCAGCTCCAGCCCCAGGAAGCCGCGGGCGACGACCTCGGGCCGGGCCCGCCCCAGCAAGCCGCCGAGCCCCTTCATGAGGCTGCCGATGGCGTTCAGCTCCGGCAGGCCGCCCTTGCCGCCGTCGAGCCCCTTCGGCGCCGGCGGGTCGAAGTCCAGTTCCGTCCAGGTCATCTTGTCCTTGGTCAAGTCGATCTCGACACGGTAGCGGGCCAGCAGGTTGTAGCCGATCATGCCGTGCAGCTCCACGCCGGCCAGGCCGAGGCCGTTCATCCCTTCCAGCTGGAACGGGTCCTCGATGCGGCCCTTCGCCCTGGGCACCGGGAGGCCACCCTCGATCTCGAACTTGTCGAAGGCCCCCCAGCCGTCCTTGCCCGGATCGACGCCGGCCTTCTTGGCCGCCTTCGTGGCCACGAACAGGGCCGGTGCGCCGGTGTCGAGAATGAAGTTGAACGGCCCCTTGCCGTTGAGCTTCGCCCGCACCAGGATGTGCTGCGTCTTGGTCAGCCGGTACGGAACCTGGTAGGTCTTCAGGTCGGCTTTCGCGGCCCCGGCCTTCTTCGGCTCGTCGGCGCGCAGCGGCGCGACGAGCGCGAGGGCCAGGACGGCGCACAGCCAAAGGGGTCGCATCGGCAGTCTCCCAGGGGAAGTGTGCGGGTGTCGGACCGGTCCAGACGAAGTGATTATACCGCAAAATCGTTTAGCCGCCGCCCTCGGGGCGGCGCTCCGTCGGAGCGCCGCCCCGAGGGCGGCGGCTAAACGGCAGGCGACGTTACTTCTTCTCGGCCTGCGGGCGGGCGGCGAGGTTCGGCCGGCCGAACGGCGACCGGCCCGGCCCGTCCGACGTGGCCCCCAGGAAGACGAAGCACATCTCGTTCGTCGTCTGCTCGCCGATGAACACCGTCTTCGGCGGGTCGTTGGGGTTGTTCGGGTTCTTGCCGCTGTTGTCGTAGACGGCCTCGACCTCCAGGACGTCGCCGACCTTCAGCTTGAGCGGTTCCTTGAGGAAATAGGACTCCTGCCAGTTGTAGTCCCACTCCTTGATCGCCAGCAGCGTTTTCGCCTCGCCCTCCTTCGGCTTCCACGTCACCTTGATCTCCTTGCCGACCAGGTGCATGTGCGGCATCACCGAGTGGAGGGTGCAGTCCTCGAGGACCGAGAGTTGGCCGCTCACCTTGCAGTGCTCCTCGCCGGCGGGGATGCCGGGGAAGCCGGGGAAGCTGGGGAACAGGCGGACCGTCGGGAACTGCCCGGCGATGATGCCGCCCTTGAACCGCTTCATCCCCTCGCTTTTCTTGGCGAAGTACAGGCCGATCTGGGTGCGGTCCTTCTCCACCCGGCCGTCGCGGTGGTAGTGGACCTGCATGACGACGTCGGAGCCCTTGGGCAGGAGCCAGCCGTAGCCCTCCGGAAGCCGGTGCGCCAGCTGGCCCGGCGCCCAGCCCGACAGGCCCCCGTCCGGCCTGAAGCCGACGCCCATCGCCATCGAGTAGCCTGGCCCGCGGTCGTACTCGTCGGCCTTCCTGCCCTTCTCTTCCTCTTGCGCCTTCGCCTCCAGCTTCCGCCCCCGGCCGAGGCTGTCGATGAAGTTCAGCGTGTGGTGGACGACGCGCGGGTTGGTCGGCTTCACCTCGAGGGCGACGACGTACCGGTCTTCGGTCAGCCCCGTCGGCAGGACGAAGCATCGGAAGATATCGCGGCCGCCGGGGCCGACGACGAAGTCCTCCTTGGCCTGCAGGACCAGGTCCGGCTTGCCGAGCATCCAGCCGTCAACGAACTCCTTCGCCTTGGGCGCGTCCTTCGAGTCGCCCTCCGGGGTGCCGCCGTCCGCCCAGGCCGCGAGGGTGGCGATGTCCCGGTCGCTCAGGCGGCGCTCGTTGTGGAAGGGGATGCCTTCGACGATCTTCCACGGCGGCATTTGCCGCGACTTGGTGGTGTCCTTGATGTCGGACGCCCAGCGGACCGCCTGCTTGTAGGTCAAGAGCGAGAACGGGCCGACTTCGCCGGGGCGGTGACACTGCTGGCAGTTGTTCTGCAAGATCGGCAGCACGTCGCGGTGGTACGTCACCTTGCCGTCCTTCTTGACGGTCCGGGCGACGTCGATCGGGCAGCCGACCGCCTGGCTGAGCGGCTTGCTGACCGCCTTGCCGGCCAGCAGTTCGTCCAGGGCGTTGCGCAGGTCGTGGCTGGTGACGGTGCGGTTCTTCTTCAGCCGGGCGGAGTAGGCGTCGTCGATGCGGCCTCGGTAGCGCAGGATGAAGTTGTGGTCGAGGACGAAGGCCTCGGGCGTGTGCCCGGCCTTGAGGGCCTCGACGGCGGCCCCCTTGTCGTCCTTGTAGACGGGGAAGCCGAGCTTGTACTCGTCGGCCTTTTTGGCGACGGCGGCGGCGTCCTCTTCCTCGGGGCAGACGCCGATGAAGACGACGCCCTTATCGCCGTAAGTCTTCGCCATGTCGGCGAGAGTGGGGGAATAGCCGGTCGAGTTGGGGCAGTCGAAGTTGAGGACGACGATGACGACGGCCTTTTTCCCGGCCAGGTCGTACAGGGGGGATGCCTTGCCGGCGGCGTCCTTGAAGGTGATGTTGGCGATCTTCGTACTCAGCTTGGCCCCGTCGGGCTCGTCCGCGGCGGGGGCGGCGGCACACGCCAGGCCGGCGGCGCCGGCGACCAGCAGCAAGCGGAACCAGGCGGAAACGGTGCGTGGCATGTCTTCCTCTCTGGGTGGTCCGGGCGTGCGGCCATCCGCCCGGTGAGTTCACTTCCCGCAAACAGGATACCGATGCTCAGGCGTGGGGGTTTCAAGCGGCGGGGCGGCGCGGGGCCCAGAAAACGCGGGAGGCCCGGGCGGCGCTTGCCGTCAGGGCCTCCACGGGGGTCGCCCGCCGCGGGACTGGTCCCGCCGGCCGGGAGCTGCGGATTCGTTGTCTCGACCGGGCGCGCAGAGACAGCTAAGGTATTGAACACCGTCCCGGCCGCGGGGTTCCGCGGCGGCTACGACATTACGACGGAAGCCCAACCGGAGGCCCTCATGAGGGCGAAGGCTCTCCTCCGCCGATGCCAGGTCTGTCTTCCTCGTCGCTCGCGTCCAGGTCCGGCACGCTCGGCTGTTTGCCGATCAGCCAGAAGACGACCTCGACGCTGAAGGCCCATACCTCAGCCGCCGCGAACCAGGCCAGGGTAAGCACAAAGCCAACGAGTGGGGCTGCGACCACGAATCCGCACAGATCTCCCCAACGAACGGCTTTCTCCGTAATGGCGAAGAACACTCCCACCCCCAGGGGCAGGGCCGAACTGATGAGGTAGCGGCGGAGGAAGCGGCGGCTCTTGCGCCGCTCCTCGGCGAGGAGGTGACGCCGCCATTTCAGGTCGATGGCCGCTAACGTCTCGGCCGGAGAAGGCTCATCATCGGGAGGCTCCGCAGAGCCCTCCTCGTCCGGAGGCGTGACTTGCTCCTCGCGAGCTGTCTCTGCGAACCCCAGCAACTCGGCGTGCAGAAAAGAAGTCCGGCAGCGCGGGCAGCGCACCCAGGCGTCCGGCGTTTCCGTGGCGAACTGAAGGGGGACCCCGCAGGAGGGGCAGTCGATAGTAACAGAGGGGCCAGACCGCCTGGGAGGCGACGCCTGCGCCTCAGCCGTCAAGAAGGTGTGGCCGCACGCGGGACAGGCTACAGCGCCTGTGGGTAACTCAGCGGGTGCCGTGAGCAGACGGCCGCACTTCGGGCAGATAAGGGTGTCCATGCAAATCCGCCTAACCCCAGATCGACACGTACCGGCCCGCCCCGATGCCGGAGTCACGGCGGCAGTTGCCCCGCCCTGCGGTGCAGGATGGCCTGGTTCATCTCTCACTCGATCCACCACTCGCGCTTGTCCGGCCCATAGGATACGAGATACGAGAGCACCGCCCAGGCTACCCCGTCCCGTTGACCCCGGAGCAATGCTGCCATGACTCCCTCCTGGCTCGACTCTCTGCTGTCGGCGCGCGTCTACGACCTGGAGCAGCCGCGCTTCCGCGGCATGCCGATTCACCCGACGCACCTGCCCGGCTACTTCTACGCCCTGCACCGCCGTCACCGCGACACCTACCGGCCCGCGGAACATGGCCCGCGCAGCGGCGCCTCCGGCGTGCTCACCATGATGGAGCACTCGGGTACGCACATCGATGCTCTGTGCCATCAGGCAAACTGCCTGACGCTCTTCGGCGGCATCCCGACTGACGCGGCCGAGACGCCGGCCGGCTTCACGCAACTGGGCGTCGAGACGGTGCCGCCGCTGCTGGGCCGCGGCGTGCTGCTCGACGTGGCCGGTTGGAAGGGGCAAGGGCGGTTGCCGCCGGCCTACTCCATCACCGCCGACGACCTGGCCGGCTGTGCCGCGGCGCAGGGCGCGGAGGTCCGGTGCGGCGATGTGCTGCTGGTGCGGACCGGCTACGCGGCTTTGTGGAACGACGAGGCGGCCTACCTGCGGGCGGCCGGCGTCGGCAAGTCGGGGACGCTGTGGGCCGCCGAGCGCGGCGTGATCGCGGTCGGTGCCGACAACATGGGCTGGGACGCCCCCGACGAGCGCGATCCGGAGAGCGGCGCCACCCTGTTTGCGCACGTCTACCTGCTGCCGCAGAAGGGCGTCTACATCGTGGAAAACCTCTACCTGGAAGCGCTGGCGCGCGATCGAGGCTGGGAGTTCGCCTTCATCGGCATCCCGCTGAAATTGACCGGCGCCACCGGGTCGCCGCTGCGGCCGCTGGCGCTGGTGTCATAACCGTCGCTTGCGGCTTCGCACCTTTGACCTGCGAAGCCGCAAGCGGCTGGGAAATGAGGGTTGTTCAGTGCTCGGTCAACGACGGCAACGGTTTGCGCACGCCGACGTCTTTCGGCGCGTTCTTCAGGAGGAAGTGCTTGGGCAAAACCTCGGCCAGGGAGATGCCGCCGTCTTCGGGCCCGAGCGGGTCGGGAAACCTCACGTCGTCTGAATGGCTGCCGACGTCGGATTCCTGCCACTTGTCCGAGGTGGCTTTCATCGGCGCTCCGCTCTCGCCCGCTTGCTGGTCGAGCATCGTGTAGAAGTTCGCGTAGGTATTGCCGTCCCCGTTCCACGGGAGCCGGCGGCGCGCGGCTTCGCCGTCCATCGGCCCGGCCTCGAGGTGCAGCAGCGCCTTCTTGTGGTTGTAGGCGGAGACGAGCAACGACTTCACCGGGGCGCAGTGGACCGGGAGCAGGCTACTGAGGTTGGCGGCGCGCAGCCGCACCAGGTGGCCGCCCAGGTACGCCGTCATCTGCGTCAGCCGCACCGAGATTTCCTTCGTCGTCGTCGCCGCCGGGGCGTCCTTGGCGGCGGTCGTATCGACGTTCAAGAGCGAGCCGGTCAGGGCCACTAGCGATTCGTTCACCTCCAGGTCGAACGTCCGGCTGGCGTGTGCCGCTACCAGGTCGCCGTCGCCGCGGACGAAGCAATTGTCGAAGACCACCTTGGGCCCGGTCGGCGGCGGCATCATCCCTTCCTTGAGATCGGCCAGGGCCGCCGCGGCCAGCGGCGCCTGCCGCCCGTCGAGGTCAAGGGTCACCCAGCAGCCCTTGAATTGCACACGGCCATCGCCGGAGAGCAGCGCCACGGCGCGCGACTCGCTGCCGGCGGCGTTCGGCCGGATGCGGAACCCCAGCCCTTCGAGGGTGAGTTGGCCGCCCTGGACGCGGAACAGCGCCGTCGGTGGGTCGCTGGTGTCGTCGTCGAGCATCAGCACGGGGTGGGCGTTGTCGTCCGCCTGAATGGTAACACTCACCCCGCTGCGGAGGGCCGACAGGTCCTTCATCTTTAGCTCGCCGTTATGCCGGATCTTGATCACGTCGCCGGTCTTCGGCGCGGCGAGGGCCTCCGCCAGGGACTTGTAGATCCCGTTGGTGGTGTTGGTCTCCGCCTTCGGGTCCACGATCTTCGGCGCGGCCGCCAGCGCCCCGGCAGCGGGCAGGTCCTTCTCGTCCCACTCCGGCTTCCCCCAGGGGGAGCCCTGCATCCCGACGACCGCGCGCTCTCCTTGTGGGGAGCGCTCCCCTCGTGGGGAGGTGGGGACGATCAAGGCGGCCAGCTCGGTGAAGTTGAGCCGGAAAGCGTCCCCCAACTCCCTCGGGTTCAGGGCCCCCTGAAGGAGGGCGAATGGATCCTTCTCCTTGAAGGGTTGGGCGCCGGGCGGCAGCACCTCGTTGTCGCTGCCGGCCCCCTTGAGTTGCTCGGCGAGCGGGGGCGGGGCAGGGGCACCGGTGTCGTTCACCGGCAGCAAGACGGCGTCGATGTTCTGGTAGCGGTTGTTCGTACCCTTGTAGGACGGGGTGGGGACGTGGTGGCGGACGAGGCAGGTCGTCGCCCTGCGCTCGCCCATCATCCCCATTTCCCCATCGGGAGGCGGGGCGCCCCACGCCTGCGAGGCGCGGGCGAAGAGGCACTTACTGGCCTCGACCGTGGCGAACGTATTCTCGCCCAGGGTGGCCAGGGCCCACTCGTCGCCGGCCAGCGCGGTGCATTGCTGCAGGCTCAGTTGATTGCCCGGCTTCTTCCCATCGAACCGGAACAGGGAAGCGTGCGGGCCGAAACCGCAATCTGTCGCCTTGACCGACGCCGCGCCCTGGAGCGCGACCGCCGTCTGCCCGCCCGCGCGCACGTCGGTCAGCCAGCCCTCGCCGTCCATTGCGGTGCCGGGTCGCTGGACCGCTTTGCCGGCGATGAAGCAGCAGCGCTGAAAAGTGACCTTCGATATGGTCTGCGGCTCCGACTTGATGGCGACCGAGCTAAACTGCGAGGGCTTCTCCCCGCCACCCTGCAGGAACTCACAGTTGCTGACCTCCACGGCCTGGGCGCCGCGGATGAAGATGCCCGCGGCTGGCTGCTGCCCCGGCCAGTTGTTGTTGACGTCGGCTACGAGCCGGAGGTTGTGCAACTCGACCTTCTCCGCCTCGAAGACGATCCCCCACACCTTGTCCTCCCCGCCCGCCGCGACGTAGCGGGTCCACACGATTGGCCGTTCCCCACCGTCCACCCCCTTCAGTCGGATCGTCTTGCCGCGAAGGACGAGGCCCGCACGGTCCTCGGCCGCCACGTCCTCGGCACCCGACCACAGGTCTTTCACTTCGATCTCGTAACTCCCGCCCGGCACGGTGTTGTGGGCGAATTCCGCGAAGGCCCTCCAGCCCTCAACTCGCGTGATGGTGAAGTTCTCGGTTTCGGCGACGACCGGGGGAGGTTTCGGCGGGCCCCCAGGAAAGACCGGACCGACGTCCGGCAGCCCACCGGGCGGCTGTGGGGGCGGGTCGGCGTACGGTTTGTTGTGTTCGGAACTTGCGCCCGGCCCGTTGGGGAGGCGGAAGTCGTGCGACGGCCCGACGAGGACCACCAGGGCGACGACGATGGCGGCGGCGCAGCCGACCACCAGGATCGGCCGCGTCCGCGGCGGCGCCGGCAGCGCCGCATCGACGAAGAGCACGCCGTCAGCCGCCGCCGCGGCCCCGCCGCCGAGTTGGTGCGTCGCCTGCAGCAGGTGCTGCACCAGGTGCTCGGCCCGCTGGTAGCGCTGCCGCGGATCCTTGGCCATCATGCGGCCGAGGATGGCGGCGACCTCGTCGGGGATGTCCGGATTCAGCTGCCGCGGGTCGAAGGGCGGCACGTGCTGGTGGTGGTGCAGCTTGCGGGCCGCGGTCCCCTCCGGCACCGGCGCCCGCCCGGTCAGCACGTGGTAGAACGTGCAGCCGAGCGAGTAGATGTCGCTGCGGACGTCGGCGTCGCGCGGCTCCAGCGCCTGCTCCGGCGAGATGTAGTCGAAGGTGCCGAGGGTGACGCCCGACTGCGTCAACCCGTGGTCGGTGTGCGGGCCGAGGTTGCGGGCCAACCCCATGTCCACCAGCTTGGCCCGGCCGTTGGGGCTGATGATGATGTTCGACGGCTTGATGTCGCGGTGGACGACGCCGCGCTCGGCCGCGTGCGCCAGTCCCGTCGCCACCTGCAGCATGTAGTGCAGCGCTTCCGGCACCGGCAGCGGGCCGCGGCGCTCGAGGAGGGTGCGCAGGTTCTCGCCCTCGACGAACTCGAAGGCGATGAAGTGCAGGCTCTGGTCCTCGCCGCAGAAGAAGACGCGGGCGATCGTCTCGTGGTCGAGGCGGGCGGCGGCGCGGGCCTCCTGGTGGAAGCGGGCGATGTTCTCCGGGTCGGCCGCCATCTCCGGCGGCAGGATTTTCAGGGCGACGAAGCGCTCCAGCTGCGTGTCGCGGGCGCGCAGCACCGCGGCCATGCCGCCAACGCCGATCGGCTCGATCAGCTCGAAGTGGGCCAGCTTGCGGCCGCGGAGGATGCCGCTGAAAAGGTGCTCCTGGACGTTCGGCCGGGGCCCCGACTTGGAAACAACGGTGGGCGTGTCGTCCGTGTGCGGGGCGGTCCCGTCGAGGAGGGCGTCGGTGCTGGCCTCGGCGGATGCTTCGGGCAGGACGGGCGGGTGCGACCGTGTGCCGGTGCCATCCGGCGGGTTGGGCCGCTGAGGCTGTTCGGAGTGCTCAACGCCTTTCGGCGTCACTGCGTCGTCCATCGACCAACAACGGGTGCTACCCGCCCCTCCTGGGGGACGCGCCGTCCCAGCCGAGCCGGGAGGCTGACGTCCGAAGCACTGCTCATTCTCTGCGGGCGATGGTCAGAGATCCCCCTGAGACGCTGTCCCGCGGACGAGAGAGGTGAGGCGGGACACAGTGCAAGCAAATGATACGCCACCACACTATAAGCTGCACTTGGGGCCGTTGTCAATCGAATGGTTGCGCTGGCGTGGACGGATGAACATGAGATAAGCGCCCGAAGGCTTGCCTAGCCGCTTGCGGCTTCGCAGGTTCGACGTGCGAAGCCGCAAGCGGCTCAGCGCCCCGTCACCGTCAGACGCGCCGCCGCGCTCGTCCCCTGCTTGTCGGGGTCGTAGTATTCGTAAGCTCGCGCCGGCGGCACGCTCACCTTCACCGGCATCGTCGCCCGCAGCCCGTACTTCAACTCCAGCGATTGCCCAGCCCCCAGTTCGCGCAGGTAGACGACGACACCTCGCGCACCCTGCTGATACTTCTCAATCTTCCCATCTTTCAGGAGCGGGGCGAAGTCCTCCGCGTCGAAGGCGAACCCCGCCGGGACCGGCAGCTCCGCCACGACCATCGGCGCCGCCTGCTTCATCCGATTCGTCACCGTCGCCGTCGCCCGGATCGTCTCATCGACGCGCAACGAGGTGCGGTTGCAGGTCAGCCGCACGCTCAGCGCCCCGGATTTCTCCGGCCCGTCGGTGTCGGGGACGTGGTAGCGGAACGCCACCTGGTAGCCCGCCGCGGTGCCGCTGGAACCGATCACCTTTGCGGAAGGATTTGGGCAGGGGCGAATACCCCCTTGGCGTGATCGATGAACCACCGTTCGACCTCGGGGAACTCCGGTTGGTTCGTCCATGTAGCTGCGTCCGCAGTCCAGAGATGACCGTGGCGACAGAAGTAGAGCCCCAGGCGGTTGATTTCCGGGAACGTCGGGTCAGTCCTCCGGTGCTGGCGGATGAGCACGTAGTAGCCGAGCAACTGGTCCAGATAGTCCGCCTTTATCTCATCGCTCTTGGTCGTTTTGAAATCGACCAGCGCGTCCCCCGTGATGAGGTCGCCGTCGGCGCCCCCCACTTTCGCGCTTGCATGTTGCACCTTCCCGCGTTAGGGATTGCGGCTTCCCGTGCTGGGCTCAGCCGTGGGAGTCGAGACTGTGATACCTGACGACAGAACGAATGTGGTCGATCTGTACCCAGACGCCACGCTCGGTGTCGAGAACGAGTTTGCCGGGGTACAGCAGTTCCTCAGCGCTTCGTACTCGCATCCAACAACGTCCACCGCTGTCCGACTTCCAGCGAATGTGAAAGCTCACCGCCGAGTCATGTATCCTCTTCGCGTAGCGAACATTGGCTATCTCGCATTCGTACTTGCTCATCATGATCCGGGGGTGCTGCCGGAGGATCGCCATGAGATCGCGGGGTGAAGCGAACGAATCTGGAGCGAAACGGCGGTAAACGTCTGGTCGCCCTTCAAAACGAGCGAGTTCGGCTCGGGCCGGCTGGAGCCACCGTTCCAGTTCTTGCCGCCGCCTCGCGCGCTCCTCGTACTCGGCAGTCCCGTCGTCGGCCCGTTCTCCGTGCAAATAGGCGTGGCAGAATTCACAGAGCCCTTGCAGGTCTTCCAGATCCTCGTGGAAGATGCGGGCGTAGGTGAGGTGATGCACTTCCGAGACGGCGAACTTGCCGCACCGTTCGCAGGTATTGTTGCACCGCCCGATGACCTGTTCTCTCTTCGCCGGCCAGTCCTTGCTTGAGAGGTAAACGAGGTATCGCGGATCGGTTTTATAGTGCCAGTGGGATCGCATGTTGCCCCCCCCTCCCCCCCGCGTCGGCAGCAGCTAGTCGTGCCTTCGACAAGACTAAAGAATGAGTTTATATACCGGGAGTTGGCGTGTCAAGAACAATTGTTCACCTTCAGCCCTGCGGCATCGGCCCCGGTTGGTCCTGCTCGGGTTTGTCCCGGCGGCTGGCGTGACAACGGTTGGCGGCGATGGCGTACAGCCACGGCCGGAACGGCCGCGGAAATGCGTACTGCCGTCGCTTCACCCAGACGGCGAGGAACACTTCCTGAAACAAGTCCTCGGCGCGGTGCCGGTCGCCGACCATGCGCTCGATGAACGTGAGCAGCCGCGGGGCGTGGCGGCGCACGAGGGCCTCCAGGCAGTCGCGCTCACCGAGCGCCACCCGGGCCATCAGTCCCTCGTCGCCGTCGTCGCGTCCGTTCATGGGCCGGCCTCACCGTTGCCTGCCCATCTGTAGGCGCGCCGGCGGCCGTTTGTCGAAGGGGAAAACGAAGCCGTGGGCGTATCTACTTCCCCCCGTTCCCGGGGACGCCGGCCCCGGCGAACGGATCGGTCACCTGGGAGGTGTCGTTGCTGCGGGCGATGAGCGACTGGGCGAGCTTCTGGACCTCGTCGGATTGAAGGATGCTGCGGAGCAGTTCCAGGAACGCCTTGTGATCGGCCGCCTGTCGGGTGTGGGGATCGCCGCGCGGGTTCCTCTTCCCGGCGGGCCGGGGTGGTGGGGGCGCTGGGAAAAAGGCCGACTCGACGGTGACCGGGTAGGGGCGATCCATCAGGTGGCGTACAGTCAACAGGCGGATGCGATAGCGCTCGAGTGACGGAGCGACCATGTCGAGATGCAACTCGATCTGGCGGCCCTTGCGCTCGCCTTCCACCTCACCTTCGAGGATTCCGTCGGTCACCTCCTCTAGGAGGCCGGCCTGTGCCCGGAGGACCGCCGTCGGCGAGACGCTCGGCGGCCGCAGTTTGTCGCCCCAGAGGTTGGGGATGCTAACGGACATGACTGCTCCTTGACTAGACGTCCAGCGCAAACCAAATGGGGAGGTGGTCGGAAGCCGCGGTGCGATCGGGCAAACCGGCCGGCGTCAGCAGTGACCGCTCTCCGTCGTGAAGCAACACCTCCAGGCGGGTCAACCGGTCCATGAGGGCCGGCCGCAGCAGCACCTGGTCGTAGACGTTCCAGAAGTAGTTTACCGGCTTTGAGGAGCGGAGGTAATAGGTCCCGGGCGGGCCGGACGTACGGTCGCCGAAGCAACCCCACATTGGGTTGTAGAAGAAGGGCCAGTCGGTCCCCATCACCGTTCGCTGCTCCCGACTCGCCAGGGCTTTCGTCATCACGGCGTGAAGGGCGTGGGCCGACACCATGCCCGGGTCGAACGGGTTCATGTTGAAATCGCCAACCAGGACGGTCCGCCGGCTCTTCAACTTGGTTTCGGCGACCACGATCTGTTCGGCGAGTTTCCCCGCCCCGCTGATTTGGTCCTGGGGATCCCAACTTTGTTTGTCCGGGAAATGGACGATGGCGAGGAGCGGATGCGGACGAATGCCCACGCGGAGAGGTCGGACGGTCAAGCCGGCGAGAGGGTGCCAGAATCCGCCGGCCAAAACCAAGGGCGGCAAGCGGGTGAAGAGGGCGACCTTGTCCGCCCCCCCCGGCTCGTTGCGGTAGCCGGTTCCGGTGTGCTCGCTCAGCGCCGCCACTACTCGCTCCGGTTCGACGGCACACTCGGCCAACATCACCACGTCGGCCGCATGCGTCGCTGCCAGCATCGCGACGCGATCCTCCAGCGGCTTCCCCGCAATGTTCCAGAACACGAACGAGAGCATGTCATCCCCCGCCCGACACCAGAAAGTCCCTTCCCGCGCGCAACCCGCACCCTTCCTCCAGCCGCCGCCGCGCCAGGGCCACGGCCGCCGGCGACACGTCCATGCCGATCCAGCGCCGCCCCAGCTTCTGCGCCGCCACCAGGGCCGTGCCGCTGCCGCAGAAGGCGTCGAGTACCACGTCGCCGGGGTTGCTGCTCGCCGCCACGATCCGCTCCAGCAGGGCCAGCGGCTTCTGCGTCGGGTAGCCGAGGCGCTCCGCCGCCTGTGCCGCCACCGGTGCCACGTCGTCCCACACCGTATCGACCGGCCGACCCTTCATCTCGTCGAGGTAGCGCTTCTGACACGCCAGGCCCGTCCGAGTGTAGTGGATCAGCCCGCGGCGATGAGCCTCCTCCATGCGCGTCCGCGTCCAGCGCCAGACGCGGACGTGGCCGTTCCACTCGTAGGTCAGGTTCGGCCGCTCGGGGTTCGGGTTGGTCAGGTCGCTCAGCCGGTAGCGCCGTCCCGTCGCCGCCTCGACGTGTCGGTAGAAGCGGCGCACGTACTCGTCGTCCAGGGCGCGGTACGGCCGGTGGAAGGTGAAGCGGTCGCCGGCGGTGTAGTAGAAGATGGTGTCGTGGTTGTTCGGGTAGCCGCGGAAGGCCAGGCCCTTGGCGTTGGTGCGCCGCCAGACGATCTCGCTGCGGAAGCGCAGCAAGCCGTCCAGCAGCCGCCTGACGTGGTGGCCGGCGTGGTGGTCGCAGTGGCAGTAGAGGCTGCCGGTCGCCTTCAGCACCCGCGCCAGCTGGCGCAGCCGCGGCTCCAGGAAGGCCACATAGGCGCCGGCCGACCCGTGACGGTCGTCGTAGTGGGCGTAGTCGCGGTTGGAGTTGAACGGCGGGTCGATGGCCACCAGGTCGATGCAGCGCTCGGGCAGCGTCCGTAACAGGTCGAGATTGTCGCCACAGAGAAGCACCTCGGTTTGCGCGGCGGGCCGTCGCTGCGTGTGCGGGGGCATGCGGGGAACACCTTGATCCGTCGCCGGGGGTTGCGATAATCGGGGAGCGGGTCCACGGGGAGGAACGTCCATGCCGCTGCCGTTCGCCGAGTTCAACCTGCTGGAGGGCCTCGTGCCGGCGCTGTGGGCCGGCGTCTTCCAGCTCGCCGCCCTGGCCGTCGTCGGCCTGTGGGTCAACTTCGTCTACCAGCGCTACCGGGCCCTGGCGGCGGCGCGGCAGGAATTGATCGACGAGATCGACCGGTTCGCCATCAGCCTGTACAAGCCGCGCAAGCTCTACCTGGCGATGCTCGCGGAGTCGCCGGCCCTGCTGTCCGCCATCCCGGACGCCGTCCAGCGCCAGGGGCACCGGGCGGCGCTGATGGAGCAGTGCCTGGCCGAGTTGATCGACGCCATCGGCCGGCTGCGCTCCCTGCAGGTGAAAATGGTGCCGCTGTACGGCTACCACGTCGAGCTGTTCGGCCACTACCTCGCCACCTGGCGCTATCTCAAGGAGGTGCGCCACCTTATGGAGCACGGGCAGTCGCTGTACTTCCACCCCGAGGACGCCGAGGGGGCCGACGCCTTCTACAAGCTCATCGACACCTTCCGCTATCGTATTATGATGCAGAAACTCAAGCGCCACCCGCCGCAGCCGATCCAGCCGCCCGACGACCTGCTCCGGCAGATGCGGCAGAGCGCCGACGTCATTTACGACCAGCACTTCGGTGCGCCGGCTCCCCCCAACCCCTGCGGGCCGGAATAACGTCGCAGCCGCTTGCGGCTTCGCAGGTTGGACTGCGAAGCCGCAAGCGGCGGCGAGGGTCTTCCGGCCCGCACCCTCACGGCTTGTCCGGGAGCGGCGGCGCGTCCGGCACCGGGCCACCCCCCGGGCCGAAGCCCCCGCGGGGAGACATCATGTCGTGAACGCCCTTATCGACCAGGACGTTGATGATCTTCGCCGACGCCGTCTTCAGCCCGGCTTGCTTCACCTCCAGCACCAGGACGTCGCCCTTGCGCGACAGCGTCAGCACCGCCGGCGCCAGCGGCTCGACGGCCTGCGCCATTGCCCTGGCGAATATCGCGTCGGCATCCAGGGGCTTCTCCTTCGACGGCTTCGGCTCGGCCCCAGGCGGAACTGCGGCCTTCACCGCCGTCCGCGGCCGCTCGACGACCTTCATCCACTCCAACAGCGCCTGTCCGAGAGGGGCGATGCCGACCACCAGCGCCTCGTCGCTGTCCTTCAGGGCCGCCGCGACCTTGGCCTCCCCCAGCAACCCGCCGTTCTTCGCGCCGCCCTTGAGCGAAGCGGCCACGCCCTCCTTGGTCGGCCCCACCACCAGCGTCTTGCCTTGGCGCCCGACGTAGAGCGGCCCCTGCCACGGCACGCCCTCGGCGCCGTAGCGGCGCAGCGTCAGTCCCTCAGCGGTCTCATCCGCCGGCGGCGCAATGTCCCGGCGGCCGTTAAAGGCGAGAATCTTCGGGACCACGTCCTGCAGCGCCTTGGCCGCGTCCTCGTCCGTCGCCGTCACGGCCAGTTGCACGGGCAACGCGGTCTTCGCCGCCTCGCCACGCAGGTCCACGGTCAGGGTGAGGCCGGCCACCTTGGCGAACACGTCCTTGCCCAGGTTGACGTGGGCCCGCTCTTCCGCCGCGGCTAGCCCCTTGCTGGGCAGGCCCTCTTCGGGCGCGCCCTGCTCCTTCGCCACGGCGTCCGCCAGCGCGAGCACTCGCTCCCACCCCTTCTGTCCGTCGGGCCAGGCCAGGGTGACGGTCAGAAGGCCGTCCTTCGGCGCGAAGTGAAGCGCGTCAAGCGCCACCTTCTTGTCAGGCAACACGTCGAGCAGCGGGCACGGTTGCCTCGGATCGAGCTGCACCTGCATGCGAAAGTCGAGGTTGCCGTTCTGCAACGTCAGGCTGGCGGTGGCCGCGCCCAGGCCGCGCGGGTTCACCAGCGCCTTGATGCTGCTCCAGTTGGCATTCGGCCTTTCCCCCTTCGTCGCCTCCTCCACCGGGGCGCTCAGGGCGCTCACGTCGGCGTAGGCGAAGGCGCCGGGCTTGTCGCGCAGCGTCGCCGCCCGCTTGAAGGTGCCGATGCTCGCCAGCGCCGGCTCGGCGACCTTCCCCTTGGCCCGGCGCACGACCTCCCTGGCGGCGCGCGGCGTTGAGGCGATGACCGCCAGGCCCGGCATCAGGGCGAAGGTCGGTCCCTTGTCGGTGATCGGCGGCGGCGGCGGCGGGGCCTCGTTGGGCTTGAACACCTGCCGGCGGTAGTCGCGGCCCCGGGCCCGGTACAGGTTGACGCCCTCGACCTTCTCGAGGATGCGGATTTCCGAGTCGGCCGCCAGGTAGCCGCGCAGGTACATCATGAAGAGGTTGCACTCGCCAGGGTAAATGACGCCGACGACCTCCGGGCCGTCTTCCTTGTTCCACCCGGTGATGGCGACGGCGCCGCCGCCGAGCCGGCCGAACTCGGCCAGTCCCTCCGGTGAGATGAGGAGGCCCAACTCGCCGAACAGGCCGCGGCCGTAGTAGACATTGTCCGGAGTATCGCCGCGCTCGGTGCGCGCCTTGGCGAAGACGGCCGCGAGGTCTTCCAGGGCCGAGCCCTTGATGAGCCCGGTCAACTCGCGCGACAGTTTGTCGGGCTGGCGCAACTCGGCGTAGGCCAGCGTCTGTGCGGGGAACAGTTCGGCGGGATCCTTCGGCTGGGCGAGGGCCGGTCCGGCGAGGACCAGCACCACGACCGCGGCCCCGGCGAGCGGCGCCATCGACCTCATGAGCGACCTCCAGTTGTGAATGGTGTCTGAGGCACGCGCCCGGAGATCGTGCGCGTTTAGCCGCCGCCCTCGGGGTGGCGCGGAGAGAGCGCCGCCCCGAGGGCGGCGGCTAAACGTACAGGGTACGGGCGCGGAGCAGGCGGGTCCAGAAAAAAGTGAACCCGCGCGCGACCGGGCGGCCGCGCGCGGGTCGTGACACCCCCCCGGGTGTTAGAGCTGTGGCACCTTCATCGGCAGCGGTTGGGCGAAGAACTGGATCGCGTCCGCGCTCAGGCCAAATTTCAGGTTGCGGAGGGCCTTTGCGGTCTGCTGCAGTTGCGGGTCGTCCGGGGAGTCGTAACCGCCCACCGTCACGATACTCCCCGTGCGCGTGTGGAGCACGTACGCCTCATAACCCGGCTTGAGTTCCTTGCGCAGCACACGGGCCACCTCTTCGGCCTGGGCGGCGCCTGCTTCGAGCACGTCGCCGGACTTGCCGCCGAGGCCGATCGTGTCGAGGAACACGCTCGCCGCCGAGCGCGGTTGGATCATTCCTGTCCCATGGAATTGCTTGACGGCCAGTGTCCACGGCTTGCGGCAGTCGAGGAGGTTGTACGGCCGGCCCGCGTTCAGCCTCTTCCAGGCCGGGTCGGGCGCGCCGGAGTCGGCCTTCTGCGCCCGCACCGTCGGGTTGCGCGTGGCGATGCACTGGGCGTAAGTGTGCAACTGGTAAAGTTGCCGAGTGGTGGGTTCCATCAGGTCAACGCGCAGTTGCGTTTTGTCCTCGGGCGGCTCGGGCGTCTTCTTGACGTTCGGGATGTCACGGCTGGCGCTGTCGAAATCGCGATAGCCGCCGATGAACACGCCCAACTGCGGATCGACGCGGATCGTCTTCCGGCGCTGCACCTCGGGCGGTGCGTACTTGTAGTGCTCGTCGAGCAGCTCCTTCGCCTTGCGCACTTCCTCGGGGGTGTAGTCGAAGATGTAGGCCGGCCAGCCGTTCTGGCGCAGGTGCAGCACCAGCCGGTCGGCCAGGGCGCGGGCGTCGTTGCCGCTGTAAGCATGCACGCAGATGGCGAACGGCCCGGCCTCGGGCGAGATGACGTACTCCTTGTTCGGGTCGGCCTCGACCCGCGCCGCACGCCCCCCCGTTGGGACGGCTAGCACGGCCAGGACGCCCGCCAGCACGAACAGGAACCTCTTCATCGTGCTCCTCCCTGAACGACGACGAATGTCGCGAATGTTGAACGTGGGGCGGGAACTTTAGCAACAGTCTCAGAAATGTCTACACCGGTTCGCCGGCCCGCGGCCGCAGCGCCTCCACCGCCAGCCCCAGCGCCTCCAGTAGCTCTTCCTGCAGCGCCGGTTGGTCGGCCGCCGACGCCCATGCCTGCACGGCCAGCACGCGCCGGTCGTCGTCCCACTCCTGCACGAACACCCGCGGCGCCGGCTCGGCCAGCACGCGTCGGTCGGCCCGCAGCCGGCTCAGCAGCGCCGCCTTCGCCGCGGCCAGGTCGATGCCGGCCCGCAAAGGCAGCGACCACTGTGCCCGCCGCAGCGGCAGGGCCGTGAAGTTGCGGACGCCGCCGCCGGTCAGCAGCGTGTTCGGCACCGTGACCGACTGGTTGTCCTCGGTGATCAGCACGACGTGGAAGGGGAACAGGTCGGACACCCGGCCGCGCAGGCCGCCGACGTCGATGACGTCGCCGACGCGGATCATGCGGAAGGCGAGCACCAGCAGGCCGGCCGTGAAGTTGGCCAGCGCGGTCTGCAATGACAGGGCCACCGCCAGGCCGGCCGCGGCCAGGACCGTCAGCAGCGAGGTGGTTTCGACGCCGAGCTGCTGCAAGACGCCGATGACGATGACGACCAGGAGCAGGCCGCGCGCCGTGTTGGCCAGGAAGGAGGCCGACGAGGGTGCCACGTGCCCGCGCTCCAGCAGCCGGCGGAACGGCGCCAGGAGGTAGCGCAGGGCGAAGAGGCCTACGACGAGGATGACCGCCGCCCCCACCACGCGCCCGGCGTAGGCGTCGGCCCACCTTCGCAGCTCCACCCAGAACCCGTCCATCGTCGTGCCCCCATCAAGCCGCTTGCGGCTTCGCAGGGCATGCGAAGCCGCAAGCGGCTACTGTTGCAGGTGCGCCAGCACGACGCGGATTTGCTCGCAGGGAACCTGTTCGCCCAGCGCCACGAAGATCGCCCGCAGCGACCCGGTCCCGAAGTGCCGCGCCGCCGCCCGGACGCGCGCGGTGACGTCGTCCGGCACCCACGCCGCGATCGACTGCGGCTTCTCCTGGCGCACGAACCGTTCCAGCTGCTCGGCCACCGTCTCCGGCGCCCCGCCGGTTCGCCGCGCCACTTCGTCGAGCGCCACCCCGCGCCGGAACAGCTCGAACGCCTCGTCGCGCTGCGGGTTCGGCCGCCCCGCCAGCGGCAACCGCGGTTCCGCCGCCCGCGCCGCCGCGCCGCCCCGGTCGCGGGTCAGCCCGTGCCGCTGGCAGTGCTGGTCGATCGCCTCGAAGAAGGCCGCCCCGAAGTCGCGCAGTTTGGCGTCGCCGATGCCGGTAACGAAGCGCATCCGCTCCAGGGTGGACGGCCGCACCCGGGCCAACTCGCGCAGCGTCACGTCGCCGAAGACGCGGTACGGCGGCCAGCCGCGCTCCTCGGCCAGGCGCCGCCGCAGCACGCGCAGCGCCTCGAACAGCTCGCGGTCCACCCCCTCCCACGACACCCCCTCGACCTTCACCTTCTCGCCCTTCGCCCGGCGGGCCAGCTGCACCAGCCGCACCGTCCGCTGTCCGCGCATCACCTCCCACGAACCGGCGTTCAGCTTCAACAGCGGGTACTCGTCGCCCACCTGGAGGAGCACCCTCTGGCCGATGAGCTGATAAATGAAATCGCGGATGGCCGCTTTGCCGTGCTGCCGCAAGAGGCCGTAGGTGCTGAGATTGTCGTGGCCGCGCTTGCGGACGTTCTCGGTGTTCTCGCCGCGGAGCACGCTGGAGACGTGGCCGATGCCGAAGCCCTGGTTGACGCGGGCCACGCACGACAGGATCTTCTGCGCCACCACCACGGCGTCCGGCACCGCCTCGGTGTCGCCCAGGCAGACGTCGCAGGCCCCGCCGCACGCCTGGGGCTCGTAGGTCTGCCCGAAGTACTCGACCAGCGCCCGGTGCCGGCAGACGGCGCCGCGGCAGTAGCGGTCCATGTGGTCGAGGTGCTGCAAGACGCCGGCGACGAACTCGGGCGGGGCGCCGGCTTCCTGCGCCGACTTCTCGGTGAGCGAGCGCCACTGGAAGGTGTCGCCGCCGGAGTAGAGCAGCACGCACTCCGATTCGAGGCCGTCGCGCCCGGCCCGGCCGGTCTCCTGCTGGTAGTGCTCGATCGACTTGGGCATGCGGGCGTGCATCACGAAGCGGATGTTCGAGCGGTCGATGCCCATGCCGAAGGCGACCGTGGCCACCACCACGTCGCACTTCTCGCCGATGAATTCGTCCTGCGCCTGCCGCCGGTCTTCCTGGGTGTGCCCGGCGTGGTAGGCCAGCGCCTTGACGCCGTGCTTGCGCAGCGCCGCAGCCAATTCGTCCACCTCGCGGCGGCTGATGCAGTAGATGATGCCGCCCTCTTCCGGATGGCGTTCGATCACTTCCAGGACCTGTTTCAGCTCATTATGACGCGGCAGGACGCGATAGGTCAGGTTCGGGCGGTCGAAGTTGCCGACGAGCACCTCGGGGTTGCGCAGGGACAGCTGAGCGATGATGTCGTCGCGGACGCGCTCGGTGGCGGTGGCGGTGTAGGCGTGGACGGAGGCTTCGGGGAAGAGTTCGCGGAGGCGGTCGAGCTGGCGGTACTCGGGGCGGAAGTCGTGGCCCCAGTGGCTGATGCAGTGGGCCTCGTCGATGGCGAAGGTGCGCACGTCGAGGTCGCGCAGCAGCCGGCAGAAGTCGGTGTTGACCAGGCGCTCGGGCGAGACGAAGACGAGGCGGATGGCCCCGTCGCGGATGTCCTGTTCGTAGCCGAAGCGCTCGGCGGCGGACTGCGAGCTGTCGAGCTGGATGGCGGGGATGCCGCACGCCTGCAGGCCGTCCACCTGGTCTTTCATCAGGGCGATGAGCGGCGAGATGACGACGGTGGTGCCGCCGCGGAGGACGGCGGGGGCCTGGTAGCAGAGCGACTTGCCGCCGCCGGTCGGCATGACGACGAGGGAGTCGCGGCCGTCGAGGACGGCGCGCATGGCCTGCTCCTGGAGCGGACGGAGGGCGCTAAACCCCCAATGGCGGCGAATGAGCTGGAGTAGTGCGTCCATCATCTGTGAGCGTCCGTACAGGGACCGCGAACACCGCTATCCTACCCGATTCGCGGCGGCTGCGGGAGGCCGGAAGGCGCTGGACCTGGAAGCAGAGCCGGGGTAGCCTGCACGCTGGCTGGACATGAAGGGGGATGCCGATGACCGAAGCGGAATGGCTGGCCTGCACCGACCCGAAGCCGATGCTCAAATTCCTTCATGGCAAGGCAAGCGATAGGAAGTTGCGGCTGTTTGCCTGCGCCTGTTGTCGTCACATCTGGCACTTGCTCGCCGACGACCGTAGTCGGAAAGCGGTTGAACTGGCCGAACGGTTTGCGGATGGACTAGCCAGCGAACAAGAGCGAGAGGCAGCCGAAGAAGCGGCGAATCAAGCCAAGCGGGTCACTGGGGTTTCCCGCCAAGCAAGTAACTACACGATCCCCGAAATGTTCACAATAGCAGCCAGAGCGGCTTGCGTCACAGCTGAAGGTGATGCAGACACAGAGACGCTCTTAGCAATCGTTGCTGCCTGCTCCTTGATTGCGCGCAACGAAGCTTCGGGCCTTGGCTGGGAAGCCGAAATGGTGGCATGCTCTTCCACGCTTCGGGAGATAGTTGGCAACACCTTCCTCCCTCCGCCTCCTCTCCCTGCTGCCGTCCTCACCTGGAATGACGGCACCGTGCGCCGCATGGCCGAAGGCATCTACGAAGAGCGAGCCTTCGACCGCCTGCCGATCCTGGCCGATGCCCTGCTCGACGCCGGTTGCGACAACGAGAACCTCATCGCCCATTGCCGCAGCGAGGGGCCGCACGTGCGGGGGTGTTGGGCGGTGGACCTGATTTTGGGGAAATCGTGACACCAGCCGCTCCCGGTCACGACTTGCCCTTCTGCTGCCGAAGTTGCTTCTCCAACTCGCGGACCTGCTTCTTCAGTGCCGCCTGGGCCTCGGCCGCCTCCTTCGCCTCGGCTTCCAGCTTCTTGCGGGCCTCCGCCTCCTTGCGCGCCTTGGTTTCGGCCCTCTTGGCCTTGGCCTCGGCCTTCTTCCTCGCCTTCTCCTCTTCGCGGGCCTTGGTCTCGGCCTCGGTGTGGTCTCGCAAGCGCTCCCCCGTGACGGCGTCGTACAGCCAGGCGTTGTTGGCTTCGTCGGTGCCGAGCAACAGTGGCACGGGGGCCAGGGAGAGGCGGCCTTGCGCGTCCGCCGTCATCGGCTGCCACCCCTGAGGCGTGCGCTCGTACCCGATCAGCCTCGCCGGATCCTGGCCCTCGGGCCCGCGGTCTACGATCACGTACTTCTGCACACCGACCTTGTCGTACAGGGCGATCTTCGCCCCCAGGTCGTTGTCGCGGGTGCTCGGCGAGACGATCTCCAGCACGAGGACGGGCCGGCCGCCGTCTTCGGCGAGGTGGAAGGTCGTCTGTCGGCGCCAGTGGGGGACGTCGAAAAGCACGAGGATGTCCGGCCCGAGCGTCCGCACTCCCGCCGTCCCGAAATCCACGGGGTTGTCACCCAGAACGACGACGTTTGGCTCGTCCTTGTAGAAGGTTGTCAGGGCCCCACGGCAGTACACGAAATCCCGTGTGTGTTGTGGGTCATCCACGACGAAGTCACCCAGCTCAGGGTAGAGAAGGTCTTCCTTGCTTAGCGGCACGACGTCTACCTTCTCCGTCCCGTCCGCCTGCTTCCGTCGCACGTGGCGCCAACCGTAGCGAAACGGATCGTCCTGCTCGTCAGTCCGCTTCGGCGGCGGTCCCGGCCTGTAGATCTGATTCATGATTGCGACCGAGGGTGTTGGGTAGTTGACCTGATTTGGGCAAATTGTGACCTGGCCGGCCCGCGTTACGGCTTGCCCTGCTGGTCGCGCAATTGTTTCTCCAACTCGCGGATGCGCTTCTCCGCCTTCTTGGCCCTGGCTTCGGCCTTCTTCCGGGCTTCCGTCTCCTCTCGGGCCTTCTCCCTGGCTTCGCGTGCGGCCGCTGTCGAATCGACCGGATCGGGCAGCCGATTCCCCTCGGCATCGTAGAACCAGGTCAGTTCGTCCTCGATGCCGATGAAGAGTGGGATGGGGGCCAGTTTGAGCCGCCCTCGGGAGTCCGGCTTCAGTTGGCTCCACCCCTTGGCCGTGCGCCGACGGCCGATCAGTTGTGCGGGGTCCTCCCCCTTCGGCCCACGGTCCACGATGATGTACAGCGGCACCCCGGCGCGGTGATAGAGTTCGGTCTTTGGCCCCACGTCGGTATCCTGGGTGCTGGGTGACGTGATCTCGATGACAAGCACTGGGCGCCCCCCCTCCTCTGCCAGCCGAAACGTCCCCTGCTCGAGCCATTGGCGCACCCCGAACAGCGTGACGATGTCGGGGCCGAGCGGCTGCACTCCCAGCACCCCGAAATCAATCCGACAATCGCCGAGCACGACGACACTCGGGTCGTCCTTGTACCAGGCCATGAGGTTGATGTGGCAGTACTCGAGATCGCGCAAGTGAGGCGGTTTCTGCACGACGATATCCCCCTCTTCGGGGTAGAGAAGATCTTCCTTGCGCAACGGCACCTCTTCGTGCTTCTCCGTCCCGTCCGGTTGCGTCCGCTTGATGTAGCGCCAGCCGTAGAACGGCTGGTCGTCCGGCTGACGCTTCGGCAGCAATTCCGGCCTGACAATCTGATTCATGATCGCGACTCCCGAAGGGCGCCCTTCTCTCCCGCGAGTATACCACCGTCCCTATTTCCGCGGGAGTGAGGTTGTCAGGCCGGCAGCGCCCGCAGCAGCTCCGCGGCCACGGCCTGCGGGTCGTCGGCCTCGCAGATCGCCTGGCTGACCGCCACCCGCCGCGCCCCCGCCGCCGCCGCGGCCGCCACCGTCTTGGCGGTCACGCCGCCGATGACGAACGCCGGCAGCGACGTTTCCGTCGCCGCCCGCCGCACGAAATCGAGTCCCGCCAGCTCCGCAAAGTTCTTTGTGCCGGAGGCGAACGTCGGCCCGACGCCGACGTAACTGGCCCCATCGAGGATCGCCTGCCGCAGCTGTTCGACGTCGTGTGTGCTGACGCCGATGAGCGCGTCCGGCCCCACGATGCGCCGCGCCTCCTTCACCGGCATGTCGTTCTGGCCGAGGTGGACGCCGTCGGCCTCGACGAGTCGGGCGAGGTCGGGCCGGTCGTTGACGAGGAACAGGGCGCCCGCCTTCCGCGTCCAGCGGCGCACGTCGCGGGCCAGCCCCAGCAATTCGCGGTCGCCCCGCTGCTTCTCGCGCAGCTGAAAGATTGTCGCCCCGCCCGCCGCCGCTTCCGCGATGGTCCAGTCGAGCGCCGCCGTGCAGCGCGAGCGCGTCAGCAGGACGTACAGCCGCGCGTTGGCCAACCGCTGCCGGGCGTCGGCGCCAAGCAGGACGGCGCGCTCCAGGGTGTAGCTGCGGTAGCGCAGCGCCTCGACCGCCCGGCCGAGGTCGGGGCCGTGCAGCTTGCCGAACTCCTCCAGGGTGCGCAGGGCTTCCTGCAACCGCTTCAGGTTGACGTGGGCCACCTCGCGCGGCGAGTGCCGTTCCCCTTCGCCCTCCGTCGAGATCGCCGTGCCCACGTCGCGCAGCGTCTCGCGCGCCTCCAGCAGCCGGCCGGTGGAGAGCTGGGCCAGGGCGACGGTGAGGTCGTGGCGCAGGCGCTTCAGCTCGCCGCTGAGGAAGGCGTCGTCCAGGGCGAAGCGGCAGTAGTCCTCGACGACGCGCAGCGCCTCGCGGGCGCGGTTGGCGGCGGCGTCGAGGATGCGGGCGGTGTCGATTTGCTCCGTCGGCTCGCCGAGTTGCAGGGGCTCGTCGAGGGTGATCGGCGGCTGGCGCTGGGCCAGGGTGGCGGCTTCCAGGCGCGCGAAGACCAGGCCGAGCGCCTCCAGCGACCCGCGCAGCTCCGGCCCTTCGCGGAGCAGCACGAGCAGCAGCGCGTCGCCGGTGACGATCCGTTCCAGGTACAGCTCGGCGGCCACCTCGCGGGCCTGTTCGAGGAAGGGGCCGATATCGGGCCCGGTCGCGCCGGCCTGCCGTGCGGCGAGGTCGGCCAGCACGGCACGGGCGGCCATCGGATCGGCGCCGGCCTCGCGCAGCAGGGTGGCGGCGCGGCCTTCCTCCTCGGCGAGGAGCCCGTGCAGAAGGTGCAACGGCTGCACGTCCGGGGCGCCGACTTCGCGGGCCAGGGCGCGGGCGGCTTCGAGGGCACGTTCGACGGCGGGGGTGAGTTCGGGGAGCATGGCGGTGCTTCGGGTCGGATTGCTGTTGTCCGCGGCACGGCAGTCATTAGTTTACTCGGAGCCCGCGTTTAGCGGCCGTCCGGTGCTCGTAGTGACCCGATTTATCGGGTCCGTCGGTCCGGACCGCATAAATGCGGTCACTACGAGCGCGGCGGCGCGGGTCCTCAGGAGCGGTGCATGCGGCGGGAACTCACCTGGCAGTCGGTCGTCAGCGCCGTGGTCGTGTCGGCGCTGGTGTCGGCGTCGTATCCTTACGTGGTCCTGAAACTCGGCCTCGGCCCCAACGTCAGCGTCGTCAGCGCCTTCCTCGGGGCGCTGATGCTGCTGGCGCTGGCGCCGAAGACGCACGGGCAGAACCGCTGGATGAACAACGTCGTCCAGACCGCCGGGACCAGTGCCGCCTCGACGGCGTTCATGTGCGTCGTCGCCGCCGCCGTCGATCTCGCGGCCCAGAACCCGAACGCGACCCCCTACCTCAACGGCATCACTCACATCGATCCCTGGCCGATGTTCTGGTGGCTGTGCTGCGCCGGCGGCATCGGCGTGCTGTTCACAGTCCTCTTCCGCCGCCACTTCCTCGACGACCCGAAAATGGTCTTCGCCGATGGGGTCGCCGCCGCCGAAACCATCGTCATCCTCGACAGCAAGGGCGGCGCGGCGCGCAGCAAGCTGCAACTGCTCGGCCTGACCGCACTGGCCTCCGCCCTCGTCGATTGGTTCCGCGAGGGCATGGAGGTGCTGCCCGACCTCTACCCCGGCCGGGTTTACAAGAGTCTCAAGGTCGGTATCGAGTGGAACCTGCTGAGCGTCGGCAGCGGCCTGCTGATCGGCCTCAACGTCAGCCTGAGCATGCTGGCCGCGACCGCGGTGGTTCGGTTGGCCGGGCCGCACTTGATCGAGGTGGGGATAGGTCGTGAGATCGTCCTCAGCAACGTCGGCGACCGCCAGGTGCCGAACATGCACCTGGTGACTTCCCTCGGCGTTCTGGGCGCCCGGACCCCCCTGGAGGCCGCGACCCTGGCCGCCGTGAGTCGGGAGGGAGGGGAGATCGCCCCTCCCCTGGTCGATACCCGCAAGGAGTGCGAGCAACTCATCGACAAGCCCTGGGACGAACTTTCCTTCCACGAGCGGGCCTTCGTCGCGGTCTACGGCAACAAGCAGGCGGACTACATGCAGCAGAAGTACTTCTCGATCATGCTGCTCTGGTTCATGTGGCCGGCGACCGGGCTGATGATAACCTCGGCCATCACGGCCGTGCTGCTCAAGTGGCGCTCGATCGCCGAGAGCTTCCGGCACTTGCGCGTCAGCGCCGCCGGGGGACAGAGCGAAGACGTGTCCCTGGGAAGCGTGGCCCTCGGCAGCGTGCTGCTCACCGTCGCCCTCGCCGTCGTCGCCCGCCTGTACTTCAACATGAGCCCCGTGCAGACGGTACTGGCGGTCGTCTGCTCGTTGCCCTTGATCCTGGTCGGCATCCGCGTCCTGGGCGAGACGAACAACGGGCCGATCTCGGTGATGATGAACGGCTTGCAGGCGGTCTTCGCGGTCTTCTGGCCGAGCAGCATCGGCCACAACCTCGTCGCGGCCGGCATGGCCGGCTCGTGCAACGCCCAGGGCCAGGGGACCATTCAGGATTACAAGACGGGTAAGATCATCGGATCGACGCCGCGCATCCTGACCTGGGTCCAGCTCGCCGCCGTGCCCATCGGCGCCGCCGCCGTCGCCGTCATGTACCCCTTGCTGACGACGCGCTACCGCCTCGGCGAGGAGCTGACCACGCCGACCGGGGTCAAGATCGCCAACATGGCCGTGTTGCTCTCGCAGGGCTGGGGAGCCCTACCGCGCGGCGCCGTCCTGTGGACCGTCATCGCCGCCGTCGTCGGCATCGTCATTCCGGTGATCCAGCACTTCCGCCGCGTCGAATGGCTCCCCTCGGCCGCCGGCTTCGGCTTCGGCCTGATCCTGCCCGGCACCCTCAACATCCCTATGGCCCTCGGCGGCATCCTCGGCTGGCTGTGGGCGCGGCAGCACAGGCGGTCTTACGACCGCTACGTCGTCACCGTCGCCTCCGGTTTCATCGCCGGCGAGGCGTTGATCGGCGGGCTAATCATCCCGGCCCTCAGCTGGTTTTTCCCCAAACTGTTCGGCGGCTGAGACCGTCTGGCGAAACCCGACCGCTCGCAGCGGTTGAAGCGGTCGGGAGGACCAGGCCGCCCCACCGGGGGCCTTGTCCAGGTTTCCCCGTTTCCCGGATCGCACCAAGCCTCACGCGGCCGCGGATTTCTCGGCGTTTTCGCGCAGTTCGCTATTCACGTTCCGGCCCGCTTCGCCGATTATCTTGTCGGGACTGGAGGCACCGGATCGGCCGGCGCCTCTTGGCGGACTGACGGATCGGTCCGCGCCACGGATTCGGCCCCCATCGGCTCGGCTACGAGGACAGGCGCATGATCAGCACACAATCCCCCTGGAGACGGCCCCGCTTCGCACTCCTTGGCAAACTCGTCGCCCCGGCGTGCCTCTGCCTGGGGCCGTGGCTCGCCGCCGCGGACGAACCGGACCCCCCGGAGAAGCCCCCTGCCGCCGTGGCGCCCGCGCCGGCCCCGCCGGAAGTGCCCGCCGCGGCCGCGGTGCCCGCGGCGCCCGCGCCGGCCCCGCCGGAAGTGCCTGCCGGGCCCGCGGCCCCGGCGCCCGCGCCGGTTCCGCCGGAAGTGCCCGCGCAGGCCCTCCCGGAGGTACACGTCGGCGGCGCGGCGGCGCCCGCGCCGCCAAAAGTGCAGGTCCTCGATCTGGCCGCCTGCCGCCGCATGGCCCTCGACAAGCAGCCGGCCATCGCCGCCGCCCAGGCGAGCCTCGACGCCGCCCAGGCGCGGGCCGTCGCGTTGAACAAGCTACACGCCATCCCGCTGCTGGCGTCGGACCTGCCGATACGGCGGCACCAGGCCGACCTCGGCGTCACCGCCGCCGCGGCGCTGCTGGAGCAGGCCCGCTGGGACGCGATCTATAACGTCACGCGGACCTACCTGGCGGTGATCTACGCCCGCTTACAGATACAGGTCGCGTCCGATGCCGTGGCGGAGTTGGAGACTCTCAAGAAGACCGCCGAGGCCACCCCACAGGAGGAATACCGCGCCAAGCAGATCGCCGAGACCGCCAAGGTGGCCGCGGAGCGCCGCCTCATCGCGGTCGAGGGGGCCGCGCGCGCCCTGGCGGCCCTGCGCGAGGCGGTGGGGCTCGCCGGCGACGCCTGCATCGACGTGGCCGACAGCGACCTGCCGGACCTGGGGCCGATCGTGTGCCGCGACGACGTGCTCGCCCTGGCCCTGGCGCGCCGCGGCGAAATCGTCCAGGCCATGAGCGCCACCGAGATCACCGCGCTCGAGGTCAAGGCGCAGGCCTCGAATTGGCTGGCCCCCTCGTTCCGCACTTACGCCTCGGGTTCCGACATCCACGTGCAGCCGCCGCCGCTGCCCAGCCGGGGCAGCGAGTACAACCCCGGCGGTCTCGGGCCGGAGATGCCGGTCAACTTCGCCGGCAAGCGGGCCGACCGCGTCGAGCAGGCGCACGCCCTGTCGGCGCGGGCCAACGCGGTGCTGGACAAGACGCGCGGCCTGGTCGTCCTGGAGGCGGATAACGCCTTTCACATGTGGCAAGAGACGGCCACCAGGCTCCCCACGATGCGCGACGCCTACCAGTCCCAGCGGAAGGTGGCCGACGACTACAGCCGCGACGCCAAGATCCAGGCGCTGAAGAGGAACTATCTGGAGGTGACGACTTCGGTCAAAGAGGCGTACCAGCGGCGGCTGGATGTGAACGAGACGTACTTCCATCACCTGGTGAACCTGGCGGCGCTGGAGCGCATCACCGCAGGCGGCTTCTGCGCCGGCTTCGAGCCCAAGCCGGCGCCGAAGCCCTGACGGAGGCGCGCAGACATTCGGCGGGGGGTCGGTCTCGCCCGGCAGGCAGGACCGACCCCGAGCGGATACCACGCGACTTCGGGGGACGGGGCCGTGGTCGCGCGCCGGGACGCGGGTCGCCCCTTATTTCGTCCCCGGGATCCCGGGCTCCTGGGCACTCGGGTTGCGGACAGTTTCTAACCAGGGGGGCAGAGCGCCGGCTCGTGGGGGACGGCGCTCGGGCGGTGTCGCGAGGCCCCTCCGGACAGAGACAGAGGGAGGGGATCCATGTTAGGGCAAAGACTGGGGTTGGTGGGCCTCGTCGTTGCGGCGGGGCTCACGGCCATCGTGCCGATGCGCCCGGCTGCCGGCGAGGAGGTGAAGACGCCCACGGTACACATCGGCCTGACGGGCAGCCTGTTCCGTGACATTCCTCAGGAGATGCTGCAGCCGCTGATGCGGCCGTTCAAGACGCTGATGGAGTCGCAGACCGGCCTGAGCGGGGAACTGCTGCCCGGCATCAAGTCGGAGGAACTGGGTCAGCGGCTCAAGGACGACAAGTTGCAGCTGGCGGTCTATCAGGGCTTCGAGTTCGCCTGGGCCCGGCAGAAGTACGCCGACCTCAAGCCGCTGATGATCGCCATCAACCAGCACAAGTATCTTCACGCTTACATCGTCGTCCGCGACGACAGCGCGGCCGCGAAGCTGGCCGACCTCAAGGGCAAGACGATCAATTTGCCGCGCCGCTTGCCCGGCCACTGCAACCTGTTCCTCGACTGCCGCTGTGACGCGGCCGGCAAGGCGGCCAAGGACTTCTTCGGCAAGGTCTGCGCGCCCGTCACGCCGGAGGAGGCCGTCGATGACGTCGCCAGCGGCCAGGTCGATGCGGCCGTCGCCGACGGTTGGATCCTTGGCTGGTACGAGAAGCGCAAGCCGACGGCCTTTGCCCGCCTGAGAGTGATCGAGAAGTCGGAAGCCTTCCCGGCCGCGGTCGTTGCCTATTACGCCAACGCCCTCGACGAGGCGACGCTGCGCCGCTTCCGCGAGGGGATGCTCTCCGCCAAGGACAACCCGCGCGGCGTGGAGCTGATGACCCTGTGCCAGATGACCAGCTTCGAGCCGGTGCCCGACGACTACGAAAAGGTGTGCAAGGCCATCGCGAAGGCCTACCCGCCGCCGGAGAAGAAGAAGGACGAGAAGAAGAAGCCCAGCGAATGACGCCGGGCCAGGCCGACGCCGCGGGCCGCCGGAATCCTCCGGCGGCCCGCGGCGCCCTCATTTCATCAGGGAATTGGCCCCGCCCCTCACGGGGGGCTCCTTTCCGAAGGCAGACGGCTCACGAAAGAGCAAAAGATAGCGGCGCGGCCCGGGAGCGAAAAGGGCTGTTCGGCGCGGGGGCCGTCTTCCGGAGCACGAGAAGGGAGGGCTGGGCGGCGCTGTCGCAACCGCGCAGCACACGTCGGGCAGTTCGTTCACCTTGCACCCACTTTGTCCACCTGGGCCAAGTGGCGCCGTGACACAACTCCTTGCTTAAATGCAACTTGCGCCGCAGCACGGACCACTTTGCTCACCGCGCTCACACGGGCACGTATCCGCCCGGCTGGCCGACCGGAGCCATCGCCGGCAAGCGCGTGCCTCATCTTGAATGGCGGCGGGAGGCGCGCGATAATGTCACTGTCGGCGCCGGGGGCCAGTCAAGGCGGACCCTCCCCCACCAGAAACCTCGCAACGGCGTTCCCGAATGGCGGCTGATCTCCGTGCCCTGGTCTTGAGGTTACGTCAACCAGAGCCGAACCCGGAAAGCTTGGCGCCCGGGCACGACCTGATCCAGGCCGAGATTGACTTCTTGGATCGTTGCAGGTTGGAAAGACGCCAGGGCGGTAGGAGCCGCCAGCAGGTGTTCCAGGACGCCTACGCGGCTGAGGTCAGGGAGCAGGTGCTCTACGCCGCGGCGCTGGCACAGCAGCGTTACGGCACGCGCTTCCGGTCGCGAGAAATCGATGCCGTCACCTGGCTCATCGAGTACGATTTTTACGAATTCCTGGCGTGCGTCGAGAGTGACTGGGCCGGCCAAATGTCTCTGCCCGAGCGGGCGAGGTCATTCTTCAGCCTCGGGCGGGCGTTACGGCGCAGGTGGCAGGGGGAACTGCGGCGTGTGGTTGACGGGAGAAGGCGTTCGTTGCGTCGCTTGCTCGAAGAGGTTGCCGATCAATGGTGCCGCGAGATGTACCTGCGCTGAAGTTCGCGGTCCAGGCCCTGGCGGACCGGCCTGGTGAAGTGAGCTTGCGCCGGAGACTCTGCGAGGCCGTTTACGAATCCCTGTCCACCTACTTGCTCATGTCCGCGAGGCGCCGTCTTCCCCGACAGCTCAAGGACGAGTTGGAAGATGTCGCGCATGCCGTCCTGTACCACACGTTTCGGAAAGCCATTCGCCTGTGTGAGGGACAGAAACTCAATGTCTTTGCGAGCGATGAGACCCTCGCGGCCTACTTCCGGAAGGTCGGCACGAACGAGCTGAGGGACCAGATCACCGCTCTGTCTCAAGAGCGAGCAAGGGTGTCCGTGCCGCTCGGCGAGGAGCCCGCGGTGGAGTCGGCTCAGGACGAGCCGGCGATGGCGGAGGACGTTCAGGCCGCCCTCGCCCTTCTGAAGGAGTTGGACCGGCGGATCGTGCAGCTGCGGTCGCGCGGCCTGGAGTACGAGGAGATTCGCCACGAACTCAAGCTCCGGCAGAGTGCGGGAGCGCTCCGGACGCGGTACAGTCGTGCCCTCAACTTTCTTCGCAAGGCACTCCGCCGGTCGTCGAGCGCGGGCTAGCCGAGTCATCTTCGAGCAAAACGTCATCGACAGCCCTGCCGGCGGCTCGCTCCAGGGCCTGGACGTCCTGGTAAAGTTGCCCGCACTCGGAACACACGGCAAGGTGGCTGCGAAGCCGCTCTTGGCTCTCGGTGAGGCTTGTGCCTTGGGATTCGCTCCTGGCTAGTCGCCGCAAGTCCGCAATCGTGGGGCAATTAAGCTGTCCGCGCGCGATTTGTCCAAACAGCTCAGGAGTCGTTGGCCTGGCGCGCATAAATCGAGCCTCCGACGAAGGGTTCGTTGGCCACGGAGGCATCTTGAGCAATGCCGCCACTCCGCATGGCGTCACCGCGCCTCCACGCCTACCTATCTAAACCCCTCTAGTAACCCGCGATGTTACACGGGGAGGGACCTTTTTTCGCGCCGGTCCGAGTTTGTCCGGGGAACCCCTCGCCCCTGTGAGGCGAGGGGAACCGTGTCCGGTAGCCCGGCGCCATGCTCTGCCAGCCGTGACCCTTTCAGCACCTGGTCCACTGGACAGCAGCCCTCCGAAATCGGGCCCGTCCCGGTTTTCTTCCGCGACAGCGCTCCTCTCTTGCGGAACAGGTATTCCCGCCTCATAATTACCCCCTGAGGTCCAGTTGACCCCACCCACAGAAAGTGTCCCGGACCACCCCATCTCCGCAGGCACAAGCGGCGCTGGAGTCAGCGGCCGATGAATTACAACGAAGCGGACACCCGAGCCAAATTGCTTGACCCCGCCATCCACAAGCGGGGCTGGAGCGAGGACCTCATCCGGCGCGAGGAGACAGCGGGTGCGATCGAGGTCCTCGGCGGAAAGGCCCGTCGGCGGGCCCGAGGCAAGATCGACTACACCCTGCGCATCAAGGTCAACCCGGACACGCAACCCGTCGCCGTCGCCCTGATCGAGGCCAAGAAGGAAGCGCTGCCTCCCGGGCACGGCCTGGACCAGGCCAAGGGCTATGCCACCTGCAAACGGCTCAACGTCCCCTTCGTTTTTTCCTCCAACGGGCACCTGTTCGTGGAATTCGACCGCTTCAGCGGCCTGACGAGCGAGCCCCGGCCCCTGGCGGAATTCCCGACGCCGGCCGACCTGCGCGCCCGCTACGAAGAGGCGATGGGGTTCCGCCTGGACGCGGCTGCCGCCCGTCCCTTGTTGCAGCCCTACGCCGGGGGCGAGGCCACGCGGCGCTACTACCAGGACGCCGCCATTCGCGCGGTGCTCGAGAAGGTCGCCCGCTGCGAACTCCGGGGGGAGCCCAAACGGGCGCTGCTGGCGCTGGCCACCGGCGCCGGCAAGACGTTCATCGCCGTCAACCTGCTCAAGCGCATCGCCGACGCCGGCCAGCTCCGCCGGGCCCTCTTCGTCTGCGACCGGGACGAGCTGCGCACCCAGGCCCTGAAAGCCTTGCAAAACGTTTTCGGCGCCGACGCCGCCGAGGTGTTCCGCAAACCCGACGGCACCAATAATGCCAGGAACGCCCGCATCCACGTGGCGACCTATCAGACGCTCGGCGTGGACCGGGAAGACGGCGACGCCAGTTTTCTGACGACTTTTTACCCCAACGACTACTTCACTCACATCATCATCGACGAATGCCACCGTTCCGCCTGGGGTAGGTGGTCGCAGGTGCTCACACGCAACCCCGGCGCCGTCCAGGTCGGCCTGACCGCCACGCCGCGCCAACTCGCGGAGAAGCTCCGTAAGCTCACCGAGGGCCAACGCGCAGCCGATCCCTGGCAAACCCCGGAGGTATCGGAGGGAGAATTGCTGGCCGCCGAGTCGTCCGCGACCTATCGCATCCCGGGCGGCCAGGCGCCGGCAACGGCCCTGCTCTCGAAAGAGGCCCGTGCCGACGCCGCCGTTTGCGCCGACAACCTCCGCTATTTCGGCGAGCCGGCTTACGAGTACGACATGGCCCAGGCCATCGAGGACGGCTACCTGGCCGCCTGTGAAATCCAGAAAGGGCGCGTCAACCTGGACGACACGGGCATCACGCTCGATCAGATCCTGGCGCGCTACCCGACCGACGCCCTCACGGGCTTGCCGATCACGCGGGAGCAGCTCAAGGATCGCTACGAGAGAACGCAGTACGAAGACCGCATCCTGCTGCCGGATCGCGTCCTGGCCATGTGCCAGGACCTGTTCGGCTACCTCCTCGAAACCGGCGGCCCTGAACAGAAGACGATCATCTTCTGCGCCCGCGACCGGCACGCCGACGACGTCGCCGTTTGCCTGAACAACCTCTACGCCCGGTGGTGCGCGGATAACGGCAAGCAGCCGCTGAACTTCTACGCCTTCAAATGCACGGCCGCGGCCAGCGGCAACGACCAGCTCCCCGACCTGCGCGGTTCGTCCCGCAGTCACTTCGTCGCCGCCACCGTCGAACTGCTGACGACCGGGGTGGACGTGCCCTGCGTCCGCAACGTCGTCTTCTTCAAGTACCTGAAGTCGCCGATCAGCTTTTACCAGATGCTCGGTCGCGGCACCCGCATCGACCTGCCGACCGGCAAGCTGATGTTTCGCGTCTACGACTATACGGACGCCACGCGGTTGTTCGGCGAAGACTTCCTCACCAAACCGCGGCCGGCCAGCGGCGACGACGGCCCTCCGCCCCCTCCGCCTCCCGCCGAGCCGACGATCAGCGTCGAGGGGTTCGACGTCCACGTGACCGACGCCGGCCGGTTCATCGTGGCCCAGGTGGACGGCAGGGCGATGCCCGTGCCGCTGGAGGACTACAAGGCGCAGTTGACCGCCAGGCTTGTCGCGCAGGTGGGGACCCTCAAGGACTTCCGCGGCCGCTGGATCGATCCGGTGTCGCGGCAGGAATTGTTGGGCGCGCTGGTCGGCGCCGGCTACTCGCCCAGCCTGGTCCGCCTTGTGGACGAGAAGGAGGACTACGACCTGTACGACGTGCTGGCCGAGCTTGGCTGGGGTATGCGCCCGCGCACGCGCCAGGACCGGACGCTGGCCTTCACCTACAAGCACGAAGACTGGCTCGACGCCTTGTCGCCCGCCGCGGCGGCCACGATCAAGGCCATCGCCCGCCAGTTCGAGCGCGGAGGGACAGAGAGCCTGGAGAACCCGCAGGTGTTCCAGACGCCGGACGTCAAGGCGGCCGGCGGGCTGGCGGCGTTGCAAGCGGCGGGGCAGCCGGCGGAGCTACTGCGGGAGACCAAGGCAAGGATGTTTGCCGCGTAGGCGGTTGCCTGTGGACAGGCTGACAATCCGCGGTTATCCTGTACTGTTGTCACGTGATGGGGACAACGAACAACCGTCCGCGCCCATGACCCCGGGAACAATCATGGCAGCGATCCTCTGCGAGCAAGTGGCCCCCGGCATGCGGGCATCCGAACGATGTGTCAGTGTGCGGGACGTCCGCGGCCATCGCGAATGGCTCCTGGTCGAACAGGACTTCCTGACGGTGCGCCACAACAAGACGTACCTGCCCATCGGCATCGTTCAGGCCGACCAGGACCACGATCTCATCCTCGTCGAGTTCCCGCACGAGGCCGCTACCGGCGGCAACCGCATCTGGGTCCGCGTTGCCGACTTGATCGAGGGAAACGGAGTCTCCTCGTGATCCTGTCCGATCGTGAGGTCCGGGCGGCGCTGGAGCGGGGAGCCCTACGCATCACGCCGGACCCGCGTACCGACGCCTCACTGTGGTCGTCCACCGCCGTTGACCTTCGGCTGGACGAACCCCTCAACACCTGGGTGTTTCCTGCCGAGAAGGCGCCCCGATACTTCGCCCCGGGGGATCCCGCCTACGACCTGCCGACATTGATCGGGCAGTTCCTTCGACCCGTGGCCAGGACCGACGAAGGATTCCTGATCCAGCCGGGCCACTTCTACCTGGGTTGGACTCAGGAGCGCATCCAGCTGCCGCACCGGTCTCGGCTGGCGGCTCGGGTCGAGGGCAAGAGCAGCCTGGCCCGCCTGGGGCTGGGTGTGCATGTCACTGCGCCTACGATCCACGCCGGTTTTGGAGCCACCGATCTGGACCCGAGCTTCGCCGGCAACCCGATTCAGTTGGAGATCTGGAACACCGGCCCGTTACCCGTATTGTTGCGGCCCGGCTTGGCCATCTGTCAACTGATCTTCGAGTGGGTGGACGGAACGCCGGAGCAGGGCTATCGGGGGCAGTTCGCCGTCCAGGGGCCGGAAACTTTGCCACCTTCACCGACCACCCCCGCACGGCCATCGCGGAAGCGGCGCCCGCATTGAGCGACTGCTGAGACAGAACGAATCCGGATCGCTTCCTGGCACCTTGATTGACCCAAGGACATTGCCCGCCAGTTCGAGCGCGGCGGCACCGAGAGCCTGGAGAACCCGCAGGTGTTCCAGACGCCGGAAGTCAAGGCCGCGGGCGGGCTGGCGGCGCTGCAAGCGGCGGGCAGCCGGCGGAACTGCTGCGGGAGACGAAAGCGCGGCTGTTTGCGGCGTGAAAAACGAGTTCGCCCGGTGGCGAGTATCAGGTGCGAAACTACAATTCAGTAGGGCCACGCTGCCGGCCCGGTGCTGCGGCCACGTGCCGTCGAGGAGGGATTTCCCGTGCCGGTAACCCATGAATACGTAGAGAGTTTGCCCGCAATCTACCGCGACATCCTCGCCGCATTCCCCCGGTTCGATGCGACGCGGAAGCGAGGTTACGGTCTCTCGTACCAGTCCTTGTATTCCGCCCTGAATGGGAAGTACACGCTTGGTGAGATTGTCCTGGCGTGCCAGGAACTGGCGAAAGGGGACGCGGTGGAGATCAAGAACGAGATCTTCGTCCATCCGACGGCACTCGGCGAGGAGCTGATCGCCGGCGTCACGGGCGGCCGGGTGCCGCAGGTTGCCGTGCCCCCGTTTCCCCCGCTGCCCCAGTGAGCGACCCGAATGATCGGCGATTGGAGGGTCGGACAGTATCCCCGTTGCACGCACCACGTATTCCTCTCGCATTGTGCCGAGGATCGCAAGCGTCTCGTACTCCCCGTCTATAGCGCCTTGGAAACCGCCAGGTATTCACCGTGGTTGGACCAGCATCACTACCCGGCCGGTCAAGGGGCTTTTGAGGCGCTCCGGGAGGGGATCACGCACTGCCGGCACGTCGTGTACTTCGTGACGGCACGGTTTCTTTCCCAGGGGCGCGGGTGGAACAGCGTCGAGAATGCCTATGCCAACTTGCTTCAGGAGAATCTGCGTTTCGGGTCGCTGGAACTGTGCCATGTTCAGTTTCCGCTGTTCTTCGTCCCGCACGGCCACGTGACCCTGCACCGCTCCGCGTGGGGGCCGCTCGTTCACCGCGGACGCTTTTATGCAGCCGCACGAGTTGATGGCGGCGCCGTGAGTTGGGCGGCGCAAGAAATAATTGCCTTCATCCAACAAGAAGAAAGGCGCGGGGTGTCACTGGCCGTTCAAGTCCAGAACGACCCACGGCTGCAGCCGTTGCTGGCATCGGAACCGAACCTGCTGCGCAGGGTCATGTGCGGCGATCCCCTGCCAATGCCCGAAACCTAACCCTCTCTTCTGTCAAATGCTGGAGGATACGAATGGCTGACCCAGGAAGGCTCGGAAAGCGAGCGGCCAATGGCCTTCCGGCTGGTTGGCGGATGGCTCCACTCGGTGACATCTGCCACATCGAGATGGGGCAATCGCCACCGGAAGCCCGTCCTCGACACGCGCACGCCGGAAGAGCTGCTGGATCTCATCGAAGCCAAGGGCCGCGAGATTGCCGCAGCGATCGCGCTGCTGCGGCGGACCGAGACGGCGACGTAGGTCAGGCTTTCCAGCCTGACCAGGGCGCCAATGTCAGGCTGGAAAGCCTGACCTACGAGACAGGCCAGTTTATCGTGTGCCGCGGTGCTCGCGGATGCTGGTGGCGCCGTTGCGGGCCACGACGACATGATCCAGCACCTGGATGCCCAGCGTCTTGCCGGCCTCCTCCAGGCGGCTCGTCAGGGTGAGGTCGTCGTCGCTGGGCGTGGGATCGCCGGAGGGGTGGTTGTGGACCAGCAGGACGGCCTTGGCGGCGTCCTTGATGGCCGGGCGGAACACTTCCCGCGGATGAACGAGGCTGCGGTCCAGGGTGCCGACGCTGATCCGGTGCGTGCCGAGGACCTGGTTCTTCGTATCCAGGCAGACGACGTGGAATTCCTCCTGCGCCCCATCGCTGGCCAGGCGGGCAAAGCACTCCCGGCAGAATTGCAGAGCGTCGGCCGAGCTGAGCAGACGAGGGGACTGCTGCGGCCGGTCGTTCTGGGCCTGGGCCACGCGCCGTCCCAACTCGATGCCGGCCATGATCTGACAATAGGCCGTGTCGGCCACCGCCGCCGTCACCGTCTTCAAGTCCCCACGCCCTGCCTCGGGAAGGCGTTCGAGCTGCTCGCCGTACCGTGCCGCGATCTTCTCGCCGGCCTGGAGCGCGGACTCCCCGGGTCGTCCGGAGCGGATCAGGATGGCCAGCAGCTCCGCCGTCCGCAAGGCCGCGGCCCCGTGCGCCAGGAGCCGCTCGCGCGGCCGGTCGGCCGCGGGGGTCTGAGGCAGCCGCGGAGCGTACACCTGGCCTTGCAGCCAGCCCTCCGCCGGGAAGTCGGCTGCCGCAAGCACCCAGGAGAAAGTCCCGTCTTCGCCCGCTCGCAGATGTCCTTCACGCACCAACTGGCGAACGAGCCGCGTAACGAAGGCCGGATGCTCGTGGGGGAGCTGCGCCTTCATTTGGGCCAGGGTGAACCTCTCCTGGGCGCGGAGTATGCTCAGGACGTTTGCAAGGCGCGCGTAACGCTTGGTAGGGGAGTGCTGGGACACGGCTGCCGCCAAAGTCGGGAAGTCGATCCGGAACGACCGCACTGCCTCGGCTCCGCCTTCCGAGATAGGAGTCTACCCCCGCCGGGTGACGGGTGCAAGAACTGGCACTTGCTGGTTCAGGACGATCGCCTCGATGTTCTCGCCGCAGAAGCCGTCAGTCGTCCTCGTCCAGTGGGTTGTGGGGCAGATCCGTCTTGAGCAGGCGCTTCAGCTCCACGTCCATCGCGTCCTGGAGCGTCTGCGGCTTGACCTCCGCGGGGAGGTTCTGGCCCGGCAGCAGCCAGTAGCTGACGACGCCACCATCGACCTTCAGCCACCGCGAGAACACGCCCAGTTCTTTCTTCGCCCGCCGGACCGTGCTCACCGACAGGCCCTCCTCCCGGACGCGCTGCCACACGTCCTGCGACGTCAGCGGACCGCCGGCCAGCACCTCCTTCAGGAACGCGCGGGCGACGTCGCGCGGCGGCGTGGCGGGGACCCGGCGCGGCCGGGCGAGCAGCGCGTCGGCCGTGACCGCGACCGGCCCCACCCAGGTGAGCGCCATCGCGGCCCCTTCCTCCCGCCCCAGCTCGAACGCCAGCGACGGCTGCGGCGGCGCCAGGTTGTTCTTCACCGAGGCCAGGACCCGGCGCGCCGGCGGGCTCGGGTCGGACGGGTCGGCGGCGGCGTCCGGATCCGCGGCCACCAGCCAGGCCGAGCGGCAGGCCGCCACCAGCGCGATCGACCCGCCGCCGCGGTACAGGGCACGCCGCCCCTCGACCTTGTTCAGGTGGCGAACCAGCAGGAACACGCAGCCGCGAGCCTCGGCGATCCTGGCCAGCGGCTTCAGGGCCCGGCGCACGCTCGCCTCGTTGTTGGTACACACCCGCCGGTCGAGGAATTCCGCCAGCGGGTCGAGCACCACCAGCCGGGCGCCGGTACGGACGATGGCCGCGTCCAGCGCCGCGGCCCCGCTGGGCAGGCCGAGCGGCTGCGTGGTCAGCGGGTCGTCCCCGTCGGGGTAGAAGACGCGCGCCAGGTCGGCCCCGAACGCCTGTAACCGCGGGCCCAGGGTGTCGCGATTGTTGTCCTCGCCCTCGAACACCAGCGACGGCCAGGGGCCGGGCGAGGGCGTGCCGTCGGGCCAGGGCCGGCCGGTACTGAGGCGGGCACACAGGTCCAACGTCACCAGCGACTTGCCCAGGCCAGGGTCGCCCTCGAGGATGGCGAGCTTGCCCAGCGCCAGCCGCGACGGCCACAGCCACTCCACGCGGCGCGCGGCCAGTTCACTCACCGGCCGGACGGAGATAATGGGTTCGGGCGCGGACATGCCTTCTCCCGAAATGACAGGGTAGCGACAGAACAGACCCACCGTCTTAGTATAGTGGTCAAATTTATACTAGTCAAGGGGCGCACGACGACCTTCGCCCCGGTGCCTTGTGTGCGAGGCGTTCAGCGGGTAACCTTTCAGTTGTTCCTGAAAGAGATGAATGCGATGAAAGCAAAGGGAAACGGGGTCGGGAGTGGCAAAGACATTCTGTCTTTGCCACTCCCGACCCCGTTTGTCGCCCGAGTCTTATGCGCCCCCTGCCGGTCGTGCGGACAGACCAGGTCTGCCGGCTCACGGCGCCAGGTGGGGCCGCAGGAGGTCGGGGCCGGATTCCTTCGCCAGCTCGTCGAAGATCTGCCGGTCGGTCAACCCCCGGTCCACCATCTTCCCGAGGACCTCGCGCACGTGGTTCGGCCTGCCGCAGCCGTTGGGGTTGCAGCTCGCCAGGGTGTAAAAGTGCCCGGTGCAAGTGTCGTGGCCCACCCCACAGGTGCAGTAGATGCTCGCCAGGAACCACTCGACGCGCTCCGCCTTTGATCGCGGCCGGTCCAGGTCCGGCGGGTACGGGCTGTTCTCGACCGCTTCCGAGGGAGGAGACACCTTGAGGCCGAGCCGCTCGCCGATCTTCAGTTCCGACGACTCCAGCTCCCCCACCACCAGCCGCACGACGGTCCGCTCGCGCCACGGCGTGACCCTTTTGACCACGCCCTTGATCGGCGGGTCGGCTGCCAGGTGGACCACGTCCCCGCTGCTGAGCGATCGGCCCCAGCGCATCGCCTCGTGGTCGAGGGTGAATTCCAGCTCGCCGCTGAACACGTGGTGGAACGTCAGCGTGCCGGGCAGTCCGTCCTCGAGCCAGTGCTTCCGCAGCCAGGCTCGTTGCTCCGCGCGGGCCTGCTCGACCTGCTTCGCCCTCTCGACCGTCATCGCCTTCGACGCCGTGCCGTGGATGTCCTGCTCGCTCGGCTCGTCGGCCAACAGGATCACGGAGACCGGGTCCTTTTTCCGGTCGAGCTTCAACCAGGCCCAAACGCGGTCGCTCGGCCGGAACTGCTCCAGCCGACCCCACCAGCCGTGGACCTTCACCTCGGCGTCCGGCTCGACCGGCCAGACCTTCGCCACCTTTTCGCCCTCGATCAGCAGCGTGACGGTGCGCTTCTTCGGATCGACGGCCTTCAGGGTGGCGAACGGCTTGGGCAGCAGGCGCAGGAACTCGGCCTTGCCCGCGACCTCCTTCGCCGCCTTGTCGGGGTCGGCGGCCGGCTTCTCGGTGCCGTACACGGTGGTTTGCAGGTACTCGGCCGCCCAGGCGAACCACTTCACCTGCACGCTGTCCACCCAGGTCAGCGTGTACCCCTTCAGCTCACCCTCCACCGCCCGGCCCGCCACGTCCCAGCGCGAGCCGGTTTCCGCGTCCACGAACGGCGCTGCCGGCACCTTGGCATCGAGCTTCAGCGTCACCGCCTTCTTCGGCGCCTCGGGCGCCGCCTCGTCGGGGGGCGATTCGCCGTCGGCATTGGGCCGCGGCGCCGCGTACTTCCGTGGCGGCGACGCCTCGGGCCGGTACGCGGACGCGGTCTTCGTCTTCGGCTGCCACAGGACGACGCACTTCTGACCATCGACGACTTCGGCGATGAGACATGCCTTGGCGATCACCTCGATGGGGTAGGCCCGCGCCGACTTGCCGGTCCAGACGCCCAGCACCGGCGCGTCGGCGGGCAGCCGGCTGTCGGCGGGACCGCGGCTGGCCCGGCCGTCCTTGTCGGGCTCTGCCGGCAGCTCGACCGGCTTGTACTTGTCGAACATGTGGTAGGCCACCGCGTTCGGGTAGCGCTCGAGCCAGAAGCCCCAGTCGCTGACCGCGGTCGGGATCGGCGTCAGGCGCGTTCCCTTCTTCGGACCGGCGAAGGCCACGCCGCTGAGCGACGAGTAAAGAGTGCCGTCCTTGTGCTTCATCACCATCACGCCGTTGCGCCAGCCGTGGAAGCGGAAGTGGTACGACGGCTGGTAGCCGCGGGCGAAGCCCGCGCCGGGGTCAGACACGAAGACGCCGTAACTGTCGCTGATGACCGGGTAGCTGTTCAGGAAGAAGCGGAAGGGGATGGCGCCGCCGTCGGAGTAGCCGCGCGTCCAGCACAGCACGCGGTCGCCGTCACGCAGCTCGCCGGCCCGGCGCTTCGCCTCGTCTTTGCAATGCGAGCAGTTGGGATTCACCAGGGTGGGGAAGGCGTCCGGCTTCTCGATCAGCGGCGGCTCCTTCGCCGGGTCGGCGGCCAGGACGGTGCATGCTCCCAGGAACAACGGGAGCAAGGAGAGGGTACGGCACATCGGCAGTCTCCGGGGCCACGGGAACGGAAGGGTTTGGCGAAGACCTGCGGCATTGTATCCCGTCGGGCGGCGACGATGGCAGGCCGGCGTGACTCTCTTCGCGACCTTGTCCACTTGGGCCAAGTGGCGCCGTGACACAACTCCTTGCTGAAATGCAATTTGCGCCGCAGCACCGTAACGGCTCAATAGTTCTTGGTAAGTTCGATCTGCTGGCCTGGCGCGCAGGGCCATTGCGGGGGCGGCGGGGACTGGGCTTGGGCTTACGCCGCGCCGGCCCTCCC